>Ga0302326_10015875_pt1 | contig 15806 bp, 15 predicted proteins | sample Palsa_T0_3_FD_202264 | JGI IMG/M metagenome (GOLD analysis project Ga0302326, IMG submission 202264) | Peat permafrost microbial communities from Stordalen Mire near Abisko, Sweden - Palsa_T0_3 | ecosystem: Environmental > Terrestrial > Soil > Palsa > Peat permafrost | place: Sweden: Abisko... | reverse complement strand
TTCTGCCCGCCACCACTTAGTCGAACGGAGACAAGAAACCCGGCGACGGCATGCTCGCAGATGAAAAGGCGTTCTGTCGAGGGACTTTTTCAACACCCACGCCTGATTTCAACAACTACTTCTGATTTACGCGTAAAGATCAATTTTATATTCGCAGGCGGTCAATAGATAAGTCCGCGCGGCATGCACGCGCGTAGATGAATCCCCGACATCTGTCATCCCGTCACTTATTGTTGTTTCTTCCAACAAGGTGATCGTCCACGGAGACGTAGCAGCGACGGCTGACAACATCGCGGCCCACGAGATGCTCTTTCGCCTGCGATCATCGGGGAGATTGTGTTCATGCTGTGGTTGGGGCGGAAGCGAAATCGAGCAATTCACGGGCGCTAGGCTCGCGTCGGGCCGTATCTGTCTCTGGATAAAAACCGGTCGCGCTCTATCGCGCCGGCACTGAAGCTAGTCGGTTGTTTCCGGCTCATGGCGTACAGTATGAGCTGGACGCGGCTCGAGACTTCCAGTTTCTCAAAAATGCGATACAGATAGTTGCTGACCGTGTGCTCGATGACATGAAGAATCTCGGCGATTTCGCGATTCTTCTTTCCTTCCGCGACGAGCCGAGCAAACCTTGCTCTCGGGTGTCAGTAAGTTGACTCCCTTACTGATCTGCCGAGCCGGATGCCTTCCAGAGCTCATTCCCTGCGCCTGGATCATCCAGCATGCAGACTCAGAGGACCGGATTTTTGAACGCCGAGGGCCGACATGCTGTTGTTGTGCTCCGATGAAAATCGTTTCACGATGTGGCGAACGAGCGAGTTGGGTTCACACTGCCCAGCCGTTCTTGAAGTCAAAAAAAGAAATTCCGGCTAAGCTTGATGCCATGCGTTTTGCAATTTCAATGCTTGCGATTGCGTGCATTTCGGTTCTGGGCTGGCCATGCTTACATGCTCAAAGCCGAAATGCTTTCGATCATGTGACCGTTCCCATGTCTGTCGAAGGCAATGTCCCTATCGTCACACTTCATTTCAAAAGACCAAACGGCGGCACAAGGACGGCGAGATTTCTCTTCGACTCTGGAGGTGGCGCCATCATCCTCGATGAGAGACTCGCATCCGATCTAGGACTCAGAACTGAGGGACCCGAGTTATCCGACGACGGGCAATCGTATCGTGCGGTCAAGGTACCAGCGGCACGTGTCGGCGGAATGCCGCTCGATCTGAGCGGCAGCAAGGCGTTTGTGCATCTGGGCACAGCGAGCTTTACGAACCGAGACAAGGTGGAGGGGATGCTTCCGGGCAAGGCATTGGAACACTATCAAGTTATTCTGGATTATCCAAAGCAACTGTGGTCCATCGGCAACCCCGGCACTCTCGCGCATCGCGGTGAGCGGCTTTCTGCTCCCTACCTTGCGTCCAGCGGACATCCAAGGATCGAGGTAAGCATCGGCGGCGCAACGTTCGGGCTTCTGCTCGACACCGGGGCGGAAGTTACGCTGTTTCGGGAGGATCTGCTGCGCGGATGGTCTCGAGAACATCCCGACTGGCCGCGAGGCAGTGGAGCGGTCGGGCCGGCAAATATGGGCGGAGGTGCGGACGACGGGCACCTGCTTCTGCTGAGGATCCCCGCCTTTCAAGTGGGATCGTTCACGGTGGCCCAAGTAGCGGTTGTGTCACGACCGGATCAGACGTACAGCGCGACCTCATACGAAACTCCGGCTGCGATCGTGGGGGCATTGGGAGGAAATGTCCTCAGCCAATTCCGGATCGAGATCGACTATCCCGAGCAACTCCTATTCCTCGAACCTTCGGGCAAAATTCCAGCAAATGACTTCGACACGGTCGGACTCATGCTTGATACCAACGGTGCAGGGGAACTTGTCGTCCGAGCGGTCTCATCCTCGGCATCCTCTATAACGCACCAAAACGTCCTGGCCGGCGATGTCATTCTGCAGATTGGCAATGCAAGCAAAGCACCGTACACACTGACGAAGGCCGCTCGGGCGTTATCTGGAGCCGTGGGAGAGCGGAAGCAGTTGCGCATTCTCAGAAAGGGGCAGCCGATGACCGTAACGGTGACGGTTTCCCGAATACTGTGACTCATGCTGAGCGTAACTGCACCTTCCAGCCCCTGATCCAGAGCCAAAGCATGAAGAGTACTTCGCCGAAGGCCGTGACAAAAGTAAAGTCAAGGTTGGCATTCGGAATAATGTAGGGCCCCAAGCCGGCAATCATCCAGCCCAATCCAGCGATGAACAATGCAATCCCCAATATCCACGGGATGTAGCCGGACCGGTAGACCAAGTAGCCCAAGAGGACAAGATGAATTCCAAAAAGAATCAGGGACATGGACCATTCGTAGTGAAACGAATGGAGTAGAAGCCAGACTTGCGCATGCAGCTGACCGGAGCCAAAGACAGTCAGGTAATACGGTGTGGCGAGGAGATGATAAACGTCCAACAGGCCAAACACACTGCAAAGAGCGACGGCGGCGTACACCAGCTGGAACCAAGCGGTAAGTAAGGACAGCGTTCTGTTGACCGGTGCCAGCAAGACATACAGCGCCCAGGCAATGATGACGTCACCGATAAAGCTGATGAGGTAACAGAGTATCGCGGCAGCAAAAAGACCCAAATGGGCGGAAATGTTCTGCACCGTTTGATCGGCATTGCTCGCAACCACTAGCTTTGGGTAAACAGAAAACTCAGCGTAGCTGACAGGATTGAGCAGGTAGGCGAAGCCGGCAACCAGCGCTGCCTGACGCAAAGTGAGGCCATCGTAGCAATTTGCTATGGATACCGGCTTCATTGACTTGCTCCTTGCAACGAGTTTGCGGTGAGCGGTCCGATGGCTGATTCAGACGGGACTAATGGAGTACCGCACCAGGAGCAGAATCGCTGATGGTTCGAGACAGTCATGCCGCACTGAGTGCAGGTCGCGGCGATCGGGTGACGCATGACAAAGTAAAGAAGGAATCCGAGCAAGTGAGGAAACAAGGCTACGACCAGAACCCAGAGGACTGACCGCATAGCGCGCCGCCGAGCGTCCGCAAACACGAAACCGAGACATAGAAGCCAGATCGCGAGCAAGCTGCCGAGTACTAAAGCAGCACCGCCATACATGGAGATTGTCCGCAACACCGCGCCCTGATCAGCGACCTCGTATCCCACGACCAACCCGATCAGCGACGCACAGCCTAAAATGACCAAAGCCCCACGCTGAACTGTCTTCGGAACAATACTCAAAAAGTGACGGAGTTTCATAGAGTCCTTTCTTCCCGGTACGCACCGGTTTTCGATAATAAAGGCAACAGCGGGAACAGCAGCAAGACACACAGCGAGGGCACAATCCAGTAAACAAGCAGCCCCTGCTGCACCTGCATGCGCTGCATATCGAAGGCAGAAGCGATCAGGCGCCCGAATTGCAGATCAAAGAACGAGCCACCCATTGTGAGTACGACCGCGACAACGCCGATCAACGCCCATCGCCGGTGGTCTGGCTGCACGGTGTTGAGCCGCGGCGCGGGTCGCCTGAGAGACGCGAGAACCATGGCATTGAGGCTTGGATCCACCTCGAACGAAAAACCGCCGAGGCCCGCGATAGCTCTGTTGCTAGCGCGAAGATATTCCTGGCATGGGGCGCACGTGTCGAGATGCTCGCGAAGAGATTGTTCCCTCTCACCCGCGATGCCGCCCGCCAGGCTCTCGTCGATCATGTGCTGAAAACTTTCGTGGTCGTGAATGTTCATGCTGTTTCTCCCTTGAACTGCGGCCGCAGCGTTGCCAGCCCTCGATAAATTCTTGAAGCGACGGTAGACACCGGCGCTCCCACAATGGCGGATATCTCCTGTAGCGAAAAATCTTCTTGAAAGCGCAGTACGAGGGCTTCGCGGAAGACGGGCTCCAGCGTTTGCAGCGAGCGAGCAAGCCGTTCAGCATCTTCCGTCCGCGCTGCAAGAGTGAATGGCGAAGGTTCATCGGAAGCAGGCGCGATCCGAATACCATCATCATCATTTGAGTCCAGACTGAACATCCGCCGCTTACGCATGGCATCGACAGCTAGATTGCGTGCGACCCGGAAGAGCCACGGCTCAAAGCGGAACTGTCCGTCGTAGGAAGAGCCTCGCTTTAGAACGCGCAGCCACGTCTCCTGCACAAGATCGTCAACCCCGTCGCGTCTGCCCAACAGGTAAATGAGATAGCGAACAAGCCGATATTGGTATTGCTCGACCAGCGCCTCAAGGACGCCGAAATCTCCCCGGCGCAACCCGAGCGCGATTTGTCGCGTATCGCTCTCCATTGACGCTCCCGAAGTCAGCTCATAGTCGAACATACGTGGTGTATACGAACCAGGGGGCTGGAATTACGAAGAGGCTCGAATCAGCGACAATCGGGGCTCGAAACTCGCTTCTTGCGAGTCAAAAGCATTTTCTGGCAGGGCGGTGGGCTACCTTAACCTTACCGGACTATCGTGAACTTGCGCGCCTCCACAATGGGGAAGAACATTAAGCGAATCTGCTCAGCGGTTTAGAAGGGGGATTCTCACTCCAATCCCATCCTAGGAAACTGTCCGCTTCGCGAAATATTCTACATGGACTAGTTCCAGTCTTCTGGACTTTGACTTGCTCGGGTTTTCTTGAGAGGTGCCAGTCCGATGCTGAAATTGGATCAAATCCGGCGGGAACTTCAGGCAATTCTAGGAGCTGATTCGTAGTGTCGGTGGCGTAATGGCCTCTGTGCTAAGCGTCGGCGCGATTTTGGAGCTGGCTTCGTCCCGCTCCCACGCCACGGACGGCGCTCGTGACCGCCAGTTTGAAGACTGGATTCCTAACGCGCAGTCCATCCCAGGTCGATGTCAATGGCCGCACCGGTGATCCCCGCAGCTTCGTCGGAACAAACATAGAGCGCCAGGGCGGCAACCTCTTCGGGTTCCAGGAGTCTACGGATGGCGGCGGGCTCGGTCATGATCTTCCGCACGACATCATCGGGCGAAATTCCATGGCGGTGGGCCTGCTCCTGAATTTGTTTCTCGACCAGCGCAGTGCGCACATACGCCGGGCAAATCGCGTTTGAGGTGACGTTGTGCTCCGCCACTTCAAGCGCCACTACTTTCGTCAATCCGAGTACCCCGTGTTTTGCAGAAACGTAAGCTGCTTTGAACGGCGACCCTACTTTGCCGTGCAGCGACGCGATATTCACAATGCGGCCCCACTTCTGCCGGATCATGTGAGGTAACGCATACTTGCAACCTAGAAATGTGCCGGTCAGGATGACTCCGATGAGATCGTCCCAGCGCTCCTCCGGGAAGTCGACAACCGGAGACAAGTACTGTAGACCGGCGTTATTCACCAGAATGTCAAGGCGCCCGAATTTCTCGACCGCCGTATCCGTCAGCCGGCGAACTTGCGCGGCGTCGGAAACATTGGTGGCGACAAAGTGGCACGCCGGGCCGACCGCCTCAAGTTCGGCGCGGGCGCGTTCACCCGCACTCGGGTCGATGTCGGCGATCACACAGTTGGCGCCAGCCTGGGCGAAGGACTTTGCGATCGCGTACCCGATCCCGCTGGCAGCACCCGTAACGACGGCCACCTTTCCCTTCACAGAATGCCTCCTTAGGTCTTGACCCTTGCGCCCGCGGAAAAGTCTCTTGACATAATACCTCGAACCAGAGTAAAAGCTGTATGGCTCGTTATAGAGAGCGAGCGCTCGCTTTGATATAACATACACCGACATCGATTGTGAAATAAATGCCCAAGTTGCTGCATGGAACCGTCGAAAAAAATAAGCTCAAGATCGAGCGTGCGGCTCTCTACCTCTTTACTCGAAGAGGATTCCACGGCACTACGGTTCGGGAAATTGCCCAGAAGGCCGGCGTTTCGATGGGCAAGCTTTACATCTACTACGACACTAAGGAGGACATTTTTATCGACTTGTCCAATCACCTGGCCCGCAATATGGAGGCCATCCGCCAGAAGGAACTGATTCCACTGATGGCATCGCTCGATCCGGATTCACTGCGAAAACTGGCGAAAGCGATCGGCCGAGTGGTCTCGGAAAATCTCGACTACTGGCGCCTGATGTACATCGATGTGGTTGAGTTTCGGCACAAACACTTCATTCATAGCTTTCGTGAAATTGCAGGCGGACTCCGCACCTATGCGAACGCGGTGATTCGTGGGTCGAAGGTCGCATTCCCGCCCGGCGTGGATCCATCGCTCGCTTACACGACTATCTATTTGCATTTTTTTACTTACTTCCTGACTGAGGAACTTTTCGGGGCAAAACGGCATTTAGGCATGAGCGACGACGAAGCCATCGATCAACTTGTTCTTCTCTATACGGGAGGACGCGTGGTATCGCGCCGACGAAGTTAGCGGATGGAACATGCAACTGAGATTAAGGAGCGTGATATGCGACTGCGGAATGCGATTTCACTTTTCACTCTAGTAGGTTTTCTCCTGTTTAGCGGTCTGGTGTTAGCACAATCGCCGACTACTGGCGAAATCGTCGGTCAGGTGCTCGACCAACAGGGATCGGTAGTCGCGGGCGCGAAGGTGACGCTTACCAGTTCTTCTGGCGCCGTCCGTGAGGTAAAAAGCGATGCGAACGGACGCTACCGTTTCCCTCTGATCGACCCCGGAGCCTACACACTGCAAGTCGAAGCGTCTGGCTTTAAGTCCGCCTCGGTGAGCGCGGTGCAGGTTCGCATCACGGAAACCACTCCGGCCAATGTGCGCTTGACGGTGGCGGGGTCAACCGAAACCGTAACCGTCAACGATCAGCCTGCGGTCGTCGAGGAGAACGCCACCACCGGCCGAGTCATCGGAGAAACCCAGATCAACCAGCTTCCGCTGCCCACGCGGAACTACACCCAGTTGCTCGCCCTGTCGCCTGGCGCCATCAGCAGCCTGCCTAACAACGCCGAGTTGGGACGCGGTGACGCCGACATCAACGTAAACGGCCAGCGAAGCACCAGTAACAACGTGATTATCGATGGCACGGAAGTGAACAGCCCGGGGACGAATTCAACTCCGAGCCTGTCGGTGCCGGCGCCCGATGCCATCGAAGAATTCATCGTGCAAACAGCAATGTATGACGCCAGTCAGGGACGCAACAGCGGCGGCAACGTCGCGGTCGTCACCAAGTCCGGCAGCAACAATTTTCATGGCAATGCGTATGAATATTTTCGCAACGACGCCTTGAATGCCAACGATTTTTTCTTGAATCGGGCGGGTCAACCTCGTCCCGAACTGAAGCGCAACCAGTTTGGCGCCACCCTGGGCGGCCCCATCATGGCAAACAAGACTTTCTTTTTTCTCTCCTATCAAGGGACGCGCGAGCGCAACGGAACATCGCCCACCTACAGCCTGGGATCGCCTCTGATTCCGCAGGATCTGACCAATGATCGCAGCACCACGACACTCACCAATATGGCGCTCAATGACTATAGCGTCGCGCTAAGTCCGGTCAGCCTGGGAATCTTGCAGGCAACGCTTCCCAATGGGCAGTTCGCGATCCCCAGCGCCTCTACGCCGCTGGCCGGTTCAACGGTCCCAGTGGTCAGTCCGATCAGCGGAGTTTCGCGCTTTACGGAAGATCAGTTCAACTTCAACATCGATCAGCAAATCACCGCTAACAACAAACTGAGCGGCAAATTCTTTTTCTCAAACGATCCGGAACAACAAGCCATTTTCGGCTTCCTCGGAGCCAACCCGTTCGAGGTGCCGGGCTACGGAGGCGGCCTCAGCTTCCACAATCGCATCCTCAGCCTTTCCGATATTCACGTGTTCAACTCACATCTGGTCAATGAAGCCCGCTTCGGCTTCAGCCGCATTCGCGCCATCTCCACTCCCGCCGAACCCTTTACCAATGCGCAGTTCGGCATTACCAACCCCTTTGCTGCCCAGTACCCGGGAATGGCTACGATCGAAGTCACAGGGCTTTTTACGATTGGATCTTCGCCGCTCGCGGACGAGAAGTCTGTAACCCAGACCTGGCAGGCGCAGGACACGTTGTCCTACACGGCAGGGCGCCATTCTATTCGGGTCGGCGGACAGTTCCGACGTTATGACATTGATTTCTATTTTCACTCCTTCTCGCGCGGTGAGATCGTCTTCAACGATTTTCAGGATTTCCTGGCCGGCGGTTCCCCGACCAGCGTTGACGTCTCGCTGCTGGGCGCCGGCGTCCCCGATCGCGGCTTCCGCGCCAGCGACGGCGGCTGGTTCGTTCAGGACGACATCCACGCAACTTCGCATCTGACACTGAACGCTGGATTACGAATCGATCATTTTGGCGGATACAGCGAAATCCGTGGACGCTTTTCCGAGTTCAACCCGGCAGCGTTTCCGCCGAACCCAGCGTGCACAGTAGCTGTTCCGTGCACGAACGTCTTCACATTAGGTGCGCCAGGACAGCAACTCAATCCCAGCAAGCTCAATGTCTCTCCTCGTGTCGGCTTCTCGTTCAGTCCTACGGACAAGAATAACGTCGTCATACGCGGAGGGTTTGGCATGTACTACGATCGCTTCTCCGACCGCTTTGCTAACCTCCAGGTATTTACTTACCCCTATGACACCATCGGGACGGGTTTGTTCACTGCGGGATTCTTTTCCAATCCGTTCCCTAACCTCACCGGGTACAGCTTTCCGCTTCCCGCGCAGGCGCCTTCTCCAATCCCGCTCCTGATCGACGGGCTTATTCCCCTGGAGCAGAACCCGATCAACGGATTCTTTCCCGCGCCCCACATGTCCACGCCTTACACGTTTGACTACAATCTGGACGTGCAATGGTCGCCCGGGAATACATGGCTGATGGATATCGGCTACGTCGGGAACCGAGGCAATCATCTCCTCGACCTTTACAATTTGAACCAGGGCACTCAATCCTCCACCGCCCCATACACTATCGACGGCTTCTCCACCAATAAGCAGCTTTTTGGCGCCGACCAGGTCCAGACCGAGGCAGCTTCAGAGTACAACGCCTTGCAGGCCAGTTTAACCAAGCGTTTCGGCCATGGCTTGCAGTTCCTGGCTTCGTACACCTTCTCCCATTCCATTGACGACGCTTCCGCGAACAACAACGTTGGGGCGGAGAGCGAGATCGCGCCGCTTCCCGGCAACCAGCAAGATCTGGCAACGCAGGTTGGATCGTCGGACTTCGACCGGAAGCACCGCTTCGTCTTCAGCGGGGTGTACGATTTGCCGAAGCTTTATCACGGGGATTCGCATTTCGGAAAAGCCCTGGAGAACGATTGGGAAACCACCGGAATCGTTACCTTGCAAAGTGGTCTGCCTTATTCAGTGATCTGTTCTGACGGTTCCAGCTACAACAACTACGCCGATCTCGTCCCGGGAGTGCCGGTCGTAACCTCTTCCGGATCCACCGTGTCGCGGTTGAACGATTATTTCAATCCGGCGGCCTTCTCTTGTAACACAAATCAGCTGCCGTTCGGCACGTCTTCTCGCAACTTCTTGCGCGGTCCGGGCCAGAGGAATGTGGACTTCGGCGTGGTCAAGTTTTTCTCATTAACGGAAAAGTCCAGGATTGAGTTTAGGGCGGAGCTCTTTAATATTTTCAACCTGGTGAATTTCGCGCAGCCGAATAACAACGGGTTTGTCCCGGGAACTCTCGCCACCATTTCGGCAACCAACGCGGGGCCGCGCATTATCCAGTTTGCCCTGAAGTACAGCTTCTGACGGCGAGCTGCGAATGATTCGGGTCGCTCTCAAGTTACGCTTCTACAGATGAAGAATTCGGAAGGCTTTATCAAAGTAAGTCGTCCAGCCCAGGGCCGTGTGTCAGGGGATGGCGTGGAACTTGCCTTCGGTTACTGGCCCGGCCGCGGCGCGCCAGTGATTGCGCTGCACGGCCTGACTGCGTCGCACATGAATTTCGTCGGCATTGCCGAGCGTCTGGCCGGCCGATGCGCGCTCTTCGGGCTCGATCTACGAGGGCGCGGCGATTCCGACAAACCCAAGGGTCCCTACGGTTTTGTCCAGCACGCGCACGATGTTGCCGCAGCCATGCGCGCTATGGGGCTCGGCCCAAGCATAGTCGTGGGTCATTCTATGGGTGCTTTCGTGGCGACTGCGCTCGCGGCGCAGGAGCCAAGCCTGGTTTCCGGTCTCGTGCTCATCGACGGCGGGCTTGTGCCGAATACGCCGATTGCGGATGCGTCGGGCGCGGGCGTGGCGGCCGCGCTTGCGCTACGTATCACGCAATTGCGCGACACCTATCCTTCACGCCAAGCCTATAGGGATTTCTGGCGAACCCAACCGCATTTCCCCGCCGGGGAGTGGAATCCGTGGGTGGAAGCTTTTCTGGATTATGAAGTTGGTGGTGATTCACCTGTCCAGCCAAAAGCATCGGAGGCGGCAGTGCTTGCCGATCTGCGGGAAGCATTTCAGCCGGAGGCAATCAACGAACGCCTGAAGCTCATTCGTGTGCCGACGCTGTTACTCCGCGCCGAGAATGGTTTCATCCCAGGCCAGCCGCCGCTGTTCCCGGATCCGCTCGCGACACAATTCCAGGCCTACCTCCCCCATATCGAGGACCGGAAATTTCCCGGCACAACGCATTACACTATTGTTTTGGGTGAACGCCCAGCCGCGACGATTTCCGATCTCATCTGTGAACTGGCCAGCCGGCCTCGTTCTTAAGTGATGGCGCGGTGGTTTCGTATGCAAGAGCATGAACATATTGGCTGGTGGTCGCCAATGCGGAACCGGACTCGTTCACGATCAGTACTGGGAAAATGGGATGAGCAGGTCCTTCGGAGATCGGAGAGACTGTTCCCATGAAAAAGCAACGCACCAAGTCGCGTACATCGTCGGTGTGATCAGCACGACGCGCATCACGGTGAACGAATCGTTTGAGTAGGCTGAAGGCTAAGTGAGAAAATTTGAACGATCCGGCAGGATGAGAGCGAAAGCTCACTCCTGCCCGAGGCATTTGTCCCGCGCGGCCGGATGCTGCGGTCCCGACATCATGAAATTAGTAATGGGGAGTCGGCAGGGGTTCCTGGCATCATGGCGTGCAGGGGAAATGACCGAGGAACTGGATTTCGTTTCCCGTCACATTCTTGGTGGTTCGGGTGTTCTTGCCTGGTTCCAGCCCGGAGCCAGTCGTTTCGAAAGCAGGCGGGGTTGCGCTTCTTCCCTTGTCCGGTTCCGGCTTAGACGAAGCATGCGGGAGGCAGTGCGAAATGGCATCCACAGACACATAAGCAGAAAGGGGAAAAGATCATCGGCAGCGAACCAGGCGCCTTCGGCGATGCCTCGCAGTGAGAGCAACCACTCTTTCATCCTCAGATCACCACTTCGGTAGTAGGCAAAACTCGCAAGCAGGTCCTGGATTTCCACGATGAAGGTTCGTCCCTCGATCTGTGGCCCGCTGCGCACAGCTCGTCCGGTGAGACCCAGGTGAAGCGCCCGCACGACATCGATCCCGCAACGGTCTTCGAACAGCCTGAACTGCGCCCCGATGCGCGGGTTGAAGTCGAGCAGGTTATAACTTCCATCACGCTTATCAAGCCGGTAGTCAAGGTCCATGATGCCGCAATAGCCAATGGCCGAGAAGAGTTTGATCGCCTGCTGCTGTAGTGCATCGTTGCGAACCGAGCGGCCCAACGTCGTGGGTCCCGCAAACATTGGATAGGATCGCAGTTTAACGCCGGTGAAGATGGCGACCGGGTTCGACCGATCGTCGCAGTATCCATGGACAAACCAGTCTTCCGAGCTACTGACAGGGATCATCTTCTGAATCATCAAGGTGGTAGTCGGCGCTTGCCGCGAAAAATTATCGTAGTAGTGTGCGAGTTCCTGCCGGCTGGAAACGATGGCAGTGCTTTTTATGCTTCTTGGAAGTAACCACGGCTCGGTTGCTTTGACGACAACCGGGAACTGCATGTGCGCGCTGAAATCGAGCACCTCCTTGCGCGAATGGGGGAAAACCGTGTCCGGGCAAGCGATTCCAAGCCGAAGACATAGTTCGTATAGACAACGCTTGTTAGCAAGCGTCCGAGGCAGGGTTGCCGGAGGCCGCGCAAAAATAAAATTTGAAGCTAAGTCGTCCGCGTGTTCGGCGATCAGAATGGCGGAGAGATCGTCGGCGGGCACAAGAATCGTCGGGTGATCGAGGATCTTGCCAATCCTTGACATGCCCTTCAGGAACCGCTCACTGTCTTGAGCGTCGGTCCGCCACAAAAACTTCCCTGCGAGGTATCGAGAGACTCCAGAGGGAATACACGAACTTCGCTGGACCGCAAAGACTGGAATACGCACTCGCCCCAGGCTGCGAATAATGCCCAGACTACTTTGGTGCAACGGGTACGCGCCGAAGTTCAATACGAGGGCTGCGACGGACGTGTCGAAATGGCCTGCGAATTCCGGACCCATTGCTGTTGATCCCATCGGCTCTAATCGTGGGGAACTGAGCTGAGCCACTGCCTTCTCCTCGCCGCAACCGGGAAGCTAGCTCGTGCCCTCATGGCGTTCGCGATTCTCCGTGCCGAGTAGTCTGCGCCGACGACGAAGCGCATCGAGGGTCCAAACTGGTTCGCGGAAACAAGTCCGGTGAAATACAGCCCCGGCACCGATGACTCGAAGTTAGGCGACAGCACGGGCACTGTACCTTCGCGCCGTAGCTTTTGCTGCAAACCAGCATCCAGGAATGGCAACGCACCGATATCGACCTTGTATCCGGTTGCCGCGATAATGTGATCCGCGAAGATTTCAGTTTTCTGACCATCCCCGGCAGCCACGGATAAGCAGACTCGCCCGCCGGCCTCCCGAGCCCCTTGCACATTATGGCGGCACAGCACGGGAAATTTTCCGACAATGCGATCCTTCAGCCACCAGGCCCCGGCCGGGCCGAGGGCACGCCGGACGACTTTAGCTCGGAACTTCTGAGGGAAGTACTGGAACACGCTTTGTCCGTGACAATAAAACGACATTTTCCAACCCCGACCTAATGCCGATCGTGGTTGTGACCACTGCGCGAGGCCCGTCGGTTCGCATGGAGGCGGATTCCACGCTACGGAATCTGCGCGCACCAGCACGCGAACGCTTGCACCTTGCTCGTTAAGCAAGGCCGCCGTCTCAAGAGCGGACTGCCCGCCGCCGATGACAACGACGTCCCGACCCGCAAACCTGGCGAGGTCGGCATGGTCGCGGCAGTGGGAGACAAGTTCCCGCGGCAAGCTCGTCAACGGGCCGGGCATGCGGCCGAAGTAGGTCGTACCCACCGCGACAATGACTCGCTGCGCCGTGACCTGCTCTCCGGTATCTAGCCGGAGTTCGAATGCTCCCAGCTTCTGGGCAAGTGCCACCACCGAGCATTCTTCTACTTCGGGCACCAGCGTTCGTTGAAAAGCAAGTCCGTAATCCACGAAGGTGTCAAGTGGAATCGGCATTCCCTGATCTCGGTAAGACAGGCCTGCAACGGCGCAATGATGCGCCAGCGTCAGGGCACGAGCGGGATCGGAAAAACTGGAGCCAGCACCGTCGGACTTTAGAAACATGCCCTTGGGCATTGCGCCCCGCCAATTCTGCATCGGGACGCCAAAAATACGGAAGGCAATCCGGCGCTGCCGCAAATGCGCTGCGATCGACAGGCCATACGGACCGGCGCCGATTACAACAACTTCAGGATTGGCAGAGCCCAACAAAGCCATGGAATCACCCGATCGTAGCCAGTCTCACAAATGGTACAGGCGCAACAAGTGGTCTAAACAAACAGGCGGCAAACCGAAGTGTCGGAAGCAAATACCAGTTCATCCTCATCCTTAGATACGACAACTATAGATACAACTATCCGCGTCATACTTCTTTCCTATTCCTCAACTTATGGTAGGACTCAGGCGGGAACGGTTTTGCGACTTGCTCTCTATTCTCTTTGATCCAGGTTGCTGCCTGGCGCTCAGCTTCCGCGAGTTCCCTCGGACTCATCTCATCAGCCAGTTTCTTCCTGGCGTTCCGGCTGATCTCGATAACCTGAGCCGATTTTTCGGCCAACACAAACAACCGATAGGCTTGGGTTCGGTCCTGACGGACTCCGCGCCCTTCCGAATGAAGCTGTGCCAAAAGAAGTTGCGCTGAGGCAAGCCCTTGCTCGGATAACGCACGAAGCCAATCCAAATTGTCATCATGCCGAGCAACAGCGGCATGTTTCATGGAAACAACATTTGCTCTTTGAATCCACTCTCGCTTAACCGCTAGGGTCAACTCTAAACGACTAGAGACCCCTAACTTTCCGAATATGCTGAACAGATAGTTCTTTACCGTGTGCTCACTGAGGCACAGTTTGCGTGCAATTTCTCGATTTTTTACACCATCCACGGCAAGACCAACCACTTCCCGCTCCCGTCTGGTTAGTGACGCCATGCTATCTGGATCAACCGTTGGCATTGAGGTACCGGCCAAGGCTCCGAGAACAAATCGCAACACCTCAGTGCCGGCCCACACTTGTCCACCAAATACGCTGTAAATACACTTACGCAGCGACAGCACAGATCCATCTCGGATAAAGACCCCGCTGGCATGGGCGCGAAAGGCTTCTACCACGGACTCGCCCTTGAGGCGATCTAGCAGCATCACCACAAATAGCTCGGGCTTGATCATTCGCAATTGCCGTGCGAGCTCAAATCCGCCAGTGGGCTGCCCGTCGATGTCCTCAGCGAGTAACACGATGTCGGGAGACATATCGTGCACGACCTGGGATGCTTCCACAGGACTGGTGACGGCAGCCACTACCTTGATTTTTGGATCCTGGCCTACGGCGTCTGCAAGTAGTTGACTCGCCATTTTTGTACGGTCGGCAATCAACACTTGGATCTGTCTGTAGTCGGGTCGGCCTGAGGACATGAGAAATGCCTTGCTGGGCGCGGGTTCTAGCGCGAAAACTCCTTATAACATAATAGTTGGGAGAAAGCCTTTAATTTCTCGTAGATAGCCTTGGGAAAAATATGTAGCCCACATGGATTAGCCAACAGTGTCAATTCGCCACTGGTCCAGTGAAATGAGCACTCGTAGTCCTTGCACAACGACTAGACCATATGACTAGGCCACAGTCTCTGAGAAACTGTCCCTGGGTCGCATGAGAACCGGGCCCATGGCAAGGTAGTCCCGCAGTCTCAAGGCTCAGTTACCTCTTGAAAGATGTTTCAAATGTATTACCCTAGCCAACTTATCACGGGATCAAAAGACTCGGTCTCGATCGTTGATATTCTGAAGCAGGTCAATGTGACTGAAAGGGCGAAGCTATGAGCAGCGCAAGTCAGCTGCCACCAGATGCTTTTCTTACACAAGTCCCACCTCTTCATTTATCGAGTGATGAAGCTCGCTGGTACGCTGTTCGGACTCGTTCTCGACACGAGAAGATGGTGGCCGACCAGCTACAAAGCCGTGACGTAACTACATTCTTGCCGCTGGTTCCTCAGGTTCATCGTTGGAGTGACCGTACAAAGACAGTTCAAGTACCACTGTTTCCGGGCTACACATTTGTACGAGTCGTTCCTTCGGCCGAGCAATATGTTCGGGTACTTCGCGTCTACGGCGTGAGCAGTTTTGTCGGCGTTCGCGGGCAAGGTACTCCGATACCGGACAAACAAATCGCCGATATTCAAGCATTGCTGAGAAGCAACGCTGCTTACTCTATTTGCCCTCTTCTTAAGATAGGGCAGAGAGTGCGTATTCGGGGTGGCTGTTTAGACGGAGTTGAAGGGCTTCTAACGGCTCGGAACGGTGAGTGCAACTTGGTCATATCCGTTGAGCCCATGCAGCGATCGCTCGCCATCAATATCCAGGGCTACGAC
>Ga0302326_10015874_pt1 | contig 15806 bp, 13 predicted proteins | sample Palsa_T0_3_FD_202264 | JGI IMG/M metagenome (GOLD analysis project Ga0302326, IMG submission 202264) | Peat permafrost microbial communities from Stordalen Mire near Abisko, Sweden - Palsa_T0_3 | ecosystem: Environmental > Terrestrial > Soil > Palsa > Peat permafrost | place: Sweden: Abisko... | reverse complement strand
CGGCCTCGTGCTCGCGCAAAACCGCAATGATCTGCTCTTCCGTGAACCTAATCCGCTTCATCGTCCGTCCCCTCTTGGAGGCCGGACTCTAACTCCACGTGGAGGAAAAACTCAGTGGCAGGTCAGGATCGACACGCGTCGCCTTGATTCAAATCAACTCAACTCGAAACGGGCGTCGAACGGCCGCAACTGAACCCATCGTGTCGTTTTTTCCACGATTTTTGTTCAGTTGATCAAGATCGAAGGCGTATTTGCGCGAATTCCAGCGCGTGGCGCTCGGACCCCCGGCCGCAGCGAAGCGGATATGAATCGCGACCCGCTCGCAGAACAGTGCTTCTTCCGGACGTGCCTTAGGACATTCGGCGCCTTTTCGCCGGCGAACTCGGCGCGCTCCCGGATGAAGGCAAAGCGCTCTTCCGGCTTGGTGCCCATCAGCCGCTCGACCGATTTCTCGGTATCTTTCTTTGCATCCTCGAGCAGCACGACGCGAAGCAGCGTGCGCTTGCGGCGGGTCGATGGTGGTTTCTTTCAATTGTGCCGCCGCCATTTTGCCGAGCCTCTTGAAGCGCGACGAAGCGGATATGAACCGTTAGGCATGATGGGTCGGCATCGCTCGCGAACGATGCCATTTCCGTTACTCGACGGCGGACCGGTAAAACTATAGCCTTCGCGAAAGGTCGAGCGCTTTGCCGGCCGACGAGCTGCCTGCAAAACGGCGACGAACCGAAGTCGCTGCTCCCGTCAATTGGCAGCCTGGTGCCATCGGTAGGCACAACGCAACAAGTCTCTTTCGCCGTCAAAGATCACGCGCTCTCGCCGAATGCTCTTTAGTGCGCGGCTGTTGGGGCGACCATCCACGGAAAGGAACGACTATGAATAGCAGATACAAGATCGCGCTGGCCTTGCTCGCCGGCGCCGGACTGGGTGCTGCGGCAATTCAGGGACTGCAGGCTCAAACCAAACCGCCGGCCTATGTCGTCGTTGCCGTCCGGAAAATAAACGACGCTGACGCGTTCAAGGCCGGCGTTGTCGACAAGGCAACGCCGGCCGCGCTTGCGGCCGCCGGCGGCCGGTACGTCGTCCGCGCGCAAAAGATCATCAGCCTCGACGGACCGGCGCCGCAGCGCTTCGTCCTGCTCGCGTTCGACAGCGTCGAAAAAGCGCAAGCCTGGTCGGATTTGGCAGCTAGCAAAGAAGTTGCCGCCGCCCGAATGAAATCGACGGATTCGCTTTCGTTCATTGTCGAGGGTTTTGCAAACTAGCCGCCGACGGACGACGCACACGATCTCGCCACCCCCGGATCAAGTCCGGGGGCAGGCTCTTTCGCAAATTGGAGAGGGAAGTCGCCAAACATCCGGTGCCTTTTCGTCGGCTCCGCAATCACAGATCGTCATTGCCGGACTTGATCCGGCAATCCATGCGACCGGCACGTCAGTATGGACCACCGGGTCAAGCCCGGTGGTGACGATCAAAAGGCGGATACGATACAAAACATTTCGCTCTCGCGGCGCATTGCTTTCTGTCTCTTTCCCACAAGGGAGAGGGGGAGAAGCTAAACATCCAGCGACTTCTCGTCGGCGAACTCGGCGCGCTCCTGGATGAAGGCGAACCGCGCTTCCGGCTTGGTGCCCATCAGCCGCTCGACCGATTTTTCGGTATCTTTCTTTGCATCCTCGAGCAGCACGACGCGCAACAGCGTGCGCTTCTTCGGGTCCATGGTGGTTTCTTTGAGTTGCGCCGCCATCATCTCGCCGAGGCCCTTGAAGCGGCTCACTTCCACCTTGGCATTGGCGTGGAATTCCTTCTTCATGATTTCGTCGCGGTGCTTGTCGTTGCGCGCGTAAAAAATCTTGCCGCCGTGGGAGAGGCGATAGAGCGGCGGCACCGCGAGATAGAGGTGGCCGTTGTCGATCAGGGGGCGCATCTCGCGATAGAAGAAAGTGATCAGCAGCGACGCGATGTGGGCGCCGTCGACGTCGGCGTCGGTCATGATGATGATTTTGCCGTAGCGCAAATCCTCGTCGCGATAATGCGCGCCGGAGCCGCAGCCGAGCGCCTGGATCAGATCGGCGAGCTGCTGGTTCTGCGCGAGCTTGTCCTTGCCGGCCGAGGCGACGTTGAGGATCTTGCCGCGCAGCGGCAGGATCGCTTGCACGGCGCGATCGCGCGCCTGCTTGGCCGAGCCGCCGGCGGAATCGCCTTCGACCACGAACAATTCGGCGCCCTCGGCGGCGGTGTTGGTGCAGTCGGCGAGTTTTCCGGGCAGGCGGAGCTTGCGCACCGCGCCTTTGCGGGCGATCTCCTTCTCCGCGCGGCGGCGAAGGCGCTCTTCGGCGCGCTCGACCACGTAATCGAGAAGCTTGTTGGCCTGCGTCGGATTGCCGGCGAGCCAATGGTCGAACGGGTCTTTGATGGCCTGCTCGACAATCTTTTGCGCCTCGGCAGTGGCGAGCCGGTCTTTGGTCTGGCCCTGGAATTCCGGCTCACGGATGAAGACCGAGAGCATGGCGCCGGCGCCGGTCATCACATCGTCCGAGGTGACAGAGGCGGCGCGTTTGCCTTGGCCGATGCGCTCGGCGTGGTCTTTGAGGCCGCGCAGCAGCGCGGTGCGCAAGCCGGACTCGTGCGTGCCGCCGTCCGGCGTCGGAATGGTGTTGCAATAGGAGTTGATGAAGCCGTCGGTGTCGGCGGTCCAGGCCACCGCCCATTGCCCGCCACCATGGGCGCCGACCTTGCCGGCCGAGCCGGTGAAAATGTCGGGATGAACCAGCGTCGCCTCGGCGAGCGTTTCCGACAGATAATCCTTGAGCCCGTCGGCGAAGTGAAACGTCGCCTCTTCGGGCACGCCGTCGGCGCCGCGCAAAAGCTCTTTGGCGCACGCCCAGCGGATTTCGACGCCGCCGAACAAATAAGCCTTCGAGCGCGTCATCTTGAACACGCGCTCCGGCTTGAAATGCGCCTTGGCGCCGAAAATTTCCGGATCGGGGCGGAAGCGCACCTTGGTCCCGCGGCGGTTCGGCGCCTTGCCGGCGTCCTGCAATTTGGTCTTCGGTTTGCCGCGCTCGAACGCCATGCGGTAGAGCTTCTGGCCGCGCGCGACTTCGACCTCCATGCGCTCCGATAAAGCGTTGGCGACCGACACGCCGACGCCATGCAGGCCGCCCGAAGTCTCGTAGACCTTGGAGTCGAATTTGCCGCCGGCGTGCAGCGTGCACATGATGACTTCGAGCGCCGATTTTTTCGGGAATTTCGGGTGTGGATCGACCGGAATGCCGCGGCCATTATCGTTGACGGTGACAAAGCCGTCGGCCGCCATCTCGACTTCGATCCAGTCGGCATGGCCGGCGAGCGCCTCGTCCATGGCGTTGTCGATTACCTCGGCGAACAGGTGATGCAGCGCCTTCTCGTCGGTGCCGCCGATATACATGCCGGGCCGGCGGCGCACCGGCTCGAGGCCCTCCAGCACTTCGATGTGCTTGGCGGTATAGCCGGAATCGCCGGCGGAGCCCGCGCCGCGCGGGGCGGCGCGGCCATTGCCGGAGGCGCGCCGCGCGTTGCCGCGGCCTTCGCCGGCGGCCTCGAACAGGTCCGGCGTCTCCTGCTTTTTGGCTGACTTTCCCAAAGCTTACCTCGATGTCCTCATACGTGGTGACGCCTCGCTACGCGCGCAACGAATCGCTCGCTGAGGACTATGCCACGGAGTGGATGAACGGGGACTAGCCGGAACCTACCGGTCGCAACGCAAGTCCGGCCGCCCATGTGAAACAAAGCCCGCCAATGTGGTTCAGAATGAGGAGTTACGCGAATGATGCCACGCAGGAGTTTTATGGCACTCGCTGCCGCAGCGGGCGCGTCCTCGGGAGCGCTGGCCGCAGGTGCGGGCGGCGAAGATATCTTTCACGCCGCGATCTTTCGTTTCGCGAAGGAAAATCTTGACGAGGCCATGGCTGCGTTTCGCGCGCTTACGTCCGCGACCAGGCAGGAGCCGGGCAATATCGCCTACGACATCTACCGCGGTATTGATGACGATCTGGAGTTTTATATCGTGGAGCATTGGGCCTCGCCGGCGGCGCTGGCCGCCCACGAACGCACCGCGGCGTTCATTCACTACGGCCGGGAAGTCCTGGTGCCGCGCGCAACGCTTCACGATACGGTGACCGGACGGCCGTTCACGTAAGAAAGCCGCTGAAACCGGCCTCCGCGGGGCGGCAGCCGCCGGCCGCCTCGCTTTGCAAACACCCCGAACGGGCGTATTTTTCGCGTAGCCGGAGTCAAAAAGGATGCGATCCAAAGGAAATAACCTATGAAAAAGCTCATCGTTTTGACGGCCCTCATCGCTGGAATTGGTCTCGCCCAGCAGGCGCACGCGTGCGAGTGGATGAAGCAAGCCGCTAGGCCCGCCACCGTCGTGACGTGCGAGGACGGCGCCTGCACGGCCGAGCAGACGCAAGCTGAAGCCGCAACCACCGAGACCGCACCCGCCGCGCCGCAGAGTGTGGAAGAGCCGGCGCCGGCTTCGCCGACGGTCGTAGCGTCAGAGCACTAATTGTTGAGCGTCGTTCGCCGCTGATTGCTGACCGCGGGCCTGCGGGTAACGCGAATTTTCGGGTCTTCGCCTGGCAAAGTTGACGCATGCCCGCGGCGGCTTTATATCGCCGCGCATGCACGGGTCCTTCACGACCATCGCGTTGAAGCGCCGCCGCCGTAGCGACACGGCACGGTCGCGCTTTCGCGCGTGAGCAAAACCGTGCCGCCAGCGCCGCGGCACGTCTCGTCAAATCGATGTCTGCGGATGCTGGCTTGAACTCTCGAGCCAACCATTGATCAAGGATTGATCATGCCCGCGACAGACAAAAAAGCGAAAATCGGCATCCTCGGCGCGTCGGGTTATACCGGCGCGGAATTGGCGCGGCTCCTGCTGCCCCATCCGCGCGCGGAAATCTGTGTGCTCACGGCCGATCGCCGCGCCGGCAAGCCGATGGCGGAGGTGTTTCCGCAATTCGCGCCGTACCACCTGCCGACGCTCGCCGCGCTCGACGCCGTCGACTGGAAGGCGCTTAAGCTCGATCTCGTGTTCTGCGCGCTGCCGCATGGCACCACGCAGAAAGTCATCAAGGATTTATTCGCGCGGCTGCCGGCGATAAAGGTCGTCGACCTCTCCGCCGATTTTCGCTTGGCGGACGTCGCCGCTTACGCGCGCTGGTACGGCCATGCGCACGCCGCGCCGGCGCTGCAAAAGAAAGCCGTCTACGGGCTCACCGAAATCTATCGCGCGCAGATCAAAAAGGCGCAGCTCGTCGCCAATCCCGGCTGCTATACGAGCTCGGCCGAACTGGCGCTCATTCCGCTTCTGAAAGCGAAAGCCATCGATCCAGACGAAATCGTCATCGACGCCAAGTCCGGCATGACCGGAGCGGGCAGGGCGGCGAAGGAGGAGATGCTGTTCTCGGAAGTCTCCGAGGGCTTTCATGCCTACGGCGTCGGCCATCACCGCCACATGGCCGAGCTCGACCAGGAATTTTCGCTCGCCGCCGGCCGCGAAGTGATCGCAAGTTTCACCCCGCACCTCGTGCCGATGAACCGCGGCATCCTGTCGACGATTTACGTGCGCGGCCTGAAGGCCACACCGCAGGACCTTCATGCATTACTTTTAAAGTCTTACGCGAAGGAGCCGTTCGTCCACGTGCTGCCGTTTGGCGCCTTGCCGCAGACCCGCCACGTGCGCGGCTCGAACATGACGTTTCTCGGCGTCGCCGCCGACCGCGTCGCCGGCCGCGCCATCATCGGCTCGGCGCTCGACAATTTGGTCAAGGGCGCGTCGGGCCAGGCGGTGCAGAACATGAACCTCATGCTCGACTTTCCCGAGGCGATGGGGCTCGAGCAGGTGGCGCTGTTTCCTTAAGGCGCGCGGCGCCGCCTACGCCTGCACCTTGACGTAACTTCCCGGCGCGTCCTCGATGGGTTTCAGCGCGCCGTCGCCCGGCACGCGCGCGGGCACTTGCGGCGACGGGCGCTTGGTGAGCCAGGCGAACCAATCCGGCCACCACGAGCCCGGATGTTGCGTTGCCTTGGCAACCCAGCCTTCGAGGTTGGCGCTGCGCGGCCGCCGCCCGGTCCAGTACTGATATTTGTGTTTGTCCGGCGGATTGACGATACCGGCGATGTGGCCGGAGGCCGCGAGCACGAAGCGCACCGGCCCGCCGAAGAATTTACTGCCGAGCATCACCGACTTCGCCGGCGCGATATGATCCTCGCGCGCGGCGAGACTGTAGACCGGGATCTTGATGTTCTTCAGATCGACCGGCGTGTTGCCAATAGTCATCTGCCCCTTGGCCAGCTTGTTGTCGAGGTAGCAATTCCGCATGTAGTCCGACTGATTGGCCGCAGGCAGCCGCGTCGCATCGGAATTCCAATAGAGCAGGTCGAACGGAAACGGCGCCTTGCCGCGCAGGTAATTGTTGATGATGTAAGGCCAGATCAGATCGTTGGAGCGCAGGAGATTAAAGACGGTGACCATCGACATGCCGGGCAAGTAGCCGCGGTCGGCCATGCGCGCTTCAATAGCCTTGACCTGGTCCTCGTCGATGAAGACTTTCAGGTCGCCGGCATAGGTGAAATCGACTTGCGCGGCCATGAACGTCGCCGAGCCGACGCGTTCGTCATGCCAAACCGCCATCGCCGCGAGCACCGAGGCGAACATGGTGCCACCGACGCAATAGCCGATCACGTCGACTTTGTCCTCGCCGGTTGCTTGCTTGATGGCGTCCAACGCCGCCAGCGGGCCCTCGCGCGCGTAATCCTCGAACGACTTCTGCGCCAAGCTGGAATCCGGATTGACCCAGGAGATGCAGAACACCGTCAGCCCGTGGTCGACGCACCATTTGATGAAGGATTTTTCCGGCGTGAGATCGAGAATGTAGAATTTGTTGATCCATGGCGGAACGAGCAACAACGGCCGCTGGCGCACGGTCTCGGTCGATGGCGCGTATTGCAAAAGCTGCATCACGTCGTTCTGGAAGATCACCTTGCCGGGCGTGACCGCGAGATTGCGGCCGACCTCGAACATCGAGGCATCGGACTGGCGGATTTTCAGGATGCCGCCGCCGGCCTCGATGTCTTCGGCGAGCATGTGCATACCCCGCGCCAGATTCTCGGCGTTGCTGGTCAGCGTCTCGCGCAGAAGTTCCGGATTGGTCAGGACGAAGTTCGACGGGGAGAGCGCATTGACGATCTGCCGCATGTAAAATTCGGCTTTGTGCCTGGTGTGCGGATCAAGGTTGGCGGCGTCGCTGACCAAATGACTCGCCCAGCGGGTGGTGAGCAGATAAGCCTGTTTGAGGAAATCGAACAGCTGGTTCGAGGTCCATTCCGGATCGGCGAAACGCTTGTCGTTAGGGGCGGGCGCCGCTACCGGCGGCGGCAGCTCGCCGGTAAGCCGTTTCGAGGCCGCGGCCCAAAGCTCGAGATAGGCGTTGCCGAGCCGCGTTTGCAGTTCGAGCGCGCGCTTGGGATCGGCCAGCCAGTATTGCGCGACCTGCGAGAACGTCTTGATCGCGTCGGTGATCTCGTCAGCCAGCGCCTGGTCGCTGCGGCCTTCCGGGCGCGGCTTGAGATAGGAGGCGAGCGCGCGCCCGCCTTCCTCGACCGCACGGGCGAGATTGCGCGAAAACTCTTCGACGTCGACGCCGCCGATCGTTGCCGGAGTTTGCGACGGAGCCCGCACGGACGTTCCCTCCCCATGCGCAGCCGACGAATCCGGCCGCTTCACCCAGAAATGGCCTGCGTCAATCTCGCATGCAAGGCGCACACCAGCACGGCGCGCACAACGGTTCACATTTGCAGCGGGCGTGCGCTACCCTGCCGTGTGCGAACCTTGTTTCGACCATAATAGCGGGTTATGGCGTTTCATGCGTGCCCGTTGGTCGATATTTGTAAACCTTTGAGGCGTTAGCCTATTTCGAGCCAGCCCAGACGGGGGCCGGGCCGGCCGGGGAACGAGGCCTTAGCTGGGGTTGGGGGTTGCGTGAGCAATCACGTTTGTCGCGAAACCATGAGACGCGTGATGGCGGCGACCGCCGTTATCGGAACCCTCGTGCTTGCCGGCTGTGCGGTGGAGACCGGCTTTCCCGCCGTGCACGACATGCCCGCGCCGCGCGCTGAAACCACACTGACCCCCGATCAGGTCAAAGAGGCGACGGATTCGCTGATTTCCCAGCGCGAGCATTTGAGTACCGAGGCGCAGGGCGCCCAGCCGGTCCAAACGGCCGCCACCCCAGCGCCGCCAGCCAATGCTGCGCAGCAAAAACCGGCCGCTACGCCCGCCAAGGCTACCGCCGCCGCATCGGCCGATGACGCCACCGGCGCGACGGCCATCGGCGCCTACGCCAAGCCGTGATAAAAGGTTGGATCGTCCATCGCCCGCGTTAGTGACATGGAAGAGTTTTATCGAATTCGGCGGCTGCCGCCCTATGTGTTTGAAGAGGTCAACCGGGCGAAGGCGACCGCGCGCAACGGCGGCGCTGATATCGTCGACCTCGGCATGGGCAATCCGGACCTGCCGGCGCCCGCGCACGTCATCGAAAAGCTGAAGGAAACCCTCGGCAAGCCGCGCACCGATCGCTATTCGGCATCCCGCGGCATTCCGGGACTGCGCCGCGCCCAGGCCGGCTACTACGCGCGGCGTTTCGGCGTGAAGCTCAATCCGGAAACGCAAATTGTCACCACGCTGGGCTCTAAGGAGGGTTTCGCCAACGTCGCGCAAGCCATCACCGCGCCGGGCGATGTGATTGTCGTTCCCAATCCGACTTATCCGATCCACGCCTTCGGATTTCTCATGGCGGGCGGCACCATCCGATCGGTGCCGGTCGCGGCCAACTCGGCGTTTTTCAGTGCGCTCGAACGCGCGATGATGCATTCGATTCCGAGGCCGATTGCGGTGGTGACCTGCTATCCGTCAAATCCGACGGCCTCTATCGCCGACCTCGATTTCTATCGCGACCTCGTCGCGTTCGCGAAGAAGCACGGGTTGCTGCTGCTCTCCGATCTCGCCTATGGCGAAGTCTATTTCGATGACAATCCGCCGCCGTCGATTCTGCAGGTGCCCGGCGCCATGGAGGTCGCGGTCGAATTCACCTCGCTGTCGAAGACCTATTCCATGCCCGGCTGGCGAATGGGATTTGCCGTCGGCAACGAACGCGTCATTGCCGCGTTGGCGCGCGTAAAATCCTATCTCGATTACGGCGCGTTCACGCCGATCCAAGTGGCGGCGACCGCGGCGCTGAACGGCCCGGACGACTGTATTGCCGAGATGCGCGGGATTTACCGCCGCCGCCGCGACGCCTTGGTTGAATCGTTCGGCCGCGCCGGCTGGCAAGTGCCGCCGCCGGCAGCCTCGATGTTCGCCTGGGCGCCGATTCCCGAACCATTTGCCTCCCTCGGCAGCGTCGAATTCGCAACGCTCTTGGTCGAGAAGGCCAGCGTCGCGGTTTCTCCCGGAGCCGGCTTCGGCGAGCACGGCGAGGGCCATGTGCGCATTGCGCTTGTCGAGAACGAGCAGCGCATCCGTCAGGCGGCGCGCAACATCCGGCGCTTTCTTGAAACCGGCCCGGAAATGCTGCACAACGTCGTACCCTTGGCGACGCGGCGTTAGCCGATCCTCGCGCTTTTCCAGGTTAGGTTAGCGGGCTTATGGCCGAACCGTTGAAAGTCGGTCTTGCCGGACTGGGAACGGTCGGCACGGCCGTGGTCGAGCTCTTGGACCGCGGGCGCGACAAGCTCGCGGCGCGCTGCGGCCGCGCTATCGAAGTCGTCGCGGTAAGCGCGCGCTCGCGCGGCAAGAAGCGCGGTGTCGACTTGAAGAAATTTCGCTGGTTTGTTGATCCGGCGAAACTTGCCGCCGATCCGGCGATCGACGTAGTAGTCGAGGTGATCGGCGGAGAGGGCAATCCCGCTAAACGCGTGGTCGAAATCGCGCTCGCCGCGGGAAAGCCGGTAGTGACCGCCAACAAGGCGCTGCTGGCCCGGCACGGCTACCGGCTCGCGGTCCTCGCCGAACGCCACTGCGTCGCGCTAAATTTCGAAGCTTCGGTCGCCGGCGGCATCCCGATCGTCAAGACGCTGCGCGAGGGGCTTAACGGCAGCTCGTTCACGCGCATCTACGGCATCCTCAACGGCACCTGCAATTACATCCTCTCGCGCATGGAGCAGGACCGCCTCGCATTCGATGAATGCCTGCGCGACGCGCAGCGGCTGGGTTATGCCGAAACGGATCCGTCCTTCGATGTCGAAGGCCACGACACCGCACAAAAGCTTGCGATCCTCTCAAGCCTCGCTTTCGGCACCAGAGTCGATCCGGCGGCGATCTACGTCGAAGGCATTTCGTCCATCACGCTTGCCGACCTTGACGCCGCGGCCGAGCTTGGCTACCGCGTCAAACTCCTCGGCGTGGCAGTGAAAACCGACGCCGGCATCGAGCAGCGCGTGCATCCGACCATGGTGCCGCGCGAATCCGCGATCGCCCAGGTGATGGGGGTGACCAACGCGGTGACCGTTGATGCGGACGGCCTCGCCCCGATTACCCTTGTCGGCCCCGGCGCCGGCGGGGCGGCGACCGCCTCGGCGATCGTTTCAGACCTCGCCGACATCGCCCGGGGAGTCCGCACGCCGCCGTTTGGCCGTCCCGCCGCCCGCATGACCGCGGTTCGCAAGGCGCCGATGCAGCGGCATGAAGGCGGCTATTATATTCGCCTTCTCGCCCGCGACCGGCCCGGCAGCGCCGCGACCATTGCGCGGCGCTTGGCGCAACAGCAAATTTCGCTGGAGTCGATTGTGCAGCGCCACGAAATGTCAGGGCTGGCGACCGACCAGCGCGGACGCTCGGGGGAGCCGGTTCCGGTTATTCTCATTACTTATGCGACCACCGAGGATGCCGTCCGAAAGGCCCTCGCCGCGGTGCGCCGCGACCGTGTAATCTCCGGGCAGCCGCAAGTCATCCGCATCGAAAAGAATTAGCCGCAACTCACACATTAAACTCAAGCAAAGATGGAAATGGCGTCAATCACGGTTCCCCACGGGCTCATTCTGGAGCGGGTTCTCGCGCTGGAAATCGTGCGCGTTACCGAACGCGCGGCGGTGAACGCCGCGCGGCTGCGCGGGCGCGGCGACGAGAAAGCGGCGGACCAGGCGGCGGTCGACGCCATGCGCCGCGAGCTCAACAAGCTGCCGATCGACGGCACCGTCGTCATCGGCGAAGGCGAAATGGACGAAGCGCCGATGCTGTTCATTGGCGAGAAAGTCGGTAGCAAAGGCGGCTTTAAAGTCGATATTGCCGTCGACCCGGTCGAAGGCACCACCTTGTGCGCCAAAAACATGCCCGGTTCGATCGCCACGCTGGCGCTGGCCGAGCATGGCACGCTTCTCCACGCGCCCGACATCTATATGGACAAGATCGCGGTCGGCCCTGGCTATCCGACGGGCGTCGTCGACCTCGACGCGCCGGCGGAAGAAAACATCCGCAACCTCGCCAAGGCCAAAGGCGTCAAGCCGGAATCCATTACGGCGATGATCTTGGATCGCCCGCGGCATGCCGAACTGATCGCCGGTGTACGCAAGGCCGGCGGCGCGGTGAGCTTAATCAGCGACGGCGACGTCGCCTCGGTCATTCACACCGCCGATCCCGACAAGACCGGCATCGATATTGCGATGGGCATCGGCGGCGCGCCTGAGGGCGTACTCGCAGCGGCCGCTCTGCGCTGCATTGGCGGCCAGATGCAATGCCGGCTCGTGGTCGATACCGAAGAAAAGCAGACGCGGGCCGCGAAAATGGGCATCAAAGACCCGCGCAAGAAATACCAAATCGAAGACATGGTGCGCGGCGACTGCCTGTTTGCCGCTACCGGCATCACCGACGGCCGCATGCTGCAAGGCGTCAGATTCGATGGCCCTGTCGTCCACACGCACACGGTAGTCATGCGCTCGATCAGCGGCACGGTGCGCTGGATCAAGGCCGAGCACCGTCAGCTCGATAAGTTTTAAATCGCCATAACCGACCGGTATGACTTAGGGCTTGCCTCACAACCTCGGTTTTTGAGCCGGGTCGGATAATGTCCGATTTGTCCCGAAGGCGGCTCGCTACGGCGCTCGACCGGCGGGCGCCGTTCATGAGGTATCGGAAGGTGGGGCTGTCGCCTTGAGCCGCCACGGCTCGATCAGCGGCACGGTGCGCTGGACCAAGGTCGAGCACCGCCAGCTCGACAAGTTTAGGTTCGCGTGTAACCGACCGATCTGACTTGGGGCTTGCCCCTATAACCTCGGTTTTTGTGAGCCGGGTCGGATAATGTCCGTTTCGCCCCGAGAGCGGTTCGCTGCGACGTTCCACGGACTGTCGCGAAGTGCCATAGGACGACATTGGTTCCCGCACGCAGATGTAAAAATCGCGGCGGCTGGTCAATTTTATACAGAAACCGCCTCTTTGCGGTGCGCACCTGTCGTTGGGTCGAAATAAGCAAGACAACTGCCGACCGAACGATAGAAAGCATTGAAATGAAGATTCTGGTGACAGGCGGCACCGGTCGTATCGGCTCAGGGGTGTTGAGAGAGCTAAGGAAGCGAGGTGCAGATGTCCGCGTCCTCGTGCGCAAAAAGGGAACGTCGTTGCCGGATGGCGTTGAGGTTGCGGTGGGCGATCTGCTCGATCCCGTATCTGTACAGAAGGCGATGGACGGAGTGGATAAGCTCTATCTGCTGAATGCCGTCTCTCCCGACGAACTGACACAGGGTCTCATCGCCTACGATTTGGCCAAGAAATTGAAGCTGAAACATATCGTGTATCACTCGGTTTTCCGCGTAGAGCATTTTAAAGATGTCCCTCATTTCGCCTCGAAACTCGCTATAGAAACCGCTTTGCGCGAGTTCGATGTCCCTTTTACGGTTCTTCGTCCAAATTACTTCTTTCAGAATGATGCGTCGCTGGAAGACCCACTGACAAAAGCGGGCATCTACCCGATGCCTCTTGGTCAGGTGGGTGTCTCAGCAGTTGACGTGCGAGATATCGCCGAGGCGACAGCCGTTGCGCTGACCTCCGACAGACACCAGGGCAAGACCTACAACCTCAATGGTCCCAAGGTGCTGAGTGGTCCCAAAGTTGCTGCAATTTGGAGCTCGCTACTCGGCAAAGAGGTTCACTACACCGGCGAAGATATGGATGCATTTGAGGAGCAGATACGCACGCGTGCCCCCTCGTGGTCGGCGTTCGACATTCGCATGATGTTCCAAGGGTATCTCGAACGCGGATTCGCGGCCGAAGAGGATGATTTGAAAACTCTAACCGAGTTGCTGGGGCATGAGCCTCGGTCCTACGAAGGATTTGCCCGGGAAACCGCCTTCGAATGGCAGAATAAGAATAATAAGGGGCTGCACCTTAGTCCGGCTGCATAGACGCGACGGTGACGTAGTCCGGTCACCGACAGAGACGACTTCCGCTGGTCAGTATCAAGGAGACATCAAAATGAGCGACGCCAGTAGCGCCCCGATAGGACCGAACGCGGCTATCCCGGCCGACGATCCCAACCGCACGCTGACGGTCGCCGATCCGGATAGCTCCAACGTGCGCCATGTCGCAGTGGCCGGCGGCACCTACAGTATCCTCGTTTCCGGCGCACAGACGGCCGGACGGTACTGCTTGATCGACATGATCGTGCCCGATAGCAGCGGCCCGCCTCTACACCGCCACGATTTCGAGGAGATGTTCACGCTGCTTGAGGGCGAGCTTGAGTTCACCTTCCGAGGTGAAACCACTACCGTGCGTGCGGGATCGAGCGTGAATATCCCGGCCGATGCGCCGCACGTTTTCAAGAACACTTCGGGCAGCACGGTGCATATGTTGTGCATGTGTGCGCCAGCCGGGCAGGAAGAGTTCTTTGTGGAGGTTGGCGACCCATTGGACAGCCGCACGTCGCCGCTGCCAAAGCTCGATAAGGTTGGAATGGAAGAGCGGATGAAAAGGGCTAAGGCACTCGCCGAGAAATACCACACGGAATTGCTGAAGCCCTGAACCGTGCCGGATAAGTCGCGGCACATCTTTCAGACTCATGAAGTGAAAAAAGATCGCATCGCTATCATCAATTGCGCTGACGGCGGCATGGGCCTTCTTCTTAGTCGGCCAGCTTCATCGCCAACCGCGGATCCGGACCGAAGTCTCGCAGCTAATACCGCAGTTGGATCATGAGCCGACGTGACAGCAGGCCCCTGCCACGTCTGATTTGCGGCCGATAACTGACCTTCGCTCCTCAACGATGCGCGGTGAGGGATGCGCCTTTACGTGGGCGATGCCGTGCCGGGGCTGTCGCCGGAGCCGGTACGGCTCGATCAGCGGCACGGTGCGCTGGATCACCGCCGAGCACCGCCAGCTCGATAAATTTTAGGTCAAAACAACCGCGAGCCTCGCTGATCTACGCTTCGCCGCGACGTGACGCGATAAGCCAACAACGAACATGTCAATTGGATCGCGTGCAGTCGTCGGAAATTGCCGCCGCCGCTGGTCTTTTCCTACAGATCACCAGTTAAATTTGTAATTGACGCCAGCGCGCACGAGGTTCTCGTTCAATGAGATTGAGGGACTACTGACTCCTGCTGGATTAACCAGCGAGCAGATCGTACCGGACGGGCAAGCAATAGTGCCGAGGCCGACGTAGAGGTATTCAACCTTGGCGGTCCAGTTCTCGGTGAAGGCAAACTCAAGGCCACCGCCAGCGGTCCAGCCAACTTGCGGTCCCAAGCTTATGAAGGTCGCTTGCGGGTTCAAACCCGCTCGAAAATCGGCGACTGCCGCGCCGGCTGTCGCGAAAACAAGGAAGTGGTTGAACGCATAGCCCACTCGACCTCTGGCCGTGCTCAACCACCCACTTTTGGTTTGGCAAGTTGTGCCCGCGGCCGCGCCCAGACCCACACACGCAGCCGTAGAGCTGCTACCCTTGAGCGCAGACCAATCGAGATCACCCTCCAAACCGACCAAGAAGCCGCCGAAACCTCCGTAATTGAGACCGGCTGTTCCCCCTGCAAGACCCCCAGTGGCGGCGAAGTTGCCTGTCGAAACCCCTGCGTTGTTCCAGGTGCTGTTGCCGAAGCCGTAGCCGCCGTTAACACCGAAATACAAGCCCCCCCAATTCAGCGGCGCGCTGGCAGGATAGTAACTATCTGGCGGGACTGGAGCGGGGCCGGGCAGCGGCATATCCGCCGCCATAGCCGGGATCGCAATCGCTAGCGACAACAGTATTGCGGCAACGATTCGCTCGACCCGAATGTAGATAGAGGCTCTGGAGCCGCGCGCGTGATCCGAAAACGCCAAGAAGCCAAGTGCCCTAACAATGGTTTCGGCGCACTGTTTCATTGCCGCATCCCCCAGCCAGTGAACATCATAAACGGTAGACCGGTGCGAGGAAAGACGGTGGGTCGTGTGCCGCCGCGATCATCCACATCGCCATGGCTTACGCCATCCTTCGCCACAACGACGTCGAGGTGGGGAAGAGGGATTTCCTCTGCCCTATCAATTTCCTCGAGAATTGGCAGGCTGGGCGCACAAGCGTTGATTTGCGATAAGATCGCCGCGCATGGATAACCAAACAGCGGCAGAAAGCGTTCTGGGCAACGCCATCGTCGAGTGGCTCGCCGAACAGGCTTTGCTCGACACCGAGCCGGTGGGACTTTTCGGCGAGCTGTGCCAGCGGTTGCGCGGTGTGGGAACGCCAATTTTACGGGGCCAGGTGGCCTTCCGGGTGCTCCACCCGCTCTACGACGCCGCCATCTTGAAC
>Ga0302326_10015873_pt1 | contig 15808 bp, 10 predicted proteins | sample Palsa_T0_3_FD_202264 | JGI IMG/M metagenome (GOLD analysis project Ga0302326, IMG submission 202264) | Peat permafrost microbial communities from Stordalen Mire near Abisko, Sweden - Palsa_T0_3 | ecosystem: Environmental > Terrestrial > Soil > Palsa > Peat permafrost | place: Sweden: Abisko... | reverse complement strand
GCCGCGCGGCTGTACTGAAAGCGCAAGGACGAGCAGTGAGAATGCGATCAAGCTTCGATGGTTTGCGAGGGCCATTCAGAGTTCAGACGGAAGCGCCGGGAAAAGGCCCCGTTTAATTCCTCGCTCACCGCCGGAAATGGTTCACCAGCCAGGAAATCAGTGAAAGCAGCACGGAAAGCACCAAGCAGGTTGCGATAGGCGCGTAGAAGGATACATTTTTGCCTCGAACTGCGATATCGCCGGGCAGGCGGCCGAGCGGCAGCCCCAGTTGATCTGCGAAAAGTAGAATTCCGCCGCCAACCAGCAGCAGCGCGCCGAGTGAGATCAATATGCGGCCCAACGATGCCATTGTTCCGAGATCCTCCTGACTCTACTTCCTATCGGCGATGACCGCCCGAAGTTCAGCGATCCAGGAAGATAGTTCAGAGGATAACTCCACTGTGGCAGAGGAGCGAATATCTTCTGCCAGCGCGAGTTCGGCCTGGCGGGCCAGTGCAGTGCCGCGATGCAGGCCAAACATGCCCAATGTACCTGCGAGCTTGTGAGCTGCTGCGTGCGCGGATTCGCGTTGTTCGTCGGTGAGCGAGCCTGCCGGGAGAGCTTGCGCTGCAACCTCCAGGGTCGCCACGCGCTGCTCAATGTCGGGCTGAAACTTGGTCCACAGGCGAGCCAAAGCCTGGGCCATCTCGGGAGGAGTCGTTGTCATAGCTGAAGACGCCCAGCGCTCAGTCCCAGCCGAGCACTTTCTCCATCTGGGAGGAAAGCGTGAGTGGATCGAAGGGCTTGAGCAACACGGCTTCGACGCCCAGATCGGCGAAGCGGCGCTGGTCCGCGCCCTGCACCTTGGCGGTAAGCAGCAGGACGGGGATCTTGGCCGTCGCGGGGTTCTTGCGCAGTTCGCGGAAGGTGGTCGGCCCGTCCATGCCGGGCATCATTACGTCGAGCAGGATGGCGTCGGGCTGATGTTCAGCGGCCCGCAGCAGGCCTTGCGCGCCAGAACTGGCCACGATTACATCCCATCCGGCTACGGTTTCCAGGCTCAACGCGGCAACCTGGCGAATATCGTCTTCATCGTCAATGATTAAAATTCGGCGCGACAAGAGGAACTCCTGCAAATATGGTCTAACGGTTGAGGACATGCCATTCAGGCATTGGATTGTCGAATAAAATCCGGAAACGAATCAGAAAACGAACCCCGCAAACAGGTCCGGCTCAACCAGCGGTTGAGTCGCGCGTTTGGGCATTGTCCGAACCCGGTACTAAGCATAGGGATTCTTCCATCTGACGCGAACGGCGCAACATCGTCAAGACCAGACTCTCCAACTGCTGCGGCTGCACCTTGGCCTTGGTGAGGAAGTGCGTGGGACCAAGCTGAAGCTGAGAGCGCTCAGAGGGTTCGATTTCGCGCGCCGAGTACACGACAAGCGGCAGGTGCGCCAGATCATCATGCTGGCGCAGCCAATCCACCACATTGAAGCCATCGCCGTCAGGCAGTGAAAGGTCCAGCACGATCAGCTGCGGGCGGAAGTTGAAGCACGCATCGAGAGCAGCCTGGCGTGTGTGAACCAGCATGACTTCGATACCATCCTTGGCGAAGACTGCGCCGATCACGCGGGCTAGATCGACATCGTCCTCGACCACCAGAATGCGCGCTTTCTCTCCCGGCGCCGAGAGCACGCGGGCCAACTCATTGAGCAGTGTATCATCGTTCGAAGATTGTGAGACCCAGCCGTCCGCGCCAGTTGGGATAGGCAGCGCGGGATTGGGATGGTCCACACTGAGCAGTACGATCGGCATTCCCGCTGCGGCCGGCTCCAGGCGCAGCCGCGGCAGGATTTCCCATCCATTGAGGCCGTCGAGCGAAATATCGACGAGGATCGCCTCAATTCCCGTAGTGTTGCGGCCCATTTCATCGGGCACGGCGCGCGAAGAAACCGCAGCGATGGTCTCCTCAACCGTAGCGGTTTCGACCACATGATAGCCTTGGCGGCGCAACTGGTTCGCAACCAGCAGACGCGTCTGTGCGTTGGCGTCGGCCACCAGCACCCGGCCGCGGTCTGGTTCGATCACTGGAGTTGCGACGTGAGTGGATATCAGATTTGGATGGAGCGGCAGCGTGACGCGGAAGGTCGAGCCGCAGACCTCGTTGCGCTCGGCCCAGATGCGGCCGCTGTGTTGTTGCACGATGGTGCGGCAGATGGCCAGGCCAAGTCCGCTGCCGCCCTTCTGGCGCGAGTCGGATGCATCGACTTGCTGGAAGCGATCGAAGATCGAGTCCAGCTTGTCCGCAGGAATGCCGCGTCCCTGATCGATGACCGAGAGCGTGACCCCGTTTGACCCTTCGCGCAGGGTCACAGCGACCGTCGCGCCCTCCGGCGAAAACTTGACGGCGTTCGAGAGCAAGTTGGTAATCACCTGCAGCAGGCGGTCGGGATCAGCCGAGAGCGTGACGGCATTGGCGTCGTGGATAAGCTGGATTCCAGCTGCATCGGCGACCGGCTGCATGCCGTCAATGGCCTGCTGGACAATTTCGCTCAGCGCAATGGGCCGGAAAGTCAGCGGCTCGCGCCCGCTCTGAATGCGTTCCAGATCAAGGATGTCGTTGATCAGGCGCACCAGCCGGTCGGAGTTCGACAGAGCAATCCGGAGCAGGTTGGCCGCCTTTTCGCTGACCGTGCCCAGCAGTCCGGCCGAAAGCAGCCCCAGCGCGCCACGGATCGATGTGAGCGGAGTGCGCAGCTCGTGGCTCACCGTGGAGACAAACTCATCCTTCATGCGGTCCAGGGCAAAGCGCTGGCTGATATCGCGGAAGCTGAGCACCGAGCCGGTGAATCGGCCTTGTTCGAGAATTGGCGTGAGCGAGTATTCGGCAGGGAAGGAGCTTCCATCGCGGCGATAAACAGTCGTTTCAGCCGACGCGGAAAGGTTCTTTGTGAGAGCGCGAAGCAGGGTGCAATCCTCGTCGCAGCGGCTGCCTCCAGGCTGGCTGCCATGCAGCAGATCGTGGACTGACGACCCCGTCAGCTGATCGGGAGCGGCGCCGAGCAAGCGGCCAGCCGCGGGATTCACCAGACTCGCCAGGCCGTTGCGGTCTGCGCCGCAGATGCCATCTTCAATGGTGTCGAGCAGAATTTCCTGGGTGCGATGCAGCTCTTCGACGCGATCCTGTTCGCGGGAGCGGGCCAGCATCTGCCCCAGCGACGAGGAAACAGTTTCGAGCGTCGCCATGGTCTCGCGCTCCTCGCGATGGCGCTGATGGCAGTAGAACTCAAGAATCGCGATCAGACGGTTGCCGACTCGCACCGGAACGGCCCAACCAGTCACCAGCCCATGGCGCAAAGCGGCCTGCAAACGCTGCGAAGGCGGTCCAGCCGCCTGTGCTGCGGCCAGGTCTTCCATCCATACCTCGCGGCCGAGCACCCAGACCCGGCCCGGCAGGTCGGGACCACGGCTGATGGTCTGTCCCATGCTCTCCTGGATCAAGGCTTCGCTGGGTTTGCCGGGCGCTCCCCATGAGGAATAGAACTGGAGGTGTTCATCGTCCTCGTTGAGCGTCCACAACATAGCCGCGTCCCAGCCCTGCGAGAGGCAGACCGACTCCAGAATGCGCATGGCCGCCACTTCCGGAGAAGTGCTCTGGCCGATAATCTGGCTCACCACCAGTTGCAGCGCCAGACGGCGTTCGCGCTGCTTTTGCGGAGTGATGTCGCGCAACATGCAGCGGATCGCCAGCGGATTTCCAGGCTTCTGGCGCCGGCTGAGGCTCAGTTCCAGATCCAGCATCCGGCCATCGATAGTGTGCGTCCGCACCGGAGCTCGTTCGACTGTTTCTCCATCGAGAGCCACGCGGAAGAGGCGACCCACTTCAGAACGGCAATCCTCGCTGAAGACCATCTCCAGCGAACCGAGCTTGTTGAAATCTTCGTCAGCCAGTCCAAAGCAGGATTTCCAAACCGGGTTCACATACGCGAACTCACCCGACGGCCCGAGCGTGGCAATCATCTCATTGGCATTTTCAAAAAGATCACGATAGCGCTCGCGGGATTCGCGCAGCGCGCGTTCCTGGCGGTTCGTCAGAGTCTGGTCCAGAGCGACGGCCAGAATGCCGGAAGCTTTCCCGTCCGTGCCGCGAATGGCTGATAGGTAAAGCGTAGCGGGAAAATCGCTGCCGTCCTTGCGCCGCAGTTGAAGGTCGATGCCGCGCAACTGGCTGGGCGGAAAAGCCAGCACATAGTTGACACAATCCCGCATGGGGTCTGCAGGTGCGGATGGTCCGGAATTTACGCTGGGATGCAACTTGCGCAGCCAGTGGCCGATTCGCTCCAGTTCGCCAGGAGCAAAAATCTCAGTCATCTGCGCACGGCCCACCAGCTCCGATGCGCGAAGCCCCAGGATTCGCTCCGCGGATGGGTTCAGGTACGTAAAGCTTCCGTCCATTGCTGTTGCAAGCACCATGGGGCTGGTGGAGTGCAGCAGAGCTTCCGCTAAATCAGCGCGCGCAGTCCTTTGCTTCGATGGGTCGGCCGCGGGAGGGCGAAAAAGAAGTAGAAGCGCTAACGGAAGGGCTGTTGAGAACACAGCCGCGGCAATCAGATGATCGACTGAAGGACCCCAAACAAGACGAGCGATTCCGCCGGCCAGGAGATATCCGGTCACGCATCCAGCGAGAATCAGCACTGCTTTCGAGTTTGGAACCTTCAATTGGCCTCGCCCCTGAAAAGTCTTGCTCTTGCGATCATGCTCAACAGCCTGCAATGCACCTATGATGAGGTGACGCTTGAACACGCTGTTTTGTCTACAACTTTAGTGTTACCGTAGTACACCTAAGTAATATACGCAAGTGGTAAATAGCCGCATGGTACACAAAAGCTCCAATTTGTCATTGCCAAATTTCGTAAACCATCCCTGTAATCGAACTCCTGTAGCAGTTGCAGCAAGATTAACCGTGCAATTACTGCAGCTTCGCGTATTCTGCTTTCGCTTTCTTCAGGATGGAGATGTCTGGGTCGGCATCTTTCCAGAGGGTGAAGAAATCTTTGTAGGCGGCCAGCGCCCGGACGCGGGCGGCATCGGCATCCGCTCCCTGCGTGGCTCTCGACTGCAAGGCGTTCGCCCGAGCTATTCCCAAATACGCCAACGCTCCCGTCCAACAGTTCCAGACGATTCCGCTGTGGTCGAGAATCTTCTGAAACTCGGCCGCGGCAGCACTGCCCTGTCCGGCGGCCAGGTATGCTTCTCCGCGCACATAGGTGGGGTAGAGGCAGGAAATATTGTTGACAAACGGGATGCTACCGAACTCAATAGGCGAAGCAGCTTGCAAAGAAGTCAGAGAAGATCCCGGATTCCGTCGGCTAAGTGCCAGTTGTGTTTGAATCGCCGGCAACCAAAGCGACTGCATCTGGGTATCCAGCGGAAAGCGCCTGTTCAGATCGCGAGCTGAAGACTCGGCTCGCGCCGTTCCGCCCGCGATGGCAAATGCCAGCGCCGATTCGGCTGCTACTCCTGAGCTTGAAGGTGCTAGACGCAATGCCTCTGTCGCTGTTTGTTGGGCCTCTCGAGCATTGCCGTAGGCTGCTTGCTGCAAAGCGAAATTGGCCTGATACACCGCAGCGCCTTCTTTGTTGTCTGCGCGCATTGCCGACTCTACCGCTCGTTCCTTCAGTTCCCGTGCCCTCCTTACACGACCGGCATACGCCTCGGTGTCTGAAGCCAGCGCGAGTCCATAGTTTTCGTACAAGGGCTGGCCTCTGAACCACTGCTGCTGATCGACCATGCCGTTCGAATCCGCCTCAAGAAAAGCGAGAGCGTAAAGATCGGCGCGCATCAAGTAATCATCCAGTTTTCGGGTGTGCGCCTGTTGGATAAACTGTCGCGCCTGGTCGAAGCGCTGCAAGGCCAGTTCGGCGTTGGCGAGATTGGTGTAGGCAAATGTATCGTCGGGGTCAAGCTGGAGCAGGGTGCGGGATGCTTCTGCGGATTTCTGGTATTGACCAAGTTGTTCATACAACACGGCCAGGCCGTTGTATGCGAATGTGCCGCGGGGATGGATCTGGGTCTCTTCTTCGAACGTCTGCGCCGCTTTGTCCAGTTGTCCGGATGCATAACCATAGTAGGCGGCAGCGATGACCAGCTTCTCCCCTTCGCTGGCTCGCTCTCGCAACTCGAACGCTTTGGCGTAGTACTCACTGGCGCGACCCATTTCATTGAGTGTGTAGTAGGTCCCTCCCATTTGCGCGTAAGCCATGGCAAAGTTTGGATCGAATTCAATCGCGCGTTGAGAGTACCGCAGGGCTGCCGCAGGGTCATTGCCGAGCATAGCCTTGTCGGCAAGACTGTACGCCTTGAGCGCTTCGAGGGACGGCGTGGTGGCCTGATCGAGCGGAAAATCGTATTTCTTCACGGTAGCCAGCGACTCGCCCAGTTCGGCACGCACCTTCGACGCGGCCTCGCTCAGCGCATCGAGCACCTTTTCTTTAGCTGGCGCCGTAGCTTGCTCCTGAGCCAGCGTGTCTCCACTCTGGCAATTCACCGCCTCGACCGCCACCACGTACTGGCTGCCCAGACTGGCAATCGATCCGGCAATATAAGCCTTACTTCCTGCCCGTTGGCATACCTCGCGGACCACTTCGGGCGTGAGCTTCGTGCCGGCCGGATCGGACATCAGCCGCAAGGTCGCGGCGACCCTGTTGTCGGAAAGCACATTCAGGAACGGAGACTGGTTGAGAGCCACACGGAGCCCGGCCTTCAGCGTATCGTCGAAGACCGGATCGCCCGTGCGGTTGGCAAAGTCGGCCAGCACCACGGTGTCCTTCTCGGTAAGCCGGCGTGCGGATCGAAGATGCACGACGTAACCAATGACCACAAGGGTGACGATTGCCATTACTAGGGCACCCGTCACGATCGTGGCCCAGGATCTGCGGAGGACCGGCGGCCTGAGCTGTTCCTTCTCCTCAATAATGACGCGGGTCCTGATCGTGTCTTGCTGAAAAAGCAGCTGGTTTGGGGCATCGCGCGCAGCATTTGCCGCATCCGGAATCGTGCTTAGGCTCTCAGCGACAACGACCGTGACCGGTGCAACAAACTGATACCCCCTCCCAGGCAGGGTGATGATGTAGCTGTTGTCACCTGGCTTCTCCCCGAGCGCTCGGCGCAGCCCGGAGATGGATTGCGCGAGGTTGTTCTCGTCCACGAAGGTGTCTGGCCAGACATTCTTCAGCAATTCGTCGTGGGTCAGAATCCTTCCGGAATTCTGGACAAGGTACAGGAGTACATCAAAGGCCCGGCGGTTGAGGGTGAGAACTTCCTCCTCTCGCCGCAGAACGCGAGCCAGGACATTGATCTGAAACTCGCCGAATTGAAATATCTCTTCCGGTTTCATGGGCTTAGAGGCATTTCAGAACCTGTCAGAGCCTGTCAGAAGGCGTCACTGGCCTTTTGTGAAGTACACCGCCACATTAGCGGCATGAATAACAGTGGTCGCGTGTACAGACTCTACCAGTGGCTATCGCGGCGGGCAAGGTTCTTCCGCTCTGACTCGGCCATGGGCGGTCTGAGCCGCACCGTTCGAACAGAGGTGACGTTCGAGCGCCGCGGGACGCACTTGCTCGTCGGTGGTGCACCGGCGGACCTCGACCACTGCCCGCTCTGCGGGCAGAAGCTTGCCCCGGCACAGGCAGAACAAGCCCGGCTTCTTCTCCAATCCGATTCGACCAGTCACCCATTCTTACCGGCTGATCGCGATCCTCCGTGAGTTCGCGAAACGAATGCCGCAGGGTCGTCACTATTCGGAAGAATGGGCATTCGCAATCCTGGATCAGAGCAAGCAGCCAACACTACTGTTGCTGAGCCGGGATGACTATCCAAGCACCCTACCCCGGGGCGGAACAACCTAAATTGGAGGAAACCTCAAATGCAAACGAACAGAACGAAGACGCTCCCCAGGGAGTTCCAGATTCGTACAAACCGAATTTCAAGTTCAGCGGGCGCGATCCTCTTCTCCGCGCTCCTGTTGGCTCTCCTTATGCATCCTGGCCGGCTTGCAGCCGCACAGGCCACCGAACAGACAGCCAACGAGCCTTTGGTCACCCTTGAGAACCACGTACCCTTCAAGGTGCACGACGGCACGGCCGTTCGGGTTAGCCATTACAACACCGAAAAGAAGCTGCGCCTCGCTATCTTTGTGACGCCTCCCGACCTGGCCGGTGAGGAGCAACTTATCCGTGAGCAGCAGACCAAGGGCTCACCGAACTTTCACAAGTTTTTGAGCGCAGACGAATGGAACGAGCGGTTTGGGCCAAAGGTAGAAGACGAGCAGAAGGTGGTGGACTGGGCCAACAGCCAGGGCCTGACGGTGACCAATCGGTACGCCAATCGGCTGCTTGTGGACGTGGAAGCGCCGGCGGGGGTGATCGAGAAGGCGCTGGGCGTGACGATCAACCACTACCAGGTAGGTGAGGAAGTGGATTTTTCCAATGATCGCGATCCGTCCATCCCAGCGCACCTGTCGGGCATCGTTGGCGGTATCTTTGGCTTGAACAGTATTGAGCGAATGAAGCCGGTCAGCGGGCACGTCGAGGGCCGAAAGGGTTGGGATTACGTTCCCGGGGCGGTTCATAGCGAGGGTGTCACATCCCAGGGCGACGGCGATCCGACGAAGGCGCCCTGGAATCCATCGGCCGAAGCTGCGCCAGCCAGGTCCGATGCGCTGTCCGGGAAGCAGGCTGCGGTTTCAACGAGCGGGCTCACCACGCCCAATCCGCCGAATGAAATCGGCGGTGTCGATCCGGCGAACCTGTACAGCTCACAGGTGTATGACTACAACGCACTGTTGGCGCAGAGCAAATGCTGCAACGTACACAATGATTCGACAGGTTCCCCAGCCGATACTTCGATCGCCCTGGTGACGTTTGGCGGTTTTCTTGAGAGCGACGTCAACACATTCTTCCAGTTCTACGGAATGGCCTGGAACATCACCGCCTACTCGATCAATGGAGAGGGCGGCATTCCCGGCACAGAGTGCGTCATTGGAAGTTCCGGCTGCGCGAGCGATGGATACGACGACGAAGCGGACCTGGATGTGGAGTATTCGACGGCATTTTCCAACAGCTTCGGTTCGTCGAACGATACCGCACATGTGTATGTGTATGAGGGCGCGAACGGCTACCAGGGCACATACTTCGATCTATGGAATTCGGTGCTGAACGACGGGCATGCGCACGTGGTTTCCACCAGCTACGGGGGAGAAGAAACTTCTTATTGGCCTGGTTACGTAGCAGGGACCGCGGTTGGCGATGCCCATTACATTTTCAACCAGATGGTCGGCCAGGGACTGACGCTGGTGGCGGCATCGGGAGACCAGGGCTCAACCCCCGGTTGCAGCGACTCGAACGGGGTAATCTACCCATCCTCCGATCCTGACTTTGTTGCAGCCGGCGGCACTGCACTGAAACTGAATTATGACGGCACCTGGTTAAGCGAGAATGCCTGGACTGGCGGCACGACCCTGAAGAATTGCCAAAAGAACGGCGGCGGCGGCGGCGGCGGATTGAGCGTTCTTTTTTCTGCGCCCGCCTGGCAGAGCGGCATCAAGTACGAAGAGTGGACCGGCGGCAAGCAGTACATCGTATCCGGCAATACGCAGCGCAAGGTACCCGACATTTCGCTGGAAGCGGGCGGCTACGGGCAATGGGATTTTTGCACCACCGGCTGCGGCGCCACTACCGCGAACGGTTGGGGGACGTGGGGCGGCACCAGCATCGTGGCGCCCGAACTGGCGGGGTTCTTCGCCCAGGAGAACTCGTATCTGAACTCGATCGGGCACATCTGTGGCTCCGATGGAACCAGCCGGTGCGAACCCATCGGCAATGCCGCCCCGATCCTCTACTACGAAGGCATGGGCCAGGCTGCGCCGCATTATCCGTTCTATGACATTACCCAGGGCTGCGTGACCAACTATCTCACCACAACCTACCCGAGCCTGCTCTATTTCTGCGCCGAGCCTGGTTACGACCTCGCCACCGGCTGGGGTTCGGCCAACATGCTGCAACTGGCCTGGGCGTACAACTTCTATATCATTCCCTCAGACGGCGTGCCCTCGTTGAGCTTCTCCGGGCCGCCGACAAATACCTGGCACAACACCGACCAGGTGGTTTCCTGGACGGTGAGTGACGGAGTCACCGCCGGGACGGCAGGCCTGCCTGCTCCGGGCGTGGCAGGTTTCACGCAGGGCTGGGATTCGATTCCTGCCGACGTCTACAGCGAACCACACGGCGGGTCAGGCAATTCTTTTTACAGCGGCCCGCAGTACCCCTATGCGACAAAGGGCTGCCTGGCCTTCAACGGCGCGGACGGCTGCTCGGGTAACCCCGGTCAGGGCTGCCATACCGCGCATGTGGAGGCGTGGGACAACCAGGGTTTCTACACTGGAGCCAAGACATACGGCCCTGTTTGCTATGACACGGTCCGGCCCACCATCAGCATTTCCACCAACCCGGCCACTTCCGGCACCATCTGGGTCGACAAACCGGTCACCGTCACGCTGACCGCGATCGATCCCGGCGGGAGCAGCGCATCCGGCATCTACAAGACGTACTATGCCATCAACTCGCCGTTCTGCGTGCCGGGGTCCACCAGTTCATGCAGCGTTTACAGCGGGCCGTTTACCATCTCGACGCAGGGGCAAACCTACATCTACTACTGGACCCAGGACAAGGCCGGCAACGTCTCGGCCGAGACCTATCAATGGGTAAGTATCGATCTCTCGACTCCGGTTACCACCGCAGCCCTGAGCGGAACGGTATACAGCGGCAGCACCTACAAATCGGTGGTGGGAGTGACGCTCAACGCGACCGACTCCGGCGGCAGCGGCGTTGCGGCCATTTACTATACCCTCGATGGCGGGGCGCAGACCACATATCCCGGCTCCTTCATCGTTTCCGCGCCTAGCAGCCATACGCTGAAGTATTGGAGCGTCAACAGCGCCGGCACAAAGAGCTCAACCCAGTCTGTGTCCTTTACGATCGACTCGCCGACCACGGCAACCCTGGTGGCCTCGCCCGATCCATCGGTCAACGGTCAATCCGTCACCATGACCGCGACTATCAAAGCGACGCTCTCCGGCACGCCAACCGGCTCGGTGATCTTCTATAACGGAGCCACAAACCTTGGGACGGGCACGCTCTCCAGCGGTGTCGCCACGCTCAAGACAACCGCGTTGCCGGTGGGCGCGCTAACCTTGCAGGTGTCTTACCTGGGAGCGGGGAACTTCATCGCTACCAACTCCGCCCTGTTCGACCAGACGGTGCGGCGGACCACAACCACAACGCTGACCGCTTCGCCGAATCCGGCGGTCTACGGCAGCGCTGTTACGCTCAGCGCAAAGGTCAAGCCTTCTGTCTCCGGAACAGCGACCGGCTCAGTAAGATTCTATGATGGAACCACTCTGCTGGGAACTGCGACGCTGAACAGCAGCGACGTCGCGACGCTGGCAATCAAGACGCTGGCAGACGGCGGCAACTCGATCACCGCGGTTTACTCCGGCGACACACTCGATGTCACCAGCACTTCGGCCGCGCTAACGGAGACTATCACCAAGGCGGCGACAGCCACGGCGCTCAAATCTTCCCTCAGCACATCCTCCTTCGACCAGTCCGTCACCTTCACCGCAACAGTGACTTCAACAGGTGGAACACCGACGGGAACTGTGACGTTCCGGTCGAATGGAGTGAGCCTCGGAGATGCAAGCATCGTGGCCGGGGTAGCCGTGTTTACCACCAATACAATACCGCCGGGAACGCACTCCATCACGGCGATCTACGGCGGTTCTACCGACTTCAACAGCAGCCCATCCTCTGCCCTCTCCTTAGTCACGGATGCGGCTTCCACAACCACAAAGTTGACCTCCTCACTGAATCCATCGGACTTTGGCGAGTGGATCACTTTCAAGGCAACTGTCACGCCCTCCACCGCGGGTTCGCCGACCGGAACCGTGACCTTCCGGTCGGGCGGAACGACCATTGGAACAGGCACACTCTCAGATGGAGTTGCGACCTTTGCCACCTACCAACTGCCCTTGGGAACGAGCTCCATCACGGCAGTCTACGGTGGATCGATCGATTACAAGACCAGCACTTCCGCCGCTGTCTCTGAAGTCATAGATGCGGAGCCAACCATCACAGTCGTGACTTCTTCACTGAATCCATCCGCTTACGACGAGTCTGTGACCTTCACAGCAACCGTGTCGTCTGCATCCGCTGTGAAGGCGACCGGAACCGTGACCTTCCTGGCAAACGGAAAGAGCATCGGGACCGGCACGCTGTCCAGCGGTGTTGCCACATTGAAAACCTCGGCGCTGGCGGTGGGAACCAACTCCATCACAGCAACCTACGCCGGCGATGCCGACTACAAAACCAGCACCTCGGCTGCAGTCTCTGAAGTCACGGACGCTGCCGCCACAACCAGCAAGGTCGCTTCCTCGCTGAATCCATCCACTGTTGGGCAATCCGTTACCCTTACCGCAACGATTACGCCCGCCACGGCGGGAACCGCGACCGGCACGGTGACCTTCCTGGATGGAACCACTTCACTGGGCACAAAAACCTTGAGCAGCGGCACGGCGACTCTTGCTACCACAACACTGGCGTCGGGAGCGAATTCCATCACTGTGGTCTACGCCGGAAGTACCGACTACAAGACCAGCAAGTCGGCGATTCTCACGCAGACAGTGAATCCCGCCGCGGCTGTAAGCCCCGTGCTGCGCGTCCCCGATAAACGGTAAACAGAACACACATGCCCACCCCCACGCCGTCGACCCGGAACAAGATTCGCCGTTCCGGGCCGGCGGTGCTTTTCAGGTGCGCGAGGGTCGGGTGATTCTGAAGTCCGGCATTCGGCACCGCATAGTGCGTCTCCGAACTTCAATCGCGTGAACCGATCTGGCATCCCATAGAAAAGTACAAGTGCTTTCATCGTCGTTTTCCCGGAGGTACCATGTTTCCATGTGCCGACCGCGCCTTTCTGCAATGCCGCTCCGTAATTCGTTGTTCGCTTTTGCCGCTCTGCTCTGCCTCGCCGCTTCCGCCTCAGCCCAAACCGGCTCCGCGCTCCCCGCCGAGCTTCACGCGCAATGGGTCGGCACCTGGGCTACTGCGCCTTTCGGCGGCGATCCGTGGCACGAGATTCCCACCCTCGTCGGCTCCACTGTACGCCAAATCGTCCATACCACAATCGCCGGTAAGGCACTCCGCATCCACTTCACGAACGAGTTCGGTACTCAGCCCCTGCGCATCGACGCCGCGAGCATCGCCCTCAGCGCCGGCGAATCTGCGATTCAGCCCGGCTCGCTCCATGCCGTCACCTTCAGCGGCAAGCTCTCCATCCTCATTCCCCCCGGCGCCGAAGCTCTCAGCGACACTGTGGACCTCTCAACCCAGGCCTTCGCCGATCTCACCATCAGCCTCTTCCTGCCGCTGCAGCAGATCAGTGACGTCTCCGTGCACTCCAGCGCCCAACAGATCAACTACATCCAGATCGGCAACGAAGTCAGTGCCCTCCGCCTCAGTGCGCCCGTCACCACCCCTTCCTGGTATTTCCTCAAAGGCGTCGATGTACAGCCGGTCGCGCCTCAGGCATCTGCGATCGTGGCCTTCGGCGATTCCATTACTGACGGAGCGGGTACTACCGACAATCTGAATCACCGCTGGCCGGACGGCTTGGCTGTCCGTCTGCACAACAATCCAGCCACTGCGAATCTTTCTGTCCTTAACGAAGGCATCGGCGGCAACTGCGTGCTCATCAATCGCGTCGGCCCCAATGCCCTCGCCCGGTTCGATCGCGACGTTCTAGCGCAATCCGGTGTCCGCTACGTGATCGTGCTTGAGGGCATCAACGACATAGGCGTCCTCCACGACCCAAACCGGCCTGACTACCATCTCACTGCGGAAGATCTGGAACAAGGTCTCAGCCAGCTCGTGGCCCGTGCCCACGAGCACGGTGTCAAGGTTTTTGGGGCCACGATTCTTCCTTACCAGGGGGCTGGTTATGCAACTGAACAGGGCGAGCAGATTCGCGAGGCCGTTAACATTTGGATCCTCACCGGTGGCGTATTCGACGGAACTATCGATTTCGACAAGGCCACGCGCGACCGCAACCATTCCCTCGCCTTGGCCTCACAGTACGACAGCGGAGATCACCTGCATCCCAAGGATGCCGGCTACGCCGCCATGGCTGACTCCATCGATCTCAGCCTCTTCCAATAACCCACGGTCGCCATTTTCCGTCCAAGTTTACATATTTGTAGAGTGCTACCTTACGGTTTATCGCCATGCTTCTCCTTTTTCCGATACTCGGAACTTGGAAAGGAGAACAGGGCGTTTATAAAATCGCCAGGAAGAGTGCTCGTAAAGCAGCCTTTTCTCTTCCAAAACCCTGGTCGTCAGCGGGTTTTCCTCAAAATTTGGTGCGGAGGAGGGGACTTGAACCCCTATGCCTTGCGGCGCAAGCACCTCAAGCTTGTGCGTCTGCCAATTTCGCCACCTCCGCATTGGGGCAACTTTCGAAGTATACCAAAAACGGGGAAGAGCATGGTCGTGCTAATCCAACCCGTTTATGGCAACTGCATGAACGGAAGACTCGGCTTCGATTGCCGAAAAACGAACAAAAAGGACCGAAAACCCGGGGGGGTATTTGTTTTCCTGACTCATCTTCAATTGAATGAATGACTTACGGTAACTTTTCGGTGCTTGTATGGCGCGATTAGCCAGTGATATGCGACACTTTTGCGCACGTCTTTGCTGCGAATAAATGCCAAATCTGCGGTGAGGCTGAGGACGACTGTGAATGCTGCCGGTGTGTCGACTCCCAGCTACATCTGAATTGTACGCCAAACAGGTTAATTCCATGCAAGCGGGAGCGGGACGCTGGAATGGATGGGTTTGGGCGGAGATGAGGGCTATTGCCGTACACCGTCAATGCGAGGTTCGGTAAACCAACGGCAAGTGTGACAGCAGACAGGCTGCAACGCCTAAAATGTGCCCCGTTGAGAATCTATGTAATGTGATAGCGCCGGGCTTGCTCCCGGAGTCTGCTCTGCCTTAACCTTCTGCGAGCTGTCCCCGCGCTGCTGAATAACAACTGATTCGCGGTATCGGGATTGCAGTGAATCGAGCATCGATAAAAAGTCATTCACTTCTTTCAAAGTTGCCATTATTGGTCCTCCGTTGCGACGTATCTATGTGTTGCAGGTTGAATTCTCCGTTCGGATCGCATAAATGGGTTCCCTCCGCAATCTCAAGTACTCTCGCGTCGTCCGCAGACGCGATGGTCTGATAGCACTTCGTGCAGATTGAGTCGATTGAGGAGTCGTGATTATGCCGTCTGGCGAAAGAGATAAAGCTGGCCATGTCATTACCTTCGTGATGACAGCCTGTACAGCCCTTGCTGGACTGTGATCGATTCGTGTCTGGAATTAAGCCTAGGGACGATACTGACGGCCAGTATGGTCAATTTTGACCTTCCCAAATGCCAGGCTACGCTGGGGTGGAACGCTGGAACGATTACGCCTTCCTAAATGTAAGAAGCCTGCCCCAACGGGATTACGGCACGGTGGGGCAGACCGTGCCTAAGCCAAAATCGCCTCCTCGTCCCTATTGGCCTCAGCGATATAGCTGGTCATTGCCTGAGCAAGCTGGGAATCCACCTCATCGGCGATTGACATTATGTCCGTCATCAAATCGCTCATGTCCATGGATTCCGCGTGCAACTTCAAGGTCTCGAATACCGACACCTGAAGCATTCGTGACTCCTCGACCAT
>Ga0302326_10015872_pt1 | contig 15808 bp, 7 predicted proteins | sample Palsa_T0_3_FD_202264 | JGI IMG/M metagenome (GOLD analysis project Ga0302326, IMG submission 202264) | Peat permafrost microbial communities from Stordalen Mire near Abisko, Sweden - Palsa_T0_3 | ecosystem: Environmental > Terrestrial > Soil > Palsa > Peat permafrost | place: Sweden: Abisko... | reverse complement strand
ACCGAATGCGGGCAGTTTGACACGGTAGAGGTCAGGAGTTCGAGTCTCCTCGTGCCTACCATATTTTTCAATTACTTAGAAGATCCAAGCATCAAGCCGCGGTACATCGAAGGTACTTCGGTTCTCATGCTCTCCTCCCTGTCGCTGTTTCTGCCCGCGGACTTCGATCTGTCAATACATTCACGACCAAGACATCCACGATCAGGCTCTGTGCGTGGGGATCTTTCTTTCGCGCGCCCACTGTTAGTTGCGATTTCTGAAGCGATAATTCAGACCCGGAACGAACGAGAAAGGGGGAAAGGACAACTATCGTTCTTTTTCTAATTGACTGGCGACACAGGAACAAGATGGGCGCAAAAATATTCTCGCTGGTCGCCAATCGTGACTTTACCTGGCTGCTGCGGGGATGGTAGGGTTGAGGGCGCAGTTTCGGCGACAGATAGTCTGGTGTGATGTGCGGTTGTTTGGAGCCAGGACCGAAGCGCCGAGGTGAGACTTTAAACGATAGCAGGCCGAAGGAGAATTCATCATGCCCAAGAAGGTTGGAGAGCTGAAGCAGACGGTGGAGATAACCAACGGGTTTCCAGGCACGTACAAATGGACGGGCGGAACATCCTACTATTTGAATGGCAAACAGGGCACGGGAGAGATTCACTTTAGTGTTAACGGAGGCAACAACGAAGAATTCAAGTCCTTCCACGTCACTCGTGACGTGAGTGGATCTAACGTCGGCATATGGTTTAACGCTGACAAAATGAGTGTGCCGCCCAACACAAATAACTTGCTTTCCCACAAGAAGCCAGAGTGGGATCAGTTTTGGCCCGCGCAGCAGCAGAACGTCGACTCGGCGGGCAAGGAGTTCTGGAAGAAAGTGCAAGAGTGACTTTCGGGGATCAAACAGATCCTTTGCGGTCCTAAGCTGCCTTCGCGATAAGCTGGTTTCAGCAAGAGAAGAGGCCACGAATTATCGCTCTTTTCTTCGAGGCCTTCTGGCTTCGAGCTGTGGCTTTACTTTTGTCGGGTACGTTTTCAGGGTTGGCCTTGAGTCGGGATGCTCAAATTGGAACAAGCATCCCTGGCTCTTGAATTGATGCGATTGCGGTGCCTGCTGGACGAAGAGACTCACTCAGGCGGGAACTCCTATCTCGGACCCCAATAGTTCTACAAGATGGTTGAGCGCCTGTTCTTGAAGACCAACCTGACTCCTGCATCTAATCCCGGGAGCAATCCGGTGGCGCCCGGCATCGAGCCCCGGTCAGCGAGAACTCTTCACCGGTTTTTATGACACTTGTTCCGGCTCCCCGATTCTTTATGATTCGCCCGGCAATTCAACATGTCTGAAGAGTTAGCTTGAAGAGGTTTCTCTGGAATCGTCCACAAGACGTCGCGGCGTTGATTTTAGGGGCGGAGATCCGAAAATACCAAGATTTCTCCGCAGCCAAGATTTTTTCCGCAGATGAAAAAAAATTGACTATACTTTGCCGTTTTCGCGCTGTATATTTTCTCCCGCTGCGTTAACGACATAAACAGAATCATCTTGTGATGCGGTTGGAAGCCGTCGCAATGACTCCAGGATGCACCCTACCTGGATTGCGCCATTCGTTGGGTTGCCGCGAACGTGGGCGGGGCGCGAAGAATGCACAGGATCGTCAAGTCAATCAAGAGGAGGCCATACCAATGTCTGATGAACTGGAAGTCGTCCCCGCGCGGCTACAATTGGCCGCGGAGCCCAGCACAATTCTTGATGGCAAAGTTCACGTTGGCTTTGCTCTCGGATTAACATCCGGTGGCAAAGCCTCGGCCGTGGTGTCGCCCGATGTCACGGGAGTCACAGCCGGCACTGCTCCTGTGTATTTGGCAAAGCCCATAAAACTTGAGCTCAGTAAGCTCCTTAAGTATTTAGAGAAAAAATCTGGCGGGGCTGAAGCAAAGGCGACTTTAGAGGGCAATCCCAAGTTAGCGAATTTCCTTAGGGCTACTTCGGTTTCGGTCGACTCGCTTTACTATAAGCGAGCGTCAGTCATAACACCTGCAAAGACAGACGGGGGCACAACAACCCCTGAGGTGCGCGGCGAGGACCAGATCCTGCTGATGCAATTTGCGCTTAATTTTACGGAAAATGATGCTAAAGAAGACAAGGTAGACAAAGCAGCAGCGGGTAAGAAAGGTGGCCTGATTGGCGCGCTGACTGGCGACGAGGATTTATCAGAACTGTTCGATGTCACGGGCCTCTCTGTCCGGGTGCTGTGCTGCAAGGGGGACGATAACGTGAAAATCCTGCAGAACTATGTTGACGGACTTTTTGCAGATTAACCGATCCATTGCAGTCAGGCTGCCAGGTCTCGCGCTACCTTTTTTGAGTAATGCAGGGCTTCGATCGAAGTATTGCGTGGGGACAACGTCGCGCGTCCTCACGTCCACCTTGCGGAGGTCGTTCTACGATTCCCATGGTCACAAACAAAATCAATTGCATTACGGATTCTTCTCCAACTTCCTGGGGACAGATGGAGGCTATTCTTCGCGAGCAAGGAGCTGCGCTTAACGCAGACATTCAGAGGGCGCTCCTTGATCTTGTTGCCGGCGGAGAGATGGTCTGCAAATCTGTGTGCTCTGTCAAAGACGGCCCGAAAGACGCTCCGTTCCTGGCGGTTGTGAAACTCTCATTTGCGGACAGAGATAAATACGCGGCCCTGCTGACTAAGTTAACCGGAGACAACTCGCTTGCACTGCTGTTAGAACCTTCAGGCCCTGCATATATTCAGGTTGTGCGATGCCGCCCATCTTTTTGGACGCAGTTGAAGCAGTCCTGCATGCAGTCGCTTGCATGGGTCGTTAAGAGGCTGCCGGATGGGCGGCCATGAACTAGTCAACGGGTGAACTCAACGGGTCAACCGGTCGGCCGGCGACTCGGAAACGCCTATCGCCTTTATGCGAAACGGTTTCTCCTACTGCAGGCTTGAGGTCTGCCCCGACAATTCACAGGGATCTTAGATTATGCCGGGACCAATGACAACCGACTTGATACTGCGCGGCCGCCTGGCCAAGCAGCCGGTTACCCTAGTCGGCACTTTGGAGGGCGGCAAATTAGCCCGAATATCCGGAAGCATTACTGCGGATCAATCGCTGCAGGAGTTCCTCAAGTCCCTGGGCGCTGGCTTCAAGGAAGCAGGCAAGACACTCCAGGAACTAACCCCCGACGCAGACATCAAGCTGGGCAGTCTGGCATTTGGATACCAGGCCAAGGACCCGAAGTTTGCCCAGGTTGCCATGACGTTCGCTGTGGGCGTCAATTACTTCCGGTTTGTGTGCCTGAAGCAGTTCGGAAAACCGGGCTGGCATGCTGCGGGTCTGGAACTACGGCTGGACAAAGATCTTTTCAAGGGCAATGTGCTCTCCAACTTGATTGGAGATATCTCTCTCGGCGACCTGGGGATCTACTACGCCAGCGGAAACCTTACTGATGTTGCATACGAACCCGGCCGGGGGTTCGAGGCCGCCGAATCGCTCAAGAATGCGATTCCCCCTAAAACCCGCGCCTTCAACAAGGGGATCAACTGGTCCGCAAAGGTTTCCATCGGACAGATGGTTCTGATTGACGGGGACAAGGCCGACGAAGCAAAGAACGGGAGTAACACTGGTACGGGGGACCAGGCGGGCGCTCTCGAAAAGCCGAAGGATTCGACCACTTGGATCGATTTAGACAAGACGCTTGGGCCACTCACGGTTCGACGGATAGGGTTTGCACTCGAAGCGCCCAAGGATTCAGGCAAAGCGGCGCCACAAGCGGTCGCCAAGCAATCGACGAAAGTTATCGTCAAGTTCGACGCAACCCTGCAGTTGAGCGTGCTGACTCTCTCCCTTGACGGTCTGGGGATGAGTTACCCGGTAGATAAGTTTGGCGAACTGGCCAGCAATCCCAAGAGTATTTTCACCAATCTTGAACTCAGCCTGGACGGCATGGGCTTGTCGCTCGGCAATGGGCCGATTGAGATCGGCGGAAGCCTGCTTCGCCTCGGCAAAGATCCACTGGAGTTCGAAGGCACACTGCTGATTCGAACCAAGGCGTTCAGTCTTTCGGCATTTGGCGCCTACAAGGATTTGAACGGCACGATCTCTTTGATGGCATTCGCGGTTCTGCTCGCGGAGTTGGGAGACCCTACAGGTACGGGCGGATTTATGGTTACAGGGTTGGCGTTCGGGTTTGGCGTGAACCGAATGCTCCGGCTTCCGACGATTGAGCAAGTAGAGAAGTTTCCGCTCATCAAGGCCGCCATGGGAGAGGACAGCTTCGCGGCTCGACTGAAGTTGCCGGGAGAACTGCGACCGTATGTGACCCCCGCGGCGGGGAATTTCTGGATCGCCGCCGGCATCAAATTCAACTCGTTTGTGATGGTGGACTCGTTCCTGCTGCTCTCGGTCTCATGGGGAGCGGAGGTGGAAATTGGGCTGCTGGGCCTGTCCCGAATGTCGGTTCCGCCGCGGGTCACTCCAGACAAGACGATCGCTTGCGCGGAACTGGCGCTGCGCGGGGTGATCCGGGTCAAAGAGGGAGTGATGCAGTTCGAGGCCCGCCTGACTGAAAACTCTTTTATTTTCTCGAGGTCGTGCAGGCTTACAGGAGGATTTGCCTTCTGCATCTGGTTCGGGGGGCCTCTTTCGGGCGACTTTGTCATTTCGCTGGGGGGCTATCATCCTGCGTTTATTCGTCCAACCCACTATCCACTCGTACCGCGCGTCGGGATTCACTGGCTGGTAGATACGGGACGGGCGGATACCATGCTCAGCATCACGGGCGAGGCCTACTTTGCGCTTACGCCCTCCTGCCTGATGGCCGGCGGGAAGCTGAGCGCGGTTTTCAGAATGCCCGGCATCGAGGCCTGGTTCCTCGCCTATGCCAATTTCCTGCTGAGCTGGCAGCCATTTTTCTATCTGGCCGAAATGGGAATCTCTCTCGGCATCGCATGCCGGATTGAACTTGGCCTATTTACGATCTCGTTCCGGCTGGAACTAAGCGTCGCGCTGCAGCTATGGGGACCGCCTTTCGGAGGCGAAGCCACTGTCTCACTTTGGGTGATCTCCTTTGTCATCCGGTTTGGTGGCCCCAGGTCCAGTCCAAACGCTCTCAAGTCGCCTGAGTTTATTGACACGTGCCTGCCCAAAGCCACAATCAAGAGCGAGAAGGTCACCCAGGTTTTCTCGGTACGCGTTACGGGGGGACTTCTGAGCGAACAGAAAGACGGCGATCGGACGGATCGAATCGTCAGTGCGCATCAGTTTTCGTTGACCGCCCAGTCCGTAATTCCCTGCACGGAATTCGAGGATGTAGCGGCCAAAGCGAAATGCATCGAGGCGCCCCTCGGAATCCGCCCCATGGGAACGACCACTCTGCAATCGACGCTTAGTGTCAAGGTACTGCGCGAAAAAAAGACTGCAGACCTCCCGAATCTCCGCGTCTCCGTAGTCACAGGCAATGTTCCCGATGCGCTTTGGGGGAAATCTGCGGTGCCGGGTGAAGTTCCACTTCCAGAGAAGCCGGAGAGGAAAACTATCCGGGCGATGGTTGGCATTCGGGTTTACTGTGAATCGCCTGAGCCGGCAAATCCCCTTTCACGTATAGAGATCGCGACGCTGGCGTACCAGCAATCAAAAAAGGTCGTGGAGTGGGCAGTCCGGGAAGAGATTCAGCCATACAGCGACGACACCGATATAACGATCTTCAACACAATTTGGCTGGAGACCGTTCGAGTTGAACGGGATTCCATTTTGAATTGCCTGCGTGGCGACGGGTTCAAAATGAACGAACCAGATCTTGAAGAATTCAGCAAAATCGGAGATCCGGATAGCGGCCAACCACCGTTCGGAGGCTATTTCCAGGAAGAGCCTCAACTGTGCGCGCTGGGAACGAAGCCGAAGGAGACCAACTGATTTATGCCCACGCCGATTCCAGGGACGATCCGGTTCCACCAGAAATGTGATCCGCCGCTCACTGCTGGCGAGTACACAGTAGAGCTGGGCCAAAGGGTCACGCAACTGGATAACCAGGAGTTCAACAACCGATCCGACCCGTTTTCCTTCACCGTTGGCGCCCCTAGATTTACGCTGTCCCCGGCGGACATTTACAGCGTCTACCCGCCGGATGGCGCTGCCGGAGATTATTCGAACTCCCTACCTCACATCGTGTTCACGCGCCGGACTCTACCATGGGAACGAAATCTGGAGCAGGGAAGCGGAACCTCTGGTGTACCGTGGATGGCCCTGCTCCTGTTGAGCGAGGAGGACGGCGAGGGTGGCAAGAGCATTCCGCCAATTGTGCCGCGAAAAGTAAGTGAACTTATTCAACCAGAAGAGAAGGATGTTACCGGTCCGAATATTACGGGTCTCAAGGAGTTCGAGAAAAAAGATTCGTGTTTCACGGTGGATCTGGATGCCGGACGGTTTGGGAAAATCGCTCCGCGCCGAGCCGATCTCGAATATCTGGCCCACGTGCGCGAAGTAAACACAGATCACAAGGAGACGCTTTCATTCCTGGCCGACGGATGGTTCTCGGTGGTGATCGGAAATCGCTTTCCGAAGCGGCAGAGCGTTAACGCCGGCCAGGATGGCGATAAAGGCGCGGAAAACAGGGCAATCCTGATATCGCTTGAAGGCGTTCCGTTAGAGGGCATGACGGGTTTTCCGGCCACCGGAAAGAGTATCCGGCTGGCGGTGTTGGCGAACTGGGCTTTTCACAGCAGCAAGAAAGTCCAGTTCAGTGAATCCATGGGAGCCCTCGGAGATAAATTGCACACTCTGGGGCTCACTCTGGAGAAGACTGACGGCGCCACTCCCGAGGCAGTGCAGTATGTGCGCGCGGCCTTCAGCCAGGGATTTGCGCCGCTGAATCACAATACCCGCATTGGAGATACGACAGTCTCGTGGTACCGCGGGCCATTGACGCCCATACGGATCGGCAGGCAATTCAGCTACAAATTCGCGGCTGTACCGGACGGCTTGGTGCGATACGACTCGAAGAAAGGGATGATGGACCTTACCTATGCAGCAGCCTCACAACTGGGGCGGCTGCTAGGCCTTCAGGACCTGACCTTTGCACAGACTTTGTGCGCATGGCGCACTCAGGTTCAAACGCAGTTTAAGGAGCAGATTCGGAAGGAACAGTTGCAGCGATCGGTGAACAGCGGCGCGTCGAACGCAGGCGCGGAAAGCAAATTCCTGGAAAGTTTGCTGGAGTCGGCTTTGAAGACCGGCAGCGGAAATCCGGCACCCCCCGCAGGCGGTGGAACATTCGCGAGCCTTATTGAGAACGCAGCTTCGATTGAAGCTCCGCCTCTTGCGGTTCGCCAGTGGCTTACCCGGCGGGCTCTTTTATATGGCGTGCCGTTCTCCTACCTGGTTCCCGATCAGAGAATGCTGCCTCCCAATTCCATGCGGTTCTTTTGTCTGGATCCGGAATGGATCAAGTGCCTGCTTGAAGGAGCCTGCAGCGTTGGACGAAGCAGCAGCGAAGAGCAAGTGGTAGATGAGAAGCTGCGCGGCGGAGCGTTCTTCGACCTCGTGATGGACACGTGCAACACGGTCCGTCAGCGCCCTGCCGGCGAGGATGCGCCCCCACCGGCAGAGCTCCCTCGCGTAGGCTGGCCGCTGGAAGGCTTTCTGCTGCGTTCCCCGATTGTGGAAGGCTGGCAAGGGCTGGAAATGGAAGCGACCTACTGGAACGGAGCGGAAAAGAAAGCAGCGACGGCTCTGCGTATCGATCGCCTCGGGCCAGAGATCCTGTTGTGCATTTTCAATGGCCCGCTGGCCGAGATTGTGATTCGCCAGCCTCCCGAGGGCATGTACTTCGGCGCCAAGTTTGAAGGCGGCAAGTACTGCAAGGATATTGTGCGGAGCGTGAGAGAGCTACAGCCTGACGGGCTCAAGCCGGGCCAACAGATCGAGGTCAAACCGGTGATCGAGATACCGCTTCGGAAGGACAATGGGGATCCGCGGGTTGTCGACGTACCAAAACTTGTAAGACTTCTCAGCACCTCGCTTAAGGCTGGGGGCGGATTCACAGGGAAAAAAGTGGACTTTACCTCGGCTGTGTTTGGCGTACAGATGACCGAGAGTCCCGGACAAGTTGTGATCCAAGTTTCGAGGAAGCAGCCATGAGCGCCATCCCGAAGCACCTGCTGGTCCCTATGCATATCGACGCGCTGGTGGTGGGCAAGGATGTGCCCTTCCTTTGGGCATCTCTGGCAGCAGACTTTTCCAAGTTGAAATCCGAGAACGATGAGAAGCCCTACATTATCGGCACCGATCTGCGGTTTCCATTTACCGCGGGGAAGAAAATGGCGGGAAAGGAAGTTCCGAAGGGCATTCACCTGCATTTCCGGCTTCCGCCTCCATTGACGCATCGCGGTGCGTCGGACACGAATTTCCCCAAGGTGCCGAACCGCTGGCTGGTTCAGCGCTATTACACGGATAAGAACCGGCATTTTGGAAAAGCGTGGATGGTTTTCAGCGACCGGGAATCGACGGAAAAAGACGCAGTGATTGTGCCGGTGTTTCGCCATACAAATGCTGATGCGAAATACACCACACCTCTCTGGCTGCGCCCGACGGGTGTGACTCTCTCGGTCGTCGAACAGGATGGCGACAAGGTCACGGTCAACCCCATGCCCAGCGAGGGAGACATGCCGGCGCTGATCGCGCTCACCGCCGTGACAGGTGGAGACGCGGGATTTGCCGGCCACTATCCTGCGTGCCGGGGCATCCTTGGTTTTTACGACAAGCTGGACGGGGTTCCGAATGGCACGGAGCTTTCCTATCTGGTGACTGGATGGTACTCGGGCAGTGCAGACGATCCATGGAGTCAGTTTCTTGACGGATTGAAGAACGAAAACGAGACCAGGAAGCTTGAAGAAGTGCGGAAATGGCTGAAGGAACACCGTTCAAAGGAATGGCCAGGGTTTGAGGAGGAAAAGACTCTCCCTTCGGGAATTCTTTGCCACGGCCTGGTCAGGAACGTGCGATGGAATGCGGCTGGTTACAAATTGGACGCCTCTTCCGCGCCGAAGGAGTTCCACGATTTTTTCGCCAAAGATCCCGAAAACCACCTGGTGGATTTCGGGAACAATTCCGCCGAGGCAATTGCGGCGCGAGTGGCAAAGGAGCGCGGCGGCTCGCTTGTCGAAGACAAAGCTTTTGAAGACATCGTCGCGGCCTTTCAGACCGGCCTGTTGTCACAAGGCCCGGGCGTGAGCGAGTTGGACGCGGAGATCCACCGGCACGGATTTGCCGCCGTTGGCGGGGGGCAGACCTGGGTGCTGGAGCGGGAAACAACCGCGATGGACTGGGAGACACAGGCGCCATCCGGGCCTTTGCCGCGCGATTTGCAGGAGAAACTGGAAAACCTCAACCGGTTGCAGGTGGAAAGCGACAAATTAGAGCGGCGGCTCGGGGACTATCAATGGGAGTTATACGCGCTATGGCATCGATGGACCTATGCACTCAAGGAAGGCGAAAAAGACGAGGATCTGGCCGCAGCCCTCGAAGTGTTGATTGAGTTCTTGAAAGGCTACAGGAAGCTTCCCGAACACGAAGAAGTCGACAAGAATCTGGCGGCCGCCAAGGCCGCAGTCGAAAAGGTGATACTCGCTCAGACATCGGACGTTGGAACTGCGAAATTGAGCCTCGTGAAACAACCGGCTGATCCGTTCTATGCTCCCAACGATCCCGTGATGACAATCTCCGGACCGGCGATGGTAGCCCTCGGCACCGATCAGCGGCCACAAGCAGCCATCTGCCGTGTTACTGGCCAGGAGTTCCGAAAGTTTACTTATCAAGAGTCGGACACCGGCAGCCTCCGCGAGATGGAAGCAACCAGAGAGTGGCTGGAGAAGCAGGTCGCGAGCAAGTACCTGGATGCGATTCCGGCATGGTGTCAAACGCTCCTGCGTGAAGCGATGTTCCGGGATGAAATGCAGAAAATCGAGAAGGAGAAGGACGCGGGGGTGTCGAAATACATGGACGTGAAGGCGGCGGATGGGGGTGTGTTGCCGCCCGGCACCTGCGACTTTGTGTGGGGGCACAATCCCTGGATTCCGATGTACGTTTACTGGAAGTTTCAATGGACATCGGATTACAAGGAAGGCGAACTTCTGAACGATCAAGCCATCCTTTCGCGGTGGAAGCTGAACGACCCGGCCGGAAAGGAGACCAAATATCCCAAGGCGGACCTGGTGAGTCTGGGCGTTGACCCAGACAAAACCGGCAAGCCCACATCGTACTCATACTATGGATACTCCCTGCTGGGGCGTCCGCTGCTCGATCAGCGGCTCGATCTTGCCGGGCCTGGAACACTTCTGGATCAGATCAAAAAGGTGTTTCCGGCGCATGGACGCGGCAGGATGACATCGCAGTCTTTGGGAGGGTTTCACGAGTCTCTGATCATGCGCCAGGTCGGCGATCAGTTGCCACCCTTCAGTTTTCAAAAATGGAAAGGGCCGGACAACTTCTTGTACCTGGATGACATGATCGCCGGGGCATTGGCCCCCGGGCAAACCTTTGACAGCTCTCCGGCGACGAGTGGGCCTTTCCTTCCGCTGCGGGCCGGCCGCTTCAAGCTTGAGGAACTCTGGGTGGTGGATGCTTTCGGCCAAGCATTTAATTTGTACGGACCTCAGGCGCGGCAAATCAACATCTGCGCGTCCCAGCGCCTTGGAGATCGCTCGGGTCCCAGCAGCGGAGCACCTCCTGTCGAGGTCCAATTTCGTCCCCGATTTTGCCGACCGATGCGGCTGGCATTCACCGGAGCACCAGCATGCAACCCCACCGACGTGGCTCCGGCCTTCAGCCCTGTCTGCGGCTGGGTTGTGGCGAATCACTTCGAAAAAAGTCTGATCCTCTATACCGCCAACGGCCGCCCCGCTGGCGCCCTGCAAACAAAGTTCGGGCGCAAACCGGGAACGCATCTCTTCTACTGGGTGCCGGTACCGGGGTCGAATGTCATCGGGCAAAACTATACGGACATCCGCAACAAGTTTCTGCAAGGGTTTGCGAAGTTCATTCTTGAGCTAACTCCGAGCGAGGGCCGCGCCTTTGCCGAATTAATCGACCATGCGGTGAGCGATACCGAACTGCGGGTTCCGGAAAATAGTTCGCCGGTGTCCGCGCTCGCCGGACGTCCGCTGGCCCTGGTTCGCGCCGAGCTCCGGCTGGAAACCGCCGGCCTCCACGCGCTGGACCAGAAGAAAAGTTGGATCGCCGAAGCGCCAAACCAGCAGGCGGCTCTCAGGGGGCTCCTGAATCAAGCGTTAAAGGAAAGCCCGCCGCCAGAGCTGAGCCAGTTTATGCGGACCAAGGGCGTGGAGCGAGTTCTCTGCCCAGTACGGCTCGGGGACGGAAGCGACCCAGCGGACGGGCTGGTGGGATTCTTTGTGGATGAGGATCTTTCCACTGGTCCTTTTTACGCCAGCTGGGGATTGAATTTCGGCGGCAGCTTTACCAAACTCAAAGGGTTGCAAGATCTCAGCCTGGATGCGGTGAATCCGCTCCGAGTCACATTGTTGATGGATCCCCAGGCCCGGGTGCACGCCACCAGCGGTGTGGTGCCGCGGGTTTCCTTTGCTCTGCCGGCTGCGGAAGCGGCGGGTGCCCGACAGGTGCGGGAGATTTTCTTTCAAGCTGCGCCGGTTCTGGGAACCACTGCGACGCCCGAAGTTCCCAAACCCTCCGACGACTATGGCCAGTGGTCCTGGGCCTGCCGTCCCCCGGTTACCGGAAGCAAATTGACGCCTTACAGTGAGCGGCCATGGCACGAGGATCCAGAACTGGTGGCTGCGTCAGACCGGGCAAATCTCGAAGCTGGATCTATCACGATTACCGAAGGTTGGTTGAAGTTGAAGATCGCGCCGGTGCGCATCAACGATCTATGGGTAAAAGAGGGCACGGCGCGCCCGAAGGCAAACGACAAGATTACGCTGGTTTGGACTCAGCAAGGGGCCGATTGGGTCCAGCTGTCCAGCTTCGGATCAAAGCAACCTCTTATGACGTGGGAAAAGTCGCCCCTTGCAACGGAATTCCCAGTGACCGTGAACCAGGACACAACGTACGAACTCGTGGTCAGGGACCAGGCGGGTTATGAAGATCGCCGGCAAATCACAATTCAGATCGAAAGTTGACAATTATGGCGAATGGAAAAGTGGAACTCAAATGTGACGCGAATGTCGTGGTCGGCGCAACCGACTCGAACAAGGTCACGCTGACCCTCACCTGCAAGGAAAGCCTTCCGGACCTCTACGCGACGCTCTTGATTCCCTGCGGAGTGAAGGAAGGCGCGAAGACCTTTCTCCTCGACTCAACGGCTGAAGAGATCGAGGTCAATGGATCCCGGACATTCGCTCCGCAGAACAATGAAGGTGACAACAAGGTTTGGAAAGCGAACGGGTTCAAGCTGGACGCATCGAGCCCATTCACCCTTGATATCAGCGGATTCAGCGCCGGGCAGGGACCAGGCGAAGCAAGCTTGACGTTGCTGTTAAGGCAAAAGCAAGAGTCGCTTCTGGGCGCCGAGGAAGGGGAACGAAAGTTCGAGATCACGCTGCCTAAAGACGATGGCGCCAAACCGCAAATTCACTACTTCTCCGCGAATCGAATTTCCAAAGTTTACAGCGATAAAACTCGGATCGAGTTTTCGAGTTATACGACCAAAGCCAAACTGTTGAAGTTGAGGAACGTCGAAACTAAACAGGAATGGACTGACCCAATCTGGAAACTGAACCAGGCCTACAGTAAGCACGACGAGGTGAGCTACGGGAGCGAGCCGTTTGTCTGCAATGCGGCGCACAGATCTACCAATGAGAACTGCCCGGTCTCCGGCTCGAACTGGGAAAAATGCTGGAAACGTCGGGAAGTGGATTGCGCCCATAAATTTTTCGTGCCAGTCGATTCCGACGGCACCTACCAGCTTGAGGCCTGGCTGGATGAAGTCACTGAGGATCCTAAACCCTTTACACGGCACGCCGTGTCGAATCAGATCTCCGTCAAGGTTTTGCCGAAGGGAGAAACTTCGTACGATTTCGAGGAGCAGGGTTTTCCGTTGCTGCTCCTCAGTGGGGATTTGAAGGGCAAGGGGAAGGGGAAGAAAAGTCTCTACGGTCTCTTTGCCAAGAAGGAACGCACTGTCGAGCAGGAAGGCCGGACAGCGATCCTGTGGACCATGGCTGCCACGATGGGTTCTCCCGACGGATATTGGACGGAGGTAAAGCCGCTCCCGGACGAGATGCTCGAGATGGGCGAGAGCCCGGGCCTGTTTCATGGAGGGCAGCTATGGTTGATCGGCGGCTCGTCGGCAAACCCTATGGGACCTCGCTCGAACCGGGTGTGCTGCTTCAGACAAAACGAAAACAACCAATTGGTGTGGGAGACCTTGCCCAACGCTCCGTTCACGCCGCGCATGGGACATGCGTGCGTCGTCTTCCAAAATATGATTTGGGTATTGGGAGGTCTGGACTGCGATAACCGGCCATTGAGCGATGTCTGGAGTTGCACGGTCAGTTCGGATGAGAAACCGGATGGCACTCTCGTGGCCCCCAAATGGAACAGAGTTATAGAAGACGCTCGCTGGTCGCCGCGATGCCTGTTCGCCGCAGCGGTAAAGTCAAAGTCCGAAAATACACGACTTCCAAACGAATCGTTGTGGATCTGCGGCGGTGCACGGCATCCCTACCGGGACGACGTCGCTGCGGACTTTTGGTATTCGGAGAATGGGAAAGACTGGACGGATTTAACCAGTGATTTGACGTTTCCGGGAGGGGGTGAACTTGCGGCCGCGCTAGGACCACCCCTCGCATCAACCTTGTTGTACGACGAGAAGAAGACGCAGCTAATTCTTGTCGGTGTTTTCAAGGGGACAAAGGGAGTCGAAGCCTCAAGGCACACTCTCTCCTTCGATCTTGAAGATTCCCTCCAATGGACCAGAAGGCCTTCCATTTTGGCAAATGAGAAAAAATGGTCGAATCCGTTTCTGATCCGGTCGGTAATTTTCGAGGATAGCGAGTTCTTCCTTCCGGTCTATCAGAGATTAGGTAAGACCCCTTCTGACCATCTTTTGTGCCGGTACATTCCCTAAGGAGCCATCCAATGGACGTCACGCTTCGGACAACGCCAAGAAGAACTATTCGCGGGATTCTGCTGACCGGCTTATTGCTCGGCGCTGCCGGTTTGGCATGCTCGCAGGAGATCGTGGTCACGCTGCTTCCAAAAGGCACAGAGGTTTGGGAATACGAAGGTGCCAAGGCGAGCAAGGTTTCCGGCGCTTCACTAAGGATCACAGACGCCAACTTCACGGGTGGGTCGACGACCAAGCAGAAGAAAACCGCTTCCTGGCTCGACTTCCCAATCACAGCCTTGCCCGCCGGCATCACCATCAACCAGGAGCGGCTGGTGCTGGCCCGCGAGTACCAGGCGGGGACCGCAGACAGGGGAATGACCATCAACGTTGTCCCTGTGGACAAGGTCGAACCGGACAAGCTTCCTGCGCCCGACATCGGGGTGGCAGGCACGATTCAATCCGATCCAGAGACGCGGACGAAGGTGAATGAATACCTCCATCTTTCTGACGCTGCTTCGTTAAAGGAGACGAAAGGGGAGACCAAGCTCACCGGGAAATCAGGACACATACTTCTCCTTTTGCAACCAACCTCGAGTGCCAGCCAGCGAATTTACTATGGCCTCAACCCGGCTAAACCAGGGCTCCAGCCCCGGTTGATTGTTACCTACAGCTACAACACCGCAGCGAAGAAGCCCGGATGCACCAGCGAGCCGGCGGCGCTCGCCGGCATCCAGTCCGACGGAAGGCTAGCCGACAGCAGTTCCTGTCCATTCGTTTCTCCAGCCGACAATCCTACCCGCGAGAAATACTTCCCGCTGATGGTGGCTGGCGAAACGCTGACCAAGAAACCAGCGGTCTATGGTGACATGCTTTATGTGGTGCAAAAACGCAAAGGTGTGTTCTTTCTCGATGCCTTGAAGCCGCTCGGCCAGCCCGTCCCGGAGTGGAAGCCGCTCCCGGTGTCGGGCGAGATTCTGGTGGGTACTCCGATGGTAGTGGATCGCTTCGGGCGTTTGCGAATCGTCACCCAAAGCAGGATTTTGACCTGCCGGTTGGACGACAAGGAGCCCAAGATCATTGAGACGGCCTTCCCATTCGGGTCGGCACCGGCAGCCGTGGTTCCAGGTCCGGATGGGAGCCTGTACGTGGTTGCTGTGAGTCCGGCGAGTAAATTCCCCAGCATCATCTCGCTGAATCCGGATCTCCAGGAGCTATGGGAAGTAACCGTGGACCCCTCGGCTTCCTCCGCAATTACTTTGGGCCCCGATGGCCGTTTCGTCTATGCCCTGGCAAAGGTGGGTAATGAGACGAAGTTCCTCGCCATCAACGCCCAAACCGGACAGCAGGTGGAAATCCCGAAATTTCCATCAAACCTGAACACGTTGCGAAATCCGGTGGCAGTCCATCTTGAAAACGGAATGGACTTCATTGCGGTTGCCGGAGAAGAAGGCAACAAAGGGATGCTGTGGATCACGCGGAATGTTCCCAAAAGCACGAACGCCGATTCCCTCGCAACGCTCACGAAGAGGTGGGAATATCCAGGGGCAGAAGGCGGGATCGGCCAGCCCATCCCCTGTTCCGTCCGACCTGATCCCAAAATTCTCTCCACGTTCCGTTTGTGTTTCGTGGCAATCGGCGGCAGCGGGACAAAAATGACATCGATACCTTTCGATGCGGACGGCACCGCTGCGTTGGTCGAAAGGCCTCTTTCTCCGG
>Ga0302326_10015870_pt1 | contig 15808 bp, 8 predicted proteins | sample Palsa_T0_3_FD_202264 | JGI IMG/M metagenome (GOLD analysis project Ga0302326, IMG submission 202264) | Peat permafrost microbial communities from Stordalen Mire near Abisko, Sweden - Palsa_T0_3 | ecosystem: Environmental > Terrestrial > Soil > Palsa > Peat permafrost | place: Sweden: Abisko... | reverse complement strand
TGACCAGGCGCAGCGCCTCGCAGCACTGCTGGAAAGCCGCATCATCGCCGCGCAGCGGTTACGCAAACGGCACGGTGGTTTGGAAAGCCTATTCCCAGGATCCCTGGGGACGAGCCCAACCCTGACCCACCTGATAGAGGCGGACAGGGTCGCAAACATGTGTCGCTTCGAGAGGGTACAGTTGCTTTTCCTTTTGCGCCGAGGCCACAGCCGCAAGACACCTCGTGCATATTGATTCGTAACCGCCATCCCCGTTTTGTCTGTGAGTAAAGCATTGTCCTTCCGGTTGGGGCATCATCCGCCTCCTCCGTTTGCCTAAGGGAACAACTTGATTGTGAAATGTACTGAAAGACAAACAGTCGGACTGTTCAATATTGCTCACTTATTGCAGATATTATTTACCAGAGAGGCGCGCGTTTCGTTGAAAGGAGTTGCTGGGGCGGATGTGATATCGGCTGCTTACCACAGTCGAGGCACTAATCTAAGTTGCAGATTACGCAGGTTATCTCGATTCGCGGCGCTCTTGATCGGTCTCGTTGTTTTCGAGGCAAGCGGCGTCAATTCCCTGCCACCGGTTTACCGCAGGACTACTTCCTCCGAGCCGCCCAGACAGCCGAACCACAGAGATTTCATCCCGAGGGAAGCGCTGGAGCTGTGAATGAATTAGTTCGCTGGCAATAGCCCGCGACGTGCCCGAAGCTTAGCCTGAGTCGCCAAATGCGGTTAGTCGCAACTCGATGAAAAACCAGTCACTACCATCTCCAGAAAAACCGAGGGCCGTTTTCAAACGGCCCTCGCATTTGCCGGTTTTCTGGTTTGGTGTCGGTGGTGCAAGTTCCGGGGGAAGGTTTTTAGAGACTGCTTCCGATCGTGTTGATTTCGTTAGAAATCATGGTCGAGAGAGAACCCATGGTGGCAACACCGTATCTGCTTTCTCGAGGCTAGCCCCACAATCAGTGTCTGATGCCCCGATCGTAAGGGCGTTAGTCGACTGATGATCCATTCAACCGTGGATCTTTCACGCAAGCAATGGCACGCCTGTGCAATTACGTCAGGGTTCGGCGTGCTTGCATGGACAAAAGTTATGGCTTAAGAGATATAGATTGATAAATCGGCGGCAACGGAATTACCCCAGGCCTGACCAGAGGTCGTCGTTCAGCCGACCATGCGTTCCATGTCTGCAGGCCGCAGAATCACGATGGAAGCGCCCTTCCGCGCGATGAGATCGTCGCGCTCGAACTGGTTCAGCAGCCGCGTCACCGTCTCCCGCGACGTCCCGGCCATGTTTGCGAGTTCCTCATGCGTCAGCGCCATGGTAAAACGCAGTTCCGGCTTCCCGCAGGAATTGGTGCGCGCCCAGTCCAGCAGCAGCTGCGCCAGCCGCCCCGCCGCCGATCCGGAGAGTGCCAGCCGGCGTGCGTCGAGGAAGACTTCGTGGTATTCGCGAGCGATCACCTGAGCCGCATGCCGGCTCACGTCTCCGTAATGGCTCAGGAATTCGAGAAAGTCCCGCCGCCGCACGCTGCGGATCTGGCAAGGCTCCAGCGTTTCCGCTGTCACCTCGTAAGGCTGATCGTTCAGGGTCGCGCTCAGCCCGAGCACGTCGCCCGGCACTGCGATCTTCAGGATCATTGTTCGCCCGTCGCGCGAGGTTGCCGCCAGCTTGATCTGCCCGCTGCACACAACGAAGATCCCAGCCGCCCGCTGGCCCTCTTCAAAAACAATCGACCGGCTCGGATACGAAATCTGCATTGCGATTTCGTCGAATCGCTCGATCGCCTCGTCTGGGAGGTTGCAAAAAAGCCGCTCCGCGCGGTCGGTGCACTGAGCGCAGCGCTCAGGCACCTGTCGTGGCGCGGATGAACTACCGTTCTTGCCCGAATTCGCCATTAGCTCCAGCTCTCTGCCGTATTGCGGCCTCGCGCCCGAGGAAATCCGATAAGAGGTCTCCTGGAAGGCCGCACTTGTTCCCCAGGCGGCCTCCAGGTCTCGACGGCAAACTGCCCGGTGCAGGCGTCGCACAGCCAGATGACCCTCCGCTGAATAATCTGGCATTCACCTGTCCCAGTTCCGTCAAGGACATCAATGGCAAAGATTCCTCCGCTCCGCAAATAGAGCGACTCCGTACGGCACGATGGATTCGCACACGTCACGCAAGTCTCCGCAGATGGAATCTGTTCATCACATTGCGCTTTCAGCCAACTGCCAGAGGACTTGCGTGTTGCCTTTTTTCCGTTTTCGCCTCGGCCACCACCGGATTCACTCGCAGAGAAATCACCGGGCAGGGCGCGGAAACCAGAATCTTGTAAGCGGCCGGCTCCGTTCCCGGCAGCCAGCTGTGCGCCGGAGCGTGAACGCCAAGCACGATCAATTCGGCCTCACTCTCCTGCGCCGCCGAAAGGATTTCCTGCACCACGTTGCCGAGCGCGATTTTTGCCTGCACCCGCGTCTGAGCCCTCGCGTCATCCGGCACCAGCCGCTCCAGTTCCTGGTTTGCGGCCGTAACCGCGCCGCCTGGATCGCGCGACACCGCCGGGCCTGGCATGATCACATGCAGAAGCAGAACCTGCGCGCCGAACTGCCGCCCCAGGCCGATCGAAAGTGCGGCACTGGTCTCGTGCATGCCCGCCAGCGAAACCGGATGCAGGATTGTTCCCGAAACTTCGGTCGTCTTTCTGTGGGCGCGCGGCCCGATGGTGCATACCGGGATCTCCACAGTTTCGAGCAGCTGTCGCGCAACCGAGCCGAGAACGAATTTCTTCAGGCCGCGCCGCCCGTGCGTCCCAAGAATTAAGCGGCCCGCGCCTGAGTTCTTCACCACATCGGCGACGACATCCGGAACGAATCCGTGACGCACCGCGGCCACACACTCAACACCCTGCGCTCGAATATCCCGCGCCAGACTGTCGAGCATCAGCCGAGCGTCGCGATCCATGCGCAGCGGGTCGTAATAAGGAACAGCGCCCGTCTCGACCGGCATCGACTCGTGCGGAAGGACAGCGTGAACCAGGACGAGCGAAGCGTTGCTCGCCTTGGCCTGCGCAATCGCGTGCGGCAGCAGATACTCCGTGTCCGTGAGATCCGTGGCAACAACGATCTTGCAAGGTGCGGCAAACGTGGCTTCGATGGTGCTTTGCGGGAGGGTCATTACGTCACCTCGCAGCGTTGCGAGCGCTGGTTGACCCTAGTTTCGAGGCGCTTCGGCTGAGCGGCTGTGTCCCAGCGCACACGGTTGTGTGACGGCGATCACATTGCGCCGCCGCGCAAACCTCAATTGCCTTCAGGAGTCTGGGAAACGCCTCTTGATCAGATAGATGCCCGTTACGGGAAATCCGCCTCGTTGCCGAAAAACCCTGTCAATTCTGAATGTTGCCGCGTTTGACCCAACCGCTCAGTGGTTGTTACCATAAGGATGCGGGGTGGAGCAGCCTGGTAGCTCGTTGGGCTCATAACCCAAAGGTCGCTGGTTCAAATCCAGCCCCCGCAACCATGTGAGCTACGGTTTTTCAATGGCTTCCGATTCCAGGTCGGGGCCGTTTCAGTCTGAATTGCAACTAAGCTGACAATAAGGCCCGCCCCGCTCTAATTCTTCATTCCTGACAGAAAAGCCTGCTGGACCCGGTTGAAGCTGCGTCCGCGCAAAGTGGCGGCGACGATGCTGCGCGTCGCGCGCGCGTCGCGGAGGCGCACATAGCGGCAGCCAGCATGCCGGTCGATAGCCATTTCGGGGACGATCGAGATGCCGACGCCAGCGGCGACCATGCCAAAGAGGCTGCTGAACTGGCCGCTCTCGAAGGCGATGCGCGGCGTGACGCGGGCGTGGGTGCAGGCGGCGATGCTGAGGTCGCGGAAGCAGTGACCGTCGCGCAGCATGACGAACGATTCTCCGCGAAGATCCCTGAGGGCCAGCGATTCGCTGCCAGCGCGCGGATGATCCCTGGGCAGCACGGCGAACAGTGGTTCGGTGCGAAGCGGAAAGAGTTCCAGGTCCTTATGTCGCAGAGGCAGCGCAAGAATCGCGACATCGATCGACAAAGCCCGCAGCCCTTCCACCAGGACAGGCGTTGTTTCTTCAACGATCCGTAACTTCGCTTCGGGATACTTCCTGGCAAAGGCCGTCGTGTAGCGCGGCATCAGGTAAGGCCCAATGGTCGGGATAGCGCCGACGGCTACGCTGCCGCGAACGTCCGCGCACGTATCAGCCACGCTGGATCGCGCCGACTCCATCTGGCTCAGAATGGAGCGGGCGTGGGGCAGAAAGGCGCGACCGGCCTCGGTGAGCCGAACGCTGCGGCCCAGACGGTCGAACAGCTTCGCGCCCAAATCTTCCTCAAGCTTCAGAACCTGCTGCGAGAGCGAGGGCTGCGCGATCTGGCAGCGCTCGGCGGCACGACTGAAGCTTCCTGTCTCCGCGACAGCACAGACATAACGCAGCTGGTGAAATTCCATAGGCGATGCCTATACTCCTGATGGGATGTATGTATTGGAACTATCCCTCTTTATGATGCTACATTCTATGGGTCGAGACAAACGACACCGCGGCCGCAGCGAACGCGGCCAGTTCTGCGCAAACTTTCCTGCGCGGCTGCCTGGGTTCCAGACCCAGTCGCTGGACGCAAACAGTTAGCCAAACAATTAGCAAGGAGAAAAAGATGTCGACCGAAACGAAGTGCCCGTTCAATCACGCCGCGGGCGGGGGCACAACGAACCGTGACTGGTGGCCAAACCAGTTGAGCATGAGGATTCTGCACCAGCATTCGTCGCTGTCGGATCCGATGGACAAAGATTTCAATTATGCCGAAGCGTTCAAGAGCCTCGACCTGGCAGCCGTGAAGAAGGACATCCTGGCGGTGATGACCACCTCGCAGGACTGGTGGCCGGCGGACTTCGGCCACTACGGGCCTCTGTTCATCCGCATGGCGTGGCACAGCGCAGGAACCTACCGCACCGGCGACGGGCGCGGCGGTGCCGGATCCGGCCAGCAGCGCTTCGCTCCTCTCAACAGCTGGCCCGACAACGTGAGCCTTGACAAAGCACGCCGGCTGATCTGGCCGGTGAAGCAGAAGTATGGCAGCAAAATTTCGTGGGCCGACCTGATCATCCTCACTGGGAACGTCGCTCTGGAATCGATGGGCTTCAAGACGTTCGGTTTCGGCGGCGGGCGCGAGGATGTGTGGGAACCCGACGAAGACGTTTATTGGGGCATGGAGAAGAAGTGGCTGGGCGGCGACGATCGCTACGGCAAGAGCCTGCCGGGCGATGGCACCATCATTGCCAATGAGAAAATCCACGGCACCGAACACGACCGCACGGACGGAACGGGACGGAACCTGGAGAATCCGCTGGCGGCAGTGCAGATGGGCCTGATCTACGTGAACCCGGAAGGCCCGGAAGGGGTTCCCGATCCGATCGCGGCAGCGCACGATATCCGCACGACCTTCGCGCGCATGGCAATGAACGACGAAGAGACCGTTGCGCTGATTGCGGGCGGCCATACTTTCGGCAAGACGCACGGCGCTGGTCCTGCCACGAACGTGGGGCCTGAGCCCGAAGCGGCCGGCATCGAGGAGCAGGGCTTTGGCTGGAAGAACAGCTTTGGCACCGGCAAGGGCGGCGACGCCATCACCAGCGGACTCGAAGTCATCTGGACGACCACGCCAACGAAGTGGAGCAACCAGTTCTTCGATCATCTGTTCCGCTACGAGTGGCAGCTGACCAAAAGCCCTGCAGGCGCAAACCAATGGACGCCGAAGGGAAACGCGGGCGTCGACAGCGTGCCCGATCCGCACGACCCATTCAAACGGCGCACCCCGTCGATGCTCACCACGGACCTTGCTCTGCGTGTCGATCCCGCTTACGAGAAAATCTCAAGGCGCTTCTACGAACATCCGGATGAGTTTGCCGACGCCTTCGCCCGTGCGTGGTTCAAGCTGACCCACCGCGACATGGGTCCACGCCCGCGCTATCTGGGCCCGGAAGTCCCTGCCGAAGAACTCATCTGGCAGGACCCCATCCCCGCGGTCGATCACAAACTGATCGACGAGCAGGACATCGCCGCTCTCAAGGGCAAGATCCTGGCTTCGGGCCTCACGGTCTCACAGCTGGTTTCGATGGCCTGGGCGTCGGCATCCACCTTCCGCGGCTCCGACAAGCGCGGCGGCGCGAATGGTGCGCGCATCCGCCTGACGCCGCAAAAGTACTGGGCCTCCCAGCCGGAACAACTGGCTAAAGTGCTGACGACCCTCGAAGAAATTCAGAGCGACTTCAACAGCAACCAGTCCGGCGGCAAGAAGGTCTCGCTCGCCGACCTGATCGTCCTCGCCGGTTGTGCAGGTGTCGAGCAGGCGGCAAAGACTGCCGGACATACGGTGACCGTTCCCTTTTCGCCCGGACGTATGGACGCCTCGCAGGAACAAACGGATGTGGAGTCTTTCGAAGTACTCGAGCCGATCGCGGACGGCTTCCGCAACTACCTCAAACGCAAATACACCATACCATCGGAAAAGCTGCTGATCGACAAGGCCCAGTTACTCACTCTCACCGCGCCTGAGCTGACGGTCCTCGTGGGCGGCATGCGTGTTCTGAATACCAACGTTGGAGAGGCAAAGCATGGCGTCTTCACCAGCCGTCCGGGCGCGCTGACCAACGACTTCTTCGTCAATCTGCTCGATATGGGAACGGAGTGGAAGCCGGTCTCCGACGCCGGGGACGTCTTTGAAGGGCGCGATCGCAAAACCGGTGAAGTGAAGTGGACCGGCACGCGTGTCGATCTGATCTTCGGTTCAAATTCGCAGCTTCGCGCCGTCGCCGAAGTCTATGGAAGTTCCGACGCGCAGGAGAAATTCGTCCTTGACTTTGTAACTGCCTGGAATAAGGTCATGAATCTTGATCGTTTCGACCTTGCGTGATCTCTGAATGTTGGCCTCGGAGAGGCTTACTCCGCTCACCCTCGACCTGACAACGGGTTTTCCCGGACCATGGTCGAGGGTGGGAAGGTTCTGTTCCTGGAATCTCGGTAACAGACGGGACGCTCATTGACGCAACGAGCGAAAGCAAAAAGGCAAATGCCACCGGTTAAGGTGGCATTTGCTAATTCGCAACAGGTGAGACCAGCGTCGGCCCAGTTTTGGCTTGTCCGATCAGTAATTCAGCTTCAGCGACAGCACGATTTGCCGGCCGGGATTCGATCCATCTAATAGACCGTACAGCCCAACGGTCCCCGCGCCTCCTCCGAAATACCCTGTCGTGCGAACGCCGTTGCAGGCGCCACACGAGCTGTACTGACCCCACCAGCTTGCCGGCACGCTGAAGATCGGCGTGTTCGTCAGGTTGATGAACTGAGCCCCCGCGGCAACGTTAATCCGTTCCGTAATGGGGAACTGCTTGGTCAGGTTCAGATCGGAAGTCTTGAGGGCAGGTCCGCGCAACGCACCGTTCTGGCAGTTGCCAAAAGTATCATTCGCAACCTCCGTCACGGCCCCTGGGTTTAGATTCGTTCTGCCAATGCTGCTGCCAATCTGCACGGTCTGCATTCCTACCGACTGCGCGACTCCCGCCACGCAGTCCGGGCGAGGCTGATACGACCCGGTGAGCGATGCCGCCGACTGCGCGTTCTCGTCCCCCATGTACGCGCCCGCAAACGGAGTGATCGCGAATCCAGAGTGGAATGCGAGATCGAGCGCCGTCTGCCAGCCCCCAATCACCTCATCCAGGCCCCGGCTAATGCCGCTGCCAATTAGTTTTCCGCGCCCGAAAGGCAGGTTATAAACCCCGTACGCCTGGAAGTTCTGAGCCACGTCGATCGTGCACCGCCCATAGTCCGCCAGTGGGTTGTATTCGTTCTGAAAGAAGTTCTGTGTAGCCTGCGTCTGCGATTCCCCAGCGCCTTCTTCGTCCCCATAGGATCCGAAGTAGCCCAAAGAGTTAGCCATGCACTTCGACCAGGTGTAACTCGCCTGCATATCCAGGCCGTGGTAGTTGCGCTGAGCAAGAACCGCCTCCAGCGCGTTGTAGCGCGAGATGCCATCGGATGCGTTGTACCGCGCCTGCGCACCAGCGGTCACGATGGGCTGCATGTACGGACCCGGAACTACTGTCCCCGCCGACGTGAGGATTTTCTGGTTGTACAGATAAATGTCCGACATGTGGTCGTCTTTGTTTCCCACATATTGCACCGTCGCAGTCAGGTTGCCTTTGAACTGATGTTCGACGGCGGCCGTCCACTGCTGATCGACCGCAGGCTGGAGGTTGGGATTCGTCGCGTGCGCCTGGCCGCTGGCGAAACAGGCTGGAGCAAACGCCATCAGTTGCGCCCGTGTGCATGCTGCGGAGAATGGCGTGTACCCCTGATCCAGCGTTGTAGTTGGATACTGCAAACCGGCGCCGGAGTTATTTACCTCGTTGTGCAGCTCGACATTCGGCGGATTAACCACGGCCATGTTATTAACGCCGTTGCCCTCCATGTAAGTCGAGATGTCATAAGCAGCACGGAGAACCGTGTTGCGATCCCACGGCGGAGTGAACGCCAGACCAATGCGTGGCTGCCAGTTATCCCACCCTTTGTAGGTGTTGTAGTTCGTGCCGATCTCCGGCGTCCCTGTCAGCAGATTGAAGTTGACGTTGTTGCTCGCGGTCTTGTCGCCGCGCGGTGTCGTCAGCTCGTAGCGCAGTCCAAGGTTCAGTGTCAGGTTGTGGGTCGCCCGGTAATTATCCTGCGCGTACCCGGCGAACAGGCTGTTACGCAAATGGAAATTAAACGGAACACCTTGCTGGACGTTGGAGGGCAGGCCCAGCAGGAAGTCGGCGAACGCGTTCCCGAAATTGCCGCCGTTGCCTGTGTATTGTCCGTTGAAGGTGAACGACCCCGCCGCGCCCTGATTGCCCGCGTACACGTCGTTCATGATGTAGTGGTAATACTCAAAACCTCCATGGAGCGTGTGCTTGCCATGCGTCCATGTAAGCCCATCTTCGGCCTCGATCGTCGTGTCATGGAAAATCTCCACGCCGTCGGAGCTTCCAATGCCTGTATACCCAAAGCTCATCGAGGGCAGAATACTCTCCTGCACACCCGGCAATCCGAACTGCTGTGGCAGATTGCCGCTGACAGGGCTGCTATAAATCTGATCGTTGGCCGGGAAGATTTGTATTCCAGCTCGCAGATCGTTCACCAGGGTTGGTGAGATTGTCCGTGAGTAGTCCGCGACAATATTCTTCAGCGGATATTCACGCGTTAGATTCGGAGTCAGCTGATTGGTCCCATTGCTCTGCGTGTTGATCGTGTACATCTGCGAATAACGGCCCATGATGTGATCGCGCTGCGATGCCTGCCAGTCGATCTTCAGGTCTCCCTGGTAGGAGTGCACGTAGCCACTCTGGTAGTAAGTCGGAGTTTCTTCCTGCCCGGTAAAGAGCTTCGACGCCACCAGCGCCCCGGCAACTTTGCTGTTAATCGGTACCTGGTTGTTCGCGAAAGGCTGGCGGGCGTTTACCGGCGCCGGTTGACCGGCAAGGGGACCGCTGAGATAAACCGGGCTGTAGAGCTGGTAGGCGGGATTAGAGCAGATGCCCCCCACGAAGTTAGCTCCCTGGCTGGTACACAGTGCGCTCAGGTCACCGGTCAGAAACGCCGACGGCAAAACCGTATTTGTCTGCGCAGTCCTCGGCGTATTATTCAGCTCCGTCTGCTGGTCGGCAAAGAAGAACAGCTTGTCGCGAATGATCGGACCGCCAATGGTCCCACCAAACTCATTCCACTGCAGCACCGGCCTCGGCAGCGTCGTCGAGGTCACGCTCGGAATCACCAGAAACGCATTCGCCTTGTCCTGCCATGTGTTCGCATCGAGATCCGTGTTGCGAACAAACTCAAAGAGATTGCCATGGAATTGATTCGTGCCGGACTTGATCGTTTCGACGATCACGCCGCCAATGTAATTGCCGTAGTCGGCCGGAGCATTGCTCGTAATAACGTTGAAGTTGCTCAGCGCATCAGGACTGGGAACATAGGCGACATCGTTGTTGTCCGGCTGATTCACATCCATGCCGTCCACAGAGGAGTTATTGTCCTGCTCGCGCGCGCCGTTCACGTACGGCCGTCCCGTTCCAAATGTAGTTTGCGACGACTCGAAGGCAAAAATATTCGGGCTGACCACCCCCGGCACCAGCAACGCGAGTTGGTTCACGTCCCGGGTCGCCAGCGGAAGCGACGTGACGTCATCCGCGTTCAGCGTCGTCCCCACTTCCGTTGAAGACGTCTGCAGCAAAGGTGGCTCGCCGCTCACCTGCACCGTCGTGCTCACCTTGCCCACCGACAGCGCAAAATCCACGCGTGCCACCTGATTCACCACCAGGTCGAACGCGCTCCGCTCCTGCGTCTGAAAGCCAGGGGCCTCAACCTTAACCGCGATCTTCCCGCCTGGAATCTGCGGAAATTCGTAAACGCCCGCATCGCTGGTTTTCGTCGTCCACGTGGTGTTCTGATTCACGTCTCGGGCCGTGACGTTTGCGCTCGGCACTGCCGAACCGGACGGATCCGTGACGGTACCCGTAATCGATCCGGCAGCCTGTTGCGCCCGGACCGCTGCCGGCGCCATCAACAACAGGACAAGCAGGTACGCAACTCCAGACAGATACAGCGACGTCCTGATTTTCGAGTTCACTGGAATCCTCCTTAGGTGGTGGCAAACTTTTCGCGGTCAGGGTGGGGATCTCTACCGCGCTATATAGCACGTTTGTTAATGCTATATAGCGATCTGCCGCGCCATGTCAAGCGGGCGGGGCGGCGAGTCTGTGGAAATCTCTAAAGTTTCCGGCGCTCCAACTCGGGTGGGGGAGCGCTGCAAAATCGAATTATTCGATGAATCGCCGCTGATTATGCTTATGTGCGCCATAAAATATTGAACCGATCGACCCTTCGGCAGTTGTCATCGCCCCAGCGGCACGCGCTCACCGGCCTGGCTTGTTTACAGATTGATCTTCCCGTGATATCTTCCGCTCTATAGCACTCCACCTATAGCTCTATCGAACTGCTATAGCAGTGCAATTCCGTCTCTCTGGTTCTGATATGGTGTTCAGGAAACAGCTGGCCCAACTCGCTGATACGACTACGGATTCCAGCCGCAACGGAACCTCCAGCACGATGCCAAATCGCAGCGATGAACCGGCTTACCGGAAAATTCAGAACGCCATTCGCCGCCGTATCGATTCCGGCTACCTCAAGCCCGGCGATGTCGTCCCCTCCGAACGCGAACTAGCCAGAATTCACACCGTGAGCCTCATGACGGCACGCCACGCCCTTACTGAACTGGCGCGAGACGGCGTGGTGGAACGGCGTCATGGAGCGGGCACCTTCGTTGCCCCCCCCAAAGTTCACTTCAACAAGCTGCTCGGCTACACCGAACAGATGGCAAGTCTCGGCTTGACCGCGCACTCGAGGATCATCTCCTCGTCCATCGTCAACCGCGAACACGAAATCGCAGCGCGTCTCGGCCTGCCCCCAACCGCCCGCCTGGGACGGCTCGAGCGAGTTCGCCTCGCAGCCGATGAGCCCGTTGCGTTCGAAATCTGCTACTGGTCGGCAGAGGAATATCCGCCACTACTCAGCGCTCCGCTCGACAAGGTTTCTCTGTTCTCGGTCCTGGAGCGCGAATGCGGCGTCGAGCTGGCCTATGCGGACGAGGAAATCGACGCAACTGACGCCGATCCCCGCATGGCCGAATTGCTTTTGCTTCCCAAGGGCACACCGCTGCTGCGCATGCGCCAACTCATCTTTTCAAACACGGGCCGCGCTACCGTCTACGTGACTGGCTTTTATCGATCCGGCCGGCATACACTCCGCATCCGCCGCTTCCGTTAGTCACTCGCACGCTACGTACTTCACTACCAGGGATCGAACCAGGAGTCAGTTCGAACCTACCGGCCCCGCTGCATCCGGTGCAGGCTGCGTGACCTGTTCCTGCAGCCGATAACCGTCCCTCGTACGCACGCGATACTTATCCATATCTTTCCCCACAAGCTTCACAGAAATCGTGCGCCACCCGCGATTCTGATTCGGTTTCGGATAGTAGCTGATCGTATAGAGATGGGCCAGGTCTTCGCGAATCGAACTAAATGCCAGGCTCTCATCGCGCCAATCCTTCGCGAAGTAAGCTTTGCCCCCCGTGCCCTTGCTCATCCTCTCAAACACCGCGCTCGAAATCGGCTCGTCCTGCGCCTGACGAGTACTAATGATGTAGATGATGGTGCCCGTCGATTGCGCCAGTTCCTCCACATCTTCAGGGGGCACCGTGCTGTCATTGTCCGGACCATTGGAAAACACGACAATGGCCTTCCGTCCGCGCAGCTGGGCCGCATCGCGCACGGTCAGCAGCAGGCAGTTATACAAAGCAGCCTGATCGCCGGCGACCGTACTGCGCACCCCTCGCATAACTAAAGAGCGATCCGTGGTAAGTGGCGTTGCCCGAGAAAGATTCCGGCTATACGAGTAGAAGGCAATCTTGTTGGCATCTTCCATCGAGCGCACGAAACCCCCGATGGCATCCTGCGCAAACACGAATCCTCGATACATATAGTCGCTCGTGTCGAACAGGACATAGACACTGGCGCCGGCAAGCCGCGAACCTGCCGGCTGCATCTCCTCCGCTGAAGCTGCGGCCGGAGCCGGAGTTGGCGAAGCCTCCGCGCCTGGCTGAACTCCACCACCGGCCGCCGGCTCAACCGAGCTCCTGCTCGGCTGACCCGCATCGCCGATGCCGCCCCCAGGCGCGCCTCCCTCATCGAACGAGGCGATCTTCTCCTGAATCTTGTCTTCGCTGATGACAAAGTTTTCCGGTTTCAGCCCGTTGATATAGTTCCCCTTGCGATCCGTGACCGCAACGTTAAGCTGAACCAGCACCACGTTAACGAAAATGCGTGAAGACTGATCCTGAGCTGCAGTCCCAGGAATGCCGGCCACCGCCACGACCAGACCCGAACAGAACACGATAGACAGAAGGAATTTCATTAGCACACTGCTCCCGTACAGCCTCACCAAATCAATGCTGGGGAATCGGACCGGCCGCGGCGATGTGCACCCCGCCGTGCCGGAATTCCTCCCCGGTTTGCTCCATCGCACGCAGAATCGCTGGCCAGTCTTCCAGATCCGTGGCGAATATCTTCGCGATCATGCGCCGGCTCAGTTCCGGAATCAGCAGGTTCAACGACTCCGGAGCATATCCCATTTCATCCGCCAGCCGCGCCCAGTAGAGATTGCTGGATTCCCACGACTCCCCCATCAGCGCGTAAGCATCGCCGGAATAAGCGGGCAGTGGCTTCAGGCTCAGGATGGAGCAGCCGTTCGTTTGCTCCAGCGTTGGATGGGGCACCCCGAAGGCTCGCGACAACCGCTCCGGGCTGATTTCCAACGGGCTCTTGTGTGCAAGATCGTCCAGCTCTCGACTCGCCGAACCCGAGGCTGTCGCTTCCGCCGGATATAACCTGCGATATTCCGACGCCAGATAGAACTTTTCTGCCGGTGTGATCCGCGGCAGGAGCGCCGTGATGTCTTCGGAGTGAAGGAGCGCTTGCTCCGTGATTTCCATGCGTCGCGGTGTCATCAGATCCCCGAGGATTGTTGCGACCTTCCCTCGCAAATCCGCATTTCCCGGAGATGCCAGCAGCAATTCTTCCCCTGCGCGCTGGTAGAGTGCCGCCGCGTGCAACTCCGCCGGAGTAACATCCCACCACCGCGGCTGGATCGCGTCCACGAGGATAGCCGGCCCCGCTGCCTGCCAGATCAAAGCCTGTACATTCTCCGGAGCGATGAAATCCTCTTCCGCCGTAGCCAGCGCATAGGGCAGGTTGGCCAAAGAGCCGATCAGATAAGCGCCGCCTCCCGCCGTTACCCCAATGCCGACCAATTCAGGCGAGTTCCAGATTCGGCCGTATCCCAGAATCGAGGTCCCCGAAAAATCGTGCGAGCGCACGAACAGAGGATTGTTGTGCAGCACCTGTGCGCCCGGCGGCTCGTAATACGCGTAATTCAATCCAACCACTGTGTCCCGCAGAAATGGCATAAGCTGACCGCGCGCTGCTTCCAGCTGTGCCGCGGAACTCGTCGACTGCAGCACTCGAGTCAAATCCGTCCGCACCTGCAATTCCGCGTGACGGCTGGTGTAAATTTGCGGAGCCCACGCTGCCTTTTCCCCAGCCGAAAAAATTGCGCGTGGCATCTCGAATTCCCGCAGACTGCCCGCCAGCGGGATCAACTGATCCTTCACCGCGGACCCATGCGCCATCTGATCCAAACCGTCGTAGAGCCCGAACAATGTATCGAGAGAGACCAGGCGCTGATCGTCCAGCACCGAGCGGATTCGTTCCGCGAGCGCCGCATGCGCCCGCTTTCCCGCGTCGGTTTGCTGCGGGGGGCCGGCCAGCAATTCGACAATCTGATCCTGCGAGAGATTCGGATCGTCGGATGCCGCGGTGAACATCGATCGCAGTGAACTGCGGGTTGCGTCGAACAGTTGCGCCGACGACGAAATCCCGATGAAGGGGTGAACCGTATCCTGCCACGATTGGTTCATCTTGCTGCCAGGAATCTCCTGCTGCCGGGCAAGGATCTCCCAAAGACCCACATTCGCCTGGAAAGCACCCAGCGCGTTCGACCGCAGCGCAGGACTGGAAACTCCCGATACCGCCTCAGCAGCACTGACGAATTGCGTCACAGAAGCGTCGTTGAGCGCCGGAAAATCCGAAAAGATCATGTACCAGCTGCGAAACTCTGAATATTTGCTGGCCAGTAAACGCACGGTTGCATCGCTTAACCGATCTCCCGGCGCCCGCGCGCCATCGATGGCGCTCAGGGTTAGGTAGATTTGCAGCGGACCTGCGTCGTTGGGAAAGTTGGAGCAAGCCACCATCGTTATCAGCAACTGCTCCGGGCTGTCCCACGTGCGCGCGTTGTGCACCCAGTCGTGGATCAACTTCGGCGTCGAATTTTGGCCGAGGATATCCTTCCAGGTATCGAGGTTGCCCGGAATGTACGGGGACCCGTCCTGCTGCCACTGCAGACGGCTGAACAAAATCAGCAGTTCCGCATTTTTGGGAAACACGCCTTTGGTCGCGCTCGCATTATTTCCCGCCGCCCGCCGATAAACGTCATACAGCTGTTTCAGTCGCGACCCCTGCGTCAGATGAGCCTGCTGCACGCGGCTCACCCGCGATAGCGCATCGAAATACGCCGCCAGCCACCCGCGATCCCGCGAGTACAAATGCGTGATGAACTCATTGGGAGAACCCGGGCTCGCCCCGACCAGCTCCTGCCAGCCCTTTTCAGCATCCGGTCCGCCCGGAACCAGCACTCGCCCCGAATGAACGGAGAGCTGACTGCCGTAGAATTCCAGCGCCGTCGCGAGCGGCAGCAAAGGCCTCAGCCCATGGGGTTGGCGCAGCGCCACCCGCGTTTCCTCGTTATTCTTCGATACAGCCCAATAGAGCAGGTCCAGATCCTGATCGTGCAACATCACGTCCACCAGGTTCATTCCTGCCTTTTGTCGCCACGCGGTCGCTCCCACCCAGTCCTGCTCGCGAAACAAAACAGGAACCTCCGTCGCGGGAAACTGATAGACGAAATCCGTATGTTTTCGAAGCGCATCTTCGAGGCCGGTCAACGGAAAGCCTGAATCGATGGTCAGAAACGCGCGTTCGGCATTCGCCGTAACCACGTACGCGCTCTTTTCGCCGCACCCTTCTGCGAACTGGTAGCCCAGAACATCCACCAGCCGCTCCGCGTCGCCGCAGTTAGTTACACGGATCGTGCCCTGCGCGTCCGCCA
>Ga0302326_10015864_pt1 | contig 15812 bp, 19 predicted proteins | sample Palsa_T0_3_FD_202264 | JGI IMG/M metagenome (GOLD analysis project Ga0302326, IMG submission 202264) | Peat permafrost microbial communities from Stordalen Mire near Abisko, Sweden - Palsa_T0_3 | ecosystem: Environmental > Terrestrial > Soil > Palsa > Peat permafrost | place: Sweden: Abisko... | reverse complement strand
CGAAGGTGAGAGAATCCCCGCCTGTACCCGAGCTATTGGTTCCACGTATGTGGCAGTTCCTTCCTCAATCCAGTGATGTCTTTCGGGCACCGATGGGAACGCCAAATGGACCATTTCGTGTGTCATGGTCCAATCCCGCTTGAGATCGGCCACAGTCGTGTCGCGACCGACTGAAATGGTGATTCGAGTTGGCGAACCAAAGGTTCTGCCATGGCGAACGCCTCTGCCCTCGGCTGTAGTGATTCGTACCTCCACGTGAGGTACAGGGTAGCGACCAAAATAGGTGGAGACGGACTTGGAAGCAGCGCTGACCCAGCCAATCAAGTCTTCTTGGGGAACAGCGCCTCCCTCGCCGGAGACAAACACATCGATGCGACCACCAGGGGCCATGATCGTTGTGGGTTTGCTTCCGGTACCTCTAGAAAATGCGAGCACGTAGGTCAGAAGCGCAACATTTGAAAGCGCGTTGATCATTAACAGCGAAGACCAACCTATACTTCCCCTCATTCCTAACTCCAGGTCTCTGTTTTATAAAAACATGCGGCAACATCTGGTCGGGGAGGACAACAGAGCGTCGGACCTAATCGCTACGCTGAAAGTTTGGTCTCAGTTCGCTTTTCGAGTGAGCCGCTTGCAGCAGCGGGGCTTGACTCATTTGCTACAACGAGTGCTCGCATTTTGTCCAGCAAGATGTCTAGGGTCGCGCCTTTGCCTATATGAGCGTTCACGTGCCTCAATTCCTGGGGCGGCAAAACGGCATAACCAGAAATCAGGACGATAGGAGCACCAGCGCTTAAGCGCTTAATGGCCAGTATCGGGTCGGATCCAATCATTTTGAGCATTCGATAGTTCACCAGGACCAGGTCACACGCGCTTTGCCGCATCCGTTCCAACGCCTCACCTGCGTTACGGGCGGTTACCACCTTGTATCCGCTCCCTTCAATCACGAACTTCGGCATTCTTACGGCCTTTGGGTTGTCGTCTACATAGAGAACGGCTCGTTGACCACCGGTCTTCCAGCACCCCCCTCCGGTATGGAACTTCCGATTGCCTGAGTCTTCATCAGGATCCACCCTCGTTTGGAAGTTGGTCAGCCGATCGGGCGTGCGGGAAATCAATATCTCCGGCGTTGGCGGTTTTTCCAGTCTCTGCCATAGCCTTCTCAGTCACGTGAAAGTCATTCATGGGACGTTCATTCTTTCTTCCACGATCCGGTGGCACCGGTGCAGCCCGGTTCTTGCCAGCCTAGGAATCACCAGAGCATTGCATTTGTGAACGTGTTCTCTGGAGCGCGACGGTTCGATGTTCACAGATCGTCAGAAGTTACATCAGGACAAACTGGTCACGAGCGATGCTGCAGAGGAGCATTCATTTTTCAAGGCAATTCGCCCAATCAACCGAAGTCCGGTGCAAACCCCGCATTGGGCTTGTCGCCGCTCTTTCGAGTTGAGAGTGCAGGCCGAAATCCAGGTCAAGTCCCGCGGTTCATAATTCTTTCCTCGGTTGTAACTTTCTTGTCCGATCTCACATCGTACGGCCAGAAAGCGACATTCATCGGGAGCAAAACAGCGGGATCTCCTCCAACCTGGGGATGACTCGCGACAATTCACTTTAATCCTCCCAAGCAGGGGATTTGGGCTTCTCCTGAGACGAGTGTTGCTGTACCGGGATGCAAAATCAATTCAAAAGGAGCAAAAAGATGAGTAATTCAATGAAGGCGATGTTGGCTGGAGCGGCGCTGGCGGGCTTGTTAACAGGCACCAGTGCGAAGCTTCAGGCACAGACGACGAACCAAAACCAGAGTGCCGGGATCAGAGCTGTGAGCATGCAAGATGATGGCGGCACAAACCAGACAGACAAAGACAAAACTGAAAAGCATGCTTGTAAGGGGAAAAACTCCTGCAAAGGCAAGGGCGGTTGCAAGTCCAGTGACAACGGTTGCAAGGGCAAGAACTCCTGCAAAGGCAAGGGTGGTTGCGCGACCGATGGATCGAAAAAAATGCCGGACGATCAACCCAAGCAGGAGCGGAACTAACGCATTTCAACCCCAATGGGTCGGGGTTGAGTGTCCCGGCCCTCTTTTTTCTTGGAAAAACTGATATGCCAGCAAATCCTTTCAACGGATTCACCGATTTTGGAGTTGGGATAGGTCTTCGCGTGCCTCACTACCGGCATATTCTCGCTGAGAAACCGGTTGTGAGTTGGTTCGAGATCATCTCAGAGAATTACATGATTGATGGCGGGCGCCCGCTACATGTCCTCGATCAGATTCTCGAGCGCTACCGAGTCGTACAGCATGGGGTTTCAATGTATTTTGGTTCCCCAGAACCACCGAATCGGGAGCACCTGAAAAAGCTCAAGACTCTGGTCAAGCGGACCCAGACCCCCTGGCTCACAGACCACCTTTGCTGGGGCAGTGTAGACGGAACCTACAGCCATGACCTGTTGCCGATGCCGTACACGTTCGAGGCTGCTCGGCATACCGCGCAGAAAATTCGCGAAGTACGGGACTTCCTGGAGATACCGATCGCGGTTGAGAACGTGAGCAGTTATGCCGAATTCCATGTGTCAGAGATGACGGAGTGGCAGTTTCTCACGGAAGTGGTGGAACTGGCCGATTGCGGAATTCTCTTGGACGTAAACAACATTTATGTCTCTTCGAGAAACCACAGTTTCAATCCCTTGGATTACGTGAACGGGGTTCCAGCGGAGCGAGTGGCGCAGATTCATATCGCGGGACACTCGAAGTTCGAAAAATACATTCTGGATACGCACGATCATCCGGTGATTGATCCGGTGTGGAAGCTCTATTCTCGCGCTGTTGAACGCGCCGGCCGCACGGCGACGCTTCTCGAGTGGGACGACAAAATTCCATCCTTTGAAGAGGTTCACAACGAAGCACTTAAAGCGAATCAGTTCGTCGCGGACATGGCGGTCACATCATGAACCTGCTCGAAATCCAACACCGCATGCTAGACGCGGTCATGCAACCCCTCACTAACGACGAGCAGATGCAGCCGCGTACTCGTGACGGCAAGTCCATGCACGATGTGGCTGCAGAGTTCATCAAACCGAATGATCGTCTGAGCTCATTTGAGCGCCTTGAGATCTACAATCGCCAATACTGGTTTCGCGTACTCGACTCCTTGGACGAGGACTTTCGAGGTCTTCGGGCGATCATCGGCCCACAACGATTTGAAGCATTGTGCAAGGCCTACCTTATCGAGTGTCCTTCTGAGTCATTTACTCTTCGAAACCTGGGCTCTCGCTTAGAGTGGTGGTTACGAAGCCATCCGGAACGCCTTCAACCGCGCGCAGGCTTGGCGCTGGATATGGTTCGCTTAGAATGGGCTGAAATCGAAGCTTTCGACGGTGCGGCCGAACCCGCCTTGGTCCCTGGAGATGTTCTGGCTTCGGATCCGGATCCACGCTTCAGACTGCAACCATACCTTCAACTGCTTAGCGTTCATTATGCAGTGGATGATTTGCTGGTTGCTATCAGGAAGGATGACTCTGACAGCGAGATGGCCAGTAACGCGGTTTCGGAGCGGCGAAAGCGAACCCACCTGCGCAAAATCGCGCGTCAAAAGCCCCAAGCGATTTTCTTGGTAGTGCACCGCGTCGACGATTCAGTCTACTTCAAACGAATCGAGCCTGAAGCTTTCAAGTTTCTTAAGGCTCTGCGAGGGGATCAAAGCCTCTCGGTCGCAGTGACGCAGGCTTTCGAGGGACGAGACATTCAAGAGAATAAGCTCCTCGCCACAGTGCAAGGTTGGTTTGAAAATTGGTCGAGCCTAGGCTGGTTTTGTACCCCCAACTCTACAGACCAGGGGTTTATTTCTGCGTCAGGAAGACAATCATGAACAAGGCCCTCGATGCAGGTGCGCGAGCATATTCGCTTTTTGAGCGGGCGTTCTCCTCTTTACAATCGCCGTTGCTTCTGGCTGTTCGCCTCTACTGGGGCTGGCAATTCTTTCAGACTGCACTCGGTAAGCTACTGCACATTTCCAAGGTCGTGGGGTTTTTCACGAGTTTGGGGATACCGCTGCCGGCGTTCAACGCATACTTCGTCAGTTCGATTGAACTTGTGGGCGGAGCCTTACTGTTTCTGGGCCTTGGGTCTAGAATCATCGCGCTACCACTCACGATCGATATGCTGGTGGCCTACATCACAGCGGACCGCGAGGCGTTATTTTCCATCTTCTCGGATCCCGGCAAGTTCTATGCCTCCGATGCTTATACATTCCTCTTCGCCTCCGTGCTTATTCTCATCTTTGGCCCGGGAAAAATCTCTGTCGATTATGCAATTGGCTATTTGTGGAGGAGGAGAGCCCCGAGGCCGCAGACCCTTCGTGAGAAATCGGCCCTCGCTACTTGATTCGCAGCACGGATTGGTCGGCACGCATCTGTTTGAATCGATGAGGAGCGGGCCACTTTGAAACTCTGCACACAAGCTCTAGTTTTCGACGCTTACGGCACGTTGTTCGATGTGCGTTCGGTGATTGCACTTTGCGACCGCAAGTTCCCCGGCAAGGGCGCTGAACTGAGCAACCTATGGCGCACCAAGCAACTGGAGTACACCTGGCTGCGCAGCCTCGCTGGGCGGTACGAAGACTTTTGGAGTGTGACGGAATCGGCCCTGACATTTGCGTGCCATAGTCTCAGCCTTGAGTGCCCTCCCGAGACGCGCCAAGAGTTGATGGAATCTTATCTGCGCCTTGAAACATTTCCCGAGGTGCAGGCGACGTTGAGCAAATTGTCGCAATATAAGTTGGCCATCTTGTCGAATGGTTCACCGGAGATGCTCGCTGCCACAGTGAAGCACGCGGGTCTGAGAGGGATATTTAGCGACGTGATCAGCGCTGACGAAGTAAAGGTTTATAAGTCAAGTCCGCGCGTGTACGGGTTGGTTTCGCAGCATTTGGGCGTACCTGACAGTGCAATTGCCTTTGTATCGTCGAATTTCTGGGATATCGCCGGGGCCAAAAGCTTTGGGTTCTGGACGTGCTGGGTCAACCGGTGGAATCTCCCTGAAGATGAACTGGGTGTCACGCCAGATGCCACCGTGGACGATCTGGATAGGCTGATTCCTGTTCTGGAGGGATGAATTCATTCCTCCAGGTGCAATGTTTTCAAAGTAACGAAGCGTACTTGAATCCCGTCAGTAATGAGAACGTGGAAGAACAACACGATCTTCGTACTCAGGGTGACCGGGGTTTGTCAGTGCGATAAAAGAAAAAATGCGTTGAGCCTTCGGTCTGCCATCGCGGGACATACCACGAGGGATCATGAGTTCACGGCGTACGTTTATCCAAAGTGCAATTGGCGCAACGACGGCTCTCGGCTGCGCCTCGCGGCTGTTTGGCATGTATCGAAAGCGGGCATCGGATCGTCCCAATAACCCGACACCATTGACAGTGATTAGCCCTGACCTGCAGGCCCTATCTTTCACAATCGACAATGGAGTCAAGGTGTTCCAACTCACGGCAGAACCGGTGAAGCGAAAAATCGCGCCCTGGAAGACGATCGATTGTTGGGGCTTTAGCGGCTCATGCCCGGGCCCCACAATCCAGGTCAACGAGGGCGATCGTGTCCGCCTGATTCTGGAAAATCATCTGCCGGAATCGACCGCAATCCATTGGCATGGCCTGGAAATCCCCTACGCCATGGACGGGATGCCATACCTTTCCCAGAAGCCCATCGCGCCCGGATCAAGGTTCGCATACGAATTCACCGTCCATCAGAACGGCACCTTCTTCTATCACTCGCATTCGCCCATGCAACAAATGATGGGCATGGTCGGCTTGTTTATTCTTCATCCGCAGCAAGCGCACGCTCCTGCGGTAGATCACGATTTTGCTGTCTTGCTGCAAGAGTGGGCCGTGCTGCCGAACAATACGGTACCCAACACGGCCAACATGGAATGGAACTGGCTGACGTTTAACGGTGCAGTGAGCCCGATGACGACTCCACTGATCGTGCGGCTAGGCAGTCGCGTGCGGATTCGATTTGTCAACATCGGTATGGATCACCACCCCATCCATCTACACGGCCACACCTTCGTTGTAACGGGCACGGAAGCTGGCCGACAGCCCGAAACAATGTGGGGACCGATGAATACAGTTCTCGTGGGCGTTGCACAAGCGCGCGACATCGAATTCGTCGCCAACAATCCGGGCGAGTGGATGCTCCACTGCCATATGCCGCACCACAATATGAATGCGATGAGCGATCTGCTTGGCGATCGCATGATGATGACTGCTGACACCGAGGACGACCGGGCGCTTCGCCAGATGCAGACCCTTGCTGACGACGTCGGTTTTGAACATGTGCATCACGCGCCCATCGCGGCGGGCGCGAATCAAGTTCCTGGTTTTCCCCAAGATGCATTCATGGACATGGGCATGGATGAAGCCGTAGCCAAGCCGCAAAACAACGGTTTACCGAGGAACTGGAGTGCCATGATGATGGGGATGATGAGCCTGGTGCGAGTGCTTCCGCCCGATCTCTATGATGATGTCATGCGGGATATTCGCAACCGGTATATCAGCCCAGCCTCTTCGGCAACGGACCACTCAAACCATCATCATGAGGGAGGTGGAGAGTGAGGCGGCGATTTGCAGTATTTGCGCGCATCTTCGCGTGTTGCGTGCTGTTATCGGCACCGGTTTTTTCACAAGAGCCAGCCCCTAACTCGCAGCCCGGGAATGGGTCCCAGAACACAGGTCAGAAGAACCCTGAGCAGCGACCTTTGCTGGAGCCGAAAGTATTCTTTCCCATGGCCGAGCAGCCCGAAATGGAGATGCACCATCACGGCTCGATTCCTGAAGTGATGCCGCAGTTCCCGCACCTAGGAGATTCGCAGCGCATCGTGCCCGGCCCAATCTATCAGCTCGAAGATCTGGAACATATGGCGGCTGCCCACAATCCTACTTTGGCGCAGGCGCAACGCGCAGTTGAGGCGGCGCGCGGCAGGCAGCGGCAAAGTGGGTTATATCCAAACCCGACGATCGGCTACGAGGGCGACGAAATCCGGGGTGGAGCTTATGGCGGTGGTGAGCAGGGATTCTTTGTCGAACAGCACATCATTCTTGGCGGCAAGCTTGGGCTTAATCGCAAGGTGGGTGGCGGCGAAGTAAAGGAGCGGCAGGCGGAGGCAGAAGCGCAAAGCTACCGTGTGGAAAATGACGTACGCATGGCCTATTACCATACGCTCGCAGCACAGGAGAGACTCGCGATCGACCGTGATTTGGTTACCATCGCCCAGACCATGGTGCGAGTTATGCGTCAGCTTGATAATGTCGGTGAAGCTGATGAAACAGAGGTCCTGGAGGCCGAGGCGGAAGAACAGGGCATGGAGATCGCTGCCGGGGTCAGCCAGCACGTGCTGCGGCGTGAGTGGGAGGCGCTTATTTCAGTGGTGGGTGTGCCGTCCCTCCCTGCAGGCAGCGTCGCCGGAGCAATCGACACTGAGATACCTTCGCTAGACGAAGGACAATTGTTAGCTTCGCTACTCACGTCTAGCCCCGCCAGAAAATCTGCGCAAGCGGGCGTCGAGCGTGCTGAAGCGGCGCTGCGCCGGGCGCAACATGAGGTGGTCCCTGATATTACTTTCAAGGGCGGCTTTCAACAGAATTACGAATTGCTCAACGCGTCTCCCAACCGCGAGGTTGGTCTGCAAGGCTTTGCGGAGGTTGGCTTACATCTCCATGTTTGGGACCGCAATCAGGGTGGCATCGCGACTGCTCGCGCCGACCTCGAAATCGCACAGGACGACCTCACCCGAGTCAACCTCACACTTCGCAAGCGTTCCGCAATGTACACCGAAGACTATCGAAGCGCCCGCCTGACTGCCGACCGATATCGGACCGAGATCCTTCCTCGCCTGCAGCGAGCTTACGCCCTCATGACCAGGCAATACGGTGAAATGACGGCGTCGTTCATTCGCGTCCTCAACCTGCAAAGGATGCTTTACGAGAATGAAACAGACTACATCGAGGCTCTCGAACAGGCCTGGATAAGCAGCGTCGCGCTGAGGGGATTTCTGCTGGATGGCAGTCTGGGCGACTCCACTTTGACACGCGATTCGTTCACGCGTGAGATCGAATCTAACAGACCAATAGCTCCAAAAGCCGGTCAGTTCGTACTCCCATCCAATTTTGTGCCTCAATAACATTTAAAGGAGAGCATCCAGCAAAATGGCTAATTACATTTCGCCGACTTTCCGTGCGGGAGCCATTGTTGAGGTTTCAGGACATTACCGGTTTTCCATGCAGGCAGTCACAGCACAGTATGTAATGTGTGTGGCCGGAGAGATCTTTCCAGAGGTGCAGACGTAGCCGCCATCATGAAAGCCCACGGCTCGTCGCGACGCGTTGCGAAAGCCCAGGGGGCCGGCGTGTTGATAAAGGAGGAGGTTTGTGGCGTGACGAGGAAATCGCATCCATACAGTCCATACCGTACTCAGGCTAATTGGAGTGAATGACCGTTTCTTGTGTGACTCATGTTCCAGATGTAATAAAAGGTAAGTAACGGTAAAGACGTCGGTTTTCGGCATCTTATTGAACGCAAAGAGTCTGTCCGAAAGAGCCTTTTCGAATCCCACCTCTCCGCTTGGTCACACTGACTAAGGTTTGACCTGTAAATTTACTCGGCCGATTGAGAACAAACGAAGGTTTATGCGGCATATGACATCGAGGCTTCATTCAAACACCAACGCATCATTGACCGCGTTCTTGAGATCCTGCTCCGAGCCCAAGTACCGTTCCGTTGTCAGGATCGACTCATGCCCCAGCAGAAACTGAATTTGCTCCAACTCGCCGCCTTTCGCGCGGCATAGCTTCGCTGCCGTGCGTCGGAGATCGTGCGGCGCCAGATCCCCGATCCCCACCTGGGCTGCGTACTCACGCACGAGCTGCCAGACCGCGCGTTCCGTCAACGCGTCCTCGCCCACCCGGGCGCTCGCCGACACGCGCCGGAAGATCGGTCCTTTCTCAATTCCCGCCGTATCGAGCCACCCGTCGATCGCTTGCTTCACCCACAACGGCACAGCCACCGAGCGAACCTTGTTCCCCTTCCCCAGGAAATCCAGAAACACCCAGCGGCCGTCGCGCATCGCCAGATGCTCGCAGTTCATACGCGACAATTCCCCGCGGCGCAGCGCGCACGCGACCAGCACCGCCAGCAGCGCCCGGTCCCGCATTCCGCGAACGCTGAGCGAGTTCGGTGCCTGCAGTAATGTCCGGGCTTCTTCCCACGCCAGCCACCGGCCCAGGCGTCTGCCCTTGGCGCTCACTCCGGGAACTGTGACAATCGCTTGGGCCGTCTCGCTGTCCACGTAGCCACAGCGCTGCGCTTCGGTCGCCAGCTTGCGGATCGCCGCCAGGCGTTGATTGATGGTCGAAGGCGAGAACTTCATTTCCCCGAGCCAGGCGACGTAGCCTTGCACCGACTCGCGCGAGATCGGGCGCCCCGCCGCCCACTGAAAGAATTGTTCGAGGGTAGAGATAGGCTTCGCGGGTGTGCGGCGAGCGTACGGCATTGCCGACCAGCTGCTTCGCCCACGCGATCCGGTCCACGCCGGCCTCGGGCTCGACCAGGACCAGGTCAGTGGCCAAGGGGTCCTCCCCTTCGCGAAAGAGGCGAGTTCCCTTCCCCCCAGTTCCCTTCCCCCCGGCGACGGCGCTCCTTTGCCGTTGCCGGCTCAGGCTTTTTTGCCCCCTGGCCCGCCAGCACCTGTTCGCTCCACTGCAACATCCGATCGTTTGTCTGAAACTCGGATGCCTCAAACTCGGAGAGGCGGGAGACGAACTTCGCAGCGCGGATGTCGAGGCCGCGACAGGCCCCTTGCTTGCGAAGTTGCTCGCCCGGGAGCTTTACCTGGTATTCCTCCCACTTCGTTCGGGCCACCTCGATCTTCTCGAGCTTTCCTAGTCCCAGAACCATGACCACCGGATAGGGCCGCTCATAAGGATAGAGTGGATCGAACGAGCGGGAGCGGCCAACCGCTGGACGGGTCTCTTTCCGGTCATCTTCCATATGCATGGTCTCCCGAGGGAGCCCTAAGGCCGGGCTCATTGACACCACTCGAAGAGGTCGAAGCCAGGAAACGACGCAAAGCAAACGTCGTCGACGACGGTTTCTGGATTTTCGCTGGATGCGGGGGTGCCGCGGCGAGTTTCCGGGATTTCGGCGCATGGAATAAGGAGACATGCAAAAAGGTCGGAAAACCAGGTAGTACACCATAAGACACCTTATAGGAAGTTACTGGCTTGGTCCGAGTGCCCGATCGGGCACTAACGTCCTCACTGAGAATCTCTGCTAGTATCCAAGCAGGCCACCCAACTCCCCGCTTTACAATCTCACTGTGAAAGAAACCACTATCCGTCTCGATCGCGTCCTGGCTCAACTGCGCCTTTACGAACATCCCCTGCTAAACTTCTCTGCGCGCTCCAAGGGTGACGGCGTGGAGGTCATCATCCAATTCAAAGACGCATCCGTTCCCGTGCACACCTACTATTTTGATCTGCATCCGCGCGACCTCGACCATCCGCAGTTCGAATGGAGCTTCCAGCGCCAGCTCTACGACGCGCTGCATGACTACTTCGTAGAAATGTTCATCCGCACGCCGCAGGACCGAGCCGACCGCCGCCGGAAGGAATTGTGAATCCGCTTCGCCAAAGAATCGAGCAGGAAGTCCGCGAATGCGGCCCCATTTCCTTCTCGCACTACATGGAACTCTGCCTCTACGATCCCGAGCTTGGCTACTACTCGCGCAACGCGGAACAATTCGGCAAGGCCGGCGATTTCTACACATCAAGCGATGTCCATGCTGTTTTCGGCCGCCTCCTAGCCCGCCAGTTCGACGAAATGTGGCGCTGTCTCGGCTCACCGAAGTGCATCGACCTGGTCGAACTCGGCCCCGGACGCGCCTTGTTCGCGCAAGACGTGCTCGACTGGTCGGAGAAGAAGTTTCCGGACTTCTACCGCGCTCTGCGCTATGTCCTCGTCGAAAGCTCACCGGCCTTGCGCCAACGAATCAAAGAGACTCTGGGGCCTCACTTTGAATCCGGAAAGGCCGAACTGACTGCGCTCCATCCGCTGAACGTAGCCTCGACCGCCAACACCATCGTCTTCGCCAACGAATTCTTCGATGCCCTGCCGGTCGAAATCCTAAGCACGAAGGGCTCCCTGCGCATCGAGGCGTGCGACGGCCGCTTCATGGAAGTTTGGACAAAGCCTTCGCCCGAGGAAGTGGAATTCCTTGACCGTTACTCAGTCCATCCCGAGCCGAACCAACGCGTCGAAGCTGCTCTCGCTGCCCAACAATTCATGGAGCGTATCGCCACCAGCATCCAGCGCGGATTCTTCCTCGCCATCGACTATGGCTACACCCGCGAAGAGCAGCTCGCCGGCCGTCATCTCGGGACGGTAAAAGCCCTTCGCCAGCATTCCATCAGCGCAAATCCCTATGAAGCCCCCGGCGAGCAGGACATCACCGCCGACGTGAACTTCACCGCACTCGCTGCCGCCATCGAGAAACACGGTATGCAGACCCGCAAACTCCTCACACAATCCCAATTCCTGATGGGCATCGGAGAGACGAACCAGTTTGCCGACGCCTTCGAGGGATGCCGCCTGCCGCAGGAACGCGCGAAAGTGGCGCTGCAACTCAAGCATCTGGTAACACCCGCCGGCATGGGCGAGAGCTTTCACGTGCTTCTGGCCAGCAAGGGAGTCGAGCAGGAAAGAATCGAGTCTTTATCCGGCCTGAACTTTGGCCGTAGGCAAATCGCGCGTTGAGTGTCGCACGGTTATCGCTTGACCTCGGCGAGGGTCGCCTTCCCGTCCGCCGCCGACGAGCCAGACTTTGTTTCCGTTGCCGCGACCTCGGGATACTCATACACCCCGCGCCCCGACTTGCGCCCCAATCGACCTGCCTTCACGTACTGCACCAGCAGCGGCGCTGGACGGTATTTCTCTCCCAGCGATTTGTGCAGATACTCCAGAATATTCAGCCGCGTATCCAGTCCCACCAGATCGACCATCTCGAACGGCCCCATGGGATGGTTGAGCCCCAACTTCAGCGCCTTGTCGATGTCTGCTGCCGAGGCAAGCCCCTCCTGCAGCATATAGAACGCCTCATTACCGATCATCGCGTTGATGCGGCTGGTGATGAAGCCGGGCGCTTCCTTGATCACCACCACTTCCTTCCCCATTCGTCTGCCCACGGCAACGGCGGTGGCGAGCGTGTCCTCGTCCGTTTCGAGAGCCCGCACCACTTCAAGCAGTTTCATCTTGTGCACGGGATTGAAGAAGTGCATGCCCACGCACTTCTTCGCGCGATAGGTGACGCTGGCAATTTCCGTGATACTCAGCGAAGACGTGTTGGACGCCAGAATCGTCGTCGGACGGCAGATCTTGTCGAGCAGAGTGAAAATCTCGATCTTCGACTCCATCTCTTCCGGAACCGCTTCAATCACTAAATCAGCCTCGCGCGCGGCGTCTTCCACCGATCCCGCATATTCCAGCCGCTCGAAGGCGGCATCGGCATCGGGGGCCGCGACCTTTCCCAATTCAACCGCCTGGTCGAGATTCGCCCGGATTTCGCCTTCAGCTCGCCGCAGCGCCGTGGGCAGCAGGTCTTCCAGAATGGTGCGGTAGCCGCCAACCGCCGCGGCCTGGGCGATGCCACGGCCCATAATGCCCGCGCCAATCACCGTGACGGTTTTCACCGGCGCCACTAGGGACCGACCTTTTCGAGATCCGCAATCGCGGCATTGATGGCGCCGCCGGTCGAACGCAGAACCTCCGCCAGGCGCAGGCGTTCCTCGGTGCTCATGTTGGGAATGTAAATACAGATGCGGCGCAGTGTGGCCGTTATGTCTTCCACGTAATTCATCGCACGAATCAGTTCACCAGTTACGGGCATGAGTGCTCCTGTTGAATCTGTCAGCTTTTTCGGCCGACTCCGACGGATGCTCGTCCGTTCCACTGTCGACAAAAATATCGCGCTGACCTAACTATTCTGGACGCCTCCGCGAATTTAGTAAAGGCAGGCAGCTTCGGTAGGCTTCGGCCGTTGCACCTTGCCACTGTTCGCAAGCCCTTTAAACCCGGGTTTATTAACAATGGCGTAAACGGGAACGGCATATAATCTGTATTGATTCTTTTAATGGGCCCTCCAAGCTCACCGCGAATCTAACGCAATATGGTAGATAAGCCCTTAAAACGCTATATTTTCGCGAGCGACTTCGATCAGACACTCACTTTCAACGATTCCGGCTACGTGCTCGCTGAATTGGTCGGCATTCCCACGGCGGAGTTCGAGCGGAAAGCCAAAGGCATGGCCAAGATCAACCTGGTGCAGCAGGGAGCGGAGCTCGCCTACCTCCTGCTCCACGACCCGGAGTTCAAAGCCAAAGTGCGGAAAGAGCACCTTTACGAAGTAGGCAAACGCATCCGGCTCAAAGGCGACATCAAGCTTCTTTACCAGATTCTCGAAAGGGGCGTGGACGGATACGCCTTCGATTTCTACGTGCTATCGGCCGCGCCCGTCGAGGTGATTCACTCGGCTCTAGAAGGCATCGTTCCCCAGGATCATATTTACGGCACTGAGTTTCGCTACAAGCCTTCCGGCGAGATCGACTCCATCGTTCGCGCCACCGCAGGCTACGGCAAGGTCGCGGTCCTCAACCAGTTGCTGGCCGAGCACGTCACCGGCCCCGATCACGTAATCTACTCGGGAGATGGCAGCTCCGACATTCACGTGATGTTGCAGCTCAACGCACGCGACGGCCTCACCATCGCGGTTTCGGAGTCGCCACACGTTTCGCAAATCGCGAAGCGGACGGTGCTGAGCACGAGCGCTCTGGCGGTGTTGGCGCCGATCCTCGAAGAAGTTGCTGGATGGGAACGTTCGCTCATTCGCAGCTTCTTCGAAGCCAACGGCATGCTCATTCAGGAGTGGGAGCGCGTTCGCACCGACTGGCTGACGGTGCGTCCCGCTATCCCCGAGGATTCAGAGGCAGTAAGCGTGACGTAATGCTTTTCGCGCTTCGTCGCACCGCGGAGCGGGGCAAGAATGCAGCCCACGGCATGAGTCGTGGGTAGAAGGTGGAGCGGGAGCCAGCCCCGCGGGCGCGCAAGACCAGCCCTGACACAGAATCCGTTAAGACGGCAACTCCATGCTGCGCGATAAAAGCCTGATTCCGCTCTCTCACCAACATCAGCGCGCATTAGCTCTATGCGTGCGCATCGATCGCGCCCAGCCCATCCCTGTCCCGGATCTGCAAGCTTGGCAGGCGGAGATCGATCAGCTCTTCGAACAGGAAATCGAGATCCATTTCTGTGCCGAAGAACGAGTGCTATTTCCGGCGGCTCGCCAGTTCCCCGAACTGCTCCCGCTCGTGGAAGAACTAATCGCCGATCATGCCTCGCTGCGTGAATCCTTCTCGCAATCAAAGGCTCGCGGCATGTCCGGGGAAGGTTTGCCTTCTTTTGCGCAACGATTCTCCGCTCACATCCGCAAAGAAGAACGCCAACTCTTCGAGCGACTGCAGCGCTTGATGAATGCAAAAGATCTCGCAGCTGTTGGAATGCGCCTGGAAGAAGCGCTCAAAGACGCCACACAGTCCTGCATCCTGCCGAACCAGGCGACTCAGCTGCGGCCAACAAAATAGCCCGCTCTTTATTTCTCAGGCTCACAACCCGTGGCGCATTCTGAATTGTATTGCCGCCTCGCGTCCCATGTAGCGTTCCAGTACGGCAGGTGCGGTTTTTCTCAGATCGACTACCACGAGTCCGTCGAGCACGTTAGAGAACTTGCGGTCCACATTGAAGCCCAGCAGTTTGCCGCCGATCTTCGCATATTGCCGGAGCAAGATGGGCAATCCCTTGCCATCAGTTTCCACATCTTTGATCGGCTGCGACAGTTCTTCCAGATCGCGCAGAGCGTGGCACATGGCGCGGCAATCCCACGGCCGCAACCCCGCCGGACGATACGGCCGGCGCGCTTCGATCAGCCCCGCCAACTCGTCTTTCTGCAGGCGCGCTTCGAAGAAGCGGTAGATCATCTCGCGCGAGGCTCTGCTGTAATCGTTGCTGATGCTCACCGCGCCAAACAACACCGGAGTTTCCACATGGGTCGCGAGCAAACGCGCGATTCCCTTCCACAACAAAAGCAGCGGAGCGTACTGGCACTGGTATTCCGGCCTTACGAAGGAACGTCCCAGTTCGAGCGCCGGACCGATCTTCTCGAATAGGCGCGCATCGTAACGGAACAGCGTGCTGGTATAGAGCCCGTCCACTCCCCGCTCCGCCAGGATCTCAGCCGTATTGCCGGCGCGGTAAGCACCGACCAGTTCTCGCTTGCCCTTGTGCCACAACAACACATGCCAGTAATAGCTATCGAAACGGTCGAGGTCACGAGCTTTGCCTGCGCCTTCGCCCGCCAGGCGAAACGTCACTTCACGCAAGCGTCCCAACTCTCGCAACATTCGTGGTGTCTCGTTCGCCTTCGCCAAATAGACCGCCAGGTCGCCGCTGCCCGCTAAGCAGCGCGCGTCGGCAAGGCCGCTCAATTCCGCCGCCAGCAATTCCGCCGGTTCCGCAGGAGCAACCGGCTCCTGCACTTTCTCTGAAATTCTCGAACGCACCGCCACGGGCCAGGACTTCTCCGGCCGGTTCCGCCGCGCCAGCAGGTAGGTGCGCCAGCGCAAATACTCAATGGCTTCTCCATCATTCGCGATGTCAGCGATGGAATTACCGGGAATCTCGGTGCCCACGCGCACTTCCACCGTTCGTCCCGCTTG
>Ga0302326_10015863_pt1 | contig 15812 bp, 19 predicted proteins | sample Palsa_T0_3_FD_202264 | JGI IMG/M metagenome (GOLD analysis project Ga0302326, IMG submission 202264) | Peat permafrost microbial communities from Stordalen Mire near Abisko, Sweden - Palsa_T0_3 | ecosystem: Environmental > Terrestrial > Soil > Palsa > Peat permafrost | place: Sweden: Abisko... | reverse complement strand
CGATGGATACGACAACCGCGGCCCGGACAAAATCCGGGCCGCGGTTGTCGTTTGCGTTGTTGCGCGCCCGTGCCTTACAACCGAGAAGGCCTCAGACGACCCGCAGCCCGACGGGGATTCGCTGCGGATCGCTCCAGAACGCGTCGTTAACAAAACGGTTGAACAGATCCGGTGGCAGTAACGTCTCGCGCGGGTCGGCTTTCACCGTGCCGCGCACGGTGTGCAGCCCCGGAGTTCCGGCACGTTCGTCGAACCCGGTGACGTCGTAGTCGACGTGGCCGAAGTCGTGCTCAAACGCCGGCTCGCCCAGAAACGCATAGATGGCGTGCATTGTCTTGGCCGGGTCGGTGGTCAGGGTTTCGTACTGGACCAATAGCAGATTGTCCCGTTGGGCGCCGAAACACGCCTGTTTGAGCGCGTCGTAGGGGGCGCCGACCATGCCATCCTGCCCCGCCAGACCGTTGGCGCGGGTGTACACGGTGCCGCCGGGTTTGTAGTTGAAGATCGACGACGGCGTAAAAACGTTGCGCTGGATAATGCGCTCGATACTGTCGATAACCCAAGGCAAGTGGCGCACGCAGGCAATGACTTTGGCATCGGGGAACAGCCGCGCTATCGCCGGCATCCACGCGCACCAGAAACGGTTGGTGTCAAAGATCACCTCGGCGGTGCAATCGGCATAGAAGTTGTCGAACAACCCATGCAACATGCGCTGACGCTTGGCGTCATCGATGAACACCGAATACTCGTTGCGGGCGCTCATCTCACCCAGCAGCGCACCGAACAGGCCGGCCAGCGGACCCGACATACCGGCCTCAAAGCGCGGGTTTTGTCGCAGCAACGCCGCCAGCAGCGTCGACCCAGAACGCGGCAAGCCCGAGATGAAATGAATGGATGACATGGGCGCTCCCCTGCCTAACCTCCGCACCGCGGCGCTGAGCGCCTGTCCGGGATACTAACTGAGTGCGCCGTGAGGCGCGTGGGTTTTCCCATTGGAGCTGCGAGACTTCCGATTTCCGGTCGTCACAGTAGTGATAGATCACTAACGCCAATGCATCGGCGGCATCAGCCGGTACCCGTTTGGCTTGCAGCCCAGGAGTTTTAGCAGCGAGTGCAGTTACACCGTCGATTCGAGAGATTGCCGCGTCCGCGGCGCAAAGTGGGGGCTCGCAGCGGGGCACCTTGGCCGAGTCGAGAAATTCGCCCGCAAGCTGTTAACTAACAAGCACATGCGGCCGCGTGCCGCCGAGCGTCGTCGGATCCCGCGCTCTTACGCAGCACCTGCTGAACACGCGACCTTCGGCAGACCCGTTGCAGCCGAAGCATTTCGGTAATGCCTGACCAACATCAACGATGCGCGATATTCTCACCTTGTGTCTGATGGACCTCTCACCAAGTCCGCCCACGCGGAAAGCCACAAGCACTCTTCCCCCGAGGAACAGTCTTCGCCCAAGGAACCGCTCCCCCTCCCACACCGGTCGAAGGCGTCGCAGTGGCCCGTGTACGCGGCCCTGGCAATCGCCGTGATCGCCGCGGCCCTTGCCGCCCTGGCGTATTTCCACCCGGCACATAACAATGCCTCGGCCACCGCCCAGCAACGCGGCGATGCGAAAGCGAACGTTTGCTCCGCCTACGCTGCCGTCCGAAAAGCGGTGGTCATCAATACCCACCTGCAAAGCCCGAACCCGCACGACCCGATTGCCCAACTTTCGGTGGCCACCAATGCACGTTTGGCCCTCTTGGGGAGTGGCGCATACCTGCACGACCGGCTCGCCGCAAATATCGCGGCCCCAGCTGATCTCGCCGACGCCGTCAATTCCATCGCCAACACGATCCAACAGCTGGGCATCAACTACCTGACCAGGGCGACACCTGATGTTCAGGATCCAATACGGAAAGACCTCAACTCCGAAATCACCCAAATCGATAAGTTGTGCGCATAACCGAATGATCCGCGAGTGAGCGGGCAACGATCGTTTCCGACCCGCCAGTGAGGGCGACTCCGTCGGCACTGCCGGTGTGCTTGTATCCCACCCGGGCCCGCCAAAAGCTGTTAACTTGAACCGCACCGTCGAGCAACCGCGGTGCGGTCGTCCGAGAGGTTTGCCATGGGGACAGCACTGCTGGTGCTCGCCGCCGTGCTCTTCATCGCCGCAATCGTCGTATTCGTCAAGGCATTGCGCCGCCCCAAAGAACCGCGCGGCGCCCGCCAGGATCCACTGAGGTTCAACGCTGCGCCGGAATTCGGGCCGCGACAGCTCGGGCCCGGTGCGATCGTCAGCCATGGCGGTATCGACTACGTGGTGCGCGGGTCGGTCACCTACCGCGAGGGCCCGTTCGTGTGGTGGGAGCATCTGCTGGAAGGCGGCGAGCAGCCGATCTGGTTCAGCGTCGAAGACGATGACGGACGGCTCAAGCTGACGATGTGGGTCAGCCGCAAGGAGTTGCAACTCGAGCCCGGCGGCCCGCACGTCGTCGACGATGTGACCTACCACGAGTCCGAGCACGGTCATGCCGGCTACACCACCGAAGGGACGACGGGCCTGCCGGCGGCCGGCGACATGGACTTCGTCGACTACAGCAACGCGGACGAGACGGCACTGCTCTCCTTCGAGCTCTGGGGCCCGGGCATGCCATGGGAGGTCTCCACCGGCAAAGAGGTGCTGATCGGCGAGCTCACCGTGTATCCCGCCCCGCCGGCATCATCTGCGTAGGGGCTCGCGCCAATGCCACTTCATCAACTGTCGGTAGCCCCTGCCGATGTCAGCGGAGCCGGACTCGGACTGGCGCTCAACGCGCCCGCCCCACTCCCCCTGGCCACCTGCCGACTGGACCACCCCGACGGCGGCGTGCTGGTACTCGGCGTCCTCGGCGCGTCGCACGTCGTCACGATCGAGCATGCCAACACCCGCTTCTCCGAACAGGTCTCATGCCACCTCGGCGGTGAATTGCCCGAGAACTCCCAAGCGCCCGGCTATCACCTCGAATCGCGCACCGACCTGCACGACGAGCCCGCGTTCCGTCGGATCGCACATCAGCTGCGCGATAAATGTGCACACGAAATCGGTTGGCTCGGAGGCGCATTCCCCGGCGACGACGCCGCGCTCACCGCGCTGGCCGCCGAACCGGACGGTGCCGGGTGGCATTGGCAGACCTGGCACCTCTATCCAGCGGCGCCGGGCGGCACCGTCGTCTACACCGCCAGCCGGTGGCGCCCATGAGCCGCAACCGACTGTTCCTGGTCGCCTTCGGGCTGGCCGCCTCCTCGCTGGCAAGCCTGATATTCGGAATATCGTTGCAGCACAAAGATATTCGCTCGTTCATCGCTGCTCACTATCACGAATACGCCCATGACGCCGGCGGCACCCGGTATCTGTGCACCGGATCGCCGACCCAGGTGGCCGACACGCTCGCCGGATATCAACGTCCTGCGGCGCGGGCCTCCAACGCCGGCAGCCAATACCTGCGTTACGACGACGCCATTGTGTCGGTCGGCGCGGACGGCCCGCACCCGTGCAGCGTCCGGGTCGAGGATCTGGCCGCCGGCTACAGCCATGGGGCGTTCATTTTCCTCGGTCCAGGCTTCTATCCCGGCTCGCCCTCACGCGGCTCGGGCGGTAGCACTGGCGGCCCAGGCGGGGCCAAATGACAGAAAGGAGATAGTCATGTATCTGGCCGTCGAGTTAGGTTCCATCGACGTCGATCCGGTCCTCAAAGGCGCGGTCGCCACCATCTTGTACTTCTTGGTCGGCACGACCGTCTTGATCGTGGGATTCATCGTGGTCGACCTGCTCACCCCGGGCAAGCTGCGGCAACTGGTGTTCATCGACCGCCGGCCCAACGCCGTCGTCCTTGCCTGCGCCAACTACATCGCGCTGGCCGCTGTCATCATCAGCGCTATCGCCAACAGTTACAGCAAACTCGGCCAGGGGCTGGTGGGCGTCGCGGTGTACGGACTCATCGGCGTTGTCCTGCAAGGGATCGCGCTGCTGACGCTGCATTTCGTGATTCCGGGCGACTTCCATGAACACGTCGACGAGCCCGAGCTGCACCCGGCGGCTTGGGCCGTTGCGGTGATGCTGCTGGCCGTCGGGGGGGTGACCGCCGCGGCGCTGTCATGACATCGATTGAGCGGCAACTAGATACCCGCTGGCGGGCGCTGCTACTCGCCGCGGTCGCAGCGTGTGCGGCGTGCGGCATCATCTACGAGCTCGCGCTGCTGACCCTGTCGACGAGCCTGAACGGCGGCGGTATCGTCGCCACTTCGCTGATCGTGGCCGGCTACATCGCCGCGCTGGGCGCCGGCGCCCTGCTGGCCAAGCCGTTACTGAGCTGGCCGGCAGTCAGTTTCGTCGCCGTCGAAGCGCTGCTGGGCATCGTCGGCGGGCTGTCCGCCGCCGCGCTGTATGTGATGTTCTCCTTCGTCGGCGGATCCCTGCTCATGCTGGCGGTGGGAACCGCTCTGATCGGTGGACTGGTCGGCGCCGAGGTGCCGCTGTTGATGACCCTGCTGCAACAGGGGCGCACCGCAGGTGCCAGCGACACCGGCCGGACACTGGCCAACCTCACCGCCGCCGACTATCTCGGTGCGCTGATCGGCGGGCTGGTGTGGCCGTTCGTGCTGCTGCCCCACCTGGGCATGATCCGCGGCGCGGCGGCCACCGGCATCATCAACCTGCTCGCCGCGGCCGTCGTCTCGGTTTTCCTGCTGCGGCGTGTGGTGACCACGCGGCAGCTGATCACGGCGCTGGGCGCGCTGACCCTCGCGCTGGCGCTGCTGGCCACCTTACTGCTGAGCGCCCAGGACATCGAGACAACAAGTCGCCAAAGGCTTTACGCCGACCCGATCATCGCCTTCCGGCAGTCGGCCTATCAGGAGATCGTGGTGACCCGTCGCGGCGCCGACATGCGCCTGTATCTCGACGGCGGTCTGCAGTTCTCCACCCGCGACGAGTACCGCTACACCGAAAGCCTGGTCTATCCCGCGCTCGGCGCAGGAGCGCGATCGGTACTGGTACTGGGCGGCGGCGACGGCCTGGTGGCGCGGGAACTGCTGCGAGCACCCAGCGTCGAGAAGATCGTACAAATCGAGCTCGACCCTGCCGTCATCGAATTAGCGCGCACCACAATGCGTTACGCCAACGGCGGTTCGCTGGACAATCCACGCGTACACGTCGTCACCGGCGACGCGATGACATGGTTGCGCCACACCACGTCGCGATCGTTCGACGCGGTGATCGTCGACCTTCCCGATCCCGATACGCCGGTGCTGGGCCGGCTGTATTCGACTGAGTTCTACGCGCTGGTGTCGCGCGCTCTCGCGCCTAGCGGGCTGATGGTGGTGCAGACGGGTAGTCCTTACTCGACCCCGGTCGCGTTCTGGCGCGCAATTGCCACGATCACCGCCGCCGGCTACGCGGTGACGCCGTACCACGTGTATGTCCCGACGTTCGGCGACTGGGGCTTCGCTCTGGCACGCCGTGGCGATACGGCGCCGCTACCCACTGTGCCGCCCAAGGCGCCGCCGCTGAGGTTTCTCAACCAGTCGGTGCTCGACGCCGCGACCGTGTTCTCCCCTGACGTGCAATTCCGCACGCTGGAGCCGTCGACGCTGGAACACCCGCGCATCGTCGAAGACATGCGCCACGGCTACGACTAGGCCTGATTGCCCGTCTACGCCGAGATCGACGGTAGCTCGAGAAATCGCGAGAGGGCAGCACGCTGGCGTCGATCTGGGTGCCATCCCCGTCGGGCCAGAGCGCGATACACCCGACTGACGATGGCGCGGGTTCGATGCTCGGAGACGACTCGGATGACGATCCAACCCTCGTCTTCAGCGACACCGATCTTGTCGATGTCCTTGACGAACCGGCGACGGTCGCTGCGGTGATAGTCGCCGTCATATTCGGCGGCGACCTTGTATTCTTCCCAGCCCAAGTCGAACACAGCGACCAAGCGCCGTCCGCGAACCAGGGGTATCTGCGAGGTGGGCTTCGGCAAGCCCGCGTCCAGCAACAACAACCTCAGCCAAGTCTCCGTAGGTGACGCGGCGCCACCGTCTACCAGCGACAATGCCGCGCTAAGGTTTCGCAGACCACGCGCACCTTTGTGCCGCTGCGCGAGCGAGCTCACGTCGCCAATTGACAACGGCGTCACCCGCATCAGCGCATCCAGTCGCGCTACCGCTTCGCCGCGCGGCAGGTGCCGGCCCAGGTCGAACGCGGTGCGGTCTACCGTCGTGACCGGTAGGCGTCGCACCCGGGTGATCTCGTCAGATTCGAGCGTTTCGTCGCGCACCACGAGACCACGCTGCGGCCGAGCATTCGTCCCGATGAGCTCAATCGGTGTATCCACGTCGATCCACGCTGCGCCGTGCAGCGCCGCGGCGGCAACGCCGGCGACCACTGCGCCTCGACGCGACCAGAGCCACGCCCCGACAATGCGATCACTGAGGGGCGGTTCGTAGTGCTTAGGCACGTAGACGTCGCGGAAAATCGGCCGATACCAACGGCGGAGTTGATACTCGGTCAACGCGGCGTCACGTAACGCCTCGCTACCGCGGAAGACCTCGCCCACGACCAGATGGTGCACGTCGTCGCCATGCTCACGCCTACGCCCGTCCCCACCCTCATCGAGATCGACGGCAGCGCGCAAAAATGCGAGAGGCGATCGCGCTTACGTCCATCTCGGCGTACGCCGGCGGGGGCCCCGGCCGGCGGACTACTCCTCGTCGAGCGCGGCCAGCACCTCGTCGGACAGGTCGACGTTGGTATAGACGTTCTGTACGTCGTCGCTCTCTTCCAGCGCGTCGACCAACTTGAACACCTTGCGCGCCCCGTCGACGTCGACCGGCACGCTGACGGATGGCTGAAAGCTGGCCTCGGCCGACTCATAGTCGATTCCGGCGTCCTGTAACGCGGTACGCACTGCGACCAAATCGGTTGGCTCGGAAACGACTTCGAAGCTGCCGCCGAGATCGCTGACATCCTCGGCGCCCGCCTCCAAGACCGCGCCTAGCACGTCATCCTCGCTCAGCCCGTTCTTCTCCAGCGTCACCACACCCTTGCGGGAAAACAGATACGACACCGACCCCGGGTCGGCCATCGTGCCGCCGTTGCGCGTCATCGCGATCCGCACCTCACTTGCGGCGCGATTGCGATTGTCGGTCAGGCACTCGACCAGCACCGCGACCCCATTGGGCCCGTAACCCTCGTAGGTGATGGTCTGCCAGTCGGAGCCGCCCGCTTCCTCTCCGGCTCCACGCTTGCGGGCCCGTTCGATGTTCTCGTTGGGTACGGAGGTCTTCTTGGCCTTCTGGATGGCGTCGTACAGCGTCGGGTTGCCCGCGGGATCACCGCCGCCGGTACGCGCGGCGACCTCGATGTTCTTGATCAGCCGGGCGAATTCCTTGCCACGGCGCGCGTCCTTGACGGCCTTCTGATGCTTGGTGGTGGCCCACTTGGAATGGCCGCTCATCGGCGTACTACCTCCGCTGTTGCTCTCGAATTCGCCTGCCGAGTCTACGTGGGCATGCCGATCATGACGCCGCCGCGGCGCCCAGCTTGACCAGCGGCAAGAAAACGTCGTCGACGATCTCCTCGAGCACGCGATCGGGAACCGGTCGCAATGTCATCATCAGCTCGTAGCGGAACAGGTCGACGGGCACCCGCGCTACGCGCTCACTGACCTGGCCGGGTTGAACTTCACCGCGCGCGACGGCGCGTTCGATCACCTCGTCGAGCACCGCATCGCGCCCACCCTGAACGTATGCACCGAGTTCGGCGAGGTTGGTGTTGGCCTCGCGATACAACCCGCCTAGTCGGGTGAACAGCAAGATGGCCAGCCGGAGCCGCTTCTCGTTGGCCGCCTGCAGCAGCGCGACGACATCACCACGCAGGCTGCCGGTGTCGGGTGCGGCCACAAATTCGGCTTTCACATGCTGTGTCAGCGCGGCCAGTACCAGGTCCTGCTTGCTCGGCCACCGGCGATACAGCACAGCACGGCTGGTGCCGGCGCGAGTGGCCACCGCGTCGACGGTCAGGTCGTCGTATCCACGCTCGGTGAGCTCCGCCCATGCCGCGTCGAGCAGCGCTTTCTCCAGCACCTCGCCACGTCTGCGCTGCGGCGGAGCATCACTTTTAAGAGACATTGTGTTTCCTAATCTATCAGTCTACAGTGCCTAAGATACACACTGTTTCTTATGAACAAGGAGCTGACATCCGATGACACCGAGATCCCCCGCGAAGATCTCGCCCACGTGCTGCGCGGCGCGCCCGACCCGACGACCTCGTTGCGGTTCGGCGAGTCGATCGCCGATCTGAGTGACGACGGCGACGGCGTGGATGTGCGCTTCGTATCCGGCGCGCGGCAGCGCTACCACATAGTGGTCGGCGCTGACGGCATGCACTCGGCCACCCGCCGACTCATCTTCGGACCCGAGGATCAGTTCTTGCGACACCTCGGCTTGTATGTGGCATTGGCAGATCTGGCCAATCACTCCCAACCCGATCGCCAGAATCCGATGTACAACTTTCCCGGCCACATGATCGGGATCGCCTCGTATCGCGATAAAGCATTGGGCACGTTCATGTTCCGCTCGTCGTGGATCGACTACGACTATCACGACCTGGCCGCGCAGAAGCAGGTCCTGCGCGACGCCTTCACCGGCCACACCGAGTGGAAGATTCCCGAGTTACTCGACGCCGCGAGCCGCGACGACGAGCTCTACTTCGACTCGGTCACCCAGATCCACATGCCGTCCTGGCAGCGGGGCCGGGTGGTGCTGGTCGGGGATGCCGCACATTGCGCTTCGCCGCTGTCCGGTCGCGGAACAAGTCTCGCCATGACCGGCGCCTGGCTGCTCGCCGAGGCGTTGCGCGATCACCCTGACTACGTTGCGGCGGCGTTCGACCAGTACGAGCGCGAGCAGCGTCCGCATGTCAGCTATGCGTAGTGCACCGCCGGCCCGGGCGGTGACCTTCTGGTCCCGGCCACCCAGCAGGAAATCGAGGCCCGCAATCAGCGATTAGGCGCTCTAACGCGCTGGCAGCGTTTCGGCCGTGGGCAGCGGTGATATACACCGCTGATGAGTCCTCACGCGCTGATCTCCGGTGCCGGCATTGCCGGACCAGCACTCGCCCACCAGCTCGCCGCGCGTGGTTGGCAGACCACCATCGTCGAGCGGTTCGCACAGCGCCGCGACGAGGGGCACAACATCGATGTGCGTGGCGCCGCCCGAGAGGTAGCCCTTCGGATGGGCATCTACGATGACATCCGCGCGGCCAACACCACCGAGGTTGGCATGCGGTTCGTCAACGACGACGGGTCGGCGGCGGCGGCGTTCCCGATGGTCACCGCCGGTCGAAGCGAGGGCATTACCGCCGAGCTGGAAATCCTGCGCGGCGAACTGTCGCGGATTTTGATCGAGCACACCCGCGACACCACCGAGTACCGCTTCGACACTCAGATCGCCGATCTCACCGATCACGGCAACCGTGTCACCGCGGTGCTCGATGACACCACGACGATTGACGCCGACCTCCTGGTCATCGCCGAGGGACTGCGCTCACGCACCCGCGATCTCGTGCTCCCGGTACAAATCAGAGATTTAGGCATGTACATCGCCTACCTGACCATCGCACGCGATGAGTCAGACGACCGCTGGTGGAATTGGCAGCACATCCCCGGATCCCGCGCGATACACCTGCGCCCGGACAACCTTGGCACCACGCGGGCCATGGTCTCGTTTCTGACGAACACGCGCGGCCTGGAAGATCTCAGCCGAGACGATCAGCTCACAATTTTGCGAAAGACTTTCGCCGATGCCGGCGGCGCCGCACCACGCGTTCTGGCACAGCTCGACGACGCCCCGATGTATTTCGATGCCATCGGGCAAGTCTTCGCGTCGCGCTGGAGTAAGGGCCGCGTGGCGTTGCTGGGCGACGCTGCTTTCTGTCCGTCGCCGGTCGGCGGCGGTGGCAGCAGCCTGGCGCTGATCGGAGCCTACGTGCTGGCCGGTGAGCTGTGTCGCGGCGATGATGTACCCACCGCGCTGGCCAGCTACGAGCAATTCATGCGGCCGCACGTCACCTCTGCCCAACAGGTCCGGCCGGCGATGCTCCGGCGCGCTAGCCCGCAAACCCGCGCGGGCATCCGGACGCTGCACGCCGGTGCTCGCGTCATCGCCAGCCCCGCGATCCGCAAGGGTCTGAGCCTGGCGGGCAGTCGATTCAGCCGGAGTGCCGCCGAAGACGTCACGCTGCCGGACTACCCCCACACCGACCGGAGCACGCCGGAGTCTGCCGAAAAGACAATCTGAACCAGCTCACCATTCTTCAAAATTCTGCGCGGGCTCAAGAAGTTGTGAGAGCGCAACTCACGCAACCGGTTTAGTCCACCGCCATTCCATCGACCCCCACGGACACGCATCAGGCAGCGTGTCGGTGACTGCGCGCACGACCCCGGGCCACCAGTCGGCGTGGTAGTCGTCTCCGGACAACCAACCGCCCGGTCTTACCTTGGGCGCCCACGCGTTGATGTCGGCGACGACGCTCTGGTAGTCGTGACGCGCGTCGAGATGGACCCATTCCAACGAGCCGTCGGCGAACAGGTCGGCGGCTGCGACAGAGTCGCTGATCACCAGTTGGATGGTTTCCGCCAAGCCGCAGTCGATGATGTTGCGGTGCAACTGCCCCGCGAAGGTGCCGCCGCCATAGTCGACCGCGGATCTGTGGGCGTCGTTATCGCCGCGGCCTTCTGGCCCGCTACCGCGCGCGCTGTCGACGCCGACGATTCTCACGTCGAGCCCGGCGTCGCGCACCACCTCACCCAACGAGCAGATGCTGCGCCCCAGATAGCAGCCCACCTCGACGAACCAGCTCCCGTTGGCGAAATGCGCTGCGGCTTCCTCTTGAAGGGGGCGCCACTGGAACCAACCCGGAATATCGCGCCAGGTGCGGACGGGTTTGTCGGATTTGCTGGTCGACGCGACGCCGGGAACCAAGTCCATGGTCAGCGTTTACACCACAGGGCCTCATTTCAAACGCTGCACTACCGTGGGGACTGTGACATCGCAAAGCCCGCTGCGGGCCGTACGGGACGCATTGGGCAGCAGCCTGTTCGAAATGGTCGCCGGCCCCGACGGTCCGGCGAAGCGGGTGCGCATCCATGACACGCCGGGGCCCCGGTGGTTTGCCGAAGACCGTCCGATCCGTCGGGTAAACGCCGACGCCTCGATGTTCGTCGGCGGATTGCGGGCCTTGCTGTTGCAGTCGCTGCATCCGCTGGCCATGGCCGGCGTCGCCCAGCACTCGAATTACCGCGACGACCCGTGGGGTCGACTGCAACGAACCACCACCTTTTTGGCGGAGACGACATTCGGGTCCACGGCCGACGCCCAGCGCGCCGTCGATCGGGTCCGCGGAATCCATCGGCAGGTGCACGGGTTCGCCGGCGACGGCAGATCGTATACGGCCACCGATCCGCACCTGCTGGAATGGGTGCACATCGCTGAGGCCGACAGCTTCCTGCGGGCCCACCAGCTTTACGGCGCCGCCCCGCTTGACCAGGCCGGCCGAGACGGCTACGTCGCGGACATGGCGGAGATCGCCGCCAAACTCGGCGTGCTCGACCCACCGCGAACCGAAGATGAACTGGCACAACGTATTAACGCTTTCCGTCCGGAGTTGCGCAGCACGCCGCCGGCTCGTGAAGCGGCCCGTTTCCTGCTGTTGACGCCGCCGCTGCCGTTGGCGGCTCGAGCCCCGTATGGCGTGCTGGCCGCCACCGCGGTGGCGATGTTGCCGCTGTGGGCGCGCATACCGCTGCTGCTGCCGTATTTCCCGCCGGTGGAGCGGACTGTCGTGCGCGGCGTCGGGCGCGTTCTGGTCGGCGGCATTCGGTGGGCACTGCCCGCCGCCGGCTAGATCCCCCGTCGCGGCGGGCAAATTGTGTCACTCCCGCCCGTTGACCATCTCCACAAACAACCGGTGAATCCGCCTGTCCCCGGTCATCTCAGGATGAAACGCCGTCGCCAACACCGCACCCTGCCGCACCGCGACCGGGTGACCGGCGGCCCGCGCCAGCACCTCGACACCGGAACCCACCCGCTCGACCCACGGCGCACGGATGAACACCGCATGCACCGGATCGTCAAGGCCGGTGAACACGATGTCGCCTTCGAACGAGTCGACCTGACGACCAAACGCATTGCGCCGCACGGTGATATCGATACCACTCAGCGGAAGCGCCTCGCGCCCAACCACTCCCGCATCCAGAATTTCGCTGGACAACATGATCATTCCCGCACACGCTCCGTACGCCGGCAAGCCGTCGGCCAGCCGCGCGCGCAACGGCTCCAACAACTCAAGCTCACCCAATAGATGACTCATCGTGGTCGACTCCCCGCCGGGAATCACCAGTCCGTCGACCGCCTCCAACTCACCAGCACGCCGCACCGGAACCGCCACCACTGCGATGTCACGCAACGCCGCCAGATGCTCACGGAAATCCCCCTGCAACGCCAACACTCCGATGCGCAGGGGGCTCACGAGGATTCACGCGGGAACCGAGTCAACCCCTCCTGCATGACGGCCGCGACCATCTCGCCGTACTGGTTGAAGATCTTGCCCTGACACAGCGACCGACCGCCGCAGGCCGACGGCGACGACTGGTCATACAGCAACCACTCATCAGCCCTAAACACCCGCATGAACCACATCGCATGATCCAGCGATGCCACTTGCAGATGCGACAGTTCGTCGAGGTGGGTCACCTGAGCCGACCCCAGCAGGGTGAGATCGCTCATGTAGGCCAGCGCGCAGATGTGCAGCACCGGATCATCAGGCAGCGGATCGCGGTGCCGGAACCACACCTGCTGCTGGGCGGCCTTGCCCGGCAGCAGCTGCAGTTGATCACGCGGCACGATGCGTACGTCCCACTCTTCGAACTGCTTGAACCCGGCATCGTCGAATACCCTGATCGACTTCAGTCCCGGCAAATCGTCCGGCGGCGGCGCCTGCGGCATCACGTCCTGGTGGTGAATGCCCTCCTGATCGGTCTGAAATGACGCCGACATGGAGAAGATCGTCTCGCCGTACTGAATCGCGTTGACCCGCCGGGTGCAGAACGAACCGCCGTCGCGCAGCCGCTCGACGATGAAAATCGTTGGCGCCGAGGAATCTCCGGGCCGGATGAAGTATCCGTGCAGCGAGTGCACCAGAAAATGCGGCTCGACCGTACGTACCGCGGATACCAGCGACTGGCCAGCCACCTGGCCACCGAAGGTGCGCAGAAAGTTGCCCGATTCCGGGCTGAACACGCTACCGCGGTAGATGTTGACCTCGAGCTGCTCGAGATCAAGGATCTTTTCGATCGACACGGAATGTTCTTACCAGCCGCGTTGAGCCAGGCGATGCGGCGCCGCAATCTCCTCCACATTGATGCCGACCATCGGCTCGCCGAGCCCGCGCGACACCCTGGCCAAAACGTCGGGGTCGTCGTAGAAGGTGGTGGCCTTGACGATCGACGCGGCGCGCTGCGCCGGATCGCCGGACTTGAAGATTCCCGAGCCGACGAACACTCCCTCGGCGCCCAGCTGCATCATCATCGCGGCGTCGGCCGGGGTGGCGATGCCGCCCGCGGTGAACAAGGTGACCGGCAGCTTGCCGGCCCGTGCGACGTCGACGACGAGTTCGTAGGGTGCAGCCAATTCCTTTGCCGCCACGTACAACTCGTCATCAGCTAATGAGCCCAGTCGGCGGATCTCTCCCCCGATGGCGCGCATGTGGGTGGTCGCGTTGGATATGTCACCGGTGCCGGCCTCGCCTTTGGAGCGGATCATCGCCGCACCCTCGCCGATACGCCGCAGCGCCTCACCCAGATTCGTTGCACCGCAGACGAACGGCACGGTGAACTTCCACTTGTCGATGTGGTGGGTGTAGTCGGCCGGCGTCAGCACCTCGGACTCATCGACATAGTCCACACCGAGGCTCTGCAGGATCTGCGCTTCGACGAAATGACCGATGCGGGCTTTGGCCATCACCGGGATGGTGACCGCGGAGATGATGCCCTCGATCATGTCGGGGTCGCTCATTCGCGACACCCCTCCCTGAGCGCGGATGTCTGCTGGGACCCGCTCGAGCGCCATCACCGCGACGGCGCCGGCACCCTCGGCGATGCGGGCCTGCTCCGGCGTGACGACGTCCATGATCACGCCGCCTTTGAGCATCTCGGCCATGCCACGCTTGACCCGCGCTGTTCCGGTTCGGCCGCTGCCGTTCGCCCCGTTCGATGAAGCGGCGGTATCCACTGCTGATCTCCTTCTAGCTGCTGTCAACCCAGTCTAGTGATGCCGCTCAGCCCGAGAGATATCAGTACGGGGCCGTCGGCTCGGTATCAGCGGGTGGCGGCGTCGAGCAGCGCCTCGGCGGCCGCCCTGGCCGCGGCGCCTACACCCGGATCCCGATCCATCTGGGCGGCCAGCCCGCCGCCGTCGTACAACAACTGCAGCTGCCGGCCCAACGCGGCGGGGTCGGATGCGCCGGCCTCGCGGGCGAGCCCGGTCAGCAAGCCTCGGATTTCGACGCGGTAGTCATCCGCGGCGTGCTGAATCAGGCCGCCGTCAGGCGCTTCGGCACTTGCCGTGATGAACGCGCACCCGTGAAAACCCGGTTCGGCGAACATCTCGGCTTGGGCGTCGAACACCGCCAGCAGCCGCCTCTTGGGATCGCTGTGCCGTTCGACGCTGTTCTGCAGCCTGTCCAGGGTCGACTGGTGGCGGCCTTCGAGGTAGGCCTGGACCAGGTTCTCCTTGCTGCCGAACGTGTTGTACAGCGAGGCTTTGGCCACCCCGGCGTGCTCGATCACCCGGTCGATGCCGACGGTCTGCACACCTTCGGCGTAGAACAACTCGCTCGCCGCCGCAAGCAGCCGCTCCCGAGCGGACTCCTTAGTCTTCATGAACGAGCTCCAAGACGAGGACAGGAATCTCGCGGGCGCCGGCCTTGGCGCGGTATTCCGGGAAGTGCGGCCAGAACTGTTCGGCAACGGCCCACGCCTGGGTCTTCTCGTCGCCGAACACCTCACGGGCCCGGAATCGGCTTTTCACCGCCCCGTCCTGCACCCACAGGTCGGGGTGTGCGGTCAGGTTGCGGTACCACGCCGGGTCGGTCGCTGCACCGGCGGCGGATGCCACCGCGATGTAGTTGTCGCCGTAGGGAATACGCATTACCGGGTTCTTGCGGATCGCACCGGAGCGGGCGCCGGTGGTGGTCAGGATGACCACCGGCCGGTCCTCCAGCGTGCCGCCTTCGGCGCCGTTGGTCGCTTCGTAGAGGGCGACTTGTTCGGCCACCCGCTCACTGGCGCTGGGTACGTAGGTGTCAGTCATGTTCAGTCCTTTCTAGAATCGTGAGCCTTTCCAGAATTGCGTGGTATCAGATTGCGGTGCGTCCACCGTCGACGGGGATCACCGCGCCGGTGATGTAGCTGGCCTTGCCCGAAGCGAGGAACGCGATGACCTCGGCGATTTCCGCCGGCTGGGCGGCGCGACCGAGCAAGGTGGTGGCGCCAAGTCCGGTGATCAACTCCTTGTCGGCTCCGGTGTAGGCCGGCCCCGGCGCGACGGTGTTCACCCGCACACCCGCGGGGCTGTACTCGGCGGCCCACGCCCGGCTCATCGCCGTCAGCGCCGCCTTCGTCGCGCCGTAGGCCGCGGCTCCCGACAGGCCGACGTGGCCGGCCATGCTGTCAACGCTGACGATGCTGCCGTGGCCCCGCTCGGCCATGCCAGGGGCCAATGCCGCCACCAACTG
>Ga0302326_10015858_pt1 | contig 15815 bp, 7 predicted proteins | sample Palsa_T0_3_FD_202264 | JGI IMG/M metagenome (GOLD analysis project Ga0302326, IMG submission 202264) | Peat permafrost microbial communities from Stordalen Mire near Abisko, Sweden - Palsa_T0_3 | ecosystem: Environmental > Terrestrial > Soil > Palsa > Peat permafrost | place: Sweden: Abisko... | reverse complement strand
AATACCGCCAGCACGACCCCGCCAAGCACCAGCAACAACGCTTCCAGCAGGAACTGCACCCGAATCTGCCGTCGTCCGCCTCCCAGCACCTTCCGCACCCCTACCTCCTTGGCCCGGTTCACCGCCTGCGCCGTAGAGATGTTGATGAAATTGACACAGGCAATCAGTAAAATGAAGAAGGCAATCAACCACAAACTGCGAATGCGCGCCTGGGTGATGGTTTTGCCACTGAAGTTACCCGCCTTATCATCAAAATGAACATCGGCCAATGATTGCACGAGCTGCGTATTCTTATTGTCGGCAGTCCGGTATTTCTTCGAAAGGGCGCTTAATTGGCGGTCCGCCGTCAGCGGCCCGACCCCCGGCGGCAACAGCACATAACATCCATGCGAACTGTTCAGCGACCACCAATCTTTATTACCGTCAAAATTCAGAATGGCATACGGGAAAACCATGTTCAACTTGAGATCCGTATTCGATGGCGGGTCTGCCAGAACGCCCGTCACCTTCCACACATTCTTCGGCCCCAGGACCTGGATCGACCGGCCCACCGCCTTCCGCCAATCCCCAAAATACCGCTCCGCCAAACTCCGGCTCAACACCACCGATTGCCGGTCAGCCAATGACTTGTCGGGGTCTCCGGCAAGCCAGGGGAAATCGAATATCTTAAAGAAAGCCGGATCCACGCAGAAGCCGCCATCTTTCTCCTTAAAAACCTTCTCCGTCTTCCCGCTTTCATCCAACGTCTTAACCTGCAGATTATCGAACGACCAAATACCCGTCACCTTCCAATCCGGGAAATCATTTTTCAGCGCCGTTGGCAACGGAAAGGGCACCGAAGACATCGCCTGATCATCGGGCTTATCCCCCTTCGTCAATATCCGGTAAATATTCGCCCGGTTGGCATGGAACTGATCGTAACTCTCCTGGTACCGGATGAACACAAAAATGACCAGGCAAACGGCAATCCCCACCCCCAGCCCTGCAACCGTGATCGCGGAATAGCTCTTATTGGCCATCAGACTCCTGAAGGCCGTCTTAAAATAATTTCTGAACATCGGCGATGAATTTGGGAAATAACAAGCATTAAAAATGCCGGTTTACTATCCGATTGAACATCAAATCTTTACTTATTTTTGCTTTCCCCCGCCTGTCCGGTTTCGATACGCCAGGTGTGCGGAATCCCGGTTAATCAAACAGATAATACGACTCAAAAACCGTCCAATGCGTTTATCGCCGCATCCTGGGTTGCCCTTGGCGCAGGCGCCATCGCGGTCCAAAAAAATATCCGCGACAGCCGGGTTTACCATAGATCTCGTCCAGACAAACGCTGTCCCCCAGGTATCGGATAGGAATCATATACCGAAATGCCACCGGCTCATGAAAAATGTTTGGTCAGAAAATAAAATACGCCGATACACAGCAGCAGGAACCCGGCCACCAGCCAATACCAATAGCTCCACTTCTTAAAAAGCGGCACCTTCTCCACCGGCCTCTGATCCGATTCCATATTTGTGGTATTGAGTTAACTACCCCCCTTGCGACCCCCCAAACCTACTTCCGGTTGCGGTTTGAGATCAGCGAAGCCACCAACAACCCGATACCAAGACCGATCAGCAGGCCCACCGTGACCCGCCGGATAAATCGGCCCAACACCAGCCCCAGCACGATAGCAATGATAATAGCGATATCCCGTCTTTGACGCATAAACCTTAAAAAGCTTTCTTTTGATTAAGCGCAATAATATTAGCCATCAGCCGGTAGGCACCCGGAACCCCCGCCGGCAACTCCCGGAAAAATACCAGCCCCGTATAAACGAAGACCCCCTTTCCATAGTTGGCGATCACGAGGCTGCCCTTCTGCTCCGATTCGCCGGGATCCTTCATCGACAACACCGCCTGATAATTCGAATCGGTCTGCCCCGCAAAATAGATCCCCCGCTCCTGTATCCAGCCATCGAAATCTCCGTCCGATATCTTATTGGGATAATTCAGCACCTTATGCTCCGGTAATACAAAATTCACCTTCGCATTCTCATCGGTGACCCGGATATTCGCCACCGCAAAAGGATATGGACCGATCGTCGTCTTGACCTGACCGATATTATCCCGGTTATACTGGACAATCAGGTTGCCGCCGTCTTTGACATATTGCATCAGCGCATCGTGCCGCGCGATCAACCCGGGATGAACATCATAAGCCCGGACCCCCGCAATGATGGCGTCGAACTGCTGCAATGAACCACCCAGGTCCTTTTCCTTCAGCATCACCACGTCATAGCCCATCTCCTGCAACGCCTGCGGCACCTTGTCGCCAGCCCCCTCGATATAGCCGATACGATGCCCCGCGGTCTTTACATCTGCCAGCACAAATTTTTCCACCGCCGGCCGGAAATAATCGATCCGCGGGATATGGTCATACGCGATCGTCCGCAGTTCCTGCGCCGTATCTTTCTTGCGATCCTGTTCCAATAATACGTCGGCCGTCACCACTCCCGTCGATTTTCCGTCCGGTTTCAGATTCCAGCCCTGGTGGCCCTTGATATACATTTTGTCTGACCCCGGCGGAAAAATCAGCCCCGCCACCGGCGTCAGATCCATGAGCGGATAATGCGCATGAACGGCATGGTTCTGCTCTCCAGCCTCGAAACGCTTAGCCTCCTTCCCCGTGAACAATAGCAGCTCCGGGTCCAATTCCACCGTCACCCGCGGCAACACCGTCAGCGGCTGATATAACTCCCCCTTTACCGCATCGGTATACTTATATTGTATCGGCCGCGTAAAGACCATCTCTTGCCCGGCTACCACCATGTCGAATTTTACCTCATACGCCGGAGCGCTCTGCGGATTGCCGATCAGCTGCTGGTCCCCGACATTGAAATGACCCGGCGACATCGGCTCCGCCAGCCAATACGGCTGCGTGATCGGCTTATCGGCCGTGACAAAAATATTTTTCGGAAAATAATAATTCTTATCCCCATCCAGCCGCTGACTCCAGACCGTATCAAAAGCCGCCATTCCACCAGCGCCCGCACCCCCCACAGTCACCTCCCGGACAGCCATATCCGCACCCAACCGGTTATTCAGCACAAACGTCACCCCCAGCGAATCCCCCTGCGCCACATACGGATTTTTCACCACCGCCTCCAGCCACAATCCGCTACAGTCTTCGATCAGCTGCCGGACCTCCTTTAACTTCTGCGTCTTCCAGTAACCATTGGGCAAGGACAAAATCGCTTTATATATCCCCACCAGACCTGGAACGCTCTTCTCAGGAGCCAACAACGAATACTCCTTTATTACCTGGTCGACCAGGGGCCCGATCTCCCCCCCATTCGGCACCCGATCCCACGAAGTCACCACCCCATCCATCGGATCCCCATGGGCCGGATCACCGGCCACCAGCGTAAAATATTCCATCGACTGACCACGGGCCGGCGTCAGCGCAGCACCCTGGCTTTTATGATTGGTACGGCTCTCCGCCGCCAGCTCGCCATAGCTCTTGCCAAGGATGGGATTAAACGTTCCCACGTCGATCTTCATTTGATCTTCGCTGGTCGTATTAAAATTGCCAAAATTGAACGTATTCCACAACAGCCGCTTCGCCTGCCATGGCCTGACACCATATTGAAATTGTTCGGGAAACCGGTTCGGGTCCGCCGCCGCCGCAAACGCCTCATGCGCAAGCACCGCCGAAGCGGAGTGATGACCATGCCCCGCCCGGCTGTCCTCCGGGAATCGCGTGATGATCACGTCAGGCTGGAATTTCCGGATCACCCATACCACATCGCTCAGGATCTTCTCCTTATCCCAGGTCTTCAGCGCTTCCTCCGTCGACTTGGAAAACCCAAAATCAAAAGCCCGCGAAAAGAATTGATCGGCCCCATCCACCCGCCGCGCCGCCATCATTTCCTCGGTGCGGATCAGACCCAGCTCCACTCCCTGCTCGTCCCCGATCAGGTTTTGACCACCATCACCCCGGGTCATGGACATATACCCCGTCCGGTATAGCCGGTCCTTCGCCATATACGCGATCAGCCTCGAGTTCTCATCGTCCGGATGCGCCGCCACATACAGCACCGTTCCCAGCACATTTAATTTCTTCAGCCTCAAAAAGATCTCCGCCGATGTGACCGTGGCAGGCCCCTGCGCCCGCACCCCGGCCAGGCCGGTTACACAGATAACACAGAAAAAAAAAACCTTATTCATTTCCTATTCTTTTTGTAGAACACTGCGCAGGCATACCCCTGCCCGCTGTTACCTTGGAAACGCAAGATAAGCCCCGGCAACCATCCACCTCTTACCGTTCACCCTTATTGGCGGCCTCCGGCCGCCAAGACCGATAGACCTATTCACGCACATTCTACTGTCCAACCAGGAATACTGCATTGCAGAATAATAATTTCCCATTCTCCCAGAAGCTGCGGAACAGCGGGTCATCCGCCATATAGATAATCTTGCCGCGGCCCAGGTCCTGCACCCCAAAGATCAACCCGTCCTTTAGCCGCTCCTTCACCTTATTTCCCGTAAACCCGCTGACATAATTATCCTTCCGGATCACCCCCACATTCCAACCCTCTTCACGGATAAACTCATACACATTGCCATCCTGTTTCAGCGTATAATAATGATCCGGATAACCAAAGGCCAGCGGATGTGTATTATCCAGCTCCACCCGGAAAATAGCCCCCGGTACGCTATTCATCACTTCATCCCGCTGCCGGTCGCTATAGCGGTGCAAAGAGGAATAGTCATCCCCCTTTCGCTCCTTATCGTCTTTATCATCGCCCTTGCTATCCACAACATCCCCGCCCGTCTTTTCCCGGATACCCCATTCCCCTTTAGCCAGCTGGCTTACCGCATCCTGCATCGCAATTAGCCTGCCTCCCTCCCGCACCCAGCTCTTTAGCCCCTCGGCGGCATTTTTATCGTCCAGCACCCGGTAATTTCCATTCGGAAGGATCAGCACATCAAAGTCCTTCCATTGCACCTGCCGGATATCGCCGGCATTGATAAGCGTTATCGGGTAATGGAGCTCCTGTTCGAAAAAATACCACACTTCGCCCGCATCCAGCGAACTGACCTGATCCCCCGTCAACATCGCTACCCGCGGAGGATGGATCAGCCGGACCAGGTCGCTGCCAAAATCGGCGCCCTTGTCCACGAAGCCGGAAGGAACGGACACGTGGGCAACAGATGTCGCCCGGAACATCTCCCCCAACTGCCTCGCCCATAGCTCACGCCCGAGATGGCTGTTGCCGGCGTGTGTGATCAATAAAGTCCCCCTGTCAAAGAAGAGTCCCCCGGACTGGAACGGTCGTTCCGCATACCGAACCTTCACTCCCTTTTGCAGCAGCTGGCTCAGGAGCCGGGCGCTGTTCATACCCGTCCAGCGCACCGCGTAAGCATAAGTGGTATCGGGATTGTCGGCAGCTTCATCATCGGGAATGACCTTCGCCTGTGGCTTCGATGCAGCCGCATAGCTGTTTAGTCCGTATGCCTGCAACCCATACACAAAGGGCAGCGACCAGGCCGTGATATCATAGGTGACCGAATCACTGATATGCGATTGCCGCTCGAACAATACCCGCAGAAGATTCGATTTCGGCTGATTGGCATTGATAACAATATCCCCGGGCGAGGCCCGGAACGACACCATCCTGCCCGTCCCATAATCCAGCCCCAGGTAATTGCCCGCAGCCGGATCCCCCCAAAGGATGCGGTTCCGCCCCAGGAATTCCTTCAGCCTTTCCAGCCTGTCGCCAAAGGAATCACCGCGGATATAATACGCCTTGAATTCCCCGCCCGGATGCTCCGCCGCATCGGAAAAATAATGGTGAAATTCCCTGACCAGCTGACTTGCATGCTGCGAGGCAATCTCGATCGTCGACAGCCCGGTGGTGTAATGATGTTCCAGCCGGTCGGCCAGCGTCAGCGTATCCCCATCGGAGGTCTGCACCGCCAGTCCCGCACTGATCCCTCCCTGCTCATACGTCATCCCGATCGCCCCGTTATACATCGGATAGGTGTCTCCGTAGCTCGGATAAAACAAGTCGAATTCCTGTTTGGTAAAGAACAGCCACCCTTTGCGGTCGAAATATTTTGCATTGTTCTTCCCGATCATTACCTGGAATTCCCTTTGCCAGGGCGTGATCACCTCGTGATAAGGCTCCGCCGCCGGAGCGAAATAATAAGGACTGTTATATCCCTGCTCATGATAGTCTACATGTACCTGCGGCAGCCAGTCATTATATTGTTTCAGCCGCTGCTGCGTCTCGATCTGCGTCTGCCACGCCCAGTCCCGGTTGAGATCGAAGTTATAATGATTGCTTCGCCCGCGCGGCCAGGGCTCCCGATGCTCCCGCGACTGCGGATCAGGATTGGGCTGCTCCCCCACCACGCCATTGTACCAGTTCACATACCGGTCCCGCCCATCCGGATTTATACAAGGATCAAGGATGACCACCGTATTCTTCAACCATGCCGCCGGCCCTCCCCCCATAGCGGACAGATCACCCGGGCCAATCCCGGTCCCCATCCCACCGCCGCTCACGCCACCACCACCCGCGCCGCCACCACCGCCGCTCACGCCGCCGCCGCTCCCAGCCCCCACCAACGCATACAGCGTCTTCATCGCCGCTTCCGAACTGGCCGGCTCATTCCCATGCACATTGTAACTGAGCCATACGATCACCGGCCCACCCTCATCCGCCGCCACACTGTCATGCACCACCCCGGCCAGCCGCAGGCTATTCAGCCGGATAGCTTCCAGCCGCCGCAGATTCTCCGGCGAAGCGATAAACGCCAGCAGCAAGGGGCGCCCTTCATACGTCTTTCCATACTCCTTCAGCAACATCCGGTCCGGCACACTCCGCGCCACCTGCCGAAAATAAGCCACGATCTTATCGTGCGGCGTGAAATGACTACCCAGGGGATAGCCCAAAAAGACATCCGGCGAAGGCGCCTGCCCACCCCCGCCCGGATCGGATACCGTCGCACCGGACTGGCTAAGTACGCAATTTGCGAACAAAAAAAAGCAAAAGAACAGTGGAATGCTTCTTAGGAACAGCGGAACGCTTTTTACAGCAGGCAGGGAATAGCTCATAACCGACGAATGTAAGTAAACCACCAAAATAAAAAAAATGCTACCTTCCCGTTAAATCACTTCCGACCATGCTGCATACCCTTACCAGGCTTTTCTTCTTCGCCATCCCCGTTTTCCTGTTGTCCGACAGCCTGTCCGCGCAGCAAACACCCCCACCGCAAACATCGCCAAAGCCAACATCTGCGCAGCAGGCCCCCGCACCCTCACAACAAACAACCTACAAGCCAACCCCCTGGTCATATACCGTACAGCGAAAAGCGATCGCTACGCATGGCGCCGTCGTCTCGGCCCATCCGCTCGCCAGCGCTGCCGGCCTATCCATCTTACAAAAAGGCGGAAATGCCTTCGATGCAGCTATAACCACCCAACTGACACTGGCCGTTGTCTATCCCGCCGCAGGTAATATCGGCGGCGGCGGGTTCATGATCGCACACCTCGTCCTGCCCACCCGAAAAACCCCCGGTAAAACCGCCGCCAGCCACCCGCCGGCCAAAGCCGCCACCCCAACCCCCGCCTCCACAGGTCGCGAAATCGCCCTTGACTTCCGCGAGCGCGCCCCCGCAGCCGCCACCCGCGATATGTACCTCGACCCCGCGGGCAACCCCGTGCAGGGCCTGAGCGAGAACGGCCACCTCGCCTCCGGCATCCCGGGCACCATCGCCGGCATCTTCGCCGAGCTGAAATACGCCAAACTGCCTTTTGCCCAGCTTATCCAGCCCGCTATCGACCTGGCAGAAAAAGGATTTGTCATCACCGCGTCCGAAGCCCGAAGCCTGAATAACACCCAGATATATTTTAAAAAATACAATACCGTCCAGCCTGTCTTTGTAAAGGACAGCGCCTGGAAAGCCGGCGATACCCTTGTCCAGAAAGACCTGGCCAAAACGCTTCGCCTCATCCGCGACAAAGGCGCCAAGGGCTTCTACGAAGGAGAAACGGCCCGCCTTATACTTGAAGAAATGCGACGCGGAAAAGGTATCATCACCGCCGCAGACCTCCAAAACTACAAGGCAGTAGAAAGGACACCCACCATATTCTCCTACCACGACCACACGATCGTCACCATGCCCCTGCCCAGCAGCGGCGGCGTCGTCCTGCAGCAGATGCTGAAAATGGTGGAGAACCAGCCCCTGGCCGGCTACGGGTTCGAATCCGTAGCAGCCGTCCACCTGATGACAGAAGTGGAGCGGCTCGCCTATGCAGACCGCGCCCAATACCTCGGCGACCGGGATTACTATTCCGTTCCGGTAGATACCCTCGTCAGCCCGGCCTACCTCCAAAGCCGGTTGGCCCTCATCCCGCCAAAGAAAGCCGGGAAAAGCACCATCATCAAAGCCGGCGTTCTGTCCCCCGCCAGCGAAGAGACCACCCACCTCGACGTCATCGACGCCCGGGGCAACGCCGTATCTATCACCACCACCCTCAATGGCGGCTATGGCAACCGGGTAGTGGTCGGCGGCGCAGGCTTTTTCCTCAACAACGAAATGGACGACTTCAGCATAAAACCAGGCGTCCCCAATATGTATGGCGCCGTCGGCGCAGAGGCCAATGCCATCGTACCGGGCAAAAGAATGCTCAGCTCCATGACGCCAACCCTGGTCCTCGACAACGGAAAAGTATCCCTCGTTATAGGCACTCCGGGAGGAACCACCATCACCACCTCCGTCTTCCAGACCATCGTGGATATCCTTGACTTTGGGCTCAGCCCGGAAGACGCCGTCAGCCTGCCCAAATTCCACCACCAATGGCTTCCCGACGATATCTATGTGGAACCCGGCTTTTCCATCGCCGTCCAGGACAGCCTGAAAGTCATGGGCTATCTCGTCGCACAACGGGGCAGCATCGGCCGCACCGAAGTGATCGAGGTCCTGCCGGATCATAAGATAGTGGCAATCGGCGACGGCCGGGGTGATGATACCGCCATAGGCTATTGATTTCCCGGCCGCCACCCGGGATTCCACCGCTGCCGCAATATATTTCCCGGCCGCCACCCTACCTTTGCATTGCCATCCGCACAAAACTCCAAACGATAACCAATATGAGCTCACTCGGCGCCATCTATCTGGACTCAGCCATCAAAAGGTTGCTGACCTACAAACACCTGGGCGAAAAAACCTTTGCCCAGCTCGACGAAAACGACTTCCACTACGCCCCAAACAAAGAATCCAACTCCATCTCCGTCATCATCCGCCACCTGCATGGCAACATGCTCAGCCGCTGGACAAATTTCCTGACGGAAGACGGCGAAAAGGAAAGCCGCAACCGCGACACCGAATTCAGCCCCCCGGCCATCGGCAAAACAGCCCTGCTGGCCCTCTGGGAAGAAGGCTGGACCTGCCTGCTCTCCACTCTCCGCGCCCTGCGCGATGAAGACCTGCTGCGGACCATCACGATCCGCCACGAACCGCTCATCGTCATCGACGCCATCAACCGGCAGCTGGCCCACTACCCCCACCATGTCGGCCAGATCGTCTATATCGGGAAGATGATCCGCAACGAAAAATGGCAAAGCCTGTCCATCCCCAAAGGCGCCTCCGGGGACTTCAACCAGCAAATGAAAGAGCAACACACTGGCGATGATCGCTAACCCCCAACCAGGGTTCCCCAGGTCACAGCCGCCACTATTTTCCGGTCACGCCCGAACCAATGCTAAACTTTTCCTAATTGAGCCGGTCCAACCCCACAAAACAACGTTTATTGGTACTGAATTTGCACCTCACGCGTTAACAGCATACTTTTACAACCTGAAATGGATAGCCCCTGAGAAAGATTTGGAAAATACTCCGTAATACATTACTAATTCTAATATTACTACTGGTGACCGGATGGGTGCTTATCCAATTGCCCCCGGTCCAGAACTGGCTGGTATCCAGAGTGACCTCCCGGCTTTCCAATGACCTTCATACTACTATCCGGATAAAAAGCGTCGAATTTTCCCTGTTCAACAAAATGTTGCTCCATGGCGCCCTGGTCCTGGACAAAAGCAATGACACCCTGCTCTATGCCGGCACCGCAAAAGTCAACATCACCGACTGGTGGTTCTTCAAGAACCAGGCACAGCTCCAATACATCGGCCTGGAGGACGCTACCATTCAAATTCATCGGCGCACCGACTCCGTCTGGAATTTCCAGTTCCTGGTCGACTACTTTACCGGCAACCCCGGCAACCCCGCCAACCCCGTCGCAAAAGACAGCACCCGCGGGATGCAGCTCAACCTGAAAGAAGTGGACCTTTCCCATATCCACCTGATCAAACGCGACGGCTGGCGAGGCGAAGACATGGAACTGCAGCTGGGCGGCATGCACCTGGATGCCGATACGATCAGCTTTTCGGAAAAAGTCGCCCGCATCCGTAGCATCAGCTTTACCCGACCCGACTTTACCCTCACCAATTACGACGGCCTCCGGCCACCGCTCTCCGACGATACCACCGCCATCCCCAATGACCCCCTCCACCTGCGGCTCAACCCCGCCGGATGGGATATCACCGCCGGCAGCCTCAGCATCCGCGACGGCTCCTTCCGGCATGAAGTACCCGCTGATAGCATCGTCAATAAATACTTTGACGGCAACCACATTTATTTCAGCGAGATCAACAGTAGCTTCACCGGCGTCCGGCTCAACCGGGATACCATCACCGCCCAGCTCCTGCTCAGCACAAAAGAACGCAGCGGTCTGGAAGTAAAACGGCTCAGCGCCCGCATCAAATGGTTCCCCGAAGCCATGGAATTTGGACGGCTCGACCTGCTGACAAATCATAGCCATCTCCGCAACTTCTTCGCCATGCGCTTCCGGTCACTGGACGATATGTCCGATTTTACAACCCGTATTCACATGGACGCCCGTTTCACCGACTCGGATATCGACAGCGACGACATCGCCTGGTTTGCCCCGGACCTTATCGACTGGAACAAACGCCTCCACGTCACCGGCGATATCCAGGGTACCATTGCCGATATCCGCGGACATCATGTCCAGCTCACCGCCGGTAAAAACACCCTCCTCAATGGAGATATCCGCCTGAAAGGATTGCCTGATATCCGGAACACCTTCATCGAATTTAAATCCAACGACTTCCGGACTACCTATGAAGACATGGCCGCCCTCGTACCTTCGATCAGGGATATCCACCAGCCACGCATCGACCAGGTAGAATACCTGCGGTTTAAAGGAGACTTTATCGGCACCATCCGCAACTTCAATACAAAAGGCACCATCGAAACCAATCTGGGCTCCCTGGTCACCAACCTCAATATGAAACTACCGGCACAAGGCCCCTCTGTCTATACCGGTACCATCAGCACGGACAGCTTCTACCTCGGCCGCTTCCTCGATAATGACAACCTCGGCCGCATCGCCTTTCAGGGGAAGATCGATGGCACCGGGCTGAAAACCGGCACACTAAGCGCCACCCTTGACGGAACGATCAGCAGCCTGGAATTCAATCATTATATCTACCAGAATATCCAGGTCGATGGCGCGGTCGCAAAAAAGAAATTCAATGGCGAACTGTTCGCCGACGACCCAAATCTGAACGCCCATCTCAATGGATTGATCGACTTCAGCGGGACCCAGCCAAAATTCAATTTCCAGGCCGAAGTAAAAAAGGCCGACCTGAGCCGCCTCAACTTCGTCAACAAAAAGGTCGAGTTCAACGGGAAATTCAAATGCAACTTTACCGGCGACGATATCGACAACTTCCTCGGCAACGCCAGCATCTATGACGCTTCCGTCTATAAAAACGGCGAACGGGTCTCCTTCGATTCCCTCACCCTGGAATCCAGCGTCGTCGACAACAACAAGACCATCACCGTCGTCAGCAACGAATTCGACGGCGCCATTGTCGGTGAATTCTCTATCAAAGATCTGCCCGCCTCCTTCCAGACCTTTCTGAATAAATATTACCCCAGCTATATCAAGCCGGCCAAATCCGTCCCGGCCAACCAGAATTTCAGCTTTGTCATCACCACCAAAAAAGCCGAAGAATATATCGACCTCTTTAATACCGACCTGCAGGGGTTCAACAATGCCGGGCTCAGCGGCCGTATCGACACCCGGAACAACCTGCTCGACCTGAACGTAGACCTGCCCTCGTTTGGCTACAAGCATATCCTTTTCGACAACCTCACGCTAAAAGGAAGAGGTAGTCTCGACAGCCTCTCCATGGAGACAACCATCGGCGACGTCACGATAAACGACAGCCTTCATTTTCCCGGCACCCATGTACTCCTGCACTCGTCCAACGATCTTTCCAGCCTCCAGATAACGACCAGCGCCAGCCAAACCCTCAATTCCGCCAATATCTCCGCCCGCGTACAAACCCTCCCCACGGGTGTACAGGTCACCTTCAACCCGTCCACCTTCGATATCAACAGCAAGACCTGGACCATCGACAGGAACGGCGTGCTCACCTTTGACCGGAACATCTTTTCAGCGGAAGCCTTCAGCATTCATAACGGCGAACAACAGCTGCTCATGAACACCCACCCCTCGGCGGAAGGTAAATGGAACGATGTTCACATCGACCTGAAGAAAATCAACCTGGGCGATTTCACCCCCTTCGTCGAAAAGGCGGAGCGGATCGAAGGACTGCTTACCGGCAGCGTCGATGTAACAAACCCATTTGGAAAACCAGGCGTCAACTTCAACGGAACGGCCGACCAATTCCGTTTCGCCAACGACTCGATCGGCAAGCTCGACCTCGCCGCCGATTACCAGAAATCCACCAGCCTCGTCCACGCTACCGTCCATTCGGATAACCTGAACTATCACGTTGACGCGCGGGCCCTCTTCCATACCACCGACAGCATCGCCGGTCCGCCGATCGATATTACCAGCGATATCGCCGATATAAAGATCGATCTGCTCGAAAAATACCTCGGCGGTGTCTTTACCAACCTCACCGGCAATGCCTCCGGCAAGCTGCACATCACCGGCCCGGCCTCTCATCTGCTATACCTGGGTACCGTACAGTTAAGAGACGCCAGCATGAAAGTAGTCTACACCCAATGCGTCTATAAGATCCCCGCCGCAACCATCCAGTTCAAAAAAGATACGATCGACTTCGGGACCTTCCAGGCAAAAGACCGCCTTGGCCATACCGCCGATCTCATCCGCGGCAGGCTCTTCCACCACGCTTTCGACGACCTGGGCTTTGACTTCGAGCTCAATACCAACCGGCTGCTCCTCCTCGATACAAAAGCAACCGATAACAACCAATTCTATGGCAATGTCATCGGCAAAGCCAGGATCACCCTATCCGGACCGGAAGAAAACATGAAAATGGATATCAAAGGAGCCCCGACAGACAGCTCCAATATCTACCTCCCCCCTTCCGTCACCCGGGAAAGCGGCGAAGCCGATTTTCTCCAATGGAAAGTCTATGGCACAGAGATAAAAAAACAACTGCCCGACAAAAAAAGCAGCAACCTGCTCGTCACCCTCAACATCGACGCCAATAATTTTGCCAACGTCTATATGATCCTCGACCCCCTCAGCGGAGATGTCATAAAGACCAATGGCCGCGGCAACCTGATCATGAAGATTGGAACCACACAAGACCTGACCCTGAACGGCCGCTACGAGATCGACCGGGGTAGCTATAATTTTACCTTTCAGACCTTTATCCACAAACCCTTTGTCCTGAAGGAAGGTGCCGGTAACTATATCCAATGGACCGGCAACCCCTATGACGCCACCATCGGCATCCAGGCCGTCTACAAAGCCGAAAACGTCCAGTTCAGCGACCTTGGCCTCTCCGCTGCCAGCGGCCTGCTCATCACAAGCCAGAACGTCCTTCATTACCGCGGCACCATCCTCGTAACAGCCACGCTTAGAAACAAGCTCCTGTCGCCGGATATCTCGTTCCAGCTCGACCTGCCGGAAAACAGCCCCCTGAAAAACGACCAGGATGCGATTTCGCTACTGCAAAAGATACAAAGCGATCCAAACGAGCTCAACAAACAGGTCTCCTGCCTCGTCGTCCTTAATACCTTTGTGCCGCTGTCCAACAGCACCAGCGGTTTCGACCCCACCAACGCAGCAGCCAACGTCGTCGTCAACAGCATCTCCGGCATTATTTCAACGGCCTTCCGCAAACAGGTTTCCACCGTCCTGCAACGGGTGTTCAAGGACAACAGCCTCCAGGTCAACTTCAATACCACCCTCTACAACGGCAGCAACGTCCTGCTCAACAACAACCCCAACACCCTGACCTACGACCGCACCAACCTGAATTTTTCGATCGGGAAAAGCTTTATGAACGAAAAGCTCACCCTAAACGTAGGCAGCGCCCTCGATTTTGGAATGACTACCCAGCAGGAACAGGCCGCCGCCTTCGAATTTCTCCCCGATATAGCCGCCGCCTACAAGATCTCCGCCGATGGCCGGGTTTCCCTCACCCTCTTCTACCGGGACTCCTATAACTATTTGTCGGGAGGCAACCATACCCTCAACAGTTCGGGCAGCAGCATCTCCTACCGCCGGGATTTTGACCGGTTAGACGAACTCTTTAAAAAGAAGAAAAAGAAAAAGGCGCCAAAAACAGCGCCAATACCAAAAGACGCGATCGCGCCAAAAGAAGATAATACGTCCGGCACCGGCGACAGCACCGCCAAACCCGCGACCAGCAACTAACCCATCCCCGCACCTCGCCGCAGCCAACCCCTATTTCAAAATCTCATGCCCCAGCTTGTCCCGCTTGGTTTTCAAATACCTTTCATTATGCGGATTGGGATGGATCTCCACCGGGACCGATTCCACGATCTCCAGCCCATAACCCAATAAACCTGCCCTTTTACGCGGATTATTGCTGATCAGCCGCAGCTTGCTGATCCCCAGATAACGCAGGATCTGCGCCCCCACCCCATAGTCCCGCTGATCCATCGGGAAGCCCAGGTGCAGATTCGCCTCCACCGTATCCATCCCTTCCTCTTGCAGCTTATACGCCCTGAGCTTGTTCACCAGCCCGATCCCCCTGCCCTCCTGGTTCATATAAAGAATGACACCCTGCCCTTCTGCCTCCACCATCCGCATCGCCTCATACAATTGCTCACCGCAATCACAACGGAAAGAACCCAGGATATCACCGGTGAAGCACGAAGAATGAACCCGCACCAGCACCGGCTCATCCGCCTTCCACTCCCCTTTTATCAGCGCCAGATGCTCATTATTGGTATTCTTTTCCCGAAAGGCGATCAGCTTAAAATGACCGTATTTCGTCGGCATATCCACCCGCACGATCTCCTCGATCAACGAATCGGTCTTCAACCTGTACTCGATCAGATCCTTGATGGAGATGATCTTCAGATTGAACTTGGCCGCGATCTCCACCAGCTCCGGCAGCCGCGCCATCGTACCATCCTCGTTCATGATCTCTACCAACACCCCGGCCGGCTCGAATCCCGCCAGCCGCGCCAGATCGATCGTCGCTTCCGTATGACCGGCCCGCCGGAGTACGCCGCCGCGCTTCGCGCGCAACGGGAAAATATGCCCCGGACGCCCGAGATCCTCCGGTTTCGTGTTCGGATCGATCAACGCCTGTACCGTCTTGGCCCGGTCATGCGCAGAAATTCCCGTCGTACATCCATGACCCAAAAGGTCCACCGATACCGTGAACGGTGTTTCATGCAACGCCGTATTGTTATTCACCATCAGGTCCAGCCCCAGCTCATCACACCGCTCTTCAACCAGGGGAGCACAAATAAGCCCGC
>Ga0302326_10015853_pt1 | contig 15818 bp, 16 predicted proteins | sample Palsa_T0_3_FD_202264 | JGI IMG/M metagenome (GOLD analysis project Ga0302326, IMG submission 202264) | Peat permafrost microbial communities from Stordalen Mire near Abisko, Sweden - Palsa_T0_3 | ecosystem: Environmental > Terrestrial > Soil > Palsa > Peat permafrost | place: Sweden: Abisko... | reverse complement strand
TATGTTAACCGCCGATGTCGAAGGTGCTGTAAGGTACCGTCGGATTGACGTTGATCGCCCAGGTCGAGTCCTCGACGAGGTCGTCGCCGTGGTAGCCCTTGGAGGCGACGATTAGGTGCGAAGTCTTCGAGATGAAGAAGTCTTCCTTCGTAACGTAGACCTGGTCGCCCGGGTTGACGATCCAGGTGACGTCGTCGGTGGGTTCGCCGTTGATGGTCGGGCCCGCCGCTTCGCTGAGCTTTCCGTTGTGGGTCGTGTAGCCGACGGTGTTGTCGGGCGTCGTGTCGCCGCAGCCGTAGCCCATCAGGTCGACGACGCGCTTGTTGTGGCGGGGAAGTACGACGATGATTGCAGAGTGCTCGCCGCCCTCGTGGGCTTGAATCTTGGTGCCGCCGCGCCATACCGCAACGCTTCCGGCGCCGTCGCCGCTAACGATGTCGCAGCGAGCGTAGTTGGGCTTGCGCGACGTGATCTTAAAGGTCTTGTCGAACTTCAGCTCGCCCTTATTTTGCTTCGAGTGAATCGTCTCGATGAAGGTATCGGCGGCTTCGACGATCTTCGCGTAAGCGCTCCATTCGGGGCCGACGGCTGCGGCCGCGACGAGTGCGTCGGAAGGCGGGGTCGTCGGTTCTTCGGTCGGTTCCGGCGTTCCAGACATTGCGGCGGGCGACGCTTGTGCGACGACGGCGGGGCCAGCGGATTGCCCGCTCGGAGCCGCGATCGCCGGCGCGACCAGCCCGAGGCCGACGAGTGCAAGGCCTGCGAGTATGGCCTCTCGAGTCAATTTCATGAGGTACTTTCCTTTTGCGGTTTTACCAGTTGGGGCAAAAAAATGATGATCGGTCACGCGAACGCCCGGCGGTGCCGGTGTGACGCAGTGGTCAACGAGAAAGGCGCTCGAAAAGTGCGCCGGGTGTAAACCCCCGGTGGTTCGACGATGGGCGCAATTCATTGATATCGGGGCGGCGAAGCCCCCCGATGCGCCCCCAACGATCAGGAAAAGCCCTTGGTCGGAAACATTCAGGACTCCCGGATGAATTGCATCTCAATCAATCGCACCCTTGCTTGGGAATGGTTTACGCGTCCGCCGTCAGAGCGGTGATGGGGAGGAAGTTTGTTGCCCAACTGAAAAAACCATTTGTACGATTGCGGCCGAGATTTGGCCTCACCTCACTTCCCTCTTGTCTGCCCGAAAAGAAAGCCTTCACGCCATGAATTCTCCCGCGCGCGGTGTTTTCTGTGTCTTCTTTGCGTCGATCGCAATCGCTCTGGGCAGCTGCAGCCAAGGCATTTCAGTGCCGGCCGCCGGCTCCGTGAAGCCGACTCCGACCGCCGTCGGCGCGACGCCCACGCCGACACCCGCGCCGACCGCCGTCGGTGCGACGCCGACCCCGACTGCCGTCGGCGCCACTCCGACTCCGACTCCGGCTCCGACTGCCGTCGGCGCGACGCCGACTCCGACTGCCGTCGGCGCGACGCCCACGCCGGTGCCGACCGCCACGCCCGTTGGTGCGAGTCCGACTCCGACGCCGGTGGCCGCAACGCCGACCCCGGTGCCGACGCCGACCATTGCGCCCACGAGCGCCCCGACGACGGCCGGCTGCCCTCCCGTCTATCCGTCACCGCAGCCGGTGAGCTCCGTCGCAGCGTGGCCGTCGGGTGGAGGCACGATCCCGCTCCCGTCATTCGCCGACGAAGCCGGCTCGATCGCCGTGCCGGTGAACAACGCGCCCGCCGGCTCGAAGTTGACGATTGCAGAAGCGCAGATGCCGTTCACCGACGCCGGAGGAAACGGACCCATCCCGGCGCCGGCATCCGGCGAAGGTACGGCCATCGTATACAGCGCTTCGGAACTCAATAACACGGCTACCGCGACGCTCGAAGGGAACGAGACAATCACGGTCTCCGCGTCGGGACCGTGCGAGATCTTGGCCGGGCACACCTATGTCGCTGACGTGTACCTCAATAACACCTCCGCCGGCTTCGCCCACTCGGAGCTCGAAAAGGCGACGCCCGCGAACTTCGTCTCCGGTGTGAGTCCGCCGACGGTCTCGTTCCCCATCGACCTGGCCAACGAGTTCGGGATGGTCCCGCCCGGCACGTTCACAGAGGTCGTGTTCATCCAACACTCCTGATCTAGCACTCGCCGGATTGGGGGGCATCGGGGGGCTTCGCCGCCCCGATGTTAAGAAGAAGCCGCCGGAGCTCGCACAGCCCGGCGGCTTTTTTGCTCCTTCGGCCGGCTAGAGCAGTCGCGTTACCGCTTCGTTCCAAAACGGCCAGTCGTGGCCGAAGACGCCCAGCCACATCTCCGTATGGTGCGGGATGCCTTTCGCCGAGAGCACGCCGTCGAAGCGCCGCTGGTCGTTTGCGAGCGAATCGTATTCGCCCGTCGCCAGCACCCACTGTACGCGCGAGAGCGCCGCGGTGAGAGCGCCGTCAGCATTCGGAATGAAATCGGCCGGCGAGTTGTAGTAGTCGGTGTCGTCCCAATAGCCGTCGATGAAGCGGTGCACGTCGTAGATGCCCGAGAAACACACGGCTTTGGTCACGAGTTCCGGGTGGCGTGCCGAGAAATTCGCCGCGTGGTATCCGCCGAAGCTGCAGCCGAACATGCCGAGGTCGCCGCGCTGCGCGCGATTGCGAACGTACGGCAAGACTTCATCGCGCAGATACGCATCGTAGTGCTCGTGCCGTTGGCCGCGAAGTGCGGGCGGAGCGCTTTCGTTATACCAGCTCTCGTTATCGACGGAATCGACGCAGATCAGTTGCATCTCACCGCGCTCGAGCTTGGGTGCCAGCTGCGCGATCGTTCCCTGATCTTCGTATTGAAAGAAGCGTCCCATCGACGTCGGGAAGAGGACGACAGGGAAACCGCTCCACCCAAAGTGCAGGAGCTCCATGTCGCGACCGAGGGCGGGGCTAAACCACTTTTCGTACGTGCGTTGCATCGAGGGCGCTTCTTGTCTCCGATGCCGGTCGCTCCCTCGACGACACAGCGAAATGCGACTTTAGTACGAGAGGGCGACCCGCTTCGGGGGGTCGCCTTCTTGTTTGACGAACGTCAAGGCCGTGAAAAAAATCGGTTTGCTCTTCGGGATGGAAGACAGCTTCCCGTGGGCGCTCGTCGACGCCGTCGCGGCGCGCGGGAACGGCGACATCGTCGCCGAGCCCGTGTCGATTTCGGCGCTGCGCGATACCGAGCGTTTCGACTACGCGTTGATCCTGGATCGGATCAGCCACGAGGTGCTGTTTTATCGCACCTTCCTCAAGGTCGCGGCGGCGCGTGGCGTGCAGATCGTCAACAACCCGTTCTGGTGGTCGGCCGACGATAAGTACTTCGGGAACATCGTTGCCGAGTCGGTAGGGGTCGCGACGCCGCGGACGATGCTGCTCCCGCACAAGCACCGGCCGCCGAACACCGAGGCCGCGTCATACCGCAACTTGCGGTTCGTCGACTGGAACGGCGTCTTCGCGTACCTCGGTTTTCCGATCTTCTTGAAGCCGGCATACGGAGGCGGTTGGAAAGACGTGTACAAGGTCGACGATCCGGCCGAGTTTTTCACCGCGTACGATTCCTCGCGCGACCTCGTGATGATGGCGCAAGAGGCCATCGATTTCGATTCGTATTTCCGCATCTACGTGATCGGGCGCGAACGAGTGCACATCATGCGCTACGATCCCAAGCGGCCGTTTCACGAACGCTACGTCCGCGACGGCGAGCCCGTCGAACCGGCGCTCAACGAGAAGCTGCACCGCGACGCGCTCGCGCTGAGCACGGCGCTCGGTTACGACATGAACACGGTAGAGCTTGCGGTCCGCGACGGCATTCCGTATGCCATCGACTTTACGAATCCGGCCCCCGACGCCGACGTGAATTCTATCGGGCACGACAACTTCGACTGGATCGTCGAGAACATGGCGGACGTCTTGGTCGCGCGCGTGCGCGATCCGCGGCCCTTCGAGTTGACGGGCGCCTGGCCGCAGGCGCTCGCGGATCACGCAGAGCGAGGGTAGCTTCGTTGGCGCGTCCGACCTTTACGCTTGGGATCGAGGAAGAGTTCCAAGTCATCGATCCGCAGACGATGGAGCTCAAGTCGCACATCCAAGAGATGTTCGCCGAAGGGCAGCTGCGTCTCAAAGACGAGATGAAGCGCGAGTTGCACGACCCGGTCATCGAGGTCGGCACGCCGATTTGCGCCGACATTCGCGAGGCGCGGCAAGAGATCACGCGGCTGCGCTCCGAAGTGATCCGGCTCGCGCGCGCGAACGGCTTGCGCATCGCGGCCGCCGGAACGCATCCGTTCACGCATTGGTCCGACGTACCGATTACCCCCGGAGCGCACTACGACCGGCTCGTGCAAGACCTGCAGATGGTCGCGCGCGCGAACCTCATCTTCGGCCTGCACGTGCACGTCGCGGTCGAGGACGACGACGCTCGCGTCGCGATCCTGGGCGGCGTGCGGTACTTTCTCCCGCACATTTTCGCGCTCTCGGTGAACTCGCCGTTCTGGGGCGGCCGCAACACCGGTTGGAAAAGCTACCGGGCAAAGGTCTTCGAGCGCTTTCCGCGCACGGGCATCCCCGATTCGTTCGCATCGTGGGTCGAGTATCAAGACTATCTCAGCACGCTGATCGCGACCGGGTGCATCGCCGACGGCAAGAAGATCTGGTGGGACGCACGCATCCACCCGTTCTTTCCGACGATCGAGTACCGCATCTGCGACATTCCGATGCGCGTCGACGAAACGATTTGCCTGGCCGCGATTTTTCAAGCCGTCACCTATAAGCTCTGGAAACTCTACGACGCCAACCTCGGCTGGCGCCAGTACCGCCGTTCGCTGATCCTAGAAAACAAATGGCGCGCGGCGCGCTTCGGGCTCGATGAAAAGCTGATCGACTTGGGCAAACGGATCGAGGTCCCGACCGAATCGCTCATCGGCGAGCTGCTCGAGTTCATCGACGACGTGGTCAAAGAACTCGGGTCGACGCAAGAAGTGCTCTACGTGCACGAGATCTTGCGGCGACGCACGGGCGCCGACCGCCAGCTCGCGGTCTTCGAAGAGAGCGGCAGCCTTCCGCGCGTCGTGCAATACATCATCGACGAGACCGAAACCGGTATCCCCATTGGTTGACCCGCGGCCCGCGGCGCACGTCGAGGCGGTGCGCATCGAGTCCGCCGGCGACGTTCCGGCGCGCGACGAGCGTACGATCGACGTCGCGGTGCTCGACATGAACGCCGGCTACGCCAACGTCGGGCACGAAGCGATCGTCGAGATCGTGCGCGATTGTGCGGCGGAGCTGGAGCCGGATCTCGCTCGAGAGGGCCGCCAGTTGCGCGTGCTGTCGTACGCGATCCGCGACAAACACGTCATGCCCGATCACGCGAGCGGGCGTCATCGCCTGTACCTCGGAACGGGCGGTCCGGGTCACCTCGATCCGCGCCACAATCGCGAAGTGCGCGGCTCGATCGAAATCTTGGAAGATCCGGTATGGGAAGCGCCACTTTGGCAGCTCTTCGATGCAATCGCGGGCGACGAGCACGCCGCGCTCTACGGCGTCTGCCATACGTTCGGCCTGATCTGCCGCTGGTCGGGAATCGCGGAGCCCGCGCTCCGCGGTCCGGAGAAGGGTGGCCCGATGAGCGGCGTCGGCACGAACGTGCTCACGCCCGAAGCCCTGGTGCATCCGTGGTTTGGGCGGCTCGCGCCGCTCGCCGCCCGCAGCGGCGGCGTCCCGGTGCTCGACTCGCGCCACTACGATCTGTTACCGAGCGGAACGATGCGCCCGGGAGCGACCGCCATCGCCTTCGAGTCGGCGATGCAAAACGATGGTCCCGGCGAAGCGCTGACGATGCTCGAGATCGCACGCGATCCGGATGGTTTGCCGCGTTTCTTCGCGGTCAACAGTCACCCCGAGATCGGAAACCACGAACGAGTCTCGGAACTCTTACAACGCTTGCTCGCGCGCGGCGCCATCGATAAGGACGTCCACGTGCAGCGCTCGGCGATTCTGCCGATGTTGCGCGACGACCGGCATCACGAGCGCCTGCACGTCGGCCGCGCCGTGTTCGCCGACCTGGTACACGAGCGGCTTGCGCGGCTCGTTCGCGCCTAAACGATGGACGCGCGGCTTCGGCGCATCTACAACGCAAGCTACCACGATGCGCGCTATCTCGCATACGTTCGCCGTTTGCAGGCGCTGCTCGGCGCGCGGGTGGATTTCCGGCTTGCCGAAACGCCCGTGTTCTTCGAGCCGGAGCTGGTCGCGCGCTGCGAACGCGCCGCGCGCGAGATCGTCGCGCAGCTCGCCGAGCCCGCGCGGCTGGAGCGGATGCGCGATGCGGTGCCCGCGCATCTGCAAGACGCGGCTGCCGGCGCGCTGCCGCAGTTTGCGGTCGTCGATTTCGCAATCGCGCGCGGGAGGGACGGCGCGCTCGAACCCCGCGTCGTCGAACTGCAGGGCTTCCCGTCACTGTACGCCTTCGAGATATTTCAGCGCGATGCGTGGCTCGACGAGCTAGCGGATCCACTGTGCGAGCGTCGCTGGTCGTCGTTCTATAGCGGACTCGATCGCGAAGCGTATATCGGGCTGCTGCGGCGCACGATCGCAGGCAACCGGGCGCCCGAGTCGGTCGTGCTGGTCGACGTCGAGCCCGACGCGCAAAAGACCGCGTGCGATTTCGTCGCAACCCGGGCGCTGTTCGGTATCGATGCGGTCGATCCGCGCGCGCTCGTGCGGCGCGGGAAAAAGCTGTATCGGCGCAATGCAGCAGGCCGCGAGCTTCCCGTAGAGCGCATCTACAACCGCATCGTCGGCGACGATCTGCTGCGCCTGGAAGGCGCGCTTCCGTTCGACGTGCGCGACGAGCTCGACGTCGAGTGGGCGCCGCACCCGGCGTGGTTTTGGACGTGGTCGAAAGCATCGCTGCCGCACCTCGCGCACCCGGCCGTACCGCGCACGCATCTCTTATCCGACCTCGCTGCGCTGCCGCCAAATATCGACGACTACGTCCTCAAGCCGTTGTTCTCGTTTGCAGGCGGAGGCGTGAACGTGCATCCAACCCCGGCCGCCTGCGCCGCGATCCCGCCCGCCGATCGGGCGCAGTGGTGTCTGCAAGAGAAAATCGTCTACGCGCCCGCGCTCGAAATGCCCGACGGCACCGGCGTCAAGGTCGAGCTGCGGGTCATGTTCTTGCGTCCCGACGACGCCGCGGCGCTCGTTCCCGCCACCAACCTCTGCCGTCTATCGCGCGGCGAAATGCACGGGGTCGACTACAACAAGAACCTCACGTGGGTCGGCTCTTCGATCGGGTTGTGGGAGGGGTAGCGCGCTAGAGCGTGAGGACGAGCGTCCCCGCGCAGTGCAGGCCGTTGCATTCGGCGGGGATGTAGCGCAGCGCCATCAGGCGGCGTTCGAGATCCGCTCGCTGGTCGTCGTTCAGCCCCGCCGGAAGAACGATGCGGGTCGCGTGGCCCGAGTCGTCGATTTCGATGCTCGCTTTGGAGACGTCGTGATAGCGCGTGTGAAGGTCCGCGAGGTCCGCATCGTCGGCGACGATCGGCTCTGCGAAATTCTGACCCCAGCCGCCGGCGGGCACGTCGACGACGCGAGCACTGTTTGCATCGGGCGCCGCGGGCGAGGGAGATGGAGACGGAGATGCCGCGACGACCGAAACCGGCGGTTGAGCGACCACTTGTTCTTTGGGCTGCTCGGGAACGGCAGCCGCGACGGCCGGCCGATGTGCGGACGTAGCTCCGGTGAACGCGACCGTTCTCGCGGTCTCGCGCGTCAGAGCGGGCTGCGAGATGCGGCTCGGAGCCGACGCGACCCGGCGCGCCGCAGGCTTCGGCTCGCGCTCGACCGGGCGTACCGCTGGTGCGGGATGCGTCACGGCGGCGACCACCGGGCTCGGCAAGCGGGCCGGCTTTGGATGGCTTGCGGGCGCCTGCGGTTGTGCCGGACGGTGCTCGATCGTCAGATACGAAACCGTGGTCGCCTCGCGCGCGCTCCTTGAAGCGCTCGTCGTTAAGAGGGCCCAGCCCAGCATGGCGGGGACGGTCGAGATCAGGAACGGCAGCAACGCTAAATGGAGCCCACCAGAAATGGCGAGCGAGCGCTTAAGGTAGGTGCGATCCAGCTGGTTCTGTGGCATCGAACGCGCTCCGCTGCAGGTCGATCACTACGGCAAGCCGCGATGGCGGACCTGTGATCGAGGGCCGAGAAGCGGCTCACACATGGGCCAACCAACCGATATCGTCCTCTACCAAGCCGAGTGGTGTCCGTACTGCGCGCGCGTCCGCTCGAAGCTCACCGACCTGCTGCTCGACTACAAGACCGTGAACGTGCCGCGTTCCCACGCCGAGCGCGCCGAGGTCAAGGAAGTGTCGGGCCAAACCGGCATCCCCGTCATGGTTGACGGCGCCACCACTCTCGACGATGACGACGACATCATTCCCTACCTCGAAAAAAAGTACGGCACCAAAGCAACCGCCACCGGCTAGCTCCTAACGCCCTTCGTCTCCCTTCGACGCGCTCAGGACAGGCTGCTGCGCTCGCTCAGGACAGGCTCGCTAAAGCGAACGCGATTGCGGCGCCCGCGAGGGTGCTGGCGAAGTTGACGGTGTCGTTGCCGATCCAGGCGAAGCCGCGGAGCGGCGACGTGTTCGCGCCGCAGGTGTGCGGTTCGCGTTCGGTTGCGCGTTTACAATTCGGGCACCAGCGCTTGGATTGTACGGACGCCCCGAGCACGGAGTCAAAGACGGCGCCCCCGATGCCGGCGCATGCGACCGCGACGAACGTATGCGGCGCCAAGAGCTGCGCGACCAGCGCCACCCACAGGGCGCCTACGATTTCGGCGAGGGTACCCGCGACGGTGATGCCGCCGGAGAGTCCGGTTGCAACCGGGCGAAACGTGAGGATCGAGCGCGGTACCGCGCGGGCGAGGGTTCCGACTTCGGTCGCCCACGTGTCGGCCGTTGCAGCGGCAAACGCGCCCGCGAACCCGATCGCATAGCGCGGGTCGACCCAGAGCGCGAGCAGCGCGCACGCGGCCGCGACGCCGCCGTTCGCGATAACCTGCGCGCCGTCGCGTGGCCCCGTCTTGCCCGCGTCTTCGAGCAGTTTCGCCTTGCGCGCCTTGCCCGCGCGCGAGAGCGCGATCGAGGTGATGAAAAACGCGAGTAAGACCGCGGCGCCGCGCAGGCCGAGCGCCCCATAGGTCGCCGTACCGACGGCGCATGCGGCGAGCGCGCCGCCGGCATCGAGCGCCCGCACGCGATACGCGGCGACCGCGACGGCGGTGGCGGCGACCGCGCCGATATCGAAGTTCGATAACGGCGCGAGCGTGAGCTGGGTCATGGCGTATACGTTGCGTACACGGCGCGAGCGATGCTCGCAAACACCGCTCCGCGTGCGCGGAGGTCGGCATGCGAGTTCGCGAGCATCGCGACGAGCACGATGCGCCGTCCGTCGTGCATGGTCAGGATTCCGGCGTCGTTGGTTGCGGCGGTCAGGCCGTCGACGCTCGCGCTCCAACCCGGTTCGTGGGCGAGGGAGCCCGCGGGGACGCCCGCGGGGAAAAGCTCCGCGCCGGCCTGGACGCGCGCGAGCAACTGCAAGAACTCGTTCGTCGAGTCGAGGTGTGTGTAGTGTTGCTGCGCGATTCCGGCGAGCAGGTCGGCGAGCGCGTTCGGCGTTGCGTTCCCGGAGACGAGGTCGACGCCGCTCACGCCCAGTCGCGCGACAAACGCATTGACCGCCGGCTTCCCGCCGAGCTGTGCGAGCATCGTGCCGGTCGCGGCGGGATCGGTGCCGAGCAGCATGCCCGCGATCGACTCGGACACGCTTCGCGGAATGCCGTTTTGCACGACGCGCCGGTCGAGGTCGACACGATGCTGATCCGCGCCGCGATAGGCGGCGAGCGCGATCGCAACTTTGCCGACGCTCGCAAGCGGGAACGTTTCGTCGCCGCGTTCGTCGATGTGCGTTCCGTCGACCACATCGACGACGGCGATTCCAAGCCGGCCGGGCGCGGCGTGCGCGATCGCGGCCAGCGTCGCGCGCAACCGTTCCACGCGCACGCTTTGCGGCACGGGCGACGGGGCCGGCGTGGGCGTAGCCGTGGGCACGGGGGTCGGCGTCGCGGGCGGCTGACGCCGGGCGGCCGCCGGTACGGGCACAAATGCCGGGGCGAGCGCCAGCATCAGAACGAATGCGAGCGGGAACCGCACCTCAGCGAGCTGCGGTCAGCTCGAGCGCTTCGAGCAATCCGTCGACGGTGGAATCTGCAGCGATCGCATCCGGTGCGAGCCCAGCCTTGCGTGCTGCCTCCGCGGTGACCGGACCGATGCACGCAACGAGCTTTGTGCGCCGCAGCTGGGGTGCCGACGGCACGTTCGCGATGAACCCTTCGACCGTGCTCGCGCTCGTGAACGTCCAAACGTCGGTCGCTTCCGCAGCGCGGGCAATTTCGGGATCGATGACGAGGGTCGTGCGGTAGCCGGCGACGACGTCGACCGCGCGGCCCGCAGCGCCAAGACGCGCGGGCACGATGTCGCGCATCACCTCGGCGCCGAAGACGAGCACTCGATCGCCGCGCTGCGTGCGCTCGAGCAACCCGTCCGCAACCTCTTCGCCGACGAACGCGGTGGGGACGAAATCGGCGCGCACGCCGAACCCGGCGAGCGCGGCGGCCGTGGCGGGTCCGATCGCGGCGACCTTCGCGGAACCGAACCGTCGTGCGTCCGCACCTCGCTCGTGCAGCAGCGCGAACGCCGCGTTGACGCCATTGACGCTCGTGAACACGACCCATGCGTACGAATTCAAACGTTCGAGCGCCGTACGCGCGGGCGCGGGATTCGAGGGGGGCGCGATCGCGATCGTCGATGCGATGACGGGCTCGGCGCCGAGCTCCCACAACCGTTCGGCGAATTCTGCGGCTGCTTCGCGCGTGCGTGTCACGAGCACGCGTTTACCGAACAAGGGCCCGGTGTCGAACCAGCGCAACGCATCGCGTTCGAGAACGACATCGCCGATCACGACGATCGCAGGCGCCGCGAACTGGGTGCGCTCCACCTCCGCGACGATCGTTGCGAGGGTCGCCACGAGCGTCGCCTGCGCGGGTTTGGTTCCTTCGCGGACGATCGCGACCGGCAGGGTATCCGGCATGCCGTGCTCGCGCAATTTTGCAACGATTCCGGCGAGGTTGCCCATCGCCATCAAGAACACGAGCGTCTGCGCGGGATTGGCGAGCTTCGCGTAGTCGAGCGACGAGGGGCCCTTCGCCGGATCCTCATGTCCGGTCGCGACGGTGAATGCCGCGTTGTGATCGCGGTGCGTGATCGGGATGCCGGCGTAGGCCGGAGCCGCGAGCGCCGACGTGATGCCGGGAACGATTTCGAACGGCACGCCCGCCGCGTGTAAGGCGGCCGCTTCTTCGCCGCCGCGTGCGAACACGAACACGTCGCCGCCCTTGAGCCGCACGACGTTCTTACCCTCGCGTCCGAGGCGAACGAGGAGCGCCGTGATCTCGTCTTGCGAGAGCGTGTGCGCTCCGGCTTTCTTGCCGACGTAAATCTTCTCGCATGACGCGGGAGCGAGCGCCACGATTGCGGGCGACGCGAGATAATCGTACACGAGGACGTCGCAAGCGGCGATCGCACGTGCGCCCTTGCGCGTCAACAACCCGGGATCGCCCGGCCCCGCGCCCACGAGCCAGACGCGGCCGCGGCGGGAACTCACTCCGGCGCGTCGGTCTCGCGGGGCGCGACGGTCTGTGCCTGCAGATCGAAGAGTTCGTCGAGCAGGCTCGCAACGTTCTGGGCTCCCGTATGATCCGAAGCCGCGCGGTCGCGTACCTTGGTAACGACGCTGTGCAGCAGCTTTGAAATGATCGTGAGCGAGGCGCCCGTGATCAGCATGCGCTCGCGTTCGCTCAGCTCCGGACACCGCGCGAACAGCCGCTCGATCTCCGCTTCGCGAATCGCTTCGGCTTTTTGCACGAGCGAACTGACGACGGGAATCGCGACCCGTGCTTGATACCAGCGCGCGAAGCGGTCGGCGTGCTCGGCGATGATCTCTTCGACGAGCGGCACCGCTTCGCGGCGCCGTTCGAGGGTCGTGTCGACGACGTCTTTGAGGTGGTCGATGTCGGCCAGGTGAACGCCCGGCACGCGAACGACGTCGGGATCGGCGTCGCGCGGCACCGCGATGTCGATGATGAACAGCGAGCGTTCGGGCCGCGCGAGCATCGCTTCGGCGACGTTGCCCGGCCCGAGAATAAAGTGCGACGCGCCGGTCGAGGTGATGACGATGTCCGCGCGTGCCAGCGCCGCAACGAGCCCCGGCAGTTCGACTGCCGTGCCGGTTCCGAGCGACTCGACGACGTCGCGAGCTTTGCCGGCCGACCGGTTGGCGACGAGCAGTTCACACCCTTCGAGCCGCAGCCGTTTGGCCGCGAGCGTTCCCATTTTGCCCGCGCCGACCACGAGTACCGTCTTGCCTTCGAGCGAACCGAGTTGCGCCTTCGCGAGCTCGATCGCGGCCGTTGCGACGCTAACCGAATCGCCGCCGATGTGCGTGCGCGTGCGCGCTTCCTTCCCGGCCTTGAGCGCTTCGCGGAACAGCGCGTGCAGGGTCTTGCCGAGCGAACGCGCTTTCTGCGCTTGAATGTAGGCTTCTTTGACTTGCCCGAGGATCTCGGCCTCGCCGATGAGCATCGAATCGAGCCCGGTTGCGACGCGGAAGAGATGGTCCGCGGCTTGCGATCCGAGCAGCGTGTACATATACGAGGACATGTCGTGCTGCACGTCGCCGTGGCGGAAATGCCGGATGAACGACTTGAGCTGCTCGACGCCCGCTTCGTACTCTTCGAGCTCCGCGTAGATCTCAAGCCGGCCGCAGGTCGAGAGCATCACCGCTTCGCGCACCATCTCGTAGTCGCGCAGGGCGATCAGCGTTTCGGCCATCCGCGAGGGCGGAAATGCATGGCGCTCCCGGACGTCGACCGGGGCCGTGTTATGCGAGAGGCCGAGGCAGACTAGCGGCACGGGAACCCTGGTTGGGGGAGCTTGGGTCGCAATGAGCGGGGGGCGGGCATGGCACATAGATACGTACCATGGCAAGGGCAATGCATGCTACGGAAAGAGTTAGACGCCGGCACCCTTCGACCCGCCCAGGGGCCTTCGAGGGGTCCCCTGCTGCCGCTAGGTCGTCCGGCCCTGGGCAAACTCGCTTAAGGGAGCTTAAGATAACTCTTCCGTGTCTGCTGACTTTCTAGAGGTCGACAAAGTCACGAAGACGTTCCCGGTTGCATTAGGCTTCGTTCCGTGGGCTCGAAAATTTGGGCGTGTGGAAAGAGCAACGGCTTTGGGAGGCGTCTCCTTTAGCGTGCGCCGCGGCGAGCTCTTTGGGCTCCTTGGAGCAAACGGCGCCGGCAAGAGCACGATCCTGCGCCTCATATCGGGCCTAGTGATCGCCGATAGCGGCACGATTCTGGTCGACGGAATCGACGTCCGGTCGGCGCCGCTCGCCGTCCGGCGCAAGGTTGCACTGTGCTGCACCGACGAGCGCAGCTTTTATTACCGGTTGACCGGGCGGCGCAACCTCGAATACTTCGGTGCGCTCGTCGGCCTGCACGGTCAGCGGCTGCGCGAGCGCATCGCGTACGTCGCGCGTTTGGTCGATCTTACGGGCGATCTCGACCGCCGGTTCGACGCCTTTTCTTCGGGGATGAAGCAGCGTCTGGGGATCGCGCGCGGCTTACTCGGCGACCCGGAGCTGCTGATCCTCGACGAACCGACTCGGGCGGTCGATCCGGTGCACGCTGCGAGCATTCGCACGTTCGTACGCGACGAGCTCGTGGGGCGGCAAGGTAAGACGGTGCTGCTCGCGACCAACACGCTCGACGAAGCATGGGAGCTGTGCGAGCGAATCGCGGTGCTGCGCCGCGGACGCCTGGTTACGATCGGGGCGCCCGATGCGCTCGCCGCCGGCGGGAGCGGGCCGGTTCGTTACGCCATCACAGTCGACCGGACCGATGATGATTTAGTCGCTCGCACGCGCGCGGTTCCGGGGCTACTCGAGCTCGAGGTCGCAAGCGACGGCGACGGCATGCAGCTCAACGTCCGGCTGGACGCCGAGCCGCGGACGTTGACCGAGCTGCTTCGCGCGGTTAGCGCGAACGGCGTGTGCGTGTCGTCGATACGGCCGCAGGAGCGAACCCCGGCGGACGTTTTTGCGGATCTCGTCTCGGAGGGTCCGGAGTGAGCGGCGATATCGCGACGGCGGCCCGCAAAGTGTCTGCGACGTTCTTGCGAGATGCGCGCTTGATGATGTCCTATCGCTTGATGTTCCTCCTCGAGTTGATTGCGGTCGTTGCGAGCGTTGCGGGCCTCTGGTTCATTTCGAAAATCGTGCCGGCGTCGGCCGCGTTCGGCGGGGGCCACGTCTCCACATACTTTGATTACGCCGTCGTCAACGTCGCATTCGTTACGCTGCAAACGGCGGCTCTGCAGAGTTTTGAAAGCTCGATTCGCAACGAGCAAGTCTTCGGCACGTTGGAAGCGATACTGTCCACGCCGACCCGAGTGTCGCTCGTCGTTCTCGCTGCGGGAGCTTGGGCGTTCACGTTCTCCTTCATTCAAGTCGCTATGTATCTGACGATGGGTGGCCTCTTCGGACTTCACTTCAGCCATATAAACCTCGTAGCGCTTGCGGTCTTCTTGATTTTGGCGATTACCGCAACCGTGCCGCTCGGCGTCATCAGCGCGGCTGCGGTCGTTCGCTTCAAGCAAGGTTCGCCGACGGGATTCATTTTCAACCGTGCCGCGACGCTGCTCGCGGGCGTGCTGTTCCCGGTTTCGCTGCTGCCGGCGTGGCTGCAAGTGTTCTCGTGGGCGTTGCCCATCACGCACGCGCTGAACGGAATCCGCGGCGCCTTCCGCGGCGCGACGCTGGGCGAGATGTCGTACGACGTTCTCTGGCTCGGCGCCGCCACCATCGTCTTATTGCCGCTGGCGCTGCTCACTTTCCGAGCGGCGGTGGCGCGTGCCAGATTCGACGGAACCCTCGGCCAGTACTGAACGCCAAATCTCAAGGAGCTCGATCGTGGACCTTCGCCTCGCCCCATCCCAGAGCCGGATTCTTGCATTGCGCGGCGACGTCGTCGCGACGGTCTTGGAAGACGGAGCCGTTCTGCTCGACTTGCAGAGTAAGTACTTCTACGCACTCAATGGCAGTGCGTGGTCGATCGTGCAGTGTCTCGAGGGCGGTGCGGCGCTCCACGACGTTGAGGCATTCGCGCAAACGTGCGGCGCGTCCGATGGCGACGGCGTTCGCAGCTTCGTGTCTTCGCTGGAAGCACACGGTCTGCTCGAGAGCGTCGACGAAGCGGGGCCGGCGCTACCGTTGCCCGCTTCCCGCACCCCGTGGATCGCGCCGACGATCGAACGGCAGGCGGAGCCGCTTCAGCGCGTGCTCGTCAGCGCGTTCGACCCGAGCATTCCGCTCGCTGAATGAACGACGCATTTCTCGCCGGTCCGCTGCGCGTTCGCATCGAAACGTGCGAGCCGTCCGTGCGAGACAAGATCGCGGAGACGCTCGCGCTCTACGATCGACCGTGGGACGGGCCGTTTCTGGACATCGTCTTGGATGCGCGTTCGGTCGATCGCGGCGCGGTCATGGTCGACGGGGCGTACCTTCGCTGTGCGCGCATGACGGTCGACGCAGACGGCGGCGAGTTTCATGCAACGACGCGCTGCGGAGCGCGCGCGCGCTCGTCCGGAGCGGCCCGGCGGCGATGGTCGATCGAGGTGCCG
>Ga0302326_10015851_pt1 | contig 15820 bp, 13 predicted proteins | sample Palsa_T0_3_FD_202264 | JGI IMG/M metagenome (GOLD analysis project Ga0302326, IMG submission 202264) | Peat permafrost microbial communities from Stordalen Mire near Abisko, Sweden - Palsa_T0_3 | ecosystem: Environmental > Terrestrial > Soil > Palsa > Peat permafrost | place: Sweden: Abisko... | reverse complement strand
ATGGTCCGAGAACGGCGAGGATCTGACCGTCGGCCACGGTGAGATCGAGCCCGTCGAGGACGGTGAGCGCGCCGTAGCTTCGGCCGACGCCGTCGAGGCGGAGCGCGGGCGGCTTCGAAGGCTCGGGCGGCTGCGAAGGCTGCGCCGCGGCCTCCGTCGGGGTGCCGAGCTGGGTCATGTGAGCACCGGCAACGTGGTGCCTGTGGTGCCTGTGGCGCCCGTGGCGCGGCGCGCGAACCAGTTGTTGAGGAGCAAGGTCGGGATCCCGGCAACGAGGATCATCACCAACGCGTACGGCGCGGCAGCGCCGTAGGCGGCCGCTCCTTGATAGGCCCAAAACTGCGTGACGAGGGTGTGATGACCGATCGGGATGAGGATCAACGTGGCCGTCAGCTCCGTCACCGACGACAGGAAGACAAGGCAAAAGCCGGCGGCCAGCCCCGGCGCGATCAGCGGCACGGTGATCAACGCGAAGGAGGCGAGCGGTCCGCGTCCGAGACTCCGCGAGACCTCGGCGTAGCTCTCCGAGGTCTGCACCACTGACACCTTCACACACACCAGCGCGAGCGGCAGGAACAGCAGGGCGTAGACGACGATGAGCAACGTGGAGCTCTGATAGAGGCGGTAGGCGTAGCGGGTCGTGAAGAAGACCGCGCTCAGGGCGACGACAACGCCGGGTAGGCCCTGCACGAGGTAGGCGCCGCGTTCCATGACCCGTTGCAGGGTGTGGGGTCGGCGGACCGCCATGACGGCGACGGGGACGGCCAAGACGGTGGCGAGGAGGGCCCCGCCGGCGCCATAGCCGACGGTCGACGCGAGGGCGTGGGCCAGACTGGTCGAGGCCGGCAGAGTCGTCCGCTGGGATCGCACCATCCAGCCGATCAGCGTGGCGATGGGCAGGACCACGGCCAGGCCGACCAATCCCCCGAAGGCGACGAGCACGCCGGCCCCCGCCGAGGTTGACGGTTTGACCCGGACCGGATCGCGGCTGACGGTCGGGCCCGTCGGATGGGTGCGGCGGGTGACGACCGCCTCGCCGGCCAGGACCAACAGACCCATCATCGCCAGGGGCAGAGCCAGGGCCGACGCCGCCGCTGGATCGAACTGGAACTCGGTGAACACCTCGGTGGTGAAGGTCTGGAACCGCAGGATCTCGAAGGCGCCGAACTCGGCCATGACGGCCAATGCGACGAGCAGGCACCCGCCGGCCAGGCCGGATAGGACCTGGCGCATCGTCACCCGCCAGAACGTCTCCCAGGGGCCGAGCCCGAGGCTGCGGGCGACACCCTCCGCCTCCGGATCGGCGCGGCGCAAGGCGGCTCGGACCGGGAGGTACACCAGGGGGTAGCTGGTCAGGGTCATGACGAGCGAGGCACCCATGAGCCCGTGGATCCAGGGGAACGTCGAGTGCCACGTGTAGCCGACGACAAAGTCGGGGAAGGCAATGGGCAAGACGACGAGCGCGGCGAGAAGGCGGCGGGCGGGGAGGGCGAGGCGTTCGAGGCACCAGGCGGTGGCCGTGCCGACCACCGCGGTCGTCGCGCAGACGATGACGACCAGCTTCCCCGTGTTGCTCAGCAACATCGCCGATCGGGCGCGGAACAACACGGTGTGAACCTCCTGCCAGCCGGCGTGGTGAGCGTCGATGAGGAGGAAGACGAGGGGCGCGAGGGTAAAGGCGACCACCATCGCTCCGACGACCGTGCTCGGGCGGGCGCGCCGCCGATGGTGGCTGTGGCCGTGGCTGTGCCTGTGCCTCAGGCTCAGGCGGCGGCGGTCGGGCGGCGGATGGGCGTCGCCTGCCGGCGCCGGGACGATTGTTGCCGTGCCGCTCATAATGTAAGGCCCACCATAGTAAACAGGTTTGGCTTAGCTCAGCTCGGTCGCTGCTGCTGCTGGGGTGCCGCAGGTTGTCACTGGGGGTCTCTACGGTGAGGTCGCGCCTCGAGTGGCCGGCGCCCGTGATCGTTGGGCGGTCCTCCTTCACCTGCATCCCTCTGCCACGAGGAGCTACGCGCGTGATTGCCACCATCAAGTCGGCCACCCTGCTCGGGATCGAAGGGCATCCCGTCACCGTCGAGGTCCACATCGGGCGGGGACTGCCCGCCTTCACCGTCGTCGGGCTACCGGATGCGGCCTGCCGCGAGTCGCGGGACAGGGTCCGGGCGGCCTTTGCGTCGAGTGAGCTGGAGTTCCCCAAGACCAGGGTCACCGTCAACCTGGCACCGTCCGGGGTCCGCAAGATCGGCGCCGGCCTCGACCTGGCCATCGCCGTGGCCATCCTGGCCGCGCAGGGGCGCATCGACGGTCGCGTCGTGGAGGAGTGCGCGTTCCTCGGCGAGTTGGGCCTCGATGGGCGGGTGCGCGCCATCGCGGGCGTCTTGTCCCTCGTCGATGCCCTGGACACGCCGGCCGTGGCCGTTCCCCTCGAATGTGTCAACGAGGCGTCCCTTGTGGGGCGTCACCTCGTGCGGGGTGTGTCGAGCCTGCGTGCCGCGGTGGCGGCCATCGCCGGTCGCGAGCCGTGGCCCGAGCCGCCCTTCGTGGGGACTGCTGCCGCAGCGCGGCCGTCAGTTGATCCGGCCGGCCTCATCCCCGACCTGGCCGCCGTGCGGGGTCAGCCGCTCGGCCAGTGGGCCGTCGAGGTCAGCGCCGCGGGCGGACACCATCTGCTCATGATCGGGCCGCCGGGTGCTGGCAAGACCATGCTCGCCGGCTGCCTGCCCGGCCTCCTGCCCGCCCTGACCCGGGCTGAGGCGCTGGAGGTCACACGCATCCACTCGGCGGGCGGGCTGGCGCTGCCGCACGGCGGCCTCGTCGAGCAGCCTCCTTTCCGGGCGCCCCATCACACGGCGTCGATGGTCTCGCTCGTGGGGGGCGGGACGGCGTTGGCTCGACCCGGCGAGATCAGCTTCGCGTGTCATGGGGTCCTCTTCATGGACGAGTTGGCGGAATTTCCGCCGGCGGTGCTCGACACGCTCCGCCAGCCCATCGAGGAGGGGTGGATCCGGGTGTCTCGCGCTCGCCACACGGTGACCTTCCCCGCCGACTTCCTGCTCGTCGCCGCCATGAACCCGTGCCCGTGCGGCGAGGGCGGGGCCTTCGGAAGCTGCCGCTGTTCGGACGCAGTGCGCAACCGCTACGTGCGGCGCGTGAGCGGGCCGCTGCTCGACCGATTTGACCTCCGGGTGGTCGTGAGCAGACCGGACGCGTCCGATCTGCTCGGCGCCGAGCCTTCGGAAGCGTCGCGCATCGTCGCGGCCCGTGTCGCTGCGGCACGGGCGCTCGCCCCCACGCGCGGCGTTTGTTGCAACGCCGATCTCGACGCCGACGCCCTGGACCGGTGGGCCGTGCTCAGCTCGCCGTCGCGCCGCCTGATCGAGCATCGTCTCCGCGCCGGTCGCTTATCGGCGCGGGGCCTCCAGCGGGTGAGACGAGTGGCACGGACACTGGCCGACCTGGCCGGGGACGAGTCGGGCGTCCTCGACGAGCGTCACGTGGCCGCCGCCCTCGAGCTTCGGGCCGACACGGCCGTCTTGGACGTGGCGTCATGAGCGGCGCCGCATCGGGGCGCACCGCCCTGCCCGACGAGGCCTACACCGTCGCCTTGTTGACGCTGCCCGGTCTATCGCCCACGCGGTTGGCCGTGCTGCTCGGTCAGCGCCAGGCGGGGGACGATCCAGCGGTCACTCGTCCGGGGGATCCGGTCGTGCCACCCCTCTTCCCGCTCGATGTGCCCAAGGCGGTCGGTCCGACCCGCTCGGCGGCCGAGGTCTGGTCGTTCGTCCTGGCCGGGCGGGCGCTCCAGCAGGCGACGGCCGGCGGCCCGGGCGGGCGTCTTGGGCGTGGTGGGCGTGGTGGGCGCGGGGGGCCTGGGGCAACTCGGGACGACGACCCTGAGGTCACGGCCGCCCGTTGGGCGGCCATGGCTGCCCGCCTCGATGTTGTCGATCTCTGGGAGCGCTATCGCCGGCTGGACATCGTTGTCGATCTTCTCGGTACCGACAGCTACCCGTCGCAGCTGGCGAGTGACCGGGAGGCGCCGTACGTCCTGTTTCGGCGCGGCCGCCAATGGCCCCTGGACGGCCATCGGGTCGCGATCGTCGGGACCCGCCGCTGCACACCCGCGGGGCGCGAGATCGCCCGCGAATTCGGCCAGGCTCTCGCCGCCGCGGGCGTCCGAGTCGTCAGCGGCTTGGCGCTCGGTATCGACGGCGCCGCTCATCAGGGTGCCATGGAGGGCGGTGCCGGGCGAGCCGATGGGGCACCGATCGGCGTCGTCGCCGGAGGATTCGACCTCCCCTACCCGGCACGCCATCGCACTCTCTGGCGTGACGTCGTTGAGCGCGGCGTGCTCGTCTCGGAGTGGCCTCTCGGCACCCCGAGCGAGGGTTGGCGATTCCCCGCCCGCAACAGGATCATCGCTGGGCTGGCCGACGCTGTGGTCGTGATCGAGTCCCAGGAGCGGGGCGGCTCGATGATCACCGCCAACGCCGCCCTCGAGCGGGGCGTCAGCGTCCTCGCCGTACCAGGCAGCATCCGCAACCCGGCGGCCGCCGGGACCAACCAGCTCTTGCGGGACGGAGCCGCGCCGGTCTGCGGGATCGAGGACGTGTTCGACGCCCTCTCACTCGACTCGCCTGCTCCTCCGGCGAAGGGGGACGGCCGGACCCCGCCAGGGGCGACGGCCGAGCGGCTGCTCGCGGTCATGGGGTGGGAGCCGATCCGGTTGGATGTCTTGATGGCGCACAGCACGCTTGACCCGTCGACGATTGCGCTCGAGCTCGCCCATCTCGAGCTGGCGGGCTGGGTCGCCGAGCGAGCGGGTTACTGGCATCGCATCGGGCCGCCGCCGCGCTGACGGCCCGGAGTCGTCGGCGGCGGTCCGCGGGCCGCGGTGGGAGCGGGCCTAGCGTGTCGCCCATGCTCGGGGTGTTTCGATGACCGGCTGGGAGCTTGACGAGTTCTCACGGTCGCTTACCGGCGTCGCCCCCACGACCCTGGTGGCGTACCGCTCCGACCTTGACGCCTTCACGGCGTGGGCCGAGCGTCTCGGGATCCAAGATCCCGCCGCCGTCGACCGGATCTTGCTGCGCCGCTATCTGGCGCACCTCACCACCCGGCGCTACGCCCGGCGCTCGGTCGCCCGCAAGATCGCCGCCCTCCGCCGATACTTCGCCTGGTGCCGGCGCACCGGTCGCTGCACGGTGAGCCCGGCCGAGCGCCTCAGCGCGCCGGGCGGCGGGGCCCGGCTGCCGCGGGTCCTCACGGCAGCCGAGGCCACCGCGTTGATCGAGGACAGCAGCGGCCGCACGGCGGGTGACTCCGACGCCATCCGTTGGCGCGACGACGCCGTTCTCGAGCTGCTCTACGGGAGCGGGCTTCGAGTCAGCGAGCTGTGCGGGCTCGACATAGCCGCCGTCGGCCTCGACCGCTCGGTGGTCACCGTCTGGGGCAAGGGCGCCAAGCAACGCCAGGTGCCCATCAGCCGCCCAGCCGTCGCCGCATTGCGGGCGTGGTTGGAGGGCGGTCGGGCGGAGATGCTGGTCGACTCCGCCGGCGGGGTCGACGCGTTGTTTGTCAATCGCCGCGGCCACCGCCTCTCAACCCGCGACGCCCGCCGCATCGTCGACCATCGATCGCCGACTCCGCTGCATCCGCACGCCTTGCGCCACAGCTTCGCGACACACCTGCTCGACAACGGAGCCGACCTGCGGGTGGTCCAAGAGTTGCTCGGCCACGCCAGCCTGCAAACGACCCAGATCTACACGCACGTCTCCAAAGAACGCCTCCTCCAAGCCCACGAGCGCTCCCACCCGCGGGCCTGAGAAAGGTCATGGACACCGACGAGGCCGCCATCGATGACGCGATCATCGACAAGCTCTGGAACGACTACAAGACCACCGGCGCCCGCGACGCGCGCGACCGACTGATCCTGCACTACTCACCGCTGGTCAAATACGTGGCGGGACGCGTGTCAGTCGGCCTCCCCGCGACCATCGAACAGGCCGACCTCGTCAGCTACGGGATCTTCGGCCTCATCGATGCCATCGAGAAGTTTGATCCGACGCGAGAGGTCAAGTTCGTGACCTACGCCATCGCCCGGATTCGCGGCGGGATCATCGACGAGTTGCGGTCGATCGACTGGGTGCCGCGGTCGGTCCGAGCCAAGGCTCGGTCGGTCGAGCGGGCCTACGCCACCCTGGAGCACCGGCTGTTGCGCACGCCCTCCGACGACGAGGTCGCGGCTGAGCTCGGCATCTCCCCGTCGACGCTCCAGACCATGTTCAAGCAGATCTCCTTCGTCGGCGTGGTCGCCCTCGACGAGATGCTCTCGTCGGGCGGGGGGGAGCGCAGCGAGTCGGCGACCCTCGGCGACACGCTCCCCGACAAGACCGACGGGCCCGTCGACCTCTTCGAGGGCGAAGAGATCAAGATGCTGCTCGCCGCCGCCATCAACCGCCTGGGTGAGCGGGAGAAGACGGTGTTGACGCTCTACTACTACGAGGGTCTCACGCTCGCCCAGATCGGCGAAGTGCTGGGCGTCACCGAGAGCCGGGTGTGCCAGATCCACACCAAGGCGGTGTTGCTGCTGAGGTCGCGGATGGCCGCTGCTGAGCGAGAGTCGGCGTGAAAGGCCATAAAAAGGAATGAGACGGTAACCTGTCTCCAACGTTGGAGACACATACAGGGACATATTCCCCGGATCTGCCTCCAACGTTGGAGACACTTTTCCTGATCATGTCATTTCATGCAGCACGGTGTAGGACGGTGTAGGACGGGGCAGGACGGGGCGGACGGGGCCGACAGGGCCGACAGGGCCGACGGGGCCGACGGTGCAGGCGGGGCCGACGGTGCAGGACGGTGGAGGACTGGGCGGGCGGGGTCGACGGGGCCGACGGCCGTCTATAGTGTTTGGGCTCCGGCAACTCCGCCGGGCCAATCCCAGTCCCCGGACGCCCTCACGGTCGCCGCCACCTTGTGGCGGTGCGAGCGCCCGGTCCACCGACAACCGTAGGGAGGCACCGCCATGGCGGTCGTCAGCATGAAGCAACTCCTCGAGGCCGGGGTGCACTTCGGGCACCAGACGCGGCGCTGGAACCCCAAGATGAAGCGATTCATCTTCGGTGAGCGCAACGGCATCTACATCATCGATCTCAACCAGACGCTGTCTCGCATCGAGACGGCCTACACGTTCACGCGGGACCTTACGGCCGAGGGCGGGACGGTGCTGTTCATCGGCACCAAGAAGCAGACCCAGGACCCCATCGCCCGCTACGCCCAGGCCTGCGGGATGCCGTACATCAACGAGCGCTGGCTCGGCGGCATGCTCACCAACTTCTCGACCATCGCCAGCCGCGTCAAGAAGATGCAGGAGTACGAGCGGATGAAGGCGGCCGGCGACTTCGAGGCCATGCCCAAGAAGGAAGCCCTGATCTTGTCGCGCGAGCTCGAAAAGCTGCAGCGCAACCTGGGCGGCATTCGGGGGATGATGCGGCTGCCCGACGCCGTGTTCGTCATTGACACCAAGAAGGAGCACCTGGCCGTCACCGAGGCCAACAAGCTCGGGATCCCCGTCGTGGCGGTGGTCGACACCAACTGCGATCCTGACCTCGTTCAGTACGTGATCCCGGGCAACGACGATGCCATCCGGGCCGGCAACCTGCTGTGCCGCGTGATGGCCGACGCCATCGACGAGGGCCGCCACATCGCCGCCCGCAAGGCAGCCCGGTCCGGCGTCTCCGCCGAGACGTTCCAGGCCGCGGCCCCCGCGCCGCTGACCGCCGAGGAGCAGGCCCGCCGCGACGCCGAGCAGGCCGAGGCCCGCCGCCAGTTCGCCGAGCAGGCACGCGAGCGCGAGGCCCGCCTGGCCACGAGCGCCCTCGAGGGCGAGGGCGAGGCCGAGGGTCAAGCCGAAGCGGCCACCGAGGTACCGACGCCCGAGGTTGCGGCTGAGCCGGAGACGGTCGCCGCCGCTGAGGATGGCGCCGAGGATGGCGCCGAGGCGTAGTTGTTGGCCAGCCGGCGCGCCGGCTGAGCCGATGGAGCCGGTCGAGGTCGACCGGGACACATTCCCCCTATCTCAAGAAACGACAAGGATCGCTGATCATGGCTGGCTTCACCGCCAAGGACGTACAGACCCTCCGCCAGGCCACAGGGGCCGGCATGATGGACTCGAAGAAGGCGCTCGAGGCCAACGACGGCGACGCTGAGGCGGCCGCCAAGTGGCTCCGGGAGCGCGGCCTCGGCAAGGCCGCCGAGCGGACCGACCGCGACAACTCCGAGGGTGCCGTCGCCGTGGCGTCGACGCCGACGTCGGCCTCGATCGTGCAGCTCAAGAGCGAGACCGATTTTGTGGCCAAGTCGCCCCAGTTCGTGGCCTTCGCCCAGGAGCTGGCTCAGCTGGTCGCCGAGAAGGGTGCCGAGGCCGTCGCCGAGCGCAAGGACACCATCGACGATCTCAACGTGACGCTGAAGGAACACATCGAGCTCGGCACCGTCGTCCGTTTCGAGGCCGCGGCCGGCAACACCCTCGACACCTACCTGCACGTCCAAAACGGGAGGGGCGTCAACGCCGTCCTCGTCGAGCTGTCCGGCGGCGACGCCGAGCTGGCCCACGACATCGCCGTTCACATCGCCTTTGGCAAGCCCAGCGTCCTCAACCGCGCTGACGTCGCCGAAGCCGACGTCGAGGCCGAGCGCGAGTCGCTGACCAACCAGACCCGCAACGAGGGCAAGCCGGAAGCGGCGCTGCCCAAGATCATCGAGGGCAAGCTCAACGGATGGTTCAAGCGGGTGCCCGGCGGCGTGCTCCTCGAGCAGCCCTACGCCAAGGACGACAAGCTCACCGTGCAGCAGGTCTTGGGGGGCGCCACGCTCGTCCGCTTCGCGCAGGTCACCGTCGGCGGGTGAGTTGATCGTGGAGCCGGCGGCGGCCCCCTACCGACGGGCCGTTCTCAAGCTGTCCGGGGAGGCCCTGGCCTCCTCGGCCAGCGACGAGACCATCGACGGTGGGGTGGTCGAGCGCCTCGCCATCGAGATCGCCGAGGTTGTCGCAGCGACGGCGATCGAGCTGGCGATCGTCGTCGGCGGCGGCAACATCTGGCGGGGCCTGACCGGTGCCGGTGCCGGCATGGATCGGGCCACCGCCGACTACATGGGGATGCTGGCCACCGTGATCAACGCGCTCGCCCTCCAGGACGCCCTCGAGCGTCGCGGTCAACCGACGCGGGTGCAGACGGCCATCCAGATGGCCCAGGTGGCGGAGCCCTACATCCGCCGCCGAGCGATGCGTCATCTCGAGAAGGGTCGCGTCGTGATCTTCGCGGGCGGGACGGGCAACCCGTACTTCACGACCGACACGACGGCCGCGCTGCGGGCGGCCGAGATCGAAGCCAACATCATGTTCAAGGGCACCCACGGCGGCGTCGATGGCGTGTACACCGCCGATCCCCGGACGGATCCGACGGCGCAGAAGCTCGAACGGATCTCCTTCGGCGAGGTGCTCGCCAAGGAGCTGCGCGTCATGGATCTGACGGCCATCACGCTCTGCAAGGAAAACAGCCTGCCGATCTGCGTGTTCGACGTCATGGCCCCCGGCAACATCGGCCGCGCTCTTGGCGGTCAGCCGATCGGTACGCTGGTCAGTTGATGCGGTTTGTCCCCAAGGGGTTTGTCCCCAAGGTTCGTGGCCGAGATGTCTGACGAGACCCTTCTCGACGCGGTCCTCGATGACGCCAGGGACAAGATGGCCAAGGCCGTCGCGCACGCCCAGGCTGACTTCGCGGGGGTACGCACCGGCCGGGCCAACGCCGGCCTCGTCGACAACCTCAAAATCGAGTACTTCGGGAGCGACGTGCCGCTCAAACAGCTCGCCAGCTTCAACGTTCCCGAGGCGCGCCTCCTCGTCATCATTCCCTTCGACAAAGGGGCCATGAAGTCGATCGAGAAGGCCATCCAAAACTCCGATCTCGGGCTCACGCCGTCCAACGACGGCACCGTGATCCGCCTGACGTTCCCCCAACTCACCGCCGAGCGGCGGCGCGATCTGGTGAAGGTCGTCAAAAACAAAGCCGAGGAGGCGCGGGTGGCCATCCGCAACGTTCGGCGGTCGGCGCGGCATGATCTAGAAGAGCTGGAGCATGATGGGGACATCTCATCCGATGAGCTCGAGCGTTCGGAGAAGGAGATGGAAAAGCTGACGGCTGAGTATGTGGCCGAGATCGAGCGGTTGGTCCAGCACAAGGAGGCGGAGCTACTCGAGGTGTGACGCAGGACCGGTCGTGACCGGTCCGACCGTTGTGGCCACGAGACAGCTCTCGCCGAAGGGGGACCGATGGCAGAGTACGAGGAGTACAGCACCCCACCCAACCGGCCGCCCGCCGAAGGCATCCGCATCATCGGTGCCGAGGAGGCCGGGTCGGTCGTCGCGGGTGGACAGCAGGGCGACGGCGAGCCGGGAGGCGGTCGGCCGTCGGCCCCGCCGCTGCCCTCGCCCTCGCCCTCGCTCAGCTTCGGCGACGACGAGGACATCCCGCCCCCTCCCCCCTGGTCCCGACCCCTCGCGCCGGGTGGCGCGGCTGGCCTCGCACCGGCCGGGTCCGCGTCCAGCCCCGGCTCGGCGCCGGAGCTCCCCCACTGGACCGATCCCCCGACCGGCGAGGTGCCCCGCATCTTGAGCGACTCCGACCAGTCCCCAGCCGTGGAGAGCGGCGAGTGGAGCGGCTTCAGCCGCGCGCCTCGGTGGCGCAACGAAGGCGACGACTGGGACGAGGCCGACTTCGGCGACGCCAGCGTGCTCGCCGATGACGAGTCACGGATCGGCGCCCTCGACACCTCCCGGACCGAACACTCGGACCTCTACAGCTTCGATGACCCGGAGCCGGCGCCGCCCACACGAATCCAGACACGGCGCGACCCGGCGCCCCCCGGGGCGGAGGGGCGCGTACGGGGTCGGGGCGGGCCACCAAGCGCACGCGACAACACCCAAGCGGTGATCATCGGCGCCGCCCTCGGCGCCGTCTTCTTGATCTGCGCGGCGCTGGGACCGCGCTTCGTGCTCGTCTACACCGCCGCCATCATCGTGTTCCTCACCGCGGAGCTCTTCGCCGTCCTCCGCCGCGCCGGCTACAAGCCGGCGACGTTGCTCGGTCTCGTGGCGACGATCGCCCTCGTCTTCGGTTGCTACTGGAAGGGCGAGCGGGCGGTCCCCCTCATCCTCGTCCTCGTCGTCGTCTTCACCTTCATCTGGTACCTCGCCGGCGTCGTCCACGCCCGACCTACCGTCAACATCGCCGCCACCCTGCTGGCCTTCGGGTGGGGCGGACTACTCGGGTCGTTCGCCGCCCTCCTCCTGCGCCCGGTCGGCGTCGCGGGGCACAGCCGCGATGGTGTCGCCTTCCTACTCGCCGCCGTCCTGTGCACCGTCGTCAACGACGTGATCGCCTACGTCGCCGGTCAGGCCTTCGGTGTCACCCCGATGGCGCCGTCGGTGAGTCCGGCCAAAACATGGGAAGGGTTCGGCGTGGCGGCGGTCGCGACCATCCTCACCGGCGCCGGCGTGATCGGGAGCATCCACCCCTTCAACCGGGTCGACGGCTTCATCCTCGGCGTCGCCGTGGCCGTCATGGCACCCGTCGGCGACCTGTGCGAATCGATGGTCAAACGGGACATCGGTCTGAAGGACATGGGCTCGACGCTGCCCGGCCACGGCGGTCTGGCCGACCGCTTCGACGGCCTGCTCTTCGTCCTCCCGACCGTGTATTACCTGCTGCAAGTGCTCCACGTAGGGGTGCTGTAGGGCGCTAGGGCTTCCAAGGATGCGAACATGGCCCGGTGGCCATTTCCATTTCCGTGGTCGGTTCGACCGGATCGATCGGCCAACAGACCCTCGATGTAGTCCGCCAGGAGCCTGACCGATTCTCCGTCGTCGCCCTTGGCGCGGCAACGTCGATCGAGTTGCTGGCCGCTCAGGCCGCGGAATTCCGACCCACCGTGGTCGCGCTCGCCGACGAGGGCTTGGCGCCCGCCCTCAAGGAACTGCTGCCGGCCGGCATCGAGCTCAGGGCCGGCGCATCGGCGCTGCCGTCCATCGCCGGCATGGCCGACGTCACGGTCAACGCCGTCGTGGGATTCGCCGGCCTCCCCGTGACCTTGGCCACCCTTGCCGCCGGCCGGCGGCTGGCGCTGGCCAACAAACAGTCGCTGATAGCGGGGGCGCCGGCGGTTGCCGCCGTGCGTTCGACGCCGGGCGCCATGATCATCCCGGTGGACTCGGAGCACTGCGCCATCCACCAGTGCCTACGGGGCGGCTCCGGGTCCTCGTCGGGGTCTTCGTCGTCGGCGTTGGGCCGGCTCGTGCTCACGGCCAGCGGGGGACCGTTTCGCGGGCGCGACCGGGCCTCACTCGCCTCGGTGACCGTTGCCCAGGCGCTCGCCCATCCCACGTGGGCGATGGGGCCACAAAACACCATCGACTCCTCGACCCTCATGAACAAAGGCCTGGAGGTGCTCGAAGCGCACGAGCTCTTCGACGTCGACTTCGCCCAGATCGAGGTCGTCGTGCATCCCCAGTCGATCGTCCACTCGATGGTGGAATGGACCGATGGGGCCACGATCGCCCAGTTGTCGCTGCCCGACATGCGGTTGCCGATCGGCTACGCCCTGAGCTGGCCCGACCGCCTCGCCACCCCCTACGGAGCGATCGACTGGTCACGGCTCGGGACGCTCACCTTCGAGGCGCCCGACCCCGGGACGTTCGGGTGCCTGCGGCTCGCCTACGAGGCGGGCGCCGCCGGTGGCCTCGCTCCCGCCTGGCTCAACGCCGCCAATGAGGTCGCCGTCGCCGCCTTCCTCGACGGGCGGATCGCGTGGTTGCGGATAGAGGACGTGGTGGCCGCGGTGCTCGATCACTATGCGCCTGACGGTGGGATGGGACCGGTGCCTGCCGATGTTGTCTACGAGGCGGATCGCCAGGCCCGCGACCATGCCCGCCGGGCCGTTGAAAGGATGGCCGCGTGACCGATCTGCAGGAGGACGGCCCAGGGTCGGTACCGCCGCCGGCGACCGCTCCGCCCGTGGCGGGCGGCCAGGGGGGCGGCCGTTACCAGCGGTGGCGTGAGGGCCTGACGGGGGGGTACAGCCCGTCGCGGCCGGACCCAGCTCGCGAGGAGTCGGGTCGACCGACCCCACCCCACCCTCAGCCCTCACCGGCGCAGGAGCGGCGGTCCCTGATCGGTCTCGGCGGCGCCGTCGCCGCCCTGATCGTCATCGCCGCCCTCGGCCACTTCCTCGGGGTCGTGGTCGTCGTCGCCGTCATCGCCTTGGTGGTGATGCTCCACGAGCTCGGCCACTTCACGGCCGCCAAGCTCAGTGGCATGAAGGTGACCGAGTACTTCATCGGCTTCGGTCCCCGCCTGTGGTCGACCCGCCGAGGCGAGACCGAATACGGCATCAAGGCCATCCCGGCCGGCGGCTACGTTCGCATCGTCGGGATGAACAATCTCGAGGAGGTCGATCCCGCCGACGAGGCCCGCTCCTACCGGCAGGCGACCTTCCCCCGGCGTTTCGCCGTCGCCGTCGCCGGCTCGTCGGTCCATTTCGTCTTGGCCATCGTCACGGTGTGGGCGTTGTTTGCCTTTGCCGGCCAAGCCAAGATCACCCCCGGTGTCGGTGCGCTCGTCGCCCTCAAGAGCGCCAGCCCGGCCGAGGTTGCCGGTTTCGCCACCGGTGACCGCATCCTGAGCTACGACGGTCACAAGGCGTCGTCCTGGGATGCCATGCACACCTTCATCGGGGCCCGCATCGGCCAGCCGATCACCTTCGTGGTCCGGCGTCACGGCAAGGACCTGATCATCACGGCCACGCCGGCCGACGGGTCAACCCTGCTCGACACGACGGGAACACCGATCTCGTCGGATCATGAGGGATTCCTCGGCATCGAGCCCACGTCCACCAACTACTCGCTCCTCGGCTCGATCCCCCACGGCCTGCGGACCTTCTGGGATGACGGCGTCATCGCCGCCTTCAGCGGCATCGGCGCCGTGTTCGGCCCGCATGGGCTCGCCAACATCGGGCATCAGATCGTCTCCGCACCGGGGCCCACTCCGGCGGCGTCTGCCGGCGCCCGCCCGATCTCGCTCATCGGCATCGTCCAGGTCGCCGGGCAGGTCCATGGGTGGGCGGCCAAGGCCTTCTTGTTCTTCGAGGTCAACGCCTTTGTGGGCGTCCTCAACCTGTTTCCGATCCTGCCTTTCGACGGTGGCCACGTCGTGATCGCCGTCTACGAACGGATCCGGTCACGCAAGGGCCACCGGTACTGGGCTGACGTCAACAAAATGGTCCCCTACGCCATGGCCATGATGGTCCTGCTCGCCTTCGTGTTCTTGAGCTCGGCCTACCTCGATATCGCCCATCCCATCTCGCTGCATTGATGTCGCCCCTCTCTCCTCGCTCTCGTCGCTCTCGTCACTCTCGTCGCTCTCGTCGCTCTCGGAGGTCCCTGTGCTCGGTCCCAACCTGACCGCCGCCCCCCGACGCAAGACCCGCCAGATCGCTGTCGGCTCCGTCTTGGTCGGCGGCGACGCCCCCATCTCGGTGCAGTCGATGACCATCACCAAGACGGCTGACGTCGAAGGCACCCTCCAGCAGATCTACAGCCTGGCCGGAGCGGGCGCCGACATCGTCCGTTGCACCTGCAACCGCCAGGAGGCCGCCGAAGGCCTGGCGCGCATCGTGCCCAGGTCTCCCGTGCCGATCATCGCCGACATCCACAACAACCACCTCATGGCCCTGGCCGCGCTCGACGCCGGCGTCCACGGCCTCCGCCTCAACCCGGGCAACATCACCAACCCGGCCAAGATCAAAGAGGTAGCCGCCGCGGCCCGCGACCGGGGGGTGTCGATCCGCATCGGCGTCAACGCCGGATCGCTCGACTCGTCGCTCTACGACAAGTACGGCGGCGCCACGCCGGAGGCCATGGTGGAGTCGGCCGAGCGCGAGCTTGCCTACTTCGAGGAGGTGGGCTTCGACGACGTCAAGATCAGCGTCAAGGCCTCCAACGTCCCCCTCATGATCGAGGCCTACCGGCTGCTCGCCGATGCGACCGACCGCCCCCTCCACGTCGGCGTGACCGAGGCGGGGCCGGGTGTGCCGGGCCTCATCAAGGCGACCGCCGGCATCGCGACCTTGCTGGCCGAGGGGATCGGCGACACCATCCGCTACTCGTTGACCGCCGATCCCGTCGAGGAAGCGCGGGCCGGTCGGCAACTGCTCGAGAGCCTCGGCCTACGGGAGCGCAAGAACGTCGACCTGATCGCCTGCCCGAGCTGCGGCCGTGCCGAGGTAGACGTCATCGCTGTGGCGACCGAGGCCATGGCCGCCTTCGGCGCACGGGAGATCCCGCTCCAGGTGGCCGTCATGGGTTGTGTGGTCAACGGCCCCGGCGAGGCGCGAGATGCCGACCTCGGCATCGCAGCAGGGCGGCGCAAGGGCCACCTGTTCATCAAAGGGCAAAACGTGGCCGTCATCCCCGAGGAGGAGATGGTCTCGGCGCTGGTGCACTACGCCGAGCGGATCATGGAGGAGGGGGCCGAGGCTGTCCTCGCCACATCCGACCTGGAGGGCGCCCGGCGGGAGGCCGAGGCCGACCGGGCGGCGCTGCTGGACGAGAAGGGGGCCGACGCCAACTCGAGCGAGGTCAAGGTGGAGCTGATCCGCCAGCACCTCGACCGCTGAGGGCCCCGCGCCGGCCGCGCGCCGGCCGCGCCATCGGCGTCCTGCATCGTTTCAGTATCTCTCATGCTCTATCAATCTCGGCGAG
>Ga0302326_10015850_pt1 | contig 15820 bp, 15 predicted proteins | sample Palsa_T0_3_FD_202264 | JGI IMG/M metagenome (GOLD analysis project Ga0302326, IMG submission 202264) | Peat permafrost microbial communities from Stordalen Mire near Abisko, Sweden - Palsa_T0_3 | ecosystem: Environmental > Terrestrial > Soil > Palsa > Peat permafrost | place: Sweden: Abisko... | reverse complement strand
GATGCTCATCCCCGTGCTAGCTGCCCTTCCGCCTGTTCGCTCTCCCCGTGGCGTTCGGCGTCGCACTGAACTGCCTTTCGGCCGCGTCGTGCCGCTCGTACGCATCGACGATCTTGCCCACCAGGCGATGCCTGACCACATCGTGACTGGTCAGCCTGGCGAAGTGGATGTCCTCGATGCCGTCTAGGATGTCCTGGACGACGCGCAGCCCGCTGACCTGGCCGGATGGCAGGTCGACCTGGGTGACGTCGCCGGTCACCACCATCTGGGAGCCGAACCCGAGCCGGGTCAGGAACATCTTCATCTGCTCGGCCGAGGTGTTCTGCGCCTCATCCAGGATGATGAACGAGTCATTCAGGGTGTTGTGGGTGAGCAGGAAGTCCTCGGTCGTGTAGAGGGAGTCAGCGGCCGCGACCGAAATGCAGACGGCCTCCGCGGTACCGGCCGGCTCGATGCTGTCGATGAAGCGCATCGGGCGCCCGCCGCCGCCCGCAGCGCGATAGCTCTCGGCCTTCCGGGTGAGCTGGAACGGCTCGACTCCGGCGGGCAGCCGGATGTCGATGATGTACGCGTCGTGGCGGTGCGGAACGGGTTTTCCGTTCGCAAGTCCCGGGGCGCGCCCGACGGCGGGGCGGACCCGGTGATAGGCGATACCACCCAATGATCGGACCAGGAAGATCACATCATCGCGCAGTTGCGGCGAGGTGGTCGTGTACTGGACGCGGCAGGTCCGGTCCCGCTGCCTGACCGGGCCGCCGTCGGTGTCGAGCAGGCCCTGCAAGACAGCCAGCCGGACCTTCGCCGAGTTGTACAGGTACAGATCGGGCACGAATTTGGTGGCCGACCGGGTGCCATGCAAGCCGAGCAGCCGGGTAACCCGGGTCACTGGGTTCTCCAGGGTGATGACGTCCCCCGGCGAGGTCACCCGGTTCAAGATATAGTCGAGGCCCTGTTTGGGCCGGATCTCGGTACCCGGCAGCCGCCGCCGCAGCTCCCAGGCGAGCTCCGGGTCGCCTGTCGCAAAGCTCGGGGTGGTCGCTCCGGTCCGGCAGCCGTCACCGAGCAGCAGGCCGAGCGCGTACGGTTCCGTCGGCACTTGCCGGTACGGGAAGCACACGGGCGCACTGTGCAAGGGAAGCTCGTACCGGTGAGAGTGGGCAGCCCGCAGGCTGCCGATCATCTCGCGGGCCGTCAGGACCCGGTGCGGCTTGCCGCGGCGGCGGTCGTCGGGAGTGGTCACGGCCCACAGGTGGTCACCCGAGCAGAGGGTGGAGGCACCGTCCTGGCCGGTGACCCGGTAGATCTCCTTCTCCCCCTGCGGATACACGCCGATCACCGGGGTCGGCTCACCGTTCGACCCGATAACCAGGTCACCCACGGTCAGGGAGCCGATGGGCCGGAAGCCGTCGGGCGTCAGCACCGGAGTGGCAACAGGTTGCGACCGTCCACGCATAAATGCCAGCGGGGCGATCTCGATAGTGCCCGCGGTCATCAGCTTGGGGATGACGTCGGGGTCGAGCATGTCGTGCAGCGCGTCGTAGAGGGGGCGCAGGTAGGGGTCGATCTTCTCGTACAGCGTGCCCGGCAGGAAGCCGAGCCGCTCCCCCGCCTCCACCGCGGGCCGGGTCAAGATGATCCGGTTGACCTGCTTGGCCTGCAGCGCCTTGACCGCCTTGGCCATGGCCAGGTAGGTCTTGCCGGTGCCCGCCGGGCCGATGGCGAACACGATCGTGTGCTCGTCGATGGCGTCGGCGTACCGCTTCTGGTTGAGGGTCTTGGGCCGGATGGTGCGGCCGCGGGCGGACAGGATGCCGACCGTCAGCACGTCGGCGGGGCGCACGCCGCGCTCGGCCCGCAGCATGGCCGCAGCCCGTTCCACCGCGTCGGCACTGAGCTCCGCGCCCTTGCGCAGCAGCTCGACGAGCTCGTCGAAAAGCGCCGTCACCAGGGCGGTCTCCGCCGGGGTTCCGGTCGCGGTGATCTCGTTGCCGCGGACATGGATGTCCGCGTCGAACTCCCGCTCAATCACGTGCAGCAGCTCATCCCCGGAGCCGAGCAGGCTGACCATCGAATGATCAGCGGGTATCACGATCTTGACCTGCGATCGTGCCTCGCCCTGCTGCCCGTCGCCGTTGGGATTGCTGCTGGCGTTCAGGTCATCGTTTCGGATATCTGTCAATTCGACGCTCTCGAAGACCCGGAGGACCGCCCCCCGAGCGTAGTGGGCACCATGGTATCCGCCGCAGGGGCTGTCCGGGGCTGTCCGACCTCGGCAGTGATCGTGGCGGGCTCGCGTGTCTTGGAGGCAAGCTGATGGTTCATCCCGGCGGCCAGGTGAGGGCCCGGGCGCCGAGCACGTGCGCGTGGACATGCGGCACGGTCTGGCCTGCCTGCTCGCCCGTGTTGAAGACGACACGGTAACCGCTATCGCTGACACCCTCCGCCGTCGCCACCCGGTGCGCCTCGGTGATCACCTCACCGAGTAGCCCGGCGTCCGCGGCGGCCAGCGTCGCGACGTCGGGATAATGCGCCTTGGAGATGACGAGCACATGAGTCGGAGCTTGCGGGTTGATATCGCGGAACGCCAGCACCCGGTCGGTTTCCGCGACCCGGGTTGCGGGAATCTCACCGGCGGCGATGGCGCAGAACAAGCAGTCAGCCACACCAAGATCCTAGGGCTTCTCGAGGAACTTACGGGTGATTCGGGGTTCCCGGCCCCGAGCGGAGCTGGACCAGGCCCGGGCGGGCTTGAACATTGGCCTAGAAATACGCTCATACGTTCATATTCCGGTCATATGGAGGTACTGCTAAGTAACCATGTGGCGGTGCCTGGTAATCGTGCCGATCCATGCAAGTGCTGTCGTAACCTCGCACTCAATGGATATTCTTGTCTTTCGGCAATCCTCCGGCAGTGTCTGGCGGCATGTCCGAAGGCCAGCCAGGCATGTGCGTTAGTGCGTGGTTAACCGTCCATCCAGGCAGGTAGCTGGGGCGGTCTGCCAATGGCGGCAAGGCGACGGACGGCCAGATGGGTGGGAGATTTGGGGATGAAGGACCGGAGACCATGGTCCTGCACGACTTGCCTCGGGGCACGGAAGCGGCCCGATGGAGAGTGAACCTGATGAGGGGGCAGCGCGTCCAACCAATGTGACCGAAACGCTAGTAGCCAGGGGCGCCGTCGTGCCTGACGCCTTCTTGGCGTCCCCGGCGCACGCGGGGTGGAACGCTGACCGGGCGGTCACTGAGCTGTACTCCTCCCACTACCGGGCGCTCGTGCGGCTGGCGGCCCTGCTGGTGCGGGACACCCCCACCGCCGAGGAAGTGGTGCAGGACGCGTTCGTCGCGATGCACGGAGGCTGGCAGCGGCTGAGGGACGCGGAGAAGGCGCTCGCCTACCTGCGGCAAGCCGTGGTGAACCGGTCACGTTCTGTCCTCAGGCACCGGACGGTCGTCGACAAGAACTTGCAGAAGGCCCCCCCGGACATGCCGAGCGCCGAGCACGGCGCGCTTGTCCTGCTCGAGCGATCCGCGGTCGTCGCGGCGCTTCGGGAGCTGCCCGACCGTCAGCGCGAGGCCATCGTCTTGCGCTACTACGCCGATCTTTCCGAGGCTGAGATAGCGGCGGCCATGAAAATCAGCCGCGGCGCCGTGAAGAGTCACACGGCCCGTGGCATGACGGCCCTGCGTGCGGCCCTGGAGCAGGAGTAATCGTGACATCCGGCCATGACGCCACGCCACCGCAAGGGCAGGATTTTGCCGATTTCCTGCGTCGTTCGCTGCATGCTGCCGCCGACCATGTAGAGCCGAGCGCGGAGGGCCTGGAGCGGATCCGCACCCGAGTCCGCTCGGGGCCTGCCCACGCCAGCAGGGCCGCCTCCGGGCCGGCCAGCGACGGTTTCCTGGCCGATATGGTCCGGCGCTGGAACGCTGCTCGCGGCGGGCACGGCACCGCGCCAGGCCACGGCGCGGGACGGGGTCACGCGCGGCGAGCCAGAGACTGGCGTGAGGCACTGATCAGGCCCGCGATCGCGCTCGCCTGTGCCGTGTTCGTCGCGGGCGCGGTCCTGGCTTCGGTAGCTCCGCTGCGCCAGTCGCTCACCTCGTCCATATCGGCTGTCCTGGACGGCCGGAGCGCGGCGAAGACGTCCGGCTCGGCGGCTGGGGGAAGCGGCGGCCGGGCCCTGACGGGCGGCGCGGGAGCCGACACCACGTCCGCGCCGCACCGCCAGCCGACGCCGATCGCGTCCTGTTCGCCATCGTCGGCGGCTGCCCCGACCTCGTTGTCGGCCTCGTCGGCCTCGTCGGCCTCGCCGTCCGCCTCAAAGACCTTGTCGACCCCATCGACGCCGCCGCCGAGTTCGCCGGCCAGCCCGACCGCGACGGTCAGCCCGACTTCGACGGTCAGCCCGACTTCGACCGCCAGCCCGACTTCGACGGCCAGCCCGAGCGCGACCGCCAGCCCCAGCGCGACCGGCGGCGCGACGTCCAAGGCCACGGCGGCTTCCAGCCCGAGCAACACGCCGACCCCGACGCCCCAGCCAGCTGAGAGCACATGCACCGCGACGGCGTCGAAGACGCCGTCGAAGTCACCGCTGGCTGTCACGTCAGGCAAGCCGACGACCACGCCGGCCAGCTCCGCTCCGGCCAGCCCGACACCGCAGCCCGACGCGAGCCCGTCGTCACCGGCCAGCTCATCGGCCGGGCAAAGCACCACCGGTGTACCGGCGGGCGGCGGCACGCCTCGCGCGTCAGTGACCGCGACCACTTCGCGGGCCCCGGGCTGGCACCTAAGCCATATCCGTAAGCCATGACCACGCGCTGGTCTCGGCCTTAGCCGCAGCGGTCCTCCGCTGGGGCTAGGACCACCGAGCGGAGCGGCTGAGCAGGACGGCAGCGGCTACCGTTCCCGCGGTTGAGGTCCTGAGCACGGTGGGCCCCAGGCTGCAGGCGGTGGCGCCGGCCTGGCGGAACGCCGCGCTTTCCTGCTCGGTGATCCCGCCCTCCGGTCCGACCACCACCAGCAGGTCACCCGAGTCTGGCAGGCTCAGCTGGCCGAGGCTCGCGGCGGCGCCTGGTTCGAGGACGATCGCGCACGCCGCCTTGGTGATCGCCTCGCAGACCTCCCGGACCGAGGCGGTACCGGTGATTTCCGGTATCCACGCGCGGCGGGACTGCTTGGCCGCCTCACGCGCGGTCGTCCGCCATTTCGCCAGCGAGCGCTCGCCGCGCGCGCCCTGCCACACCGGCACGCAGCGCGCCGCGGCCCACGGCACGATGCGATCGACGCCGACTTCGGTCATCTCCTCGACGGCCAGCTCGCCTCGGTCGCCCTTCGGTATGGCCTGGACGACGGTGACGGCGGGATCCGGGCGGGGCACCTCCCGCCTGGCCCGCACGGACAGCTCAAGACCGGCAGGCCCGGCAGCGGTGACCACGCACTCGGCGACCAGGCCCGCCCCATCGCCGACATCGGCGCGCTCGCCCGGGCGTAGCCTGCGCACGGTGGCCGCGTGCCGTCCCTCCGCCCCGGACAGGACCACGACATCCCGCTGCAGTTCCGCACGGTCAGCGAAGAAGACAGGCGGCTGTGGCACCCAGATTCAGCGTCCGTTGAACGCGTCGCGCAGCCTAGAGAAGAATCCTTGCTGCCCTGGGGCGAACCGACCGGGCGGCGCTTCCTCACCGCGGAGCTTGGCCAGTTCTCGCAGCAGCTTTTCCTGTTCGGCGTCGAGCTTGGATGGCGTCTCGACCGTCACGTGGATGACGAGATCGCCGCGGCCGCTGCCGTTCAGGTGCTTAACGCCCTGACCGTACAGCGGGATGGCCTGCCCGGACTGGGTACCGGGACGGATATCGATATCGGAGGGGCCGTCCAGGCTCTCCACCGAGAGCGTCGCCCCCAGCGCCGCGGCCACCATCGGGATCGTCACCGTGCAGTGCAGGTCGTCGCCCTGCCGCTCGAAGATTTCGTGCGGGCGCTGCACGATCTCGAGGAACAGGTCGCCGGGCGGGCCGCCGCCCGGGCCGACTTCGCCCTCGCCCGCCAGCTGGATATGCGTGCCGTCCTCGACACCGGCGGGGATTCGTACCTTGATGGTGCGCCTGGTCCGCACCCGGCCGTCGCCGTCGCACTCCGGGCACGGCCGGACCAGCACGGTGCCGAATCCCCCGCAGCCCGGGCAGACCCGGGCCATCATCACCTGGCCGATGAAGGAGCGGGTCACCTGGCTGACTTCACCGCGGCCGCCGCAGATGTCGCAGGTCTGGGGGTGGGTTCCCGGTGCGGTGCCCTCGCCGGAACAGGTGGGGCAGACCACGGCCGTGTCCACGGTGAGCTCGCGGGTCGCGCCGAACGAGCACTCGGAAAGCTCAAGCTCAATCCTGATCGTCGCGTTGCGGCCTCGCTGCGCCCGGCTGCGAGGCCCCCGGGTCGCGGCGCCGCCGCCGGCCGCGCCGAAGAACTGGTCGAGCAGGTCGTTCAGCGGGTTGAACCCCTGGCCGAAGGGGCTGGCGCCTGCGGCTGCGCTGCTCGCGAACGGATCCACGCCCATGTCGTACATCCGGCGCTTCTCGGTGTCCGAGAGCACCTCGTACGCCTGGGTGATCTCCTTGAACCGCTCCTGCGTCTCAGGATCGGGGTTCACGTCCGGGTGAAGCTCCCGAGCCAGCCGCCGGTAGGCCCGTTTGACCTCGTCCTGCGTCGCGTCGCGTCGGATCTTGAGGAGCCCGTAATAATCCGCTGCCACTTAGGACTCCATCAGAATCTGACCGACATAACGTGCCACCGCCCGAACCGCGCCCATCGTCCCCGGGTAGTCCATCCGGGTGGGCCCGAGCACGCCGAGCTTCGCCAGCGGCTCGGCCTCGTTCCCGTACCCCGTGGACACCACCGACGTGGCCTTCAGGCCTGCGACCTGGTTCTCCGCGCCGATCCTGACCGTTAGGATCGCGGGCTCATTCGCCTCCCCAAGGAGCCGCATCAGCACCACCTGTTCTTCCAGGGCCTCCAGCACTTCTCTCAGCCCCTTGCTGAAATCGTGCGCGGCCAGGTTCGCAGCTCCACCGAAAACAATCTTCTCTTCGTTGCGCTCGACCATGCTGGCCAGCAGGACGGTGAACACCGCGTTGGCGTTCGCCCGTTCCTCGGCCGGGATCCGTTCGGACAGGTCGGTGACCATGGCCGCGGCGTCAGAGAGCTTATGCCCGCCCAGGCAGGCGTTGACGACCGCACGCACCTGGGACACCGAGGCGTCATCCCAGGGCTTGGGCAGGTCGACGGTGCACTGCTCGACCCGGCCGGTATCGGTGATCAGCACGAGCAGCAGCTTCTGCGGGGCCAGCGGGACCAGCTCGATGTGCCGGATGGAGGACCTGGCCAGCGACGGGTACTGCACCACGGCGACCTGGCGGGTCAGCTGGACGAGCAGCCTGACCGTCCGCATGACCACGTCATCGAGGCTATAGGCGCCGCCCAGGAAGGACTCGATGGCGCGCCGCTCGGCCGCCGACAGGGGCTTGACGTTGGAGAGCCGGTCCACGAAGAGCCGGTAGCCCTTGTCCGTCGGTATCCGCCCGGCGCTGGTATGCGGCTGCGCGATGAAGCCCTGCTCCTCCAGCACCGCCATGTCGTTGCGAATGGTCGCCGGGGACACGTCGAAATGATGCCGGTCAACCAGCGACTTGGATCCCACCGGCTCGGTGGTGGACACGTAGTCTTCGACGATCGCCCGGAGGACCGTCAGCTTCCGCTCGTCGAGCACGCGTTCACCTCCTTGGCACTCGTCAGGCTCGAGTGCTAAGTCTATTGCGTCTGACACGTTCCTGGCGCGCGACTACCGGGCGAACGGCCGCAGTTGATCACTCCCGGGCGTGACTGAAGTGTGACACCTTGCCGGGAACCCGACCCACTTAAAGGATGGTAACCCGGCCGGCACAAACCGCGATAGCCGCGTGTCGGGCCGCGGTGATCCCGGGTTGGCCTCGGTACGCTTGCCGGACGCACGGCGAGGAGGAGAAACCTGTGCGAAGCAGGCGATATGACACTGATGTACTCGCGATGGGTCGCCGCCGACCAGGTCAGCGCGAGGTACCCAAGGTCGAGGCCGAGCGCGGCCTGGTGGTGGAGGACGCGCAGGGCCGGTTCTGCGGCGCGGTGGTCGGTTATGAAAAGGGCGCCGTGCTGCTGGAAGACCGGCACGGCCGACGGCGGGTTTTCCCGCTCACCCCGGCGGCGTTCCTGCTCGACGGCAAGCCGGTCACGCTCGTCCCGCCCGCCCCCGTCAAACCGGCCGCATCGGCCGGACCGACCCGGACGGCGTCGGGGTCGGTGGCCGCCCCGCCGAGCGAGCGGGCCCGGGCCAAGGTGGCCCGGGCGAGCCGGATCTACGTCGAGGGCAAGCACGACGCCGAGCTCGTCGAGAAGATCTGGGGCGATGACCTGCGTGACGTCGGGGTGGTGGTGGAGTACCTCGAGGGCATCGACGACCTGCCGGCGATCGTCGAGAGCTTCTCCCCCGCGCCCGGCCGTCGCCTCGGCGTGCTCGTGGACCACCTGGTGGCTGGCTCCAAGGAAACCCGGATCGTCGCCAACGTCCGGTCGCCTCACGTGCTGGTCGTGGGACATCCCTTCATCGACATCTGGGCGGCCGTACGGCCATCCGCGGTCGGCATACCCACCTGGCCGGACGTTCCGCGCGGGCAGCCGTGGAAGGAGGGGGTCCTGCGCGCCATCGGCTGGCCGCCTGAGGTGCCGGCGGCCTGGCAGCGCATCCTGCGTTCGGTCTCGAGCTACGCCGACCTGGAGCCGGAGCTGCTCGGCCGGGTCGAGGCGCTGATCGATTTCGTCACCATGCCAGGAAGCGAATAGCGTGACGACAGCAGACGACACCAAAGGACCGGTAACGAGCGAGCCGATGCCATCCGTGCCCGACCCTCAGTCTCCGCGGCCAGACCGGTCAGCGGCGCGGCCGACGGGCGAGCGGCAATCCGGCGAGACCTGGGTCGGGGGCACCGATGCGACCCCGGCGGCGTTCGGCTACCTGGGTGCCATCTTCCTCGGCCCGGTTATCCCGCTGATCGTCTACGCGATCACGGCGCGGAGGTCCCCCTTCCTGCGTTGGCACGCGGCCACGGCGGTCAACCTGTCGCTGAGCTGCCTGCTGTACGGGCTGTGCTGCGGGATCCTTGGCGGCCTGCTCGCGCTGGACAACATCGCCGTCGCCGTCACCCTTGCGGGGGCGCTGTTCCTCGGAGTCTGGTTGATCACGCTGATGTATCTCCTGCGCGGTGCCGCCGCGGCTAACCGCGGCGAGCGGTACGACATACCGAGCTGGATCTGCGCCAGCATCGTGACCTGACTCACTCGGTCAGGGCGCGAGTCACGGCGTCCGCGAGCAGCCGGCCGCGCCGGGTCAGCACGATCCGCCCGTGAGCGTGGGCGGTCTGGCTGGCCAGGCCCTCGGCGACGACCGATGCGGCGTTCGCGCGCCCGGCCGGACCGAGCATCGCGACCGGGTATCCCTGCGCTAGGCGGATGCCCAGCATGACGCGCTCCAGTTGCCGTTCCGGCTCGGCTAGTACCTCCCTGGCCTGGCCGGGGCTGCTGCCCGCGGCGATCCTCGCCGCGTAGGCGGCCGGATGGCGCACGTTCCACCACCGGGTCCCCCCGACGTGGCTGTGCGCCCCCGGCCCGATCCCCCACCAGTCGCCATCGGTCCAGTACAGCATGTTGTGGGCGCACCTCGACGGCTCGCTCGCCGCCCAGTTGGAGATCTCGTACCAGCCCAGGCCGGCGGCCGTCAGCACCTCGTCGGCGGCGAGATAGCGATCGGCGAGCACGTCATCGTCGGTCCCGGCCAGCTCGCCGCGCCGCACCCGGGCCGCCAGCCGCGTGCCCGGCTCCACCGTCAGCGCGTAGGCCGACACGTGATCGGGCCGCGCGGCCACGGCCGCGTCCAGCGAGCAGCGCCAGTCCGCGTCGGTCTCCCCCGGCGTGCCGTAGATCAGGTCCAGGCTGACATGGTCAAAACCAGCGGCGCGGGCCCAGGCGGCGCACTGCGCCGGACGTCCTGGCTGGTGCACTCGGTCCAGCGTCTCCAGCACGCCGGGAACCGCGCTCTGCATCCCGAACGAAACGCGGGTGATCCCCTGCTCCCGAAGCCCGGCCAAGCTGGCCTCGCCGACGCTTTCCGGGTTAGCCTCAGCGGTTACCTCGGCCCCGGGCCGCAAACCGAACTCGCCGTCGATGGCCCGCAGGATGCCGCCAAGCGCGGCGGGCGGCAGCAAGGTGGGGGTCCCGCCGCCGAAGAACACCGTGCTGACCGGGGCGTCGACGTCGCCGAGCACCTTGCGGGCAAAGCCGATCTCCGCGATCGCGAGCGCGGGATAGGTGGCGAGCGACGCGGCAGGGCCGCCGCCGAGCTCGGCCGCGGTGTAGGTGTTGAAGTCGCAATAACCGCAGCGGGTCGCGCAGAACGGGACGTGCACGTAAATCCCGAAGGGTCGCATCCCCAGGCCGGCCCGCGCGCTTTGCGGCAAGGTTCCCTCGGCGGGGACGGGCTCACCATCAGGCAGGGCGCCAGGCATGGCAGCCACGGTACCCGCAGAAACGCCGGAGTTTGTCCTGACGAAATGGAGGCGAACGACACCGGGCTGCCGAATTAGCGATCCGCGCGCTTAGACTGAAAGGGACGCGTTTGCGGGAGACACGAGGTTCAGGGTCGTGTTGACGGGAGGCATCGGTGGCAGAGAACCAATCGCAGTGGCCGGCCCAGTACCCGGGGTACGGCTTGTCTGCCGCCGACCAGGCTCCGAACGAGGCCGCCGCCGATGAGGAGCAGCCGACCGCACCGCAGGTGCCGACCGCGCCCAGCCCGGCGCCGACTGCCCAGTATGTCCCGCCCGGCGGTATGCCAGTTCCTCCGGCCGGAGGACTGCCCGCAGGCTACCAGGTCCCGCCCGCCGGGTACCAGGGTTACCGGGTCCAGGTTCCGCCCGCGGGCTACCAGGTTCCGCCCGCCGGGTACCAGGTTCCGCCGAGTGGGTACCTTGTTCCGCCGACCGGGCACCAGGTTCCGCACGGCGCCTACCAGAGCCGCACGAATTCGTCGATGCGCGCGGCCTCGGCCGACCGGGAGCGCGCGGTTGACGTGCTGAAGGCGGGCTTTACCGAGGGCCGCCTGACTCAGGACGAGTACAACGACCGGATGGGACGCGCTTACGCGGCTAAGACGTACGGCGAGCTGACCGCGCTGACGGCTGACCTGCCTGCCGGGGCCATGCCCGCGATCTGGCCCACCCTGACGCCGGTCTACCAGCCGGCTATGCCCACCAACTCCCTGGCCCGGGCGTCCCTGATCCTCGGTGTGGCCGAATTCTTCTCGATGGGCCTGACCGCCATCCCGGCGGTCATCTGCGGACACCTCGCCAAGAGCGAGATGCGGCAAACCGGTCAGCGCGGTGACGGGATGGCGACAGCCGGGCTCGTGCTCGGCTACATGGCCATCATCTTCTGGGGAATCGTCATCGTCCTGGCCATCCTGGGCGCCGCGATCTCCGTCGCCGGCGCGGGCGGCGGCGGTTAAAAGACCAGCTCAATCGGGCGACTTTCACCGATATGGGCCATGATCCTGCTTTAATCCTGGGGACAGACAGGAGCAGGGACATCTCCGCGTACTACGCAGCCCCGGGTGCTGTCCCGTCAGCGCCTGCCCGACAGGAAACGCTCGCGCCGATACTCGTAGCGTTCGCCGGTCCATCACCGCAGTCACGGCTGACCGTTCTGGTCCGAATCCTCATGGTCATCCCGCAGCTCATCGTGCTGGGGCTGCTGGGCATCGCGGTGTACGTGATCGCGATCATCGGCTGGTTCGGTGCTCTGTTCACCGGACGGCTGCCCGTCTTCGCGGCCGATTTCCTCACCGGATACCTGCGCTGGATGGCGCGGGTGTACGCGTACACGTTCCTGCTCACCGACGTGTATCCGCCATTCTCCCTGGCGGATGCCGACTATCCGGTCCGGGTCGCGGCGATGCCAGGCGGCTGAACCGGCTCGCGGTCTTGTTCCGGTTCTTCCTGCTCATCCCGTGCTGGATCGTCGTGATGGTCGTTGGTTACGGCGCGTTCACCATCGTCCAGTTCGTCACCTGGTTGATCGTCCTGATCTCGGGCCGGATGCCGGACGCGCTACGGGACCCAGCCCGGATACGGCGACGCCCAGAGGTACGGGGCTCAGCCTGGGTATGGCTACGCGCAGGGGTTCGTGGGGCAGCCGGACGCTGGGGTGGACGGAAAGCCGTCCTGGCGGCTCATCCTGTCTGGTGGGGCGAGGAAGCTGATGGTCGCCTTTATCGTGATCGGCGTCCTGCTCGCGGTCGCCGACGGTGACGGCCCGCTGCGCTGGACGGCGGCCACGAGTGCGGCCGTAGCCGCGAGCGCGAGCGGCCAGGTGCAGGCGGACTCCGTTCCGGTGAGCAGCGCGATCGGCAACTACTCAGCCAACGCGACGGCGTGCCACGGCAAGGTGTCCTGCGTCACCAGCCTCGACCGCCGGGTCGCCGCGGCGCTCGACACGTTCGCCGGGCAGCTTCGGGCCATCCCGATGCCGGCCGGGCAGGCTACCTCGGCGGACGCAACCCTGGCCGCGTCGGTGTCGCGGACCGCGAGCATCTTCGCGCGCCTCGGTGCGGCCACCTCGGCCAGCCAGTACGTAAGCCTCGCCGACTCGTCGAACCTCCAGCAGTCGCTCGATCAGGTCAACCAGGACTACACGAACCTCGGCGACGCGCTCAATTCATATTCTTGACTTCTCCCCGACCTGAAGGGCGGGGATTCCGGCGGTCGCCCGCCGGGGTTCCTGTTTCACCGCCGGCTGCCCGCCCGGGAAGGCTCCCGTTCAGGTCTTATGCCGGCTCCGCAGGCGAGCACCGCCAGCCCGGCGGCTCTGACGTTGACCGCGGCGTTGATGTCCCGGTCATGCCGGACACCGCAGCTCCCGCAGTCCCACTCGCGGACGCTGAGCGGCAGGCTCGCCGCCGTACGCCCGCACGCCGAGCAGATCTTGGACGAGGGGTACCAACGGCCGACCACCATGAGGTCCCGTCCGTACCATTCGCATTTGTACTCCAGCATGGTCCGCAGCTGCCGCCACGCCGCGTCCGAGATCGCCCGGGCCAGGTGGCGGTTGCGGACCATGTTCCGCACGCTCAGGTCCTCGACTACGACCGCTTGGTTGTCGCGGACGAGCCGGGTCGTGAGCTGATGCAGGAAATCTCTCCGGCGGTCGGTGATCCGGGCATGGACCCGCGCGACCTTGAGCCGGGCCTTGTCCCGGTTGGCGGAGCCCTTCTGGGTGCGGGCCAGCCGCCGCTGTGCCAGCGCGAGCCGTGCCCGGTCGCGGCGTTCGTGCCGGGGGTTGGGGATCTTCTCCCCGGTCGACAGGGTGACCAGGGACGTGATACCAACATCAACGCCGACGACGGAATCGCTGGCCGGATGGGGCTCGACCGCGCACTGGCACAGCAGCGACACGACCCAGCGCCCGGCCGGGTCGCGGCTGACCGTCACCGTGGACGGTTCCGTGCCGTCCGGCGGGGGGCGGGACCATACAACGTTCAGCGGCGCGGTCATCTTCGCAAGGTGCAGCTGGCCGTCGCGGTACCGGAATGCCGACCGGGTGTACTCCGCCGCCGCCCGGGATTTCTTCCGCGACTTGAACTTGGGGTAGCAGGCCTGCTTGTGCCAGAACCGGTCGAACGCGGTCTGAAGGTGCCGCAGGGCCAGCTGGAGCGGGACCGAGGACACCTCGGTCAGGAACGTGAGGTCGTCGCTGCGTTTCCACTGGGTCAGCAGCGCGGAGGACTGGCGGTAGGTCACGTGTTCGTGCCGCTGGTGCCACGCCGTGGTGCGGGCTTCGAGGGCGAGGTTCCATACCTTGCGGACGCAGCCGAAGGTCCGGGCCAGCTCTGCGGCCTGCTCCGGGGCCGGGTAGAAGCGGTATTTGTATGCCCGCTTCACAATCTTTATCATATCGAATACATTAGCGGTCATCTGCGTAAAGATGCCGCGCGACACGCTGAAGGGAGGGGGCGGCGTTTCCTCCCCGGCCTGAAGACCGGGGTCTCCACGCCGCAACTTCGATGACCAGGCGCAATATTCAGGCCGGTGCTGAATTCAGGCCGGCCGGAGATTCACGGCCGGGCCGAACACGTCATTGGCACTCCTGGCGGGCCTCGCACGTCTACACTCAGTAGAGGCGTCCGCAGGAGGCTCACGTGGCATACGGTCCAGGTCAGGCATACTCGCCTCAGCCTGCCTGGCCTGCTGAGGCGGGCCTGGCGGACATGGGGCCAGCGAACTTCGCCCCTCCGACCATGATGGTGAACCCCTCCTGGCTGGCCGCCACCGCGGATCGCGAGCGAACCGTAGGCGTGATCCGGGCGGGTTTCGCCGAGGGACGGCTAACCCAGGACGAACTTGCCGAGCGGGTGGCGCAGGCCTATGCGGCCCGCACGTACGCGGAGCTTTGGGCGCTGACCGCTGACCTGCCGGCCGGGCCGCTACCCATTGCGGCCTTCAGCCCGTACCCGCCGGGGACCGTCGTCCCGACCGACGCCGCGGCGACGGCGGGCTGGCAATCCGGCGCCGCGCTGCTCATCACCGCGCTGGTCATCTTCACGCTGGCGGCTCTGGTCACGGCCATCGTCACCGCGCACGCCGGCCAGCCGGCCATGCCCTACCAGCAGCCGGGCATGATCGGACCGTTCCAGCACGTGGACCTGACGCCTTACATCACGTCGCGGGTCAGGGCTTAGCGGGGGCGAGAGCCAGGATCGTTCGGCCAAAAAGAGATTTTACGGTTATCGCTGCTTCTTATCGGTTAGCTGGGTGGACAGGGCCGCGACAAATGCCTCCTGGGGCACGTCGACGCGGCCAATGGTCTTCATCCGTTTCTTGCCCTCCTTCTGCCTCTCCAGCAGCTTGCGTTTACGGGTGATGTCGCCGCCGTAGCACTTGGCCAGCACGTCCTTGCGCAGCGCGCGGATGTTCTCCCGGGCGATGATCCGGGCGCCGACGGCCGCCTGGATCGGCACCTCGTACTGCTGGCGCGGGATCAGTTCCTTCAGCTTCGCGGTCATCGACAGGCCGTACTCGCGCGCGTTGTCGGCGTGCACGATCTGGCTGAACGCGTCGACCGGCTGCCCCTGCAGCAAGATGTCGACCTTGACCAGGTCCGCCTGCTGCTCGCCGTCTGGTTCGTAGTCAAGCGACGCATAACCCCTGGTCCGGGACTTGAGCAGGTCGAAGAAGTCGAAGATGATCTCGGCGAACGGAAGCATGTAACGGATTTCCACCCGGTCCGCGGACAGGTAGTCCATGCCGATCAGAGCGCCGCGCCGGCTCTGGCACAGCTCCATGATCGCGCCGATGTACTCCGACGGCGAGATGACTGTCGCGCGCACCACCGGCTCGAAGACGCGGTCCACCTTGCCCTTGCCTGGCTCCGAGCCGCCGGGGAAGTCGCTCGGGTTGGTCACCCGCAGTTCCTGGCCGGTGTCCATGACGACGCGGTAGACGGCGTTCGGCGCGGTGGAGATCAGCGACAGGTCGAACTCGCGTTCCAGCCGCTCGCGCACGATCTCCATGTGCAGCAGGCCGAGGAAGCCGCAGCGGAAGCCGAAGCCGAGCGCGTCGGATGTCTCCGGCTCGTAGACCAGCGCCGCGTCGTTCAGCCGCAGCTTGTCCAGCGCGTCGCGCAGGTCAGGGTAGTCGTCGCCGTCCACCGGGTACAGGCCGGAGAAGACCATCGGCTTGGGGTGGGAGT
>Ga0302326_10015849_pt1 | contig 15822 bp, 19 predicted proteins | sample Palsa_T0_3_FD_202264 | JGI IMG/M metagenome (GOLD analysis project Ga0302326, IMG submission 202264) | Peat permafrost microbial communities from Stordalen Mire near Abisko, Sweden - Palsa_T0_3 | ecosystem: Environmental > Terrestrial > Soil > Palsa > Peat permafrost | place: Sweden: Abisko... | reverse complement strand
TAGTTCGGGACCAGGGGGTCGGAGGTTCAAAATCCTCTCTCCCCGACCATTTCTTTTTATGTCCGTTCCGGAGACATAGGTAACAGAACGTTCCGGAGACATAGGTTACACTCTTGGCCCGAAGGGTTCTCTAGGGGCTGCAAGGTTTTCTCCTCCAGATCAATATAGCCGAGATCGTAATCCATAAAACTGACCAACCAGATGCCGTGGTCCACTTCTTTTTCGTTGACGCCGACCGCCTGGCCGGCGAGGGAAACGCTGAGGTTGATCTTCTTGTTGTAGAGGCAAAGACGTCCGCAGTTGGTGACGACGACAGTGCGGTCGTGGAACGGGTAGTGAGGTTCGGGGATGCCTAGATTGGAGCGATTTAAAAACGTCTTGGCCTGGCTGATGCGCTGCAACCATATCTGGTTGTGGTTCGGTCATGACGGCTGTCCTCTCGTTTGAGAGGACATGATCATTTGGCGTGATGTACATTTGCGATTACACAGAAAGCTTGCAGGCGAAACAATTGGACGAACATATCGATCGATACCATCGCATCAACCGGGACGCTAGGGCATCTACCAGGACCGATGCGGCATGAGGAATCCGCAGCGAGTCATGAGAACGTCCTTGCTATGGGCCTTTGAGTTTCGCGAATGCAGCCACCGCATCATGAAGGCGGTGGAAAAACTGCGTCGGGCCGATGACCTCGGTCAAGAGATGCCGGTCCAGGTCTGCCTTCAGAGAGGCAGGCACGCGAGCGAACACCAACACAACTCCGCGATCAGCCAATTCCTGGTGAAGCTCACATACGACGCGGGCCGCCGTGTAATCCACATTCGTGATTGCTTCCGCATCGACGACCAGCCAGCGCACGGGTGAAGGAGTCGGCCCAAGCAAGCCGCGGATCTGCTCGGCAAACAGGCTGGCGTTGGCGTAAAAAAGCGCGGCCCCGAAGCGGTAGATCACCAACCCTGGTTTCGTCACCGCGCCGGGAACAGCCGGGACTACTTGCCAAATATCCCCATCGTTTACGACAAAGACTCCGGTGTGAGGACGATAGCTGTGCCGCACAATCCGGAGCAGCGACAGCACCATGGCTAATAGAATGCCCTGCTCGACTCCCACCAGCACAACAACGACCGCAGTAAACACGGCCAGGACAAATTCTCCGGGACTCTCGCGTCGAATGTCGCGCAAGCCACGCAAATCGATTAGACGGACAGCAATGAAAAATACAATGGCACCCAGCACGCAACGGGGCAGGTATTGCAGAGGGTTGGTCAGAAGGAGCAGAACGAACGCAACGGTTATTGCGGTAGTGACCTGGGCAAGCTGGCTCTGACCGCCGGAGCTTTCGACCATCGCGGTTTGAGTTGGGCTTCCGTCCACCACAAACGTCCCACTCAACGCTGCCGCGGCGTTGGCCGCAGACAGACCGACTAGATCTACGCTTTCGTCCAGTTGCTGATGATGGCGCCCCGCGTAGAAACGCGCGGTAGCTGCGCTTTGCGCAAGGATCATCACAAAGCAGGAGACGGAAACGCCGAGCAGCGGTACGACGTCTTTCCAGTGCACATCCGGAAACCCTAAATGAGGAAGGCCCCCCACGACCGGCCCTATGATGGCGATGCCGTGACCGGCGAAATCCCAAGTTGCGCTTGCTGTAATTGCGCCGGCGACCGCGAGCAAAGATCCCGGAACTTTGGGGGCAAACCGGCTGAAGGCAAAGACGCCTGTCACGACCACCGCCGAGATAGCCACGGTTGGCAGGTGAATCCTAGGCAGGCTGCGGAAGACCTCAAGGAGCTGTTCAACCGTCCGATTGGAGTGCACTTCGAGTCCGACCATCTCGCTCAGCACGGCAATGCCCACCTGAAATCCAACTCCGGTGAGAAACCCTGTCAGTACGGTTTGCGACAAGAAATCGGCCAAGAAGCCGAGCTTGAGTACCCGGGCCAGCAGCAGAAATCCGGCAGTGAGCAGAGCGACCGTCGATGCCAGCGCCACATATCTCGCGCTTGCGATGGGAGCCATGGTCGCAAGCTTCCCGGCAAGGATAGATGCGGTCGCCGAATCGGCAGCGACCACCAAATAGCGCGAGGAACCGAACACGGCAAATGCCAGCAACGGAAGCAACAGCGTGTAAAACCCTGCGACTACCGGCATGCCGGCAATCCTGGTATAGCCCAACGCCTGCGGGATGTTCATCGCTGCCAGTTGGAATCCCGCAAAGGCGTCTCGGACCGTTCCGGCCCGAGTCACAGGCCTTATGGCTTGAAACAGATGGAGCCAGCCACCATTTCCTGCCTGCTGCGGATTGGATTGCATGCGCTTAGTCTCGGGCGACGGCGTGACCCGTAGGTTCATTATCATCCCACGATTTCCTTACCGTTCCGAAAGTCTCACGCATTTAAAAGCGCGACTGTCTAGTCGCGGCCTTATCCTTTTCCATCACGAAAGCCTGGGAAAAGACGTCCGGCACTTCCACGGCGAAACGGGCCCCCGTGCTCTTCTTCAACTTCCACTGGAGCTTGACGATCATGGACCTCTCCGGGAAAGGCTGGCCGTTACCGGGGACGGATGATCGTGGGATTCGCGACGATCACCTTGAGTATTTCGGTGGTTCGGACGGAGGAGACGTTAGTCACAGTCCTCGTATCCCCTGAAGTCGGAGAACGCGATTCCGCCCGGCGATACCAGCGAGTACTTGTCCTTGTTATGGTGCCATCGGCTATAAAATCGGCACTGTTCCAGTTTTCGTTCCGGATCAGACAAGCCTATAATCCGAAATAGACGAACCATCAATCCGAATTAGACGGAGCCTCCACCCGGCATGGACGATACCGATTACGTGCTCTTTCCTTGGTTGATTGATTCTACTTGTATAGACAAGATCCAGTTGGGACGAACCGTTAACCTGTTTCCTCATTTTTTTCCGAGCGATGCATGAGCGCGAAGAAAAGCGATATAGGCTGATTCGTCGACGTTCCCGCTCGCTAACTCCAGGACCATTTGCGCTGCGTCTTCCTCGCTAGCGTCGAAGCGATAACCGTTGAGTTCGAGAAACAGGACTCCCACCACAAATCCCGTGCGCTTGTTGCCATCTACGAAAGGACGGTTGCGCACGATGCCCCACGTATACGCGGCGGCCATGTCGACAATGTCGGGAGACTCGGCATAGGCGAAGTGCTGTCGCGGCCGAGCCGGGGCTGATTTCAACAAGCCGTCGTCGCGCAATCCCACCGCCCCGCCGTGCAGCGCGAGCAGGCGATCGTGCAGGGCAAGCGCATCACGCTCGTCGATCCAGACTGGTTCCTTCACTTTGCGAGAACGTGAAGTGTATTGCGGTAGCGGCTGATGATGTCGTCCGCCTTCGCCATTTTTTCCTCGAAGCCGGGATCGTACGGCCTGAGCAGGTAGCCACCCTCCGAAGCTTCGATTAGGAACAACGGTTCACCGTCCCGGGTGTGCAGGCGATTGATGACCTCTTTCGGCAGGATAACTCCGAGCGAGTTCCCGAATTTGCGGACCTTGAGTTCCACCACGGCTGACCTCCGTCGTGTTATTACTATTGTAATAACGACGCGCCGTTTTAGCAACAAGGACTCAGACATACTCGCCGCGTTGCGGCTGCAAACGAATAGTAATGACAGAACAAATAGAAGCGGCCGCCACCCAGACTGTCGGAGCAAGAAAGCCCCGCTCGTGAGAGCGGGGCTTCGATTTGGGCTGGAACGGTCACGACTATACGGGACACTTAGCGCTTGCCGCCGTGTCCGCCGCCGTTGTGACCTCCACCGCCGCTGTGTCCACCGCCGTGCGAACCGCCGGAGCCTCCATGCCTTGATGCTCCATGCGAAGAGGATCCGCGCGACTCATCGCCGCGCGGCGCGCTTGATCCGCGTCCAGCGAAAGCTCGGTCGCCGCCGGAAAATCCCCGGTTGCCTGCGTAGGCTCGGTTTCCTTCAGCGCCGCGGTTAACAGCTGCCCGGCGATTGTCGCCGGCAAAGCCGTGGGCCGCTCCCGTGGAGCCTCGAGATGCGCCCGCATATCCGTGGCCTGCGGCTGAGCCAACCCCGCGCGCACCGCGATCCGCAAATGAGCGAGCTCCGAATGCGCCATGCGCGGAAGAGAATCCTCGATAATTTCCGTGCACAAACGCGGCGTGGTTATAAAACGCTCCACTGCGGAAGGCATAAGGATGGCCACCGAAGAAGATGCCACCGTGGAAGCCCCATCCGATACCCCATCCATGCCATCCCCAGCCGAAGCCGAAGAACGGCCAGAGCGGGAAGCCAAGGCTGAACGAAATGCCCGGGCCGCCGAATCCCCACCACGGATAGAACCCGGGCCACAGGCCTACGGGATATCCGTACACATACGCCGGGTTGTAAGCCGGCACATACACCACATCCGGATCAGCCGGTTGGATGTCTACATTCGGCCCCTCCTCGTACACGCGCTCTTGAGGAGTACTCCGCAGATTGCCAGCGTCGTAAGCCTTGTGACGCATGTACTGGATCGCCTGCATCACATCATCCTGCTGGTTCTGATAGGCCTGGCCCAGCTCGGAGGTCCACGACAAATCCCTGTCCAGGTTCGCCAGCACCGTGGGAAACTCCACTAGGGCCTTCACGCTCGGATCCCAATCCTGCTGTTCCGCTTCCTGAGCCAGATCTTTTCCCTTCAGTTGCGGGTGGTCCCGTACCATCCGGTCCGCCTCTACAATCTGCGTTGGATACGCTGATGCGGCCAGTATTTGCGCCATAAGCGCATCGGGATACAACGCAATCGAAGCTACCAGCTTATCCAACTGCTCCGGAGGCAACTGCGTGTACCGCAGTTGGTCCGGCCTCGTTGGAGGCGCAGGCGCTTGCACCTGGTCTTGGTTTGTACCTTGATCTTGCGGTGACGGGGGTGCGACGGCCTGAGGTCCACTCTGGTCTGGCGCATTGGATTGCGGCGCGGTTTGCTCTGATGACGATCCCTGATCCACCGGAGCTTGATCCACCGGAGCGCCCACAGCAGCTGAGGGCTTGTCCATCGACTGGTCTTGCGCCAACAAGGAAGTGCCGGGCAAGAGCGCCATCGCGGTCGTCAACACTACGGTAAGAAGCGTTTTAGATAATTTGCTTTTCATTATGTCCCCCAGTATTCCTGTTACTAGATTGAACACTGGGAATGGGGGAGAGTTCCGTTCTTTTGATTGACTTACACCGGTTGATTTCAGCCAGGCGGTGGTGGATTTCGCCCAATGAGTACGCCTGTGACGAGAGGACAAATCGTAGCTGCGAGAGAGGTATTCTTGGAAAGCCACGTTCTAATATTCTCCGGGTGTCGTGTACGCATTGCTCTCCTGTAGCACGCAGTGAGTAGGTATTTGAGCCGCAAATCAGCAGCCCGCATGACTCCACTGAGGTCATCCTTCTGCGGGTCGTCCTGAATGCCATATTGGGTGGGCAGTTTGTTCCTGAGGAAATTCGAGTTCGCCACGAAGAGTTCCAAATGCTTCTGGAGGGTTTGTTTCACGGACTCGGCTCCTCCGTGCGGGTGGCGAAAAGCTCCCGGTACTCGACCACGCGAAAAAACCATCTCCTTGCGATGATGGGAGATCCCGGCGTATTTTAAGCTGGGCACGTAAGTAGCGCGAGCTCCAAAAAGCGCCCCCGGACATCCGTAGTGGTGGGCACAACGGAACGTAGAGGAACGTATGGCCCTCGACCTTGTCCAAATACGCGAGCTGGCCGGCAGGAAGGAGGAGGAAAACTCCAGGTTTCGCCAGTTCCTGAAGACTGGGTGCCGTCTGGAGCCGGGCGAGATCGACCAGCGCGTCTTTGAGACCACCCGGCGGGTATGGGCCGGAATCGACTGCACCACTTGTGGCAACTGTTGCCGAGAAATGAAGCCGAGCTTCAGCGAAGAGGAGGTTGACCGGGTAGCACAGCGTCTTGGAATGGAACGCCAGCAGTTTATTGAGACGTATCTGGAGCGATCGGAGGCGGGCAGCGAAAACCCCTGGCAAACCCGCGCCACCCCCTGCCCCTTCCTGAAAGGTAATCTTTGCAGCATCTACGAGCACCGTCCCGCCGACTGCAGCGGATATCCTTATCTATACAAGGCGGATTTCGTGTTCCGCACAATGGGGATGATTGAGCGGACATTCACGTGCCCAATTGTCTATGAGGTAATGGAGAAACTGAAGAACTCCCTGGGCTTCTTCCGAGCAGCTTCACCGCCCACATCAAGGGTGGAGAAGGAAAAAACTGGAACGTAGGCCACGTGCCGGACTCAAAAAGCGTGTCAGCTTTGGCGTATTGATCCAACCAGCCGCTCCCAGTTCCCGTGAGTAAATAGTTCCTTTTGCTCCAGAGAGAGAGTTGCCTCTTCAATGAAGGATCGACCCGGTCTGCCCGGGCGGTACTGGTAGGGGTAGTCCGTGGAGAACAGAATGCGTTCGGGTCCGACCAGTTCAAGCGTGCGTTGAAGATAGGACTGACTCCACATGCCACTGGGCGTCACGTAAAGATTCTGCCTAATGTAGTCGGCTATAGGCCGCTGCAGCTGAGCAACACGAGCCAAGGAAGCGAGCCGTTCCAGATAGAAGAGCACAACTTCGCCCCAATGGCCCAGGATGATCTGCAGATCGGGATATTTATCGAAGACACCGGCCAGGATCAGACGAACGAACTGGATACCGGCTTCGTAGTGCCACCCCAAAGCGAACGTTGCAAATGCGCTATCGATCTGGTTGCTGAAACCTGAATAGTAGACCTCTCTGACGGCGCGTTGCGGTATCTGAGGGTGCACAAACAGGGGAGCACCGAGTCTCGCGGCGGTCTCGAACATTGGTAAGAAGTCTGGATGATCTAAGTTCTTCTCGCGTGTGCGACCGCAGAGATGGTCCCCACTAAACCAAGGCGAGCCACACCCCGCTCAAGTTCGGCTGCAGCTTCTTTCGGCGCTGCGGTTGCCAGTGTAGCAAAGCCCTGAAAGCGGGTGGGGTACTGCGCTACAATTGCGGCGACCAGATCGTTGGTTCCCCGTGCTAGAGTCACGCTCTCCTCCGGTTCAAGGTTGTGCAAAGCTGGCGTAGAGACGGAGAGCACCTGGACATCTACCCCGCTCTCATCCATCAGCTCCAACCGATGCTTCCCCAAGTCGTCGAGCTGCTCCTCGATTTCACCTCGGTCGAACCCGCCGGTACCTTCTTGTCCGATAGGAGATGCTGCCCAGGCGGCACGGATGTCAGCAGTGACAAAATGCTCTTCGATTCCTATGATTTTCACGGTGTTGTCTTTTTTCGCTTTACGTTCCAAGAAACCGATGTCAAGTTCGCTGCCATTCACACAGGGCCCTACCTCGCTTACTGTATAAGATGGCAAAGAGCGATGGGAGTCTTCGCAGGCCCATACCCTGTGGCAGCCTTCGGTAAGAATTCGACGATGCAGAGCCAGTCCTTCTCACCGTGCGCAATTGCTGCCAGCAGCGCGAGGCAAACAATACCAGACTCGACCGTCCGACTTAGGTGCTAGCAACTGGGCGGGATCTAATCGTATGCTACGTCCATGTCCAATAGACGTTTCGTCGCGGTTATGTTCTTGTTGGTTAGCTCCATCGTTAGTGCCCAAAAAACCACTCCCGATGCACGCCCGCGCGCCTCCGATCTGGGTCTCAAGATCGGCGTCCTGCCTAGTGGGCCGCTCGATGCGATCACTGATGTTGCCGGCGTCGAGGTCGGGCACACGACGATCATCCGCGGCGACAATATCCGGACCGGCGTGACCGCCGTTCTGCCGCATCCCGGCAATCTTTATCGCGAGAAAGTGCCTGGCGCGATTTTCGTGGGCAATGGCTTCGGAAAGCTGGCGGGCTCCACGCAGGTCGAGGAAATGGGCGACATCGAAACGCCCGTCCTGCTGACGTCCACCACCAGCGTACCGCGCGCGGCGGATGCACTGATCAGCTACATGCTGGCACTGCCGGGCAACGAGGATGTACTCTCCATCAACCCGGTGGTCGGCGAAACCAATGACGGATATTTGAGCGATATTCGCGGCCGCCACCTCACGCCCGACGACGTGTTCGCCGCCGTCAAGAACGCAAAGGGCGGTCCAGTCGAGGAGGGTGATGTCGGCGCGGGCACCGGGACGATCGCTTTCAGCTGGAAAGGCGGCATCGGAACCTCGTCGCGCCACTTGCCGGCCAATCTCGGTGGATATACGGTGGGTGTCCTCGTGCAGACGAATTTCGGCGGCGTTCTCACGATCGCGGGCGCTCCCGTGGGCCAGGAACTGGGCCAGTATTATCTGCGTAGGGAGCTACAAACCCGCAGCGGGCCGGTCAACGGGGGCGGGACAGTAAGAGATAAGGCAGACGGATCATGCATGATCGTCCTCTCCACGGACGCGCCGCTGGAGGCGCGCAACCTGAAGCGGCTTGCGGCGAGGGCGTTGCTAGGCGTTGCCCGCACCGGGAGCTCGGCGTCAAACGGCAGTGGAGACTACGCGATCGCATTCTCAACGGCGCCACAGGTGCGGATTCATGCCAACGACAAAGCGCCGACGCGGAATGCGGAAGTGATGACGAACGACGCGATGTCGCCTCTGTTTGAGGCGGCGATCGAAGCGACAGAGGAGGCGGTATACAACTCGATGTTTAAGGCGACGACAATGAGTGGCAATGGACATACGGTCGAGGCCCTTCCGATGGAGAAGACGGTGGAGATACTGAAAGAACACCGCGTGATAAAGTAAGAAATCGCTCGCGTTGCTTCCGCATAGCCGATCATCCGCATAAGCGAGAAAAACTTTTTCACTTCGAAGTGTTCCTGAAAGAGATCTCAAGCCTGGATCGCGTGTTGGATAATGGCCTGGAGCCCGTTTCTGGATAGCTTCCCTTTGCCGACAAACCGGGCGTCATCGGGCATGGGTCGAACCAAAATGCCGAGTGCGATTGCTTCTAGGAAGTCCGCGCTTTACTGGCAACACAGGAGGCCTGCCTGACGCACAACCGAGAGACTAGCAGGTTCCTGTGAACTGGAAGGCTTTGATCTTTGTGTGGTCCTTCGTTGACTCCGCCTTCGCGGCACGCCTAACATTCCATCCTAAGTCCTGCGCTCTCTGGCCGGGTTTGAACTGATAGCCGTTGGATCACCGAGGTTTTCCATGCTCACACGCCGCAGTTTCCTGCACTCATCCCTTGCTGTGTCTGCGTGGCTCGGTTTTGGCCGTTGCATTTGTGCAGCGGCAGAGCCGAACCCAGGTCGAGTCGAGTCGATGGTAAAGGCGTATTTCGCTGCCTATGATGTGCCAGGTCTTTCGCTCGCTTATGGAAGAGGTGCGCGAATCGAGTTCGCGCAGGCATATGGGCTGGCGGATCGTCGTGACCACCAGCAGGTAACTCCGCAAAGCCTATTTCGGATCGCCAGTCTATCGAAGCCGTTCACCTCGGTTGCAATTTTCACGCTGGTGGAAGCAGGCAAGCTACGCACCAGCGATCGTGTTTTCGGTTCCAGCGGCATTCTCAAAAACTTTGCTCTGCGGAAGCATGCCGATTGGTTGCAGACCATCACAGTGGAGCATCTTCTCACGCACACGTCCGGAGGCTGGTCGAACAAAGAACACGACCCGATGTTTCATGGCGCGGATCGAGATCGCATGGTTTTCGTCCAGCAGACGCTGGACTCCTATTCCCTCGAAGCTGCGCCTGGTAAACGTTACGCCTATTCGAACTTCGGATACTTTCTTCTGGGCCGCGTGATCGAACAGATCTCCGGCGTACCCTATGGTGAGTATGTGCGCCAACAGGTCCTGGTGCCGTTGGGCATTACAGACATGCAACTGGCTAGGAAGAAAGCCGTGCCGGGCGAAGTGCACTATTACGGACAGGGCCGCGATGACCCGTACGATGTGCCCGTCGAACTGCATGATGCGAATGGCGGGTGGATCGCGACACCGACCGATCTCGTCCACTTCGCGCTAGGAGTGTTTTCCGCACTTGACGGAGCGGGCGCTCCAGCATTGCTCAAGCCAGAGACCTTGCGTCAGATGACCCAAGCATCTGAGGCCAATTCTGAGTATGCGTGTGGATGGAGCGTTTCCCCCGACGCAGACTGCACTCACTCCGGCGGGTTCGACGGCACCGCCAGCTTTCTTGTGCATCGCCATGATGGATTGGCTTGGGCTGTGGTGGTGAACACACGCCGCGCCCATTCCGAAATGGAGAAGGACCTACACCAGCTATCGTGGGATATTGCGCGCACGCTTCAGGCCTAAGGCCCCACGGCGATGATACGGGTAGTGGTGGCTGCCCGATAGGTGAATCACCCGAAGTGGAATCTAATCCACTGAACCTGGGATTTCAATTTAGTGTCGTCAGAGCCAGGTCTCGGCTCAGCTGTTGAAATATCGTGTGGTCAGCCCTATGAAACATTCTTGTATTTGTTTAGTGCCAGTGACCGTTTGCGTGAGGGTTTGATCCGGGGGCGACGCAAAGGCGTGAGCATCCCGTTCACAGCATCGACGGAGAAAGCGTCGGGGTCGTAATCTTCGCCCACCCAATCGTTCATTTCGTCGTGCCGTTCGTGGGTGGGATCTCGGAGAGCATCCAGCAAATCGTAAAATCCTCCAATGCCCCCGCAATCCTCAGGCGGACAGGCGAGTGCGCCACCTGTGCACACCGGGTAGGCCATGGTGGGATCCGCACACAGGCGTTTCTCCAGGACAACGCGGTGCTCCCAACCGTCGCCAAAATCGTACATGTAGACCATCTTGGCGCCGACCCTGCCCAACACTCTGGAGAGACGCACCGTGCGCTCATTCTCGACTGGGGGCATTCCCATGTACGCGTCTTCCGGATCGGCTTGCCCGAAGTGCCGGTCCCCAGCGCTGAATTCGTGCAAGTGGCAATCCTGCCATCCCATCGCAGCTTGCAACACGTCGTGTAACCGCACCAGCGTGAGGTCTGCCGGCACCAACAGCCGACGCCAGATCGGCGGGCTCGTGTCGAATAGAGTGACCTTAAGTTGATAGATTTCTGGTAGGACTGCGCTGCTTCTCGCCGACATAGTACGCTCTCCTCAAAATGTTAACCCAAGCATAGCCGCTGTCGCGTGTTGCGCGCTAGCGGATAAGGGTAGATATCTTTGACCGCTTGAGAGTGAGTCTTGTGCTCCCGGTCCATGCGGCCGCGTCAGGAGGTTTGCCCTCGCCGTGGATCCAAGTTCGCCGCTTATGGTCGTGGCATCGCCAGCCTTCAAGGCATAGGGCACACTCAATAGCAATACGCGCGCTTGCTCCCCTTTGTGCTTGTATCTGCACTCCCAGCCAGCGCGCTTCGCCTGACGTGAACAGCGTCGTCGGCACTCCAGCAGGCTTGGTAGTGCCCAGTTGGACGGACTAATGCCCGGTGGGGTCGAGCTGGACATCATTCTGCGTCTCGGTCCAAAGAGCCTCACCGCCCTGCTGGTTGCTGTACAGCGAGAACGTGATGCTCACCACGCCGCTCAGGGAATTGCCACCCTCGTCGGTGGCGACGTTGGAGAACTGGACCAACGGCGGCACCTGGGCCGGCGCAAGGTTACTGCTCACGGTTTGGGCCGATATCGAGAGAGCTAGCGACAAGAAGCTAACGAACACAAAGCCAAATCGAAAAGTCTTCATTTGAGATTTCCTCCATTCCTGGATTGAACCGTGCTTCCGATTTTCTCGGGCAGGATTTCCTTAGCGCCGCTGCCGGGATCGCGAACCTTGATGTTTACTTGCCGTCATCGGTCCCCACGATCCAAACTCGGCCTCTATCTAGTAACGCGAAGAAACCACAGAAAAAGGTCCACCGTTTTTGGCTATCGGCGCGAGGTGCTCGTTTTCTGGGCGACACAACCTTAACGGGAACTGGAGTAAAGAGCCGGGAAGGGAATCGGACGCCCCAAACTGGCTGGACCTGAAACTGACGGTGTGAGAAGATTTCGCATGTCACACGGCGCATCCAGTGTCTAAGCCAGCCATGTCTTCCGGCAATTCTGCTTTTGACCTTCGATGTATTGCCCGGTTCATGGCAATTCGATCTATTTGCCTGACGCTGTTGCTTCCTACTGGGCTGGCGCAGAGCGCCCCTGAGGCCGACACCAAGTTTTTCCCCCAACCCGACGAAAACAGGGTTTACGACGAACTCTACTCAATGTGCCGGCGAATCTAGTTCGACCTTGCAAAACCGGTGCAGACAGCCGTTCGCCGATGTGTTTCCCAAAACTGATTGAGATTGCTCGCACGAAATCGCGATGAAAACACTTACTGCCAGGTTTTTAGCACTCATATTTGCGGCGTTGCCCTTGCTAACCTCGCGGTTTGCGCTGGGGCAGACGCCTGCACCCTTCGCCCCCGACAAGATGGAAACCGTTCTTTACGGCGCCGCCTACTACTGGGAGTACATGCCTTATGAACGTTTGGATCAAGACGTCGAACTCATGCAGCAGGCCGGTATCAACGTGGTGCGCCTGGGCGAGTCCAGTTGGGGATTATGGGAGCCGGAGGACGGCCGCTTCGAGTACGCCTGGATGGATCGTGTAGTCGACCACATGCACAAGGCCGGAATTAAGGTCATCCTAGGCACACCGACGTATTCCATCCCTGCCTGGATGTACAAGGAGCATCCGGAAATCGTTATCACTCGTCTCGGCGGGCAAACCATCACTTTTGGGTACCGCCAGAATACGGATCTGCTGAACCCAACGTATCGTTTCTACTGCGAGCGCATTATCCGCAAGATTGTTGAACACTACAAAGACAACCCTGACGTGGTCGGTTTTCAAGTTGACAATGAAACTTCGTCGGGAGGGGCGGCCAACCACGATGTGCAAGCTGGATTTGCCGAGTATCTGCGACACAAATTCAAGACCGTCGATGAACTCAATAAGATTTGGGGACTGAACTACTGGGGACAGCGGCTGAATGACTGGAGTGAGATTCCTCCGCAAGACGGAATCCTCAACCCCGGATGGAAACTGGAGTGGCAACGCTATTCACAGTGGCTGACCAGCGATTTCCTGGCATGGCAAGCCGGTATCGTCAACCAATACAAACGGCCCGACCAATTTATCACCCACGATCTAGCTGGGCCGCCGAACGCGGTGGTCAACGAGTACGACATCGGCCGCTCCCTCGATATCATGGCCGTGAATCCTTATCACGGCACGCAGGATGACTTCGATGGCATCGGTTCCAGTATGGCGGGGGATTACACTCGGTCTCTCAAGCAGTCCAACTATCTCGTGACGGAAACCAATGCGCAGTCGATTGGATGGGATTCCAAGCAACAGTTTCCTCCTTACGACGGGCAACTCCGGCTGGATGTGTATACGCATCTTTCCTCGGGCGCCAACATGGTCGAGTATTGGCATTGGCATTCCCTGCATTACGGTCAGGAAACATACTGGAAGGGAGTGCTGTCCCACGATCTGGAGCCCAATCGCGCCTACGGCGAAGTGAGCCGCACCGCGCACGACCTGCAACGCATCGGGTCCCAGATTGTCGATCTCAAACCAAACAACCAAGTCGCAATTCTATACAGCAACGACTCGCGATACGGCATTGAGTTCATGAAGTTCAGCGATCGAGTCAATTACAAGTGGGTGCTTGACCAGATGTACGACACGCTATATCGCGAGAATGTTGGAGTGGACTTTGTTTTTCCAGAGAGCACCGATCTTGCGAAGTATAAAGTGATCGTGGTCCCAGCCCTCTACGTCGCCAGCGATGAACTTTTGAACCGGCTCGTGGAATATGTGCGCGCCGGAGGGAATCTTGTCCTCACATTCAAGAGCGGATTTACAAACGAGTACGACACAGTGCGGTGGGTGATGGCGCCCGGCCCACTGCGCCAGGCTGCCGGATTCCGTTACCAGGAGTTCTCCAACCTGCGCGCGCCGCTGGCGCTCAAGGGAGATCCGTTTCAAACGGGCACTGACAATCGAGTCTCTGAATGGGCGGAAATGCTGATTCTTGAAGGAGCTCAGGGGCTCGCCTATTATGATCATCCGTTCTTTGGCAAGTATCCGGCGGTCACGCGCAATCACTTCGGTAAAGGAACACTGACATACGAAGGCACGGTCTTGTCCAACAAATTACAGGACAAAGTGCTGCTGGATGTGCTCCAGACGGCTGGCCTCACTGGGCCTGATCAGCAATTACCCGCACCGGTCCACGTAAAACACGGCACCAATCGCAATGGCAAAATTATTCATTACTTTATGAATTACTCAGGGGCTCCGCAGACCTTTGCCTACGCGTACCGGGCCGGCGAAGACCTTCTGGCCCAAGGCGGAGTCGCCGCTTCGCAACGGATCACGCTCAAGCCGTGGGATTTGGTAATTATCGAAGAGCACTAGCAAGCCTGTGATTCGCTGAAGTGGGCAACGGCCTTCTCATGGCCTATCGACGCATTCGCCAGTACAGAGAGCGGTTCATCGGTCGCCGCGCTGCCGGTCCTCTTCTTGGTATCGAGCGCGTGTGCCGCCGCTCGATATTTTTACCTTCTCGGTGTCATCGTTACCCGGTAGTCTTTTCAATCCCAACTTCCTTTCAGCCTTAAGACTCTGCGCTGCCGTGCTTTGCAAGTTTGGTACAGATCGTGCGTGGGGCATGGAGGCGCTGCTCCGCGAACGTTCAAGAAAGCAAGTTCTTCATTGGGCTTGCCCGGCGAAAAATCGGAGGCAGTGCTATGCCGAGAAAATCTCTAGTTCTATGTGTCGATGACGAATGGAATGGGCTTGAAGGTCGCAAGATGCTGTTGGAGGAAGCTGGGTGCAAGGTCTTGGTCGCCACCAGCGGCGCAGACGGTTTACAACTGTTTGCCTCGCATCCCGTCGATTTGGTGCTCCTCGACTATCACATGCCCGGAATGAATGGGGGTGTCGTCGCAGAGCACATGAAAGCTGGCCAGCCCGATGTTCCAATCGCTCTGCTGTCCGCCGATGATGGGCTACCCGAGAGCGCTCTAAAATGGGTAGATGCATTTGTGTCCAAAAGCGAGTCGCCCACCAACCTGTTACAGATTGTCGAGGACTTGCTCCACTTGCGTTTCGATTTGCCCCTCTCGATTTAGCTGGCGGGCGCGGAAGACGTGCGGCATCGACAGCAAGAACGGGATCGAGGACTGTCGAATCCCCGCCAGCAATCGGAGGGCGCTTACCGTTGCCAGTGAGAATTCAGCATCGAACATGCCCGTTGTTTGCTAGATCGCCAGGGCTGGAGTTTTGTCGTTCGAAGGTCGAAATTTCGTGCTCGTGATCTCTGCGACTCACGCATCAACCAGAAAACAAAGGGCTTTAACAAGCTGGCACCGTTCCTGCAGTCACAAAAGCGTTTCGCTGCTTCGTAGTTTGCCAGAGCGCGTGAGAGGGGTGCGACCGTGAAAAGTGGATACAACTTGCATTCTGCGATACCGTTCTCAATGGTGGGCCTGGGTATCGGGTCAGCTTTGGCTTATTCTCTTCAGGACAAAACAACGAATCGCGCCAGAGGGCTCGAGGGAATCGATGGTTGGCACACTGCAGGGTCGCAACCACCGCGCCCACAAGAGGAAGCAAAGAAGCGAATCGCCTGAGTTCTGGAGGCCACTAGGAAAAAAGCGCTGTCTAAGGGTAGATCGATTAATATGGGTATTTAGTTTTGGTTCACTGAAGAGGCGCTGTTCCGGGAATCAAGGATGTCCTACCCATCCACGCCATGGCTGAACCTCCACCGCCCTCGGGGCAAAGGTTTCTATCTTGGAATCAGATGCCAGTAGTTTTCGTAGCCCTTGAAGTGTCCTCGAACAGCAGCTTTGGATCGAGCGGCG
>Ga0302326_10015848_pt1 | contig 15823 bp, 16 predicted proteins | sample Palsa_T0_3_FD_202264 | JGI IMG/M metagenome (GOLD analysis project Ga0302326, IMG submission 202264) | Peat permafrost microbial communities from Stordalen Mire near Abisko, Sweden - Palsa_T0_3 | ecosystem: Environmental > Terrestrial > Soil > Palsa > Peat permafrost | place: Sweden: Abisko... | reverse complement strand
GCAGGACAACCGCGGACCGGTTGCCACCAAGGAGCGCCTGCCGATCCATCGCCCGCCGCCGGCGTTCGATGAGCAGGCGGGTGGCCAGGACCTGTTGGTGACCGGCATCAAGGTCATCGACCTCCTGGTGCCGTTCGCCAAGGGCGGCAAGGTTGGCCTGTTCGGCGGCGCCGGCGTCGGCAAGACCGTCAACATGCTGGAACTGATCAACAACATCGCCAAGCAGTACAGCGGCCTGTCCGTGTTCGCAGGCGTCGGCGAGCGCACCCGCGAAGGCAACGACTTCTATCACGAGATGATCGAGTCGAACGTCATCGACAAGGACAACCTCGCTAACTCCAAGGTGGCGATGGTGTACGGCCAGATGAACGAGCCGCCGGGCAATCGCCTGCGCGTGGCGCTCACCGGGCTCACCATGGCCGAGTACTTCCGCGACGAGACGCGTCCTGACAGCGGCGGCAAGGGTCGCGACGTGCTGTTCTTCATCGACAATATCTATCGCTACACGCTCGCGGGTACCGAAGTATCGGCGCTGCTCGGACGCATGCCCTCGGCGGTCGGCTACCAGCCGACGCTCGCCGAGGAGATGGGCGTGCTGCAGGAGCGCATCACCTCCACCAAGAAGGGTTCGATCACGTCCATCCAGGCGGTCTACGTGCCGGCGGACGACCTGACCGATCCCTCCCCCGCCACGACCTTCGCGCACCTGGATGCCACCGTGGTGCTGTCGCGCCAGATCGCATCGCTTGGCATCTATCCGGCAGTCGACCCGCTCGACTCCACCAGCCGCCAGCTCGATCCCCTGGTCGTGGGTGAGGATCACTACAACACGGCACGCGGCGTGCAGGCGGTGCTGCAGCGCTACAAGGAGCTGCAGGACATCATCGCCATCTTAGGGATGGACGAGCTGTCGGAAGACGACAAGCTGATCGTGTATCGCGCCCGTAAGGTGCAGCGCTTCCTGTCGCAGCCTTTCAACGTCGCCAAGGTGTTCACCGGCCAGGATGGCAAGATCGTGGCGCTCAAGGACACCATCCGCGGCTTCCAGGGCATCATCAGCGGCGAGTTCGACGCGCTGCCGGAGCAGGCCTTCTACATGGTCGGCGCGATCGATGAGGCCGTGGCCAAGGCCAAGACGCTGCAGTAATGGCTGAAGCCCACACCATCCAGGTCGATATCGTCAGCGCCGAGGGCGAGATGTACTCGGGCGTCGCGGCCGTGGTGTTCGCGCCCGGCACGCAGGGCGATCTGGGCATCTATCCGCGGCACGCGCCGCTTTTGAGTCTGCTCAAGCCCGGTGAAGTGCGGGTGCAGACTCCGGACGGCGCGGAACACCAGTTCTACGTCGGCGGCGGTGCCATCGAGGTGCAGCCCCATAAGGTCACGGTGCTGGCCGACACCGCGCTGCGGGCCAAGGATCTGGATGAGGCTTCCGCGCAGGCTGCCAAGCAGCGCGCCGAGGAAGCCTTGAAGGACAAGAGCGGCCGCATCACACTCGCCGAAGCGCAGGCGGAACTCGCCCGCGCCATCGCCCAGCTTAAAATGCTCGAGCGCCTGCGCAAGACCCGGGGCTGATCGCTGGAACCCACCGTCGCGCCTCCCGATCCAGGCTTGCCGCCGGCCGCGGTGGCGCCGGGCCTGTTCGCAGGTCTTGCCCGCAACCTGGGCAACGGACTTGCGCTCCTGGTGCTGCGCCGTCGCTGGCCGCCGCAGTTCGCGGTCGGGTTCGACCAGGTTGCAGCGCTGTTGCTCGTCAATCTCGCGGTCTGGGCGCTGCTCGACTTCGTGCATGCGCCGCGACATGTGCCGCTGTCGCTCGACGGCCTGTTCGGCTGGGCCTCTTACCTGCTCCTGGGTCTCTTCGCCTGCGCGCTCTTGGCGCGGGTGCACAGCCGCGCCGCGGATACCCGCGCGCTGCTGGTGCCGGTACTTGCCGCCGCGCCGTTCGTCATGGCGGGCTTCTGGCTGCTCATGGATGTGCCCGCGGTCGCCAACCGCCCCATCGCCGCGACCATCGTGGCACTCATTTATCTTGTGTGTCTGGCGGTGCGCGTGCTGGGAGCGGCCTACGGCCCCGTGCGCTTAGCGCCGGTACTCACCGCGCTCGTGTTGCTACTCATCGCGCCCTGGACGCTCGAGCAGCTGAATCTCGATACCCGTTTATGGGTCGCCGAAGAACCCGGCGCGGCGGCCACCGACAGCGACGATGCGGACGAGGCCGAGGCGCTCTTCTATGACCAGCCGGCGCGCATCGCGAGCGCCGCGGCGCGCGTCAAGCCCGCACAGAATGGCGTGCCCGGCGTGTACTTCGTCGGTTTTGCCGGCGATGGCGATCCGGGCGTGTTCCGCCGCGAGGCGCAGTTCGCGAGCGAAGTGTTCGGCGTGCGCTTCGGCTCGCAGGACCGCACGGTGCTGCTCATCAACGACGTCGACGACCGTGATTCCTATCCGCTGGCGAGCGTGGCGGGGCTCTCCCAGACGCTCAAGGTGCTGGCCGCGCGCATGAATCCCGCCAACGACGTGCTGGTGCTGTTCCTCACCTCGCACGGCTCGGAGGACGGACTGGAAGTGCAGAACGGCTCGCTGCCGCTTGCGCAGCTGGCACCGGCCGACCTGCGCGAGGCGCTGGACGCCTCCGGCATCCGCTGGCGCGTGGTGGTGGTCTCGGCCTGCTATGCCGGGGTGTTCATCGATGCCTTGAAGACCGACACCACCGCCATAGTGACGGCGGCGGATGCCGAACACAGCTCCTTCGGCTGCCAGGAGGACCGCGAGCTCACCTGGTTCGGCGAAGCCTTCCTCAAGGACTCGCTGCCCGGCAGCGCCTCGCTGGCGGACGCCTTCAAGAAAGCCAGCGCGCTGATCAACCGCCGCGAACAGGATGCCCACGAGATCCATTCCAACCCGCAGCTGTACTTAGGTCCGCTGATCCAGAAAAAGCTCGCCGAGCTGCCGGGCGGCAGGACGGGCGGCGCTGCGTACACGGTAGGGCGCTAAAGTACAATGCACCGGCATGGCTAAGCGCCGCAGTTCCCGCGTCCCCGCAGCCGCGCGCGCGCCGCTGTCGGTCGTGGTGCTCGCAGCCGGCGAGGGCAAGCGCATGAAGTCGGGGCTGCCTAAGGTGCTGCAGCCGCTCGCCGGCCGGCCGCTCCTCAAGCACGTCCTCGACACCGCCTACGCGCTGAAGCCCGCCGACATCCAGCTGGTCTACGGTCATGGCGGCGAGCGCCTGCGCGCAGCCCTTGCCGGCGAGCCGGTGTCGTGGACCCTGCAGGCCGAGCGCCTGGGCACGGGTCACGCCGTGCAGCAGGCCATGCCGCAGGTGGCCGACGGGCACAGGGTGCTGGTGCTGTACGGGGATGTGCCGCTCATCAGCGCGACGACGCTCGCGGCGCTTTTGAAGCTCGCCGGCCCACGCCAGCTGAGCCTCCTGACCGTGAGACTTGACGACCCGCACGGCTACGGCCGCATCGTGCGCGCCCGCAGCGGTCTGGTGCAGAAGATCGTCGAACAGAAAGACGCCAGCAAGGCGCAGCTCGCCATCCGCGAGTGCAACACCGGGGTGCTCGCCTGCCCGGCGCGCCTGCTGCGCGGCTGGCTCGCGCGGCTGAAGAGCGACAACTCGCAGCGCGAGTACTACCTGACCGACATCATCGCCATGGCGGTGAAGGACAAGGTGGCCGTCAAGGCGCTCATCGTGACCGATGCCGCCGAGGTGCTCGGCGTCAACGACAAGGCGCAGCTCGCCTACCTCGAGGGCGTCAGCCGCGCACGGCGCGCGCAGGCGCTGCTGCTCGCGGGCGTGACGCTTGCCGATCCCGCGCGCATCGACGTGCGCGGCACGCTCGAGCACGGCCAGGACGTGTTTCTCGACGTCAACGTGGTGTTCGAGGGCCGCGTGGTGCTCGGCGACCGCGTGCGCGTGGGCGCAGGCTGCGTGCTGCGCGACTGCGAGATCGGCGCAGATTCACAGGTCTTTCCCCACTGCGTGATCGAGGGCGCGCGCATCGGGGCTGAGTGCAACATCGGCCCGTTCGCACGGCTGCGGCCCACCTCGGTACTCGCGGAAGGGGTGCACATCGGCAATTTCGTCGAGGTGAAGAACTCGCAGCTCGGCGCAGGCTCGAAGGCGAACCATCTGTCCTACGTGGGCGATGCCCAGGTCGGGCGGCGCGTCAATATCGGCGCCGGCACCATCGTTGCCAACTACGACGGCGCCGCCAAGCACGTCACCACCATCGGCGACGATGCGCACACCGGCTCCAACAGCGTCCTGGTCGCGCCGCTCACTGTCGGTGCCGGCGCCACCATCGCTGCCGGCTCGACCGTCACGCACTCCGTGCCCGCCGGCAAACTCACCGTGGCGCGCGCGCGCCAGGTGACCGTCGAAGACTGGCAGCGGCCCGCCAAAGCTCCGAAGTAGGTTCTTCGCTCCTGCAACGTGCCTGTAGTACTGGCGGCATAGAGTGACTGCCGCGCCGGGCAGAAACGCGCCGAGGGCAGGGCATGAGTGCGTCGCAACCTCACAGAGCGGAATGGCTCGACCGGACCTTCTGGGACCGGCTCGATCGGCTGGAAAGCCTGCACAGACGCGCACAGTCGGAACAGGAGAACGCGCAGCGCAGCCTCGAGCGGCTCTCGCCCCATGAGGCTGAGGAAGTCCGGCAGGCATGGCAGCGCTACTGCGAAGTGATCGCGGAGCTGGATCGCACCACCGCGCAATTCGAAGACCTGCATCGATGCGTGAACTGAACCTCGCGGCGGCCCGGCAGGCAATCCTGTCGCGACGCGCCCTGCAGGAGCTGAGCCTGCTGCAGGCGAGGCTCCGCCGCGTCAGCGGACTGCGCCGCACGGCGCTGCGCATCCTGCTCGCCAGTCGCCGCGTGACCACCGCCGTCGCACAGCGCGAATTCTGGCTGGAATTCTTCCGGCTCGATCAGGAGTACCGCGCCGCGGTCCGCCGCCTCGCGCAGTTCTGCGCGGCCCACGCCGAGCCCCTCGACGACGTGCCGGTGCGGCGCGTGGTCGGGCCTGAGCGCTGATCAACCTGTCGGGCGATCGGCATTCACCTCGACTACAATCACCCGGATGACGAAGCGCGCCCTGGTCACGGGCATCACCGGACAGGATGGTGCCTACCTTGCCGAGCTGCTGCTGCACAAGGGCTACGAAGTGCATGGCATCAAGCGTCGCGCCTCGCTGTTCAATACCGATCGCATCGATCACCTTTACGAGGATCCGCACGCCGTCAGCCCGCGGCTGACGCTGCATTACGGCGATCTCACCGATGCCAGCAACGTGCTGCGGGTCATCCAGCAGGTACAGCCCGAGGAGATCTACAATCTCGCGGCCCAGAGCCATGTGCAGGTGTCGTTCGAGACCCCGGAGTACACCGCTAACGCCGATGGCCTGGGGACGCTGCGCATCCTGGAAGCGATCCGTATCCTGCACCTGGAGAAAAGCACGCGCTTCTATCAGGCCTCGACGTCCGAGATGTTTGGCCTGGTGCGCGAATCCCCGCAACACGAGGGGACGCCCTTTCACCCGCGCTCACCGTACGGAGTTGCGAAGCTCTACGCGCACTGGATCACGGTGAACTATCGGGAGGCATACGGCCTGTACGCCTGCAGCGGCATCCTCTTCAACCATGAGTCGCCACGGCGCGGCGAGACATTCGTGTCGCGCAAGATCACGCGCGGACTCACGCGGGTGCAGCAGGGGCTGCAGAGCTGCGTGTACCTGGGCAACCTCGAGGCGCGTCGCGACTGGGGCCACGCGCGCGACTACGTCGATGCGCAATGGCGCATGCTGCAGCGCGAGCAGCCGCAGGACTACGTGATCGCCACCGGAGTCCAGCACTCCGTGCGCGACTTTGTCGACAAGGCCGCGACGCTCCTCGGCATGCGCATCGAGTGGCGCGGCAAGGGTGCGCAGGAGAGCGGCTTCGACCGCGACAGCGGCAGCGAAGTGATCCGCATCGATCCGCGTTATTTCCGTCCCACCGAAGTTGATTCACTGCTCGGCGACGCGTCCCGCGCCCGGCGCGAGCTCAACTGGACGCCGACAGTCACTTTTGACGAGCTCGTGCGTGAGATGGTGGAAGCGGACCGGGTGCTGGCGCGACGCGACGCGCTGGTCGCGCGCGCCGGCTACGGTGCGGCGCAGGCCCGTGAGTAGCGTTCCGCTAGGTCAGGACAGTCGCATCTTCGTCAGCGGGCATCGCGGACTGGCGGGCTCGGCAATCGTACGCGCCTGCGAACGCGCCGGCTGGCGCACGCTCAGCCTGCGCACGCGCGGCGAACTCGACCTGCGTGACGCCGCCGCGACGGAGGCCTTCTTCGCGGCCGAACGACCGCACTACGTGTTTCACGCGGCCGGCAAGGTCGGCGGCATTCAGGCCAACGACACCCAGCCCGCCGAGTTTCTGCGCGACAACCTGCAGATGGCAGTGAACGTCATCGACTGCGCCTGGCGTCACGGTGTGCAGAAGCTGTTGTTCCTGGGGTCGAGCTGCATCTATCCGAAGCTTGCACCCCAGCCGTTGCGGGAGGAGTACCTGCTGACGGGCGCGCTCGAGCCGACCAACGAGGGCTATGCCATCGCCAAGATTGCGGGACTTAAGATGTGTCAGGCCTACCGGCGCCAGTACGGCCTCAGCGCCATCGCGCTGCTGCCGACCAACCTGTACGGCCCGGGCGATAACTTCGATCTGGACAGTTCGCACGTCCTGCCGGCGCTGATCCGCAAGATCGACGCCGCACGTACAGCAGGTGCGGAGTGCGTCACGCTGTGGGGGAGCGGCACGCCGCGGCGTGAGTTCCTGCACGCGGATGATCTGGCGGAGTGCTGCCTGTTTCTCATGCGGCGCTACGACGAAGCGCTGCCTCTCAACGTGGGCTGGGGTCAGGATCTGAGCATCCGCGAACTTGCCGCCACGATCGCGCGCGTGGTGGGTTTCAAGGGTCGCTTCGAATTCGATGCGTCAAAACCCGACGGCACGCCGCGCAAGCTCCTGGATGTGTCGCGGCTCGCAGCATTGGGGTGGCGCCCCCGCATCGCTCTTGAGGCCGGTATCAGGAGCACCTACGCGTGGTATCTCGAGAGCGCCGGACGCCACCTGCCGGCCACTCCCACCGCCTAGCCCTTGGCGGGGGCGCATCGCGACCGAGCCTAAAGGCTTAAGTTCGCCGCGACTGCGGGTCACACTGCCACGGGGACCGCAGGGGACGGTCCCCCGCCTTTCAGGACCGTAAGGCGCAGGCGAAGGCCCCCGCTCGGGAGTGAGGGGCCCGCAAAGCCCCACGGGCGCCCTTCCCCGGGGGTACAAGCGCGATCTCCATCACGGCTTAGCCAGTGAAATCCGCGTCTTATGTCCGTTTCAGGCACACTACGCGACCCACGCCCTGGAAGAAGAGGCCCCGGAATCATGTGCGGAATCGTCGGAGCGGTCGCCGAGCGCAACGTAGTGCCCATCCTGATGGAGGGGCTGCGGCGGCTCGAGTACCGTGGCTACGATTCGGCCGGGATCGCGGTCCTCAATGGCTCCAAGCATCTCACGCGGCTGCGCACGGTCGGCAAGGTGCGCATGCTCGATGAGGCGCTCGCACAGTCGCCCACCACCGGCAAGATCGGCATTGCCCACACCCGCTGGGCCACCCACGGCGTGCCGAGCGAACGCAACGCGCATCCGCACATCTCGCGCGATGGGCTCGCCATCGTGCATAACGGCATCATCGAGAATCACGACGAGCTGCGCGCGGACCTCGAGCGCCGCGGCTACCAGTTCAGCTCGGAGACCGATACCGAGGTCATCGCGCACCGCATTCACTACCACCTGCAGGCGGTCGGTGACCTGTTCAAGGCGGTGCGCGCCACGGTGTCGGAACTCGAGGGCGCCTACGCCCTGCTGGTGGTGAGCGAAGACGATCCCGACCGACTGATCCTGGCGCGCGAAGGCTGCCCGGTCGTGGTGGGGCTCGGCGACGATGAGAATTTCGTGGCGTCGGACGTGGCAGCATTGCTGCCGGTGACGCGCCGCTTCATGTTCCTCGAGGAGGGCGATGTCGCCGAAGTGCACCGCCGTTCAATCCGCGTGCTCGATCGTGACGGCAACACGGTGGAACGCCCGGTGCGCGAAAGCGAGCTGTCAGCGAGCGCCGCCGAGCGCGGCCCGTATGCCCACTTCATGCTCAAGGAGATCCACGAGCAGCCGCGCGCCATCGCCGACACCCTGCAGGAGCGCGTCGCCAACGGTCGCCTGCTCGAGGCCGCCTTTGGACCGGCGGCCACGGAAGTGTTCCGCCGCACGCACAACGTGCACATCGTGGCGTGCGGCACCAGCTACCACGCCGCCTGCGTGGCGCGCTATTTCATCGAGCAGATCTGCAAGCTGCCGTGCGCCGTCGACATCGCCAGCGAGTACCGCTACCGCAGCCCGCTGGTGCCGGCCAACTCGCTGTTCGTCACCATTTCGCAGTCGGGCGAGACGGCCGATACGCTGGCGGCGCTGCGCCTGGCGCGCCAGTCCGGCTACCTGTCCTCGCTCGCCATCTGCAACGTGCCCGAGAGCTCGCTGGTACGCGAGTCCGAGCTCGTCATGCTGACGCGCGCAGGGCCTGAGATCGGTGTGGCCTCCACCAAGGCGTTCACCACGCAGCTCACCGCGCTTGGCATGCTGGTCGTGGCGCTTGCCAAGCACCACGGCGCGGACGCCGAACGCGAGCGCGGTCTCGTCACCCGCCTCATCGAGCTGCCGTCGCTGGTGGAAAAGACGCTGGCGCTGGATGGGGTGGTGCAGAAACTGGCCCTGCGCTTCGCCGACAAGCAGCACGCGCTGTTTCTGGGGCGCGGTGCGCTCTACCCGATCGCGCTCGAGGGCGCGCTCAAGCTCAAGGAAATCTCCTACCTGCACGCGGAAGGCTATCCGGCGGGCGAACTCAAGCACGGCCCGCTGGCGCTGGTCGATAGCGACATGCCGGTCGTCACGGTCGCCCCCAACAACGACCTGCTGGAGAAGCTGAAATCCAACCTGCAGGAAGTGCGTGCCCGCGGCGGTGAGCTGATCGTATTTGCCGACCCGGAAGCCGGCATCCAATCCAGTGACGGCGTCACCGTGATCGAGATGCCGCGCCACGTGACCTATTTCCAGGCGCCCGTGGTGTACAGCATCCCGCTGCAGCTGCTGGCCTATCACGCCGCCATCCTCAAGGGCACCGACGTCGATCAGCCGCGCAACCTCGCCAAGAGCGTGACCGTCGAATAGACGGCGGGTGCAGCGCGCCGGGCCTTGTGACTTGAGCCGGCGGCCGCCGGCGCAACGTTGCGGTACGATGGCCGGCACATGACAACCAACACGACCGTCGCGGACGTCGTGGCCGGCGTGTCGATCGCGGGCCTGCTCTTGCCCGAAGCGGTGGCCTACTCGCATCTGGCCAATCTGCCGCCGCAGGCCGGCGTCATCGCGCTCTTCGCAGGCCTCATCTGCTACGGCCTCATCGGCCAAAGCCGTTACGCAATCGTCACCGCCACTTCCTCGTCCGCCGCGGTGCTGGCGTCAGCGCTCCTGGCGCTCGGCGCTGCAGATGCCGCCACGCGGGTCGCACTCGCCAGCGTGCTGGTGGCCGGTACCGGGGCGGCGTTCGCCCTGTGCGGTGCACTGCGCCTCGGCTTCATGTCGAACCTGATCGCACGCCCGGTGCTGCGCGGCTACGCCTTCGGACTGGCGCTGGTGATCGCCGTCAAGCAGTGGCCGACACTGGTCAATCTGCAGGCGCACAGCAGCAGCTTCTTCGCGCTGCTCGCCGAAGTGACGCGCCACTACGCCGCCTGGCGTGTGCCGAGTCTGGCCTGCGGGCTCGCAGCGCTTGCGGGGCTGTTCGCGCTCGAGCGCGCGCGGCGGGTGCCGGGCGCGCTGGTGGTCATCGTGCTCAGCATCATCGCTGCCCCGCTGCTCGCCGCGCACGGCGTACTGCTCACCGGCCCGATCCGGCTGGCACTGACCATGCCCGCCTTCAGCATGCCCCCCGGCGTGCGCGCCGTGCAGCTGGTGGAGTTTTCCCTGGCGCTGATGTTCATCCTGTACGCCGAGTCGTACGGCTCGATCCGCACCTACGCGCTCAAACACGACGAGCAGGTGCAGCCCAACCGTGACCTTGTGGCGCTCGGCGTTGCCAACCTCGTGTCCGGCGCTCTGCAGGGGACCCCGGTGGGCGCGGGCTACTCCGGGACGTCGGCCAATGATGCCGCTGGCGCGCAGTCGCGCCTGGCCGGGCTGTGCGCGGCCGGTACGGTGCTGCTCCTGGTGCTGCTGTTCCTCAAGTGGATCGAGCGCATCCCCGAGCCGGTGCTGGCGGCGATCGTCATCCATGCGGTCAGCAAGTCGCTGCGCCCGGGCGTCTTCGGCAACTACTTCCGCTGGCAGCGCGACCGGCTGGTGGCACTCGCCGCGGTGCTCGCCGTCATGGTGTTCGGCGTCCTGAACGGCCTCTTGGCCGCGATCGCCTTCAGCCTGGCCATGCTCCTGCGTTCGCTCGCGCGCCCGCGGCTGTCACAGCTCGGGCGGGTGGGCGGCCACGACTACGTGAGCGTCACGCGCTTCACCAATGCCGTCACCGAGCCCGGGCTCCTGGTGCTGCGGCCCGAGGAGCCGCTGTTCTTCGCCAACGCCGAGCCGCTCATGACCCAGCTGCGCGAGCAGGTCATGGCGCAGCCGCAGCTGCGGCTGATCGTGCTGAGCCTCGAGGAATCCCCCGACCTCGACAGCACCGCGCTCGAAGCCCTGGGCGAGCTCGCGGCGTGGCTGCAGAAGCGCCAAGTGGAGCTGCGGGTGGCGCGCCTCAAGGAGTCGGCGCGCGATGCACTGTCGCGCGCGCAGCTGCCGCAGCTGCCGGCCGGCGCGCTCGACTACTCCAGCGTGGACGATGCGGTGCGCGGCGAGTGCGTGGCGCCCCTGCCACTGCCGGCGCCGACCTAGCACAGCCGGCGCACCGGGACGCCGAGGCCTGCCCGCAGTAAAGCGCCGTTACGGTTTGCAGAGGCACGGGTGGCACGCCTGCTTGTCGCGCGTGGCGCGGCTGCCGCTTCGTGTTACTCTTTGATTTCGCTTGAGCAAAACGCGGTTCGGTCCCCGCGGCTCGGTGCGCCGTGCCTGCTGCCAGGAACCATGGCGCGCGACCGTAAGTCCGCCGCGCCAGACCCGGAGGACAACATGGCGGATGACAAGACCCCGGCTCCTGCGCCCGACAACCCGTACACGCAGACTCATGTGGTGGTGTCGGGCGATACGCTGTCGAAGATCGCCCAGAAGTACTATGGCGATGCCTCGCTCTATACGAAGATCTTCCAGGCCAACCGCGACGTGCTGAGCGATCCGAACAAGATCTCACCGGGTCAGAAACTGCGTATACCCTGAAGCGCTACTGTCAAAACCGAAAGAGAGGATCTACAAAATGAAGAAGTTATCTGTCTGGCTGCTGACCTCGCTGGTGGCAGTACTGATCGTCGACTGCGCCAACCAGAAGGTGCCGGCGGAAGCCGCGATCGCCAATGCCGAGTCCGCGATTGCGCCTATCCGTGATGCCGCTCAGAAATACGTGCCCGACCAGATGCAGGCCGTGGACGCGCAGCTGAATAGCCTCAAGGACAGCCTCGCCAAGGGCGATTACGCCGCCGTGGTTGCCGGTGCGCCGGCGCTGACCACGGCCATCTCGAGCCTCAAGGACGCTGCGGCGGCCAAGCAGGCCGACGCCGAGGCAGCGATCGCCAAGGCCAAGGATGCCTGGACGGGCCTGAGCACCGACCTGCCCAAGATGGTCGATGCCATCCAGAGCCGAGTCGATGTGCTGTCCAAGTCGCACCACCTGCCCAAGGGCGTGACCAAGGACAGCCTGGCGGCAGCCAAGTCAGGGCTGGATTCAATGAAGGGTGCCTGGAGCGATGCCTCGAACGCGGCGACCTCCGGTGACTTCACCACGGCCGTGACCAAGGCTCAGGCCGTCAAGGATCAGGCGACGCAGATCATGCAGTCGCTCGGCATGACCTCGAGCTGAAGGCAGGCGCCCCACTCGCCGGCCGCCTCAGCTAACTGATGAGGCGGCCGGTGAGATCGTAGGTGTCGGTGCCGACGATCTCGGCGTCGGCCCAGTCGCCGGCGCGCAGTTTCCCGGCCCGCTCGATCTTCACTACGCCATCGATCTGCGGTGCTTCCCCGGCCGAGCGGGCGCTCGCTGCGCCGTCGTGCACCTCGTCTACCAGCACACGCACGCGCTGACCGATGCGTGCGCTGAGGCGCCGCGCACTGATGGCGGCGGCGCGCTCCATGAAGCGCGCGTAGCGCTCTTCCTGTAATTCTCCCGGCACGTGCCCGGCGAGCTCGTTGGCCGTGGCGCCTTCGACCGGGGAATACTTGAAGCAGCCGACACGGTCGAGCTGCGCCGCATCCAGCCAGGACAGGAGCTCCTCGAACTCCGCCTCGGTCTCGCCCGGGAAGCCGACGATAAACGTGCTGCGCAGCGTGAGCTGCGGACACGCGCGCCGCCACTGAGCGATGCGCGCCAGGGTGTCTTCCGCGTGCGCCGGGCGGCGCATGCGTTTCAGTACCGAGGGGCTGCCGTGCTGGAAGGGGACGTCGAGGTAGGGCAGCACGCGCCCGGCCGCCATGAGCGGCAGCACTGCGTCGACGTGCGGATAGGGATAGACGTAGTGCAGCCGCACCCACACGCCGAGCTCACCGAGTGCGCGCGCCAGGTCGATGAAGCGCGTGGCGTAGCTGGCGCCGCGCCACTCGCCCGCTGCGTAGCGCAGGTCGGCGCCGTAGGCGCTCGTGTCCTGCGATATGACCAGCAGCTCCTTCACGCCGGCGCCGACGAGGCGCTCTGCCTCGCGCATGACCTCGCCGATCGGGCGACTGGCGAGGCGTCCGCGCATCGCTGGGATGATGCAGAAGCTGCACTTGTTGTTGCAGCCTTCCGCGATCTTCAGGTACGCGTAGTGGCGCGGCGTCAGCCGCACGCCCTGCGGCGGCAGCAGATCGAAGAACGGTTCGTGCTGCGGCGGCAGGTGCTCGTGCACCGCGGCCACCACCTCCTCGTAGGCGTGCGGACCGGTAATCTTCAGCACGCGCGGGTGGCGCTCGAGGATGCGCTGCGGCCGTGCTCCCAGGCAGCCCGTGACGATGACGCGGCCGTTGAGCTGCAGCGCCTCGCCGATGGCATCCAGCGACTCGTCGACCGCCGCATCGATGAAGCCGCAGGTATTGACCACGACCACGTCCGCGGCCTCGTAGCTGGCTGCTACTTCGTAGCCTTCGGCGCGCAGCTGCGTGAGGATGCGCTCGGAATCCACCAGCGCCTTGGGGCACCCCAGACTCACGAAGCCGACCTTGGGGACACGCGGCCGCGTGCTGCGCCGGGGTGCGGCAGCGCGTTGCGTGCGGGCAGAGGGCTTGGCGGCTGGCATCGGCGGGCGGGCAAAAAAGGGTCGCTATGCTAACGGCGCGGGGGGCCGTGACGCCAGCAGCTATTTTTGCGGCTACTGGCTGCTGTCGAGGGCTGCGGGCGCGTTGTGCACGGCGGCGGCACCGGGCTTGTGCACCCGCCACAGCGCGTAGAACACCACGATCACCACGAGCGGCATCACCAGGTACGGCCAGATGGCGCCGCGGCGCCCGCTAGCGGCCATAAAGCCCGGTGAGCTCGGCCTCCCCGAGCGACTGTGCGTGCACGTTGAAGGCGACGAAGGCGGCCGTGGCATCCGCGGGCAGGTCGAGCCTGGCGACCTTCAGCGCGTACAGCCGGAAATGATAGTGATGCGCTGCCCCCGGCGGCGGGCACGGGCCGCCGTAGCCGGACGTGCCGAAGTCGGTGCGGCCCTGCACGGCGCCCGCCGGCAAGAGGCCCTTGTGCGGATCGCCGGCGCCGGCGGCGAGTGCGCTGGTGGCAGCGGGGATGTTGTAGACGATCCAGTGCCACCAGCCGCTGCCGGTGGGCGCATCCGGATCGTGTACCAGCAGCGCGAAACTCTGCGTGCCCTGCGGCGCGCCCGTCCAGTGCAGCGCCGGAGAGATATTGCCGCCCTGGCAGCCGAAACCGTTGAAGACCTGCGCTGCGGCGATGCTGCCGCCGGCGCTGATGTCACTGCTGGTGAGCGTGAAGCCTGCGGTGGCAACCGGCGCTGCCGCGGGCGCAGTCGCAGCGCCCAGCACCGTCGCGAAACCAAGCAGAGTTACACTCGCCCAACGCATGCGCCGCAGTGTGCAGCGCCGGGGGTTCCAAGTGCAAATAGGCCCGAGGTATCACACCGGGTGCCGCAAGCGCACCCGGTGCGAGGGGAGAGAGTCAGGCTGTTAGCGGGCCCAGTGACCGGGTGCCATGCGCCAGCCGCCACCGGCGCGAACCCAGGCATGCGGCACCCAGCGGTAACCGGCGCGCGGCGCCTGCCAGTAGCCGGGATGCCAGGCGTAGCGCCCGCCTTCCCAGAAATATGCGCCGCCCACCCAGAAATATCCCGGTGTGGGAGCAACACCCACGACCTCGACCTGAGGCGCGGGCGGGGCATAGGCCACGACGCGGTAGCCGGGTGCCGGAGCAACGACACATCCTGACAGCGCCACGCACAGCACAGCGCCGGCAACGGCGAGCTTGGCAGAAGTGAATTTCATCGATCGGTCTCCTGTTGTCCGCGCACAGTTGGCGGACCAATATGAGCTAGCAACGCACGACAGGCTTCGCAGCATACACACGGGAAAATCGTCGTGAATAAGACAGTGCCGGAAGTGTTAAACGCGTCCGCTGCAATCCCGGGGCGCCGTTCAGCGACCATTCAGAAAATGTGATCTGTGCACGCTAGTCCCATGCAGTTCGATCGCGCCTACTACCAGCGCTACTACTACGATCCGCGCACGGCGGTCGCCACTCGCCGCGAGATGCACGCGCGCGCCCGTCTGATCGCAGCCCTCACCGTGCAGGCGGGGCTGCCCGTGCGGCGCATCCTCGATGCCGGCTGCGGCACGGGGCTCATGCGTGGCGCGCTCAGGCGCCTGCTGCCGCGCGCCCGCTACACAGGTCTCGAGATGAGTCCCTACCTGTGCCGGCGCTACGGCTGGGCACGGGGGCGCATCGAGGACTACCGGGCGCGCTCGCCATTCGACCTGGTGATCTGCTACGACGTGCTGCAGTACCTGGACCGGGCGGCGGCCCGGCGCGCGCTGGCAAACCTCGGCCGGCTGTGCCGCGGTGTCCTGTACTTCACCGCTCTCACGCGCTACGACTTCGAGCACAACTGCGACCAGGAACGCACCGATCCGGATGTCTACCTGCGCAGCGCGCGCTGGTACCGCGGGCAACTTGAGTCGCAGTTCCGCGAAGTGGGGGCGGGCTTGTGGCTGCGGCGCGGCGCGCCGCTCACGCTCTGGGAGCTGGAGACGCAGTGAGTGCCTGCAGCGCCTGCGCGCGGCGGTGCCGGAACAGCGGATAGAGAGGCAGGCCGATGAGGATCAGCACCACGGTGGCGATGCATTCGCGCGGCGTCGTGATGAGCGCGCTGATGAGGATCCACACCATCACCAGCACGAACAGCAGCGGCACCAGCGGATAGCCCGGCATGCGGTACGGCCGCGGCGCATCGGGCAGGCGGCGCCGCAGCACGATGACTGCGAGCACCACCGGGATCCAGAACAGCGCGTACGACATGACCGCCATGTTGGTCAGCTGATCGAACGTGCCGGAAGCGGCCAGCAGTGCCGCCCAGATGCACAGCAGCACCAGCGACACCACCGGCACGCGCGTGCGCGGACTCAAGCGCGCAAAGGGTGCGTAGAACAGGCCAT
>Ga0302326_10015846_pt1 | contig 15823 bp, 17 predicted proteins | sample Palsa_T0_3_FD_202264 | JGI IMG/M metagenome (GOLD analysis project Ga0302326, IMG submission 202264) | Peat permafrost microbial communities from Stordalen Mire near Abisko, Sweden - Palsa_T0_3 | ecosystem: Environmental > Terrestrial > Soil > Palsa > Peat permafrost | place: Sweden: Abisko... | reverse complement strand
CATCGCCGAGCTCCTGCAAAAGGGTTTGTGGGCGGCCACCCGGCCAGCCCGTTTTAAGCACCGGGATTTTACCATCCCGGAAACTCACACCCGCAGGAGCTCGGCTTCATAGTTTCTTCGCGGCAGCCAACTTTCGCGCTGGCGCCGCGAAGGGCAAGCAGCAATCTGGCATTCACGCAAATCCGGCGCGTGATCGCACAGGGTAATCAATACCACAAATTCAACACCAGCGCCGGCTCGCGAATCTTTCCTTCGAATACGCCGACCGTGCTGGTAACGAATTTCACTTCCACATCCGTGTGGACCTCAAGCCAGTCATTGATGGCGTTGTCGAGATACTCCAAACCCTGGTCGCTGTACTTGCCGTGGAATGAGCGCACGTGCGAAGCGCCGGTGCCGTTGGCATTGGGCTTGCGCTTGGAGGTATGATCGTGGCGGATGGTCTCGGGGGCGAAGGTTTTTATCCTTCGCGCCGTATCCCGCGCGGTTTCAGCCTCGTCGATTAATTCGATGGGATCCGAATCGTGCGGCTTTGCGTGAGCGTGTGAAACAGGAGACGCGATCCCCGGCAGATGGTGGTGATGAGAATCAGGCATGGCGGACTCCTCGTGTTAGACTTGCCCCCTATCGCAGTGAAATGACCACGGCAAGTATACCCGGAGAGAGTCCAGAATTCACGCGGCAATTGCGCCGGCGGTGTCCAGGAGCGCCGGCAGCTTGGTACGGAGGTCGGCAATCAATGCCTCATCGGGGGCGTTCTCGCCCATCCCCTGATCGTCCAGGTTTTGCTGCAAGGCGGTAAGATTGAAGCCAATCCCTTCCTGGCAGCAAAGGGTGTCCGCGGTATAGATGATGCCGACGAGCGTTCGATACTCTTCCGGCAGATTGACTGGATTGTGATGGTGGGCTGCAACGATCTGACACGACTTGGGAAACTTCCACGTCTCGGCGAGACCCGCACCCAGCATCTGATGATCGACGCCGTTAATCGCTCGCTCGGCCTGGCAGAAATCCAGATTTCCTTTTTTCACATCCGCGCACACGCGCTGCAGTTGCTCGGGTGCCGTTTGAAGCGAAACCAGCAGGCCGATGTCGTGAATCATTCCGGCGAGGAATGCTTCATCGGCGATCGTGAGGCGCATCGACTTGGCGATCTCGCGTGAAGTGACTGCGACGGCCACGCAATGCGTCCACAGATCCTTGGCGGTAAACCCATCACACAGTTTTACGCCGCGAAAAAGCTGGCCCAGACTTGCCGCCACCGCGATGTTCTTCACCGCATTGAGGCCCAGCAGAACGATGGCCCGTTCGATGGATGCGATCTGGCCGGGCAAGCCGTAGAAGGAGCTATTAACCACCTTCAAGATGCGTGTCACCAGCGCCGGATCGTGGGCGACGATCTTGTGCAGTTGGGTAGCGCTGCTGCGCGGATCTTCCACGGTTTTGATGATGCGCGTGGTCACTTCCGGCAGGGTGGCGATGGTCGCCACTTTCCTGACGGCCTCGGCAACGATTAGCTTCGGATCCTTCGCAGCCGCAATTCCCGCATCGGTTCCCATGGCGCTCCTAAAAGGGCGTATCCGTATTTGAATCGGAATCCAGCGGGGCGCACTTAACCGCTCGGTTTTTCAGATCTTCGTCCGCAGGCTAGTAGGCGATGAGCTTCCGTCGCAATCGGGCGTCCAAATTGCATCGGGCAAGTGCTGACGCGATCTTCTTTCCCGCACCGCTGCCGCCATAAACGTTGGCGGCTCGCACGCGCAAAAATGCCCCGCCGTCCCATAATTTTTGCAATGCCGCGCTGATGCGTCTTGGTCCATATTCGACATGGATTACGTTGCGCCCACGTTCCCGTCCCTTTTGCCGCGGCCCGACATCGATGACCGGCGTCCCGAAGCTGCCGGCTTCGATAATGCCGCTGGAGCTGTTGCCGACCATCACGGCCGCCTCGCGCATGAGGCCAAGAAAAAGGGATCGCCGGACGTCACGGCGAATCAGCAATCGCTCATCGCCGGCAAACGCATCGAGCACTCGTCTGATGCCGCCGCTGCCGGGGTCATTGTTTGGATGAACGATCACGATTCGATCCACATTGCTCCGGGTAACAGCTTGCAGCAAATCTCGCACTCGTCGCCCTTCCAGAGCTTGGTTGGCTTCCACCGGATGTTGCACGACCAGCGCGAACCGCCGGCGCGATAACCCGGGAAATTTGCGGGCCACTTGCGTCCATGATGCAGCGGCGGCGGCAATGCCATCGACGCCGGGTGAACCACACCGGCGGATGCGCCAAGGGTCTTCACCCATTCTGATCAAGCGCTGGGCACTCTGTTTCGTCGCCGGAAAATGGAGATGAGCCAGCTTTGAGATCGCGTGACGAAGACAATCGTCCGCCTGCCCCGCCGCCCGATCGCCGCCATGGATATGGGCGACAACACGGCCAGAGAGATGCGCCGCGCTTGCGGCGGCAAATGCTTCCACTCGATCGCCAACGACCAGCACGATATCGCATTTCAGCGTCTCGAAGCTACTTGCCAGCGCTGCCATTGCGTGGCCCGTTTGCGCCGCATAACTCGACAACTTTCTTCCCGATTCGACCGGCCATGGAACGATCCGGTCGATACGCGAGCCCTCCCGGCGAATCGATTCAATTCCATTCCCATGACGAGGATCCAGGTGCATGCCAGTGGCGATGATCTGCAGGTGTAGATTGGGATGAGCCTTGATCGCACGCAAGGTTGTGCCCATCAACCCGAATTCCGCGCGCGTGCCGGTAACGAAGCATACTTTTCGAGGAGGATTGCTCATCGCGGATTGTATTTAGCGGCGTGTGCGCAGCACCGTGTTATTGCTCGATATCGAGATGCAACGCGATGCTACGCACACGCCGCTAAATAATTTGTCCCATCATGCCGCGTTGCATTCGGCGACTGCCGTCAGCATTTCCCACTGAAGCATGGTGCCCGCAGGGAGCGATCGGCGCAAACGACTGCCCAGCACTGATTCAACCATCGCCGCGGGGATTCCGGTGCCCGGTCTTTGCACGGTCAATGAAGATTCCACGATCATCTGCCCGGCCGTCATTGCATTTCGCAACACCAGGCTCTGCCGGCTGACGGTGCGGACATCCTGCTCGGCCGGCAGCACGTGCTTGCCGGGGCGGCCACGCAACACCTCAGCCGACCGGATCGCGCGGACGTATTTAGCAAACGTATGCGGATCGGCACTGGCGGAATGATCCGGACCTTGTGCGGCGCAGTCGTAGGTCAGATGTTTTTCGATGATGCAGGCCCCCGCCGCAACAGCGAGCGCGCCGCAGGTAACATCGGTGGTGTGATCCGAGAAACCGATCGCAATATCAAATTCCGAGAAAAGTTCACCGATCCAGCATAAATTCGCGTCTTCTGCCGCCGCGGGATAGCTGCTAACAGAATGCAATAGCGCAAACGGCGTTTGCCATTCCGAGAGCCATTTCACGGTTTGACGGACCTCTCCCATTGTCGCCGCGCCGGTTGAGACCAGCAACGGCTTGCCTGTGCGGCGGGCACGCTCCAGCAGCGGCAGATTCACCAGATCGGGGGAGGCGATTTTGATCGCCGGAAGGTCCAGCCGCTGGATCGTGTCAATGTCGCCGGGCGAGAACGGCGTGGCGATGGGAATCAAACCCAGCGTGCGCGCGGTCGTGACGATTTGTTCTATCGCCCCATCGTCAAGCTCGTAGCGACGAAGCATTTCAATCGGATCGGATGCGCCCGCGCGATCTTTCTGATAAGCGGCGAACGCGCCGGAGGGGTGCATCAAAGCGTCGGCCCGAAAAATCTGGAGCTTCATTGCATCCGCGCCCGCGTTTGCCGCATGATCAACCAGCTCAAGCGCGCGCTCCACCCGGCCATCGTGATTGACGCCAATTTCGGCGATAACCAGCGCTCGCTGTGTGCGTCCAATCTCTCTATCGCCGATTCTCAGCCCGTTCACGACGCCATCCTGGTGGGGACGCTAAAGCGATCGCGCAGAATTGCCTCGGCCCAGTAGAGATCGCGGAGATGATCGATCTCGACGGTTTCGCCCATTTCCGTACGTACCGCCCGCCGATCGACACCGAAAAATGCGTGCGGATCATCAGGCGTTTTGGCTCCCCTGAGCATCGATTCCCGGGAAACTGCCACGACCGCTCCATCATGCAAAAACACGGGGGTTAAATCCTGCCGGCGGTGAATGCTGCCCGATTGCAGCGCTTCGACGCGATCTCCGTCGAGCCATGACATCCATGATGGATGCCATTTGCCGACCGGGCAGAAGCTGCGCACCGAATCGCATTTGCTGGATTCGAGAAGCGCTACCGCATGATCGATCACACTCAGAGGACGCACCGGCACGTTGCCGTAAAGGACGACCAGTCCATCGGCATGAAAACTGCTGCGCGATTCCACCGTCTGGAGCGCGTGAAGCATCACGTCCTGCACGGACGCATCGGCGGTGGCCAGGTGCGGCGGGCGGACGATGGTCTCAAACCATAATCGTTCCGCAGCGTTGCGGACGGCCGGACAGTCAGTGGAAACGACCACGCGCGTGAGTCGTTTGGCGGCCCTGGCATGATCGAAGGTGTAATCGATGACCGGCCTGCCCAAAAGCGGCCGGAGGTGTTTGTCTTTCAGTCCCGTGCTTCCAGCGCGGGCGAGGATGACGGCGAGAATGTTCACGACAAAACTCCTGGTACAACAAATTCTAAAACACCTGAACCGAGGTATTGCTTAGATCGGTCGGCACGAAAGCGACCACAGAGCACACAGAGACACAGAGAACATGTCATAATCGACTGCTTTGCTCTGTCTGGAAAATCAAGGTGAGTTGTCATGGCTTTTCTCTGTGCTCTCTGTGTCTCTGTGTGCTCTGTGGTTGTCTTCTTGTTCCTATTTCGCGCTACGGCCGGTGCCATTCCTTGCAGGCGCCGCACAACGGATGAGCGCCCCACTCCCCGCGCCGATGGCACGATCGCAACGTCTGCAATCGTTCGACCCAGGTTCGTTCGATCGATCCCTCTCCGACTCGGCCGATCGGCCGTAGCGCCAGCACGTCCTGTTCGCAGGCAACGATGGTTCCATCGCTGAGCACGGTCATCTTGGATGCCAATCGCGAGCACGCACTCCGGCGCGGCGGGGCCATATCGGCGATGGCCGTGTCGGCGATCTGCCCGGCGAAATCGCTTGGACCGGTGATGACCGCGTTTCCAACGGCGCGCGTCCACTGATCGTACCAGGCTTCCATCTCCGCCAGATTCTGCGAGCATTTGACGAAGGTGGGCACAAGCAGCGGCAATCCGGCGCCGCGCGCGAAGCGAGCCTGGGCCAGTGCCGAAATGTTTCGCAGTGCCCGCTGAAAAAGATCCACGCCCATCACTGCCGCATACGTCGCGTTTGACATGGCAGGCAGATGAAATGAGATGACATCCGCCGGCGCATTAGCAAGCTTTGTCATCAATTCGATGTCATCACCCAGCAGATCGGTTTCAATGTGAACCGCTTTGATGCCGCGATCGCGAGCCATGCTCAAAAAGTCGAATAACAGCTCGCTCTCCAGCGGATCGCCGACTCCGGCAAGTGTGATGCGCGTATCATCGGCAATGGAAAGCTCATCGAGCAGACGCCCGGCGATTGCCTTGGTCATCGGGGCGCGACGGTTTGACACGCAGGGTCGATAAATCGGCTTGGACAGGCGCTGGGTATTCAGTTCCACGATCACTTCGCGCGGGAGTGGATCGATGTCGTTTCGGCTGATCAACTGGCGGACCAATTCTTCGGCGCCGCTGGAAGCGAGTTGCCCGTTGAGTGTGACGAAAGCTTCGGTTAATCGGGCGATCTGCCGATCGGAATCGAGCCGGAAGCTTCGGTTAGTCCGCGCCACAATGGTTGGAACGGCACAGCAAGCGTCAGTGCCGATTGGATCGCGCATAGGCTGATCGGGAAGGTAGTGGAGCATTCGACCGGGATGGGATTGGGCCGCGATGAGGCGGTCCACCAATGCCCGGCGAATCACAACTCCGCCGAGACCCGGGGCGGCCTGTGAGAAACACAGCTCCACATCCGGCTTTGAGTCCGCATGGAAAATGATCGCGTCCAGCAATTGTGGATCGACCAGACCGGCGGATGGATCAACCAGGATCAGCGCATCGCTGCGTGTCTCATCGAACATTTCCGCGATCCACGGGGCGTAGAACCCCAGGTCAAAATCGCAGGTTTGCTGCAGACCCCCGCGCCAGCCGTCCGCCCAGCGGCGCGAAGCTGAAACCATCTCGACCGCGGGAAGGAGAGTGCGCGGCGTTTTGGCCAGCACTGCCACGTCATACTCCTCAGCCAATCCCTCGACGGCGGAATATTGGTCATCCCAGCAGAGCAGCGCGATTCCGCTTAGCCGCCGCGACTGGTTCAATCGATCCAGCGTCCATTGCAGCACCGGTTCATCGCGAAAGAGACGATTTGCGCTGCCAGCGCCCTCTTCGTGCAGCATGGACAGAACCGCGGTGATCGTGCTCATGCCGCCTCCAGAAGATCGGGGGCGGTCGGCACCGCAAAACCTTCCATCCGATCCAGAACAGTTTGCATCAGCTTTCGGAACTCTCCCGCCGCCGCAAGCACGGCGCGGACATTTTCGATATCGCGTTCTACCTGCCGGCGCTGAAGTTCGACGCCGTCCAGATGAGCGGCGGAGATTTTTCGATCCGCCTTGAAACGGCTCAGCTCGGATGATTGCGTGAGCTGCATGATCAATCCGTAACAAACCGACAGACCTTGCACGCGCGCCCGCAGCGCGTCGATTAGCGAGATGGTTCGATTGACATGATGCTGGTCGGTGATGTTTTCCTGGATGCTCTGGAGCAACGGGAGCGTTTGGTTGCCGATCGATTCGATCTGGGCGGCTTCCTCATCGCGTCTTCGCAGACTCGCTGCGCATTCGCCGATGCGCTCCCAATTCAGTCCCGGATAATGGGGCGCAGCTTGCGGCAGCGGAGAAGCGCAAAACTGTGCCAGAGCTTGGGACAGTTTCATTGGCTCAGCGCCGCGCTTGAGCACGCCGCCTTCGGTTGCATCGATGATGCGTGCCTTGGCGACGGCAAAATCGCGCTCGAAATGTTGCAGATAGGTGAAGAGGCGTTCTTCGGTGTAAGTCGGTCTGCTCTGATGATCCGGCACCTGCCGGAGGATGTGCCGATCGCGAACAATCTGCTCCCATTGCTTCATTTCCACGCTGCAAAAACGCGACAGTTCCGGCCTCCAGACATCTTCGTAACTGGTACCCGGCGCGTAGCAAAGTCCATCGGAGAATCCCAGATCCTGCCCCACGAAAATGATCGGATCGCAACCGAGGTGTTCGGCTACGTAATACGCCAGATGTGCGACGGTCGCGCCGCTGGGCAATGCGCCTTTTTTCAATTGCATCTCGGCCAGGAGGTTTTCCGCAAACTCATTGGCCATCAGCGACAGAGGGCCCCGATGCAGATCGAAAATCACACTGGCCGCCTTGGCTTCGGCGATCAGTTCCGTCTTCAAGCCAGTTGGAAGCTTTTCGAAGAAGCGCGCGCAGATGTCGTGATAATCCAGCGACGTGACAAACTGCGGCTCCACCCCCATCTCCAGCAGCGGCTGCAGCGTCGTCTGAACGGCAATCAGCACCGCCTTCCCCTGCGCATCTTTTAGCAGGTGCTTATTCTTTCGCAGCGATGGGCCCGCCGACACGATGATCGCGGGAGAACCCTTGTAATGATCTTTAAGCCGCGACACGCTGGGCGTGGCGACATACCACGCAAGATTGGCCGCGACGTTCTCGGCGGTGCGCTTGCTGTTCATCACCAGCGTGCTGATCGTGGTTTTGCCATACGATTTGAATTCTTCGATCAACTGCCCCAATTGCTGATGAAACGTCGGCTGCAGACGCAGGCTTGGCGCATGCGTGATCGGCTCGAACCCCAGCACCAGCGCCGGGGCATGAGGCATCAGACGACCGAACAGCGATGCCTTGTCAGCATGCGTGACGAACAACACCCGCCCGCTGCTCATCAGCTTCGAATAATCGATCGCTTCGAACGCGGTTCGCAAAAGAAGCAGGTCCGGTTCGAGCACCCAGATGAACGCATCCTTCGCCGCTCGATCAAACAGAATTTGGGCGTGATAGCCCAAGCCAAAACCGTGAAGAAAAAACGCCACTTGCTCCGAAACGGCAACCGAATCGATCAGCCGGCGCGCTTCATCGATCGGATCAAACCGGCTATGAAGATAGAGGGTCCCGCCTTCAGGCGGCGCAAGCCAAAGGGTTGCGGGTCCGGTTTTTGACCGAGTTAACTGGTAGGAAGTCTGCCGATCCAATGCCTCGATCGAGCGGGCCAGGGCCGGATCCACCGCCCACAGCGCCGCCAGGTTCAGCGTCAGCGGCGCGTCCTTGGGCAGGATGTAGCGCGTGGATGAATCGGAGGGGTCCGTTGCGTTCATTGGCACTGGCGACATAAAACTGGCGATATACAAGACGTATTCGCGCCGACGCCTCTGAGGTTATCGGACCTGTGGCGGCAAAAGGATGAGTGGTTAATTCAGGAGGTTGCCGGTTTGAGGTTGCTGGTTGCTGGCAGCGGAATTGGCCTCTTCACCAGCAACCAGCAACCCCCAACCAGCAACCTCTTCCCCCATCATGCAAGACCTGATCTTCGATACTCCGTGGTGGCTGCTGATCCTGCTGATCGGGGGCGGCGGATACGTCTGGTACAATGGTAATACCCGCCGAGACAAATCCTGGAAAATCGCCGGCATCGTCATCGCGCTGGTGGGATTGACACTCGCGCTGACGAGTTGGCTGGTGCAGACCGACAAAGAGTATGTCGAACATCGCACCCGCCAGATGGTGGACGCATTTAACCGTCGCGACTGGACCGCTCTGGAGGGGCTCCTCGATCCACAAACCAGCCTGGAGGGCGTCTACAAAAATCGGGATCAGATCATCCAGGGCGCCAAGAAGACCGTCGATGTGATTGGCCTTTCCAGCGCATCGATCACATCAATGGAAGTCAAGCAAACCGACACGCTCATCACGGCCGATCTGGCCATCCTGAGCAATCAGGACATCACGCTCGGCCGGCCGACAATCACGAGCTGGCGTTTTGACTGGGAAAACACCGGAACCGGCTGGAAACTCGTGCGGATCGAGGCATTGGAAGGGAATCAAGTCAGCAAGGATGAGGTCGTGAGGCACCTGGAGCGGCCGTGAGGTTTGTCGATCGGTTGCCCGAAGAGCAGTTCTCGTTCAAAGACATTTGCAGCACTCCAGGCACCGCGATCCATGAGACGCTCGATGGCGAACAGAGGAAAAATTAGGTCGTCGAAACCGACGGCGCACTGAGGGAGCTCCGCCGAGGAGAGTGGCGGTGATGCGTTCACGGCTCCCATAGGTCGTCGATCTTTCGGGATTGATGCGCGGTGTCCGCAACTTCAATCGTCTGCTCGTCTGAGCCATACTGAAAAATGACCGTAAAGAAATGCCGCGTGCCGTCAAGATCCATGTCGAAAGACATCAGTTGGCATCTTTCTCGATACGGGAAATGTGAACGACGGCTGAGCGACGTCGGATTCTGCGCTAAAGCGTTCAATTGACTTCGGACAAATGGCACTGCCGAAGGGCAATCGTTGAAAAGCTTGCGAAGATCGTCTTGTGCGCTACCTGAGAGAATTACCCTATAAGGAATCAAAGAATTGATCCAGTTCCAGGCCATCGCCAGAAGCGATCGAAGCGAATCCACCTCTGACTCGATCTAGAGACAAGCAGGTGATTTCTCGCAGACCCTTGAGGCACTCTTTGAACGCAACCTTTCCGTCCAGGCGATACCCGAGCCCCTCCGTGTACTTGATCAGATGAACGACTTTGGTGGCCGTAGCTTCCAGTTTTGTATAAAGGGAAAGCCACGTTTCGTCGAGCCGAAGAAGCTGTTCTCTTTCCGAGGGAATCTCGTTCTTGGCCAAGTGATCCTGCCACTTTTCAACCTGACGGCCGAGTTCGTGATAGAGGCGGACAATCTCCGCAGCCAGATCCTCCACATCGAAGCAGAACATCGCGCTTCGGTGCTCCGCGGTGCGCCCTGACTCCAGTTCATCGGCGGACTTCACACTTGCATCGATTTGGTTGGAAAGAACGACGGCCATAAATCTCTCAGATTTTTCTTTGTTCAATGGCGGGTTGTTCTCGTAAAGCGGACGATATCAATATCGGCTTTAATCCTCTCGCTGTCAACAGAGTTTCATGAACACAACATTATAGGCGGCGGAGAGTTAACGCCGGATTTGGATGATCCAACCGCAGGAGCGCGCGTGGGTTATATGTTACATGGACTCGCCGACTGGCGGCGCAGCGCGTGAGACGTGGCCATCCATATCGCTATGATGTAGCGATGGCTCAGCCGTGGGCGGAACAATCAATTCTGGACAGGATGGTGACTGCCGTGGAACGAGTGCGCGATCGGCTGCGACGGGCGACGGCGGCGCTCGAGGCGGCGGGCGTGCCCTATGCAGTGGTGGGCGGCAACGCCGTCGCCGCGTGGGTGGCCACCATCGACCCGGCGGCAGTTCGCAATACGCAGCATGTGGATATCCTGCTCCGCCGCGCTGACCTCGACGCGGCGGAGCGGGCACTCTCCGCTGTTGGATTCGTTCGTCGGCAGGTGGCGGGGACCAACATGTTCCTCGACGGGCCGGGTGCTAGGCCGCGCGATGCGGTGCATGTCTTGATCGCTGGAGAGAAGGTGCGCCTCGAATATCAGACTCCCGCTCCGGATGTGTCAGAGGCGGTGAAATTGGAAGATTTCCACGTCATCTCGCTGCAAGAGCTTGTGCGTATGAATTTGACCTCCTTTCGCAATGAAGATGCGATGTGCCTGCACGACATGCTTGACGTCGGCCTGATCGATTCAACGTGGCCCGCCCGTTTGCCGCCTGACCTTGCCACCAGGCTGCAATTGCTCATTGACACCCCTGACGGTTAGCTTCGCTTGTTTGCCGCGGGTCGTCGCGCCGCAAATTGACACTCGCTCCCCCCACCGATAGGTTGCTCAATTCGCTTCACAACAAGGAAAATCCATGCCCACTTTCAAAGACGTGACGCCCCCATCCGACGGCCAAACAATCACGATCAAACAAGGCAAATTGACCGTGCCGGATCGTCCGATCATTCCTTTCATCGAAGGGGACGGCACCGGCCCGGATATCTGGCGAGCAAGCGTGCGCGTGTTTGATGCCGCGGTAAAGAAAGTCTTTAGCGGCAAGAAGAAAGTCGCATGGATGGAAGTCTACGCGGGGCAGAAGAGCTTCGATAAATTTCAAAATTGGCTGCCCGATGACACCGTCGAAGCGTTCAAGGCATTTCTCGTCGGAATCAAAGGCCCGCTGACAACGCCCGTGGGCGGCGGAATTCGTTCACTGAACGTGGCGTTGCGGCAGATGCTCGATTTGTTTGTCTGCCTGCGGCCGGTGCGCTATTTCACCGGCGTGCCCAGCCCCGTGAAGCGGCCGGACAAGGTGGACATGGTGATCTTCCGCGAAAATACGGAAGACATTTACGCCGGCATCGAATACGCCGCCGGCTCCGCCGAATCGCAAAAGATTCTGGTCTTCCTTGCACAAAACTTTCCCAAGGAATTCAAGAAAATCCGCTTCGGCTCCAAAGAGGCCAGTCAGGCCTGGCAGAAGCAACTCGAAACCATCGGCACGCCCAAGCGAGAGGTCGATGTCCAGGTCGGCATCGGCATCAAGCCCGTCAGCTATCTCGGCACCGAACGACTGATCCACACCGCCATCGGCTACGCCATCAAGCACAAGCGCAAGAGCGTAACGTTTGTCCACAAGGGCAACATCATGAAGTTCACCGAAGGCGCATTCCGCGACTGGGGCTACAAAGTCGCCAAGGATTTTTATGGCGCCGTCGAGATTGACGGTGGACCCTGGTGCAAGCTCCCCAGTGGAATCATCATCAAAGATTCCATCGCCGACATCACGTTGCAGCAGGTTCTCACCCGCCCCGAAGAATTCGATGTGATCGCCACATTGAACCTCAACGGCGATTACCTGAGCGATGCCCTCGCCGCACAAGTCGGCGGCATCGGCATCGCCCCCGGCGGAAACATCAACTACGTCACCGGCCACGCCGTCTTCGAAGCCACCCACGGCACCGCCCCCAAGTACGCCGACCAGGACGTCGTCAACCCCGGCAGCGTAATCCTCTCGGGCGTCATGATGTTCGAATACCTCGGCTGGCAGGAAGTGGCCGACCTGATCGTGAAATCACTGGAGGCTGCAATCGCCGCCAAGACCGTCACCTACGATTTCGCCCGCCAGATGGAAGGCGCGACGAAGGTGAAATGCAGCGAGTTCGCGAGTGAGATGATTAAGCATATGGGTTGAGAACAGTGACGGCGGCACACCAATGAGCTTCCAGCGGCGCAAGATTCTTCGTGCTTTAATGTCGCGAGGGTGTAGAATCATTCGCGAAGGCGGTCGGCACACGATTCTCGGTGACGACCACGGGCGCACAACGGCAGTGCCGAGGCACGCGCAGATCAACCGAAACACCGCGAAGAAGATCGCCAGCGATATCGAGATCGATCCGGAGCAGTTTTTGCGGGAGGTCCGATGAAAGTGTATCGATTTGCAGTCCATCCAGAAGAAGACGACTATCTATTCTTGGAATGCTTGAACGATCCGAAATTATACACGCAGGCTCGCTCGATGGACGAGGCGTTGGTCATGGCCCGAGATGTGATTGATACCATGTACGGGGTCAAAGGGGTTCTCATCGAGTTGGTGATTCCCCCGGACGTCACGACAAAATACGAGCGGCGGCAAAAGCTACAGATGGTTAATCGAAAAAAGCATGGGAACCGCAAGCTGGCGGTCTCCGCCCGTTGAGCAACCTTTTTCGACGACGGCGCGAAGCTGATGTGGAGCGAATCTTAGGTGCAACGAGAATTTATCGTTCCCTCAGGCGCAGTGACCCCGCAGAGTCGACACAACCCCACCCCACTAATCTGTCTTTAATCTGTCCGACCAGACTCTGCTGGCCGCGCAGCGGGATTCGGACAACCTCGCTTGAGACAGATTGCTCGATTCCGGAACGCGATCCCATTTGGTGTAATCAGACGTTAGACTCACGACCATGAGTGGGGTGCTTGCCGATGCAATTAGTCCCGAGGGCTTTCTGCTCGTGGGGGCATGTTTTGTATTGGTGCCGTTAGCAGGGGTGGTGTTGGTCGAGGCGGTCGTGCTGTGGCGCGCTCTCAGATTGCCGTTCCGCCGCGCGTTCGGTTGGTCGGCGCTGGCGAATGCCGTTTCGGCAATCGCTGGCGTGCCGATTCTCTTGTTTTTCATGTGGCTGTTTGGTGCGGTGGTGCCGTCGGACCTAAATCTCTATTTCCGCGCGTATTTCTGGTTTTCGCTCTTGCGCTACGTGACCTATTTCGCCGCTTCGGTGGCGGTGGAATATTGGGTTGACGGTTTCCTCAACGATGGTGTAGACGGCATTGCCCCCAGGCGCCTTTTTTTAGGCGTGGCGCTGGCGAATGCGGTCTCGTACGTGTTGATTTGTCCGGTGCTCTATCTTCTCACTCGGCCGACGAACAACCTGCGGGAACTCAGCGCCGATACCTCCTGGTGCAGGGACGACCACACGCCGATTTTTTACATCGATCCCAAGAGCCGCCATCTGTTCCGCACAACGCCAGCCGGTCATCCCGCCGACGCCGTCGTGCCGTATGCGATGTCGGACTATCAGCTCTCCAGCGATTTGCAGACATGCGTGTTTGCCGACGACACCAAGCTGTACGCCTACCGCATCGGCAGCAAGTCGCCGCCGGCGTTGCTCACCGTATTGCCCTCGGCAGAAGTCGAGAACGGTTTGATGAGCCTGGTGACGATTAGCCCGTCCGGGCTGCGCGTGGCGTATACGACGCCGGCAGCCACGGGCCACACGCTGTCGATATTGAACCTTACCAACGGGCGGTTCACCAGTTGTGAGCTCCGCGTGCCGAGGACCGCATCGCCCGCGCCCGGTCCGCCTTTACTTCTGTGGACGAAACGGGAGGACGCGCTGCTTGCCGCTTGGGAAACGGATCAGGGCCCGTGGCGTGTCGCGCGGTTGGACCGCAATGATGTTCCCACCGTGACCGGCGAAGCCGGCACGCTGTCGGCGTTGAGGGAGAATCATTCGCCGCAGATCGCAAAGTATTGTCCTGTCGGCAGCGTGAGCAACGATGCGGTGCCGTCGATTCCGTTGTATGCGTTTGTGACGGGCAACCTATTATATCAATGGCTCGAAATCGGGCCCGAGCAAGGGGGAAGTTTGCCCCCCGATGAAAGGGGACCGTCAGACGACCCGGAAAACATCGTGATCGCCGACCCCCCGGGCATACCACTGCTTTCGGCTCACCGCCGCTTCGGCAATGTCGCCATCCTTCCCGGCAGCCATCTGGTTCGTTTCGCCGACGACACCTTTTCGACGCTCTATCTGATCGACCCGAGCACGCGCCGGCTCGGGAAACTGACGCGGGGCAGATCGCCGATGGTGCCGACACCGCCGTATGAGGTGGCGTCGCTTGTTCGGCGATGAAGTTAACAATCCGGCGGTGTTTTGGGCAGCGAGTTGTACAGATCGATCGCATTGATGACCGCAATCACCCACGCTACCCCGTAAGTGGTCAGCCACACGAGCGGCACGCGGAGCCCGACGCGCCCAACGGCACGCGGTTCCTGTTGTGCCAGTTGCCGCACGATGAACGAGACTCGCAGATATGCCGCCAGGGTCACGGCTGGCGCGACTAAAGCACCCAGCATCACACCGAGGAGGATGATCGGCACCGCAATTCGCCAGAACACGACCGCCGCGAGAGCCATCAGGATCGCGCACGGCAGCCAGTATACCAGCTTGACGCGCGGCAGCCGCGGGACCAACCACAGTCCGCCCAGCGCCAGCAGCGTCGCGATCCCCACCGCGCCGACCGCAACGATGGTACCCACGCTCAGCGGCGCACCCGGCTCGACCACGGCGATGGCCTGAATCAGCGTGTACTGCGCTGCCAGAATCGCGCCGCTGTAGAGTGCCCAGCGAAGCAGCCAGCTTTGCACGACCCGATGTGGCGCAATCACCCCCACCGCCATGGCAAACGTCGCCGCAAACAAGAGCGGCGCAAATGGCCAACTCACCAAGACGCCCGGCACCAGTGTCAGGCAGTCAAACCATTCCCCCCGCTGAAATTCCGGCCCGCCGAAATATCGTCTCACCGACGCCGCGAAACACCCCATCGGCAACAGAATCCCCGCCCCGGCCAGCACAGCGCCTTCCAGCCAGCCAATGACCCGCCGCCTCTGGTCATCCCGCGCCTGCGCGTAATCCAACACAATTGTGTCCATGCTCGCACCGCCTATTCCATTATCGGCTGCCATTACCAGGGGATTTACGCCGTGCGGATAGGACCTGACCCGCGATGTATCGGGCGTCTGCCCTGAGGGCGGCATGCTGCTTGGCTGATCCGCGGAGATACATTTGCGCGAACTACCGAAAGTATGCTCCATTTTGCCTGCTGCATACCCCTGGAGGTCATCCAACATAGTCCGATACAGTGCAGCGGTTCGTCTCGCCTCAGCGTCTTACAAGGAGAACCAAAGCGGACGCGGATCGATTAGATTGAAGTGTCGCGGTAGGGACGGCGATTGCCCGCCGCCCCCCGCACAGATCCCGGCGAGCGGAATTACCGCACCGGGCTCTTGCCTTGGATCATCACGGCCATCCGCTCTGACGGGTAGGGATG
>Ga0302326_10015845_pt1 | contig 15823 bp, 13 predicted proteins | sample Palsa_T0_3_FD_202264 | JGI IMG/M metagenome (GOLD analysis project Ga0302326, IMG submission 202264) | Peat permafrost microbial communities from Stordalen Mire near Abisko, Sweden - Palsa_T0_3 | ecosystem: Environmental > Terrestrial > Soil > Palsa > Peat permafrost | place: Sweden: Abisko... | reverse complement strand
GAAACGCCTGGATCCGATTTTTGTAACGCTGGCTCCCGGCATGGGCGATACGGCGCGCACCCCGGGCCGTGACGGGCGGGGCGGAACTGCCGAGCAAGGCTACCTGCATTGTGGGCCTTCCGGCTCGGGGCACTTCGTGAAGATGGTCCACAACGGGATTGAATATGGACTGATGCAGGCGTATGCAGAAGGCTTTGACATCATGAAGTACGCCAATTCCAAAGAACTCCCCGAGCAGCATCGCTTCAATCTCGATTTGACCGAGATCGCCGAAGTGTGGCGGCGCGGCAGCGTGGTGGGAAGCTGGCTTCTGGATCTGACCGCAATGGCCCTGCTCGAGGACGCCGAACTCAGCCGCTTCAGCGGCACCGTTCAGGACTCCGGGGAAGGCCGCTGGACCATCATGGCAGCCATCGAAGAGGCGGTCCCGTGCGAAGTCCTGTCGGCATCGCTTTATACGCGCTTCCGTTCGCGCCAGGATCACACCTTCGCGGAGAAGATGCTCTCGGGCATGCGAAACAAATTTGGCGGCCATGTGGAACGTCCGGCGGGCGGCTAGACGCCTTCTTCGCGGACCAGGCGAATTACCGGGGGCGCCCAGTGCGGAAGAGACCAACTTGACATTAGAACCAAAGGCTGGTGCGTTGCGCGATTTGACGAAACGCATGCTCACTGCGGCGCTCTACGATTTCGCCAAGGACCGAGACAAAAGCAAGTTTCACCGCGACAGCCTCGTCTGGAGCGCCTGCAAATGATTCTGGCCGGAGACATCGGAGGCACCAATTCCCGGCTGGCTCTGTTCGATGCCCGCTCCGCCACGCTTACGCCGGTGGTGATTGAAGTATTTCCGAGCCGGGATCATAGCGGTCTGGAAGAGATTCTGCGGACGTTTCGCGCCCAACACGGCCAGGCCGTGGAGGCCGCCAGCTTCGGTATCGCGGGCCCGGTCCGCAACGACCGCTGTCAAACCCCGAACCTGCCGTGGACCGTCGATTCGGCATCCCTGGCAAACGTGTTGGGGCTGCCTTCGGTCGATCTGATCAACGATTTGGAAGCCAACGCGCACGGGATCGCTATGCTTGCGCAGGAAGATCTTGCGGTGATCTATCCGGGCGCGGCGGATGCGCGCGGCAATTGCGCGTTGATCTCGGCAGGGACTGGTTTAGGGGAAGCGGGCTTGATTGCGGAGCCGGAGGGCTATCGGCCGTACCCATCCGAGGGTGGCCATTGCGATTTCGCGCCTCAGACCGAAACTGAAATTCACCTGCTGCAGCATTTGATGGGGCGCTTCGGGCATGTGAGCTATGAACGGGTTCTTTCCGGACCCGGCCTTTACAACATCTACCAGTTCTTCCGGGATACGGGCCTTGCCGAAGAACCCGCCTGGTTGGCCGAAGAGATCCGCCAGCCGGATCCGTCCCCGGTCATTTCGCAACACGCATTGAACGGCAGTTGCGATCTGTGCGTGAAGGCCTTGGACCAGTTCGTATCGCTCTACGGGGCCGAGGCCGGCAACCTTGCGCTGAAGGCCATGGCGACCGGCGGCATTTTCATCGGCGGCGGCATCGCTCCCAAAATACTGGCCAAGCTGAAGGAACCCGCTTTCTGGAAGGCGTTCACGGCCAAAGGACGCGTCTCCAGCCAACTGGAAGCCATTCCGGTGCGCGTGATTCTGAACGACAAGACCGCCCTGCTGGGGGCCGCACGCCTGGCCGCGCGGTCGGCAGGGAAGGTGCGGGGAACTGCCGCGGAATAGGGGGAACTATGTCATCGGGGATAACACTCACTCGGCATATTCTGGAGCAGGAGCAGCGCTACCCGAAGTATGCCGGACAGCTCTCCATTTTGCTGAACCAGGTGGCGTTCGGCGGCAAAATTCTGGCGCGCGAGATCAGCCGCGCGGCGCTCATCGGCAAACTCGGCCTGGTCGGCGAAAGGAATGCCACCGGCGATGCGCAGAAAAAACTCGATATCTTCGGCAACGAAATCATGGTCGCGGCATTCGCTGAAACCGGCTTGGTCGCCTCCATCGTAAGCGAGGAGCTTGGAGAAATAGAAACTGTCCCCGGGGCGGAAAATGCGGACTACCTCGTGTGCATGGATCCGTTGGATGGTTCGTCCAACACGGACATCAACGGTTCTATCGGAACGATTTTCGGGATTCTTCCCCGCCGGAAGAACCTTTCGGCCGCGGACCCCCAACAATACCATCGCACGGGCACGGAACAGGTGATAGCGGGCTACATCATGTACAGCACCAGCACGGTGTTGGTCTACAGCATGGCCCATGGCGTTTATGGTTTCACGCTGGACCGCGACTTGGGAGAGTTCCTGCTATCGCACGAAAATATCCGTTGTCCCGCGCGCGGCAAAATCTATAGCGCCAACGTCAGCCATTATGACGAGTGGGACACCAACATCAGGTACTTTGTAGACGACTTGACCCGCCCCAAGGCCGGCGGCAAAGGCGCTTATTCCTTGCGTTACAGCGGAGCGCTGGTCGCCGATTTTCACCGCTGCCTGCTCGAAGGGGGGCTGTATTTCTACCCGCCCGATCGAGGTCACAAGAGCGGGAAGCTACGGTTACTCTACGAGTGCTCGCCTCTCGGCTTCATTGCGGAACAGGCCGGCGGAGCCGCTAGTTCCGGGCAGCAGCGCATCCTGGATATCCAGGCGGACTCCATCCACCAGCGCGTTCCACTGGCTATCGGGAGCGTCGAGGATGTCAGTTTGTACGACACCTTCGTTCGCGAAGGGCGGGCCTGACAAATACGTCGATCGGCCATTTGTTCCGATAAGCAACCCGCCCCATCCAGATCGGCTGCCGGAGCAGCGGAGCACAGTCGACGACTGTCAAGCAGCCCGGCTTTCCAACTCCGGGCGATGCGCGCGAAAGCGATGCCTAAAGTCTGGGTTTCCGGGGACGCGGGCGGGGCTGCTTCGAGATTACTGCGGTATTCCGGGCCATGTGAATAAGCATTCCGGGAGCACTGCGGATGTTGGCCGCCGCCATTCAAGAATCAATAAAGTAAGGTTTTGTGGGCTTCGGCTTAGAAGCGCGGCTCGCTCAAGGAGAAATTGAGATGAGATCAGGTGCAACCGTGTTAGCGATCATCCGAAAACGTAGTTTTTGAACGGCAGCCGGATCCGCCTTATCGACGATACCGCGGAGTTTGGAGCGCAGGTACCCTATTTCTGCGGAAAAATGGGATGCCGGGTTTCGATCCTCAACAGTATTGGAGTTGCCATGCCTGGCAGCGGACCGAAGATCACCGCGGCAGAGCTCCCCATGCACTGCTACGCGCCTACCGTGACCTTCGCGTTTAACGTTTAAACGTGCCCGGTTTGGCCGCACGCTCGATTATAGAGGCCACGCTGAATGAGCAAAGACACCAAATTCAAACCTGGACAATCCGGGAATCCGCCAACCAGATTCAAACCGGGAAATCAACACCGCTGGCAGCCCCGGCAGTCCGGAAATCCAGCCGGCATCGCCCGGAGCCGCTTGCAATTCGAGGAAAACTTTTACGCCGCTCTGCTGGCGCGGGGCAGTGCCGGAGAGGTCGCATCCCTGCTATGGTCACAATCAAGAACGGCAGCACATATTGTCTCACGGCGACGAGGACGAATCCTTTGGACAAAAGGGTTAAGCGTCGGAGACGGAGATTACTGGCTCCAACGGCATCCCGAACCCGGCTTGAGGTGCGCGAGCCCGTAGGCCGCGCGTGATACTTCGCCCGCGCCGGCGAACCCGGTACCGTCTCGTCGTCCCGGCGCTACAAGAGAAGATGGAGCTACGGTAGCGATATCCGCCATTGGAACCGGGAATGCGAATGTCCCATCATTGCTCCAAGGGAAATAGCCGGATATCGCGGAAAAAGACCTCGGCGCCTTCCGATTGGATCAGTATCTTGCCGCTGGATGGATACGCATCTGAGCCTTCGTTCACCAGCTTGCCATTCAGGTACTGTTTCACGTGGCCACCCTGCGCCACCAGTTCCACCAGATTCCACTCGCCGTGAGGCTTTTCGATCTCCCCGTTTGGATCGCGGTATCCGGTCACGTTCTGCCAGGGCCCTTCACCGAACCGGTGAATCCGGGCGGCCGAACCGGGAGGGCCCGTCTCGCGCTTCCCATCAGCCCCGGTCAGGGCCGCGCCGTCCGTCATATAGAAATCGCCGGTTTGTCCCTCACAGATCTGAAATTCGATGGACGTCGGCCATACCTTCTGTTCCCCTTGAATGTAATACAGAATTCCGCTGTCGCGCGCCATGCCCGCACGCGGAGGGTGAGTGGCTTCACCCCACTTGAATTCTGCGCGCAGGTAATAGTTCGCAAACTCACGCTTGGTGATCAGGTAGCCGAACTCCGCCCCGGAGATGTGAATCAGTCCGTTTTCCAAGCGGAACACATGCTCCGGATCGGAGTTCAACCCTTTGGTCTTAAGGAAACTGTCGAAGGCGTCGAGGCTGGAGCCGTCAAAAAGGACGATGGCCGCGCCGTGCGGCGGGATATCCTGAGTACCCTGACCCGCCGCCGCTACAAATGCGGGCATCGAAAACGCCGCGGCGATAATCGCTCGGCAAGTACGGTGCATGGCTTTACTCCAATCATTTACGCGGATCGGCCGCCGAAGCATGCGGTGGATACACGCGCTATTTTTGATCGACGAAGAAGTTACGCTTCGCCGTGTGCCAAACCAAGCCGCATTTGGTGGCTTGAATCACCTCATCGCGGCGCCCACGAATGGCCTCACCCAACAATGCGCTCGGAAAGACCGAGCCCCATAGGCGACGCCGTGTCGATGAGAGTTGACCCGGCATCGAGTGAAGCTTGATTGATGTCCTTCGAAGAGCAATTCGCGGGCCGTTCGGATGCGTGTTGCGGGAGTGCAAGTTAGAGTCTTGGGACAAAGAAACATTGCGAAACAGGCCGTGAGGCGATTCACGAATTCACGAGATACCGCGACTTTACTGCGGGCAAGCCTGCCCGCGGACACGCTTTCCAGGGTGTCCGAGCCGGGTGAAAAGCTGGGGTCCTTGGCTACCCGAAGCTTTTCGCTTCCGCACATCCTTCGTTATCTACGCTGCCAATTTCGGGCGAAACATTGAACGGAAAGCTTCGTCGCATTCTCTTTCGGGACATATTGGCCTTCTCACGCTGCCAACATCGCATGCTACGGGCTCAGGAACTTCACAAAAAATGTGAACCTTCGCCGGATTGCCGGCAAGCGGTACAGGCTCGTTTCGATCACCGACTTCCATAACCAGAGGCTTCTCATCCACGGCCGGCCAGTGCGGCAATCCGGGCCCGTTAGGGTCGCCATCGGCAGCAAAATTGACCCAGTATGACGACATCATTTCAGCGATCTTGCGGTCGGCATCCGAGAACGGCCGGTCCGATGTATACAGGGTGTTCATCGCATAAGGGACTTCAGAGGTGTGGAACGCGCCCCACTTCGCGGTTTCGGGCCTGGCATAGGGTGATCCCACAGGTAGACGTGCGTTTTCGTTTTGCCCGTGTCGGTGTGCTTGAGCCACCTGCCGTCGGATGCGTGGCCATCGCGCCACTCGCCGCGGCCTCGGCTCGGCGCGGGCCCGCAGCCCAGGGGTACGCTGAGCGCTTCACGCAGCCTGATGCCGGCGCCGGTTCCGGGCGCCACCCGCCCGTTGTCCGGCGCCGCGACCGCCACCGCGCGGACTGCCCGCGCGGAAGGGGCCCGCATTCCCCACCATCGTTCCGGCGCACCCGCTACTCGACGCGATGACGGCGCCTGAGCCACTGGCACCGGAGGTGGTCGAGCGGACCCACGACAACCCGGTACCAATCTGTCGGGGTTGGTACTATCCCCGACCGCCGAGCAATATGTGATAATACTCTAACCTGTGGCGACACCGCGCTTATCGACGCGAAACACGAGGATCTGTCGCGTAACAGCAGTCGTCACACGGTGTCTTGCACCGGCCTTCCGCTTCCGTCCGCCCGCGCGCCTTGCGGAACCCAAAGACCCAAATGATCCCTGGAAAGGAAATCGCATGAAAACGCAAATCACCCACATGTTACTGATTGTCCCTATGCTTGGCTCCGTCGCCATGGCCCAGGATACCGCCCGATCCACCCGGCCCCCGGAGGTGCCGGCGGAATACGTGATCACACCCTATGGATACTTCCATCCATCCTGCGTGCGGCACGTCTCCGAAGGAGAGACTGTGCTGGCGGATGGCCGCATCCAGCACACGGATGGAAGTGTCGATGCCACCACTCCGATCTGCTATTTTCCGCCGTATTCGGCGCTGGGCGCGCCTGTCACTCTGGGCGGCGCTTATGGAAGGGGTTCCACGCCCGTGACCAACGGTTGGGTCGAGGATATATCGGTAACCACCGGTACTGCGTACGGAAAAATCACCGCAAGCTGGAAAACGCCGCCGGCGCCCACTACCAATGACGGCCAGACGTTGTTTTTCTTCCCCGGCTTCGAGGACATCGACGATGTCATCAGTATTGTACAGCCAGTGCTCCAATGGGGGCCCAGCGGCGCCGGTGGCGGTGCCTACTGGGCGGCTGCCAGTTGGAACTGCTGCATTTCAGGCATTGCGGACTACAGTACTTTAATCGCTGTGAATGCAGGCGATACGATGCTCGGCTCCATTAGCTCCACCTGCGCGGCCGGGTCCACATCCTGTGCGACATGGAACATACTGTCAGAGGATAAGACCACCAGTGCCAAAACGTCCTTGAGCAAGACACCAAGCGATGGTCAGGTATGGAATTGGGCGTTTGGCGGCGTCATGGAGGTCTACAATGTCGTTCAATGCGCCGATTACCCCGCGAATAGCGGCGTAACCTACAACGTGAAATTGTATGACGACAACTTAACGTTAATTTCGAGTCCGGCTTGGACAAAGAGTCCCGCCAGCACGCACATAACTCCGAACTGCTCGTTTACTTTGAACTCGACAGCAACAAGAGAAACCGTCGGCTACACTCCGTAGTCGCGGCCTGCGGCATCGCCCGTACCAAACAGCCTCCTAACGCCGGAGGCCGACGCCCGTCTCTAGCCGTCTAATGCGACTGACTTCTATCTGAAAGTGTCTAGTTTTTCAACTGGTTTTCGGAAGTGGAAAAGCATCGTAAACCAACAGGTCGAGTTGCGCGTCGATGCGATCCAAGCTTGCCGCAAGCAAAACGGCAGAACGGCATGAATTGCCGGTGAATATAGCCATGGCGGGCCGGAACACCCCGGGCCTCCACCCGCGAAAACAGGCGGGCGACCTTCCCAACCGTAGGGAGCGACGAATTAGCGATGGGTTTTGGGTGGACGGTAGATCAAACCCTTCAGCCGGAGGCGCAAGTCGCAGGTCATCTGGTGGGGAGTGTACTCGGACAGCGTCACACCCAGCAGATCCGGCAGCAGCGCCATCACCCGACGGCTTGGTCCCAACCGTGTCCTATCCGTAGCCCCGTCAGAGCCTGTGCCGATCCACGATGCACGGCCGGCCGGACGTCACCCGTCGCCGCGACCGCCCGCGGGTGGATGAGATGCGCGCCGCGAAAGGCGCCGCATTTCACCACCATGGTTCAGTTGCGCCGCTACTTAGAGCGATGACCCCACCTGAGCGCCTGACGGGCGTGCGATCGGTCGGGCCGCGCGCGATACGCCGCCCGCGCCGCGGCAGTGCCGCTTCCGCGATGCATCACCGGCCTCAATCGGCAGCGACACTGTTCGATGCGGCGCTACGCGGCCACCTCGCGCGCCTTAGCGCTTGGTGAGGGTGCGACCCATTCCGCAGTGTAGCGCGCCCACGCAAAAAAAAACGGACCAAAAAGGGGAAGAGGCTGGTGAAGGCTCTTCAACGAGATAAGTGCAGAGGCCTTGACCAGCTACCACACGAACATACGCACACCGTCGCCCGATTGGCGAACCCGCCCGGTTTGCATGGAGGCAACCCCCATAGCCGCCGGCCCGCTCGTTTCGAGAGGAAGGGACAGGTGCGCGCCGGCCGCTTTGCCAAGGGACTCCTGGCCGGCAAGCTCTTCAAGCTCCAGCGCACCGTGGCGGTTCATAATTCCGGACGCCTCGCTCACCTTTTCGTCCGAGCCCGTCGCGAAAACCAGGACTCCGCCACGGTGCACACCCTGAACGTAAGAATTCGCCTCGGTTTCGCTGGCTCCCATGGCCTCAAGGTCCCTGCCTAAACTGGTTTCAAAATCGGTGTGCGGGATACTTGTGACTTCCGTAACCTTCATACCCAGCGGCTCCTTCACAACGCGGATTTCGTCACCCGCGAAGCCACCGGCCTCCAGATCGCGTACGGCCCGATCGGCCGCGTTCGAACTCTCAAATAAACTAACTGCTGTCATCGGCATATTATTCCTCCAATTCAAACCAACTTACCACTGAGCACGGGAAGGACCGAACATCTCTGTATCCATCCGTCATTCGCTATTTGTCTCCCAAGGAGTCGTCGGAGTAGCCGGGCGCGAGCGCCAGGTTATTGTTCACATGAACTACTTGACGTACGCCCCGCGCGATTTCGCCCGCCTTGGCCTTTGCTCGTTTGCCGCCCACCTCGCCGGTCAAGGTGACGACTCCGTTGATTGAGTTCACGGAGATGTAGGTTATGGTCTGTCCGTCGGCGCCCCGGTCAAATTGACGAACCTGCCTGGCTTCGATGGGTCCGAACGCCGCAGCCAGCCTGGCTTTCACGGTTTTTGCGATGGCTGCATCGTCCGGTGGCTGGCGGTTTTGGCACGCGCCGAAGAGTACGAGCGTGCACACCGCGGTGAACGAAGCTACCTGCCGCCCGAATCCGTTATGCCTGGTCATAGTAATTTCCTTCCGGCCACAAAGTTCTCTCATTTTCATTTGCAGGGCGCGGCTAGTTCCACGGGGGCCGGCCAACTGTGCCCGCGTTCAACCAGCAGGCCTTGCGTGGCGTCCGGACCCCAGGTGCCGCCGGCGTAATTGGGAAAATCGCTGGGAGGACTGGCTTTCCAGGCATCCAGCACCGGCATGAGCAGCCGCCAAGCCGCCTCTACCTGGTCGGCGCGCATGAACAACGTGGCATCGTTGTCGATCACGTCCCAGAGCAGCGTCACATAGGCTTCGGGCGATGGCGTGGCGAAGCTTTCGCGATAGTCGAACCGCATGTCCACGGGCTGCAACACCATCGCCGGTCCAGGGTGTTTTGCCTGAAAACGCAGCACGATGCCTTCGTCGGGCTGGATCGATAAGATCAAGCGCGACGGTTGCCAATTGAGCGTGGCTTCGGTTGGAAACGCCTGATGCGGCACCGCGCGGAATTGAATGACGATCTCCGAAACTTCACGGGCGAGGCGTTTGCCGGTGCGCAGATAAAATGGGACATCCTGCCAGCGCCAGTTATCCAGGAATAGCCGCAACGCCGCAAAGGTCTCCGTCTGTGAGTCGGGCGGAACGCCCTCTTCTTCGCGATAGGCGCGCACTTTTTTGCCGGCGACCCAACCTTCGCCGTACTGTCCGCGCACCGCACAGCGATGCACCAGGTCCTGCGGAATCGGCCGGACGGAGTGCAGCACGTCCACCTTCTTGTTCCGAATCTCGTCGGCGTCGAACGACACCATAGGTTCCATCGCCACCAGGCAGAGCAGTTGCATCAGGTGATTCTGCACCATATCGCGCAGCGCGCCGGCCCCGTCGTAATAGCCGCCGCGATGCGCGACGCCCACTTCTTCGGCGACCGTGATGCTTACATAGTCGACATACCGGCGATTCCAGATCGGCTCGAACAGCGGATTGGCAAAGCGAAACGCCAGTATGTTCTGCACGGTTTCTTTGCCCAGATAATGGTCGATCCGGAAAATCTGGGGCTCGTGAAAGGCTTCGGCGAGTGTGCGATTCAGCGCCAGGGCCGAGTCCAGGTCATAACCGATCGGCTTCTCCACGACAAGGCGCGACCGTTCTCGATCGGCGGCCAGGCCGGCCCGCGAGAGGAATGCCGGAATCACGCCAAACAGGGAGGGCGGCGTAGCCATGTAGAAAATGCGCTGGGCCTTCGCGCCCCACTCTTTTTCAAACTTTGCGCACTGGCCGCTCAGTTCCTTATAGGTGGCATCGCTCTTGAAATCGCCCTGCAAGTAGTGGATGTGCCGGGCGAACTCGCTCCACTCCTTGACTGCGGTTTTCCCAGCCCGGGCGAACTTCGCGACGCCCGCACGCAGACGCTTGCGCAGGGCGTCCTCGCCGAGTGCGACGCGGTCCACCGCGATAATCGAGAAATGCGCCGGGATACTATGGCTCTGGGAAAGGTCGAACAGGGCCGGCATCAACTTGCGCCAGGTCAGGTCGCCCGCGCCGCCGAAGATGACGAATATGTTTGGTTCGAGTTGATCGTTCGTTTTCATTCTTAGTTAGGGCGCTGCGGAAGATAGCAGACTCAATATTAGTGGCGACCGCCGCCTCCACCGTGAGACCCGCCGCCACCCCCCGACTGTCTCTGCTGCATTTGCTGGGACTGCTGCGTATGCCTCGCCTGCATTTGGTGGGTCTGTTGCTGATGGCGCTGCTCCGTTTGCTGCGTCTTCACCTTACTGGCCTGCTGTTTCGACTGCCGCTGATGTTCCTTGTCCTGCTGCTGCTGGAGCTTCTGCCGGTCCTGGTTCTGCCGCGCATTTAGCTGGTCCTGTTGCTTCTGGTATTTCTGGTCCAGCTTCGCGTTTCCGGTGTGAGGAGCGGCCGAGCGTGCGATTGGCGCCAGGTCCTTGGGATGAACCGCGGCTCCGTTCGCGGAAGAGCGCTGTTGGGGATTGTTGCGGGCGGCCTGCGCCCGTTGCGTCTGGGCGGCTACTGGCGCAGTATGCCTGCCGTTCGCAGCAGCCTCTTCTTGAGAGGTGGCGCGCGCTTCAATCCCGCCCTTGCCGCCGTTGTAGCTGACGCGGGTGCCCCCAGACTCGCCTCCCCTTGCGTTGTAAACATTATGGATGGCGCCGCCGTTCACGCGATTATACGCCGTGTTGTAGAAGAATTGCCCGTTATCCCAGCGTCCGCCTTCATAGCCGCGGCCGAAGTATCCGAAACCATAGTTGATCCCGCCGTAGAAACCTACCGACAGGCCCCAATAGCCTTCATTGAAGAAGAATCCGTCGCCGCGCCAGCCCCAATAACCGGGAGTCCAGAGAAACCCGACTTGCGGCGCCATCACCCAATCGCCTGGAACCCAGTAATAGGCGCTATCGCCCCAAGCCCAATACCCAGGCGTCCAGATATAACCGTCGCCCGGGCAGACTGGCTGCTCGTAGACGGGCAACTCGGGGGGCGCTATGTTGACCGATATGCCAACCTGCGCGAAAGATGCCATCGACAGGCATAGCGTTCCCGCTGCTAACAACAGCGGACGAACCAAGCGGACGCGAGCAACGTTAGAGAGTCTCATTTTTCCTTTAGTATCGGGCGATGGCCGGATGGAAAGCCGCCCGCATGGCCGAGAGACGAAACGACGCTTGTCGTCGGCGAGTCTATTCACGGCGTTCCTCCGATCCTCAGTTGCAAGGCTCAGGCCAAACCGGAATTGTGCCATTTCATGCAGAACGCCAGACATGCGTGGCGTCATTCCCAGCGTTCGTCCGATGGAAAGTGCACAACCTGCATGAGGGGATGCCAAAGTTACCGGCAAAGGGAACGCGCGCGGGAAGCGCCGGCGAGTGCCTGCATGGAGTTCCGCGAAACCTGGGCTTAGTCGGTCATTTCAAAAGTACGCTCGCATATTCGAATGGCGTATTTGTGGGGCAGCGCCCCGCGCTACGGCGGCCTCCCAGGCCGCCCGGCCGGGCGGACCGAGGGTCCGCCGCAGCCCAAGGGGCTGCCCCACCGCCAGCGGGCGGATGGGGATGCGCGCTTGCAAGGGAAGCGCCCGCATTTTCCCCCATCGTTCCAGACGTTCGCCGCGATGACCGCGTAAGGGCGAGGCCAATTCGTGTGATAGAGTGGCATACCATTTTCCGATGCAGAAATGGCGTATTGGTGAAGAACCGCGCGTCATTGCTCCTCAGAGACCCGCGATTGGAAGTCAATTTCCCGATTCATTCCAGGCGAATCGTTACCCGGCGAGCGCAACCGAAAGCACGCGGGTATTGTGGTGCTTAATCCGGAGGCTGAGAATCGCGATTTCCGAACCAGCCTCAATAAAGCGAAAGATCTTGAAAGTGATCTCAGGCATCACTTGGGGCACGTCCTGCTGTACCTACGCGCACCGAAGGGCCGGAATGACCGCAAGAATGCCCACAGGGAATGGAGGGCGTCGCGCGCGGCCCCCGCAGGTACGCACGCCGGGCGTCCGCCCCGTGAGCCGCGGTTCCGGCCGCGGCTTCAATTCAAGGGCTTTCATGCATCAACGGCCGTCCCGCCACTCGACGTGGACCATCGCGAGCGCGGCGGCCGCGGACCGGCGCCGCCCGCAGCCCAGGAGCGTCGCACGAACCGGCAGTAGCTAAGTCTCGTCGGATTCCGGGGGAGCGACTTCGGTGCTCCAATCCGACTCGCTGAAATCGTATTCCGTGTTGAATTGCCTCAACACGGCAACCTGCCGCTCGGTCGGGGTCGCATTCCTGCCCAGACTGGTGATGGTTTTACGGGCCCAATCCTGAACAGGATCGAATTCAACTTCCCAGTGGCGGGTAACCCAGAAGAGTCTGACAACGCGGATTTTGGGCAATTCGAGCAGCATGTCATTATCATCTTATCGCTGAGAGCCCGGTGCCAATTGTTCGTGACTCGGCCCATGTGGTGCCGCTCTGGCAAATCGCGATTGTCCCGCCGACGGCCGAGCCCTTGCCACGATGCACCACCGCGCCGTCCCCCCGCTCCGACGCCGCCCATCGTGAGCGCCGCGGCTGACCGGCGCCGCCCCGCAGCCCAGGCGTGTGGCTGGCGCTTTGCGCAGCCCGATGCCGGGCGGCCAGTTTTTCGGGCGCCAGCCGTGCGTTGTCCGTCTCCGCGATCGCCCGCGCGGGCGGATGGCCGGCGCGATCGGCGAGGAGCCGCTGTTCGGACCATGCGTTCATTCCCTGCGCGGCCACCTCGCGCGCCTTAGCGCTTGGTGAGGGTGCGACCCATTTTTCCGCAGTTTAGCGCGCGCCGCCCGCGAAAATAAAAATGGGAAACGAGGAAGAATTAGGCACTGGCTGGCGCTTCACGCAGCCTGATCCCGGCGGGCGGCTCCGGCGCCAGCCGCACCGTTGTACGGGTGATGCCAGGTACCGGCTACCAGCGAGTCCGCGCCCACCATCACGGCAACCACCGCAACGGCACGGACGTAGGCACGAAGAATCGGCCCCGTGAACCTTTACCCTTTGGCTTGGTCACTGGCACGTCACCGTGAAACGCTGCACGGTATTCCCCGGCCAACCCTGCGGCGAGCCGTACGTGAAAAAGACATAGAACTGCTCCCCCAGGACGTTTGGGTCGTCGCCCGTCCCGATAGGCACTGCATAATCGAAGCTCGTCTGGCTATTCTCATCCTGCACCAATAGAACCGGAAGCGTCCAAGACAAACCATCCACCGATTCGGCATAAGCGATGTGCTGCGTATCGTCGGTGACCATCACGTACCGATCGAACGCGCTGTCGTAGGCCACGTTCGACGAACCTGCATACCCCGCATTCGGATTCAGATCGGTCGACAATCCTCCAATCCCAGGTTGGCTCCACGTTCCTTCGTAATACTTCTTGAACGCCGCCGCATGCGGACAGTCGCCAGCCGCCGCCTCCAGCACGGCTGCAATCGGCGCCCGCGCTACCGAAACGATCGTTGCCGTAGTTGGCTGCGTCGTTCCGTTTGCGATCCAATCCGGAAAATACACATAGAAATACAGCCCGTCGGGAGACTCAACTAGCCGCGGCGACCCTATATCGAATCCCGCCAGGTCGGCGACATAAGGCTGGTTCGGTCGAACGATTTCGCCCAAATCCGTCCAGTGAAGGCCTTCGTCCCTCGACGCAGCCAACCCCAGCAATGAGTAGAAACTGGTGTCGGTATTGATTTCGGCATGATACACATCCAGCAGACTTCCCGCCCCCGGCTCGCCCTCGGGGACACGGTAAATTCTCCCGCCACCCAGATAGGTGTAATAGCCGTAATGCGGATTGACGGACGCGTCGGGATTGGGATGGATGATCACGTCAATTGGTGACGCGGCGCCAACCGGATTATCCAGCGTGCCGAGTGTGCGCGTCACCGACCCGTATTTATTGTTGCCGTCGTGATGCCCGCCGTCGCTGGCAAAAAAGGTGTAACCCGCGTCCGTTCTAAACACGCCGAATTCCGAGTCCGGCCACGCGAAGCCATTCTGAAGATCGGTGATCGGCGGTATCGCCTCCTTGCCCGCCGCCTTCCGCTGCGCCGCGGTGACCACCGTTTTCAGATTGCCGACCACTGGCTGGCATAGCTGGGTTATGCTTTGCGCGGCGGCCGCGGTGGGCCTGACTCCAGCAATGCATACGAGCAGTAGGCTCCCCGTAAAAAGTTCGGTCAATACCGCCGCCAAATCAGCCTGAATTGAACATTCACCAATTCGCATCGCCAGTTGCTCCTGTCCGGGTGATATTAGTATAGCCCCGCCTTAGGCAAAAGTCGGGCTCTCTGGTGAAACTATCTTCACCCTTGCACATTTAGAGCCGGCTCTCCTTTTTGACACACCGACCATCGATCAGTTGTTCGACCGGGGGTTTGGTAGCCCGGGAACATGGCTGGCGCTTTCGCGCAGCCTGACGCCGGCGACCGCTTCCGGCGCCAGCAGCCCCTTGTCCGTCGCCGCCACCGCCAGCGCGCGGATGGGGATATGCGCCGCGCGGAAGGCGCTGTATTTCACCACCTTTGTTTCGGCGTACCCAATGCCCGAAGCGATGACCGCGCCCGGGCGATTGGCGCCGGAGGCGTGCGACCCACACGCCGCGCGCGATACGCCGACCGTGTCCCAATCCACTTGCCCACCAGCCATCCCGCCGCTCGACGTGGTCCATCGCGAGCGCCGCGGCCGATGGCCGGCGCGAAATGCGGATCGGTGGCCGAAAGCCGCAGGCCGCCATCCAGTACGATCGCTACAGCGATGGCGCTCTGCGCGATCGGGGTGCTACCTGCGCGCAGTGGCCTGTAGAACCTGTCGCACCTGCCGGGCCTGCCGGACCTACCGCCCCAGCGTGACGTCGAAGTTCGGTACGGTTTTCGCGGTCACCGCGAGGTCATAGCTGCCGGACTGCTGACCCGCCGGCAGATCCGCGGTGATTTGGGCGCCGCAATAACGCGCAACTGCTAGTGCGTGGCCCCCCAACGAGCCCAGCGGCGTGGCGGGAAGCGATCTCCTCTAGGGATCGCCGCCCGCCATCACCGAGTTATTGGGCGGATAAACGAGCGCAGACTGCAAGGTGATACAGCAGGCCGGTTGAGAACGTGTTGTTACATGCCATTTCCCGTCAGCATGAGAGACTGCGGACTCCCCAGCACCGTATCCGAGATTTCGATCTTGGCGCTGCGCGTCCCCGTGGCCGAGGGAGTGAATGTGACCGTGATGGAGCATGTGGCTCCGGACGCCAGCGTTGACGGCGAGACCGGACACGTGTTGGTCTCGGCGAAATTGCCTGGATTGGCCCCGCCAATCTTGATGCTGGCGATATCGAACGGTGCGCCGCTGGGGTTGCCAATCGTGATGGTCTGCGCATTGCTTTTGTGGTGCAGCGGCTCGTTTCCAAACGCGACAGTGTTTGGGAACACGGAAATTACCGGAAGATTGAGCAGCACGGAAACCGAGTTGGAATAGGTGTTGGCCACCGCGACATCGGCGGCGCCATCGC
>Ga0302326_10015843_pt1 | contig 15826 bp, 14 predicted proteins | sample Palsa_T0_3_FD_202264 | JGI IMG/M metagenome (GOLD analysis project Ga0302326, IMG submission 202264) | Peat permafrost microbial communities from Stordalen Mire near Abisko, Sweden - Palsa_T0_3 | ecosystem: Environmental > Terrestrial > Soil > Palsa > Peat permafrost | place: Sweden: Abisko... | reverse complement strand
GAGTCTCCTCTGTCCTGTTCGGCAGCACCGCTGCCGCGTCGTTTCGCGTCAACTCCGCTACGTCGATTACGGCGGTATCGCCGGCGGAATCCGCGGCAACGATCAACATCGTCGTTGGCGGGAGCAAGGGGAGCTCGGTTGCCACAGCCGCCGACCATTTCACATTCGCCGCGGCGACGCTGCCCACGCCAACGATTCTCACTCCGGGAAACACCTCTACCCCCGGACCGATGGTCACATCGCTGACCCCGACGTTCACCTGGACCCCCGTCACCGCCACGGCTGGAATCACCGGCTATCAGCTCAATTTGTATGACAGCACGTTGAAAAAGTTCGCCAGCTATCAGATCGCCGGGGTCAGCACGGCCAGCTTCACCCTTCCAACCTCAGCACCGCTCACCCCAGGTGACAGCTTCGTCTGGAATCTGCGCGTCGTGAGTTCCGGCACCACCGGACCCGAGAGCGCCAACTTCAACTTCCAGACGTTCGTCGCGCCGGCGCTCCCGACGCCACTGGTGATCGGGCCGGGAACCAGCACAACTACGGAATCGGTCGTCACGTCGCTGACACCGACATTTACCTGGACGCCGGTAACTGCGGGCGGCATCACTGGCTATCAGCTCAATCTGTATGACAGCACGTCGAAACAGTTCACCAGCTTTCAGATTGCCGGCGCAAGCTCCGACAGCTTCACCCTTCCCTCTTCCGCAACGCTGACCGCGGGCGACACCTTCGTCTGGAACCTGCGCGTTCTCAGTGGAACCAAGCCCGGGTCGCCGAGCACGTACCTGAACTTCCAGACCGCCGCAACAAGTTCGTCGTCGGCCGTCGCCACGACCTCAAGCGTCAGCACTCTCGCACCTGCCTTGAGCGGAAAGCTGCCAGCGTCGGTGATTACCGGGAGGTCGATCAGCCTGCATCAGACGGTCACGCTCACCAACACGGCCGCTGAGACAGTTAAAGGAGTAACCGCCGGAGTTCTGTATCTCTCCACTGGCGCGAGTCTCGACGCGAGCGCGATTCCCCTCGTGAGCAGCAGGAAGAGCGTGAAGCTCAAAGCTCACAAACATGCGACGTTTAGGATTACGCTCAAGACGCTTCCGGCGGATCTCCCCAACGGCATTTATTATCTGGTCATGCAGATCACCGATCCCAACGGGGTAACTTCTTCTGCCGCGTCCGTGGGAACGATCACCGTGGCCCGGCCGTAGCTTGGGCGGGACACGGCGCTCATCCCCGCATGACCGTTCGCCATCGGCGGCTGTCCGCAACTCCGAACGAGGCCGGTTCATGATTCATGAATTGTGATTGGCGTCCCGACCCCTTTCTGGCCCCACGATGCGGGGTTGCCGACCAGTCGGAGAACTCAGCGCCGGCCCGGGACTTACTTGACGATTACAACGGTATAGTAGGAAGTTATTCCGTCGCCCGTCAGACCAATCACCGTGCCCACCCACTCCCTCATCCTCGACGGCATCTGGGGCCGCCCTTGGCGCTTTGAACCATTGCGAGCTGCGCTGGCCGACCGTGTCGGCCCGGCCGAAATCTTTCCTTACGATTCCAGCGGAACGCCGACACTTGAATCGCTCGCGGCCACATTGATCGACCGCATCCGCGCGATCGGGGAACCCGTCAACCTGATCGGTTACAGCATGGGCGGCCTGGTCGTGCGTACCGCCTGCCTGCTCGCCCCCGATCTGCCGGTGCGGCGGGCCGCCTTGCTCAATGCCCCCCACGGCGGCTCCATTCTCGCCTGGCTGCTGCCAATGCCCGGCGTTCGCCAACTGCGCCCCAACAGCGAGCTACTCCGCAGACTGAAAGTGCAGCCATGGAATATCCCGACGCTGGTCGTCTCGAACCCCCTCGACACGATCATCGTGCCGCCGCGCAACACCCGCTGGGAAATCCCGACCGGCTCCAACGCGGTCTGCAGCGTCCCCATTCACGTCTGGCCGATCTTCTCAACCGGCTTGCGCGAGCAGATCGTTCGGTTTATCGGTGGGGAGCAGGTGAATCGCGAATGAATTCACCCCCCGCATCCCATTCAGCCCAATGAGGCGGCGCATCGACTCGCGGGACTTTAACTACGGGCTGCCAGCGGCAGGCGCGGCCCGATACCGCGGCGCGAAATACTTCCGCCACGGGCTGCTGATGGTATGATTCGGGCATGAACGCAGTTCGCAAGAAGATCGTTGTGGACGAGCGCGGCAATCCTTGCGAAGTGATCATCTCGTGGGCGCAATTTCGCGAGATCTGCGAGGCGCTGGGCCTTGACCTGGACGAAAACGCCAAGCGCGATCTGCGCGCCGCGCGCCGGGACTTCAAAAGCGGCAAAAAGTCCGCCTTCAAGCAGCTCTCGGCACTCTGAATCCAATGTCACCCTTATTCATTGCCCGGCGTGTGTCATCCGCGCCCCAACAACGAATTGCTCTTTGTTCCACTCACCCCTCCCGCAGCGTCCGATAACCACGGCCGCGCTCGGCTGATACTGTCTGCGTCAGCCCTGCGAAGCGTTTGCTTACCGCAAGCAGCTAAAGCGGGTAAACCCTGCGGCGTGTATCGCCGATGGATGCAATGCGCGGTCAAGGCATGTGCGACGGAACGCATGGCCTGTCCGCTGCTTAACGAGCATGGAGTCAGAGATGGTTGCACTACTGAAGATGCCTGCCCGAATCGGTCCCGCGGACGATCAGGACAACCGCCGGGTGTTTCCGCGCAAGGAATGTCATGCCGAGGTCGAGGGACGGCGCGTCGATCACAGCGTCATCGCGCATCGATTCCCGCGCTTCACCCTGGCCCTGCGCGATCTCTCCTTCGGCGGGCTTTCCGCCATCAGCCAAACCCCGCTCGATCGCGGGGAGCGCCTTGCGGTCTATTTTCCCAAGCAAGGCGAACTTCGGGAGTGGGACGCGGTTGGCCGCGTGATTCGCTGCGATACCAGCAGCATGGGATACCGCGTGGCCGTCGAGTTTGATCCGCTTTTGGCAGCGTAAGTTCGGGTGGTTCATTTAGCTTCCGCGAAGGGGCAAGCCGGCAACTCACCAACTGTCGGCGAGCCTGCGACGCCGTCTCGCTCTGTCCCCCCTTCGTGCCTCCGCGCTTTCGTGGCTTTCTTCCCCGCTTCTGGCCACCGCCCTCCTCCCCTACAATACGTTTGGCATGACCACTGCGACGCAGCCGTCAAAAAAGAGCGTGAAGCCGAGTATCCCGCACGATCCGGATTCGTTTCGGATGACGATCGGCGAGCACCTGGAGGACCTGCGCTGGCGGCTGATCATCGGCTTGCTCGGATTTGCCATCGCGGTGGTGGTCTGCGTGACGTTCACCGAACGGGTGATGGTCTTCTTCACTGCTCCGTACATTTCGCAGCTCGTCAAGCATCGCCTCAATCCGGCGATGTACTACAGCCAGATCACCGAGGGGTTCATGGTCTACCTCAAGATCTGGATGATCAGCGCAGCGGTCCTGGCCGCACCCTGGCTGGTCTATCAGATCTGGCAGTTCGTCGCCGCCGGGCTCTATCCGAACGAACGGCAAATGGTCACGCGCTACATCCCGCTGTCGATCACGCTGCTGATCACCGGGATGGTGTTCGTGTATGTGGTTGTGCTGCCGATGTCGATTTCGTTTTTCCTGTCGTTCGCCGGCGGTTTGCCGCTGCCGAGCCGGCTTCCGCGCGGGGATCTGGTCCCGCCGGGGAAGTATGCGCCGCTGCACGTGCCGGTATTGCAGGGTGACCCCGCTCAGCCAAGCGAGGGGGAGATGTGGGTCAACACGGTGGAGAGTCGAGTCAAGGCCTACTACGGCGGGGAAATGCACGTTTTGCTGATAGGTTCCGACAGCCTGCTGACGCCGATGATCACGCTGTCGGATTACATCGATCTGGTGCTCACGTTCATGCTCACGTTCGGGCTGGCGTTTCAGCTTCCGCTGGTGGTGCTTGCGCTGGTCAGCCTCGGCGTGGTGGAGATCTCGTTTTTGAAAAAGCAGCGGCGCGTGGTTTATTTCGTCATGGCATGCGCATCAGCCGTGCTGGCGCCGGGGGAAATTGTATCGAGCATGCTTTCGCTGCTGATCCCGCTGATGATCCTCTACGAGTTCGGCCTGTGGCTTGCGCAATGGCGGCAGAAAGTGGCAAAGGCGGGCGCTGCGCGAGAATGACGCGTAGGTAGTGAGTCGGTTTGAATTTCAAACTGACCCGCTACCCCGCTACCGACGCGTACAAAAATGCTGGTGATAACGGCTAGAGATGCTAAAATATGAGGTATGTCGCCCGAGGTGGCCCACAGACTTCTGCAAATCAATTACTCCGAAGCCGACCATGCGCGGATGGCCCATCTGGCGGACAAGTCCATCGAAGGGACACTTTCGGATGATGAGCGAGAGGAATTGGAAAACTATGTGGTCGTAGGGGATCTGCTGTCTCTGTTGCAGTCAAAGGCCCGTTCATATCTCAGGAAACACTCCCCCGCCGCGTGACTCTCGATGGAACTCTTCCGTTCACCCACCCCCCCTATATAATCCGATGAACCGATCAGGCGACCTACGAGAGCTTTTTCATGATCCATCCCTGGCACGACGTGACTCCCGGCGAAATGATTCCCCAGGAGTTCAACACGATTATCGAGATCCCCTTCGGCTCCAGCGTCAAATACGAGCTGGACAAAACCAGCGGTCTGATCAAGCTCGATCGCGTCCTATACTCTGCGGTCTATTACCCGGCCAACTACGGCTTTATCCCGCAGACGCTGGCGGAGGATGACGATCCGCTCGACGTGCTGGTGCTCTGCCAGGAAACCGTCGTTCCGCTGACGATGATTCACGCCCGCACGATTGGCCTCATGACGATGATCGACGGCGGCAAGAAAGACCACAAAATCATCGCCGTCGCCACCGAAGATCCCGAATTCAACAGCTACCGCGAAGCCGAGGAGATGCCCCCGCACCGCCTGACGATGCTGCGGCGATTTTTCCAGGACTATAAGCAGCTCGAAGGCAAGGCTGTCGAAGTCGATCAGATTCAGTCGTCGAAGGATGCGTTTCCGATCATCGAAGACGCACTGAGCCGGTACAGCCGGCAGAGGCGGCGGGGATTTAAATAAAAATCCGAATGGTGACGCCTCAATCTTCGATCAAGCCGGCGTTCCGAACTCGAAATCATTCCGGTCCCGGTCACCGCCGATCATTCTGTTGCTGAGCTTGCTAATAAGCGATTGACATGGGCGGCACGTCGTGTTAGCTATTAGTGCGGTACAATAGGTTGTGTGCCAAGGAAGGTGCAGTGCACAAGTCGGGAGAAGTATTTTACGAGTTTGTGGACGCTTTGTGGAGAACTTGTTCTCGCACGGACCAGCAATTGCGTGCCGTGATACAAAATTGCGGCTAGCGTTGACGGACTACTTGTTGAAGTGCGTTGGAGCTCGACCAGCATAACCTGATGGGTGTCGCATGGCTGAGGAAGCTAAATCACCGACGACAAAAGTTGTCGTCCGGCACAATTCAAGCGCTCCCACGCCCCGACGCATCACCGAGGAACAGTTTCAGCGGTGCCCGTCGGACTGGCTAGCGCTGGCCAAGCGGGGGCAACAAATTATTGTGGTTGACCATCCGGCAACCGCAGGACCGGCGACGATGGTCTTGGGAATGAATGGCGTATTATTCCAGCTTGCAGATGAGGTCACGGAAACGTCTCTACCTAAAACGAACGAACCTGTAGACAACTTGTGGCTCAAATGATCTCCTTACCTTGATCCGAGGGGGAATGACAGAACAGCGACAAAACACAACCAAGTCTTTGCATCGAACACTGGATCGATCCCGATTTGTATGTCCTAACTTATTTGATCGCGATCACCAGCCGCCGCCCTCCTTAATCTGTGATTATTTGCCTTATTTTTCGTGGATTTCAGCCCCGATACGAATTCTCTATTGACATGGTGGCGTCGAACGGTATGACCTAATCAGTTCCACGGATGGAGCGACGACATGGCCAGCCTGACCGCCAAAGTCATCAAGGGACGCACCTACTATTACGCCCGCGAATGCCGCCGCGTCAACGGCAAGCCCACGATCGTCCGTACCGTCTATCTCGGCTCGTTGGACCGTATCCTGGACGCCACGCAGGCAGTCCGGACGCCTCCTTCGCCCCAGTCTGTGGACATCGCCAGTTTTGGCGACGTCGCCGCCCTTTGGGGCCTGGCCCACTCCGTCGGCCTGGTGGACCTCATCGATCGCATCCTCCCCAAGCGCCGCCAGGGCCTGTCCACCGGACAGTACCTGCTGCTGGCCGCCATCAACCGCGCCGTGCATCCCACCAGCAAGACGCAGCTGGCCGACGGGCACCGGCAGACTGCCCTGGCCCGCCTGCTGCCGGCCAAGGAATCCCAACTCTCCAGCCAAGCCTTCTGGAACCACATGGACGCGGTTGGCGAGCAGGACATCCGGCGAATCGAGAAAGAGCTCTCGGCGCGGCTTGTCGAGCAGTTCAGCCTGTCGCTGCGGACGCTTGCGTATGATGGCACCAACTTCTTCACCTACATCAAGACCACCAGCCCCGCGACGCTGCCGCAGCGCGGCCACAACAAGCAGAAACGCGGCGACCTGCGGCAGGTCAGCCTGGGCATGCTGGTCAGCACCGACTTCCACGTTCCCCTGTTCCACAAGGTTTACGAGGGCAACATCACCGATGTCACCATCTTCCAGACGGTCTCGGAAGAACTGCGAACGCGCTACGCGGACCTGGCGCGCGGCTGTGAGCACATCACGCTGATCTACGACAAGGGCAATAACTCGGCCGAGGCGTTTGCGACGATCGAAGACTCGGCTTTCCACTTTGTCGGCTCTCTGGTGCCCACGCAGCACCAGGACCTGCTGGAGGTCCCGCTGAGCAAGTACCAACCCCTGCCCGGCGAACGGCTGAAGGGCGTGCTGGCATATCGCACGCGCAAGGAGGTCTTCGGCCACCAGCGCAGAGTCGTCGTGACCTACAACGAAAACCTCTTCCAGGGGCAACTCCAGGGCCTGACCAGCAACCTGAACAAGACCCGCCAGCGCCTGAGGGAAATCCAGTCGGTGCTCCGCCGCCGCCGGGAAGGACGCGTGCGCGGCGGCAAGGCGCCCACCGTGGCATCGGTGAAACACCAGGTGCAGCAGGCCCTTTCCCGGCAATGGATGAAAGGCCTGTTCCTCTGTCAGGTGAGCGAGGAAGGCGGCCTGCCCGCACTCGGCTATCGCACCGACACGGCCGCCCTGGGCCGTTTCATGCGCAAACACTTGGGCAAGACAATCCTCTTCACCGACAACGACAACTGGACCAACACGCAGATCGTGCTGGCGTACCGTTCGCAGTTCCACATCGAGCATGCCTTCCGGGACATGAAGCACCCGCACTATCTGGGCTGGTCACCCATGTTCCACTGGACCGACAGCAAGATCCGCGTGCATGCCTTCACCTGTGTGCTGGCGCTGACGCTCACGTCGCTGCTCCAGCGGACGTTGCACCACAAGGGCATCGACCTGAGCATGCCGAAAATGTACGACCTGCTCGGCGGCATCCGCGAAACCATGGTGATCTATCCGCGGCGGCCTGGAGAAAAGGCCCCGCGCGTGGCAGCCAGCCACTCCACGCTCAGTCCTGATCAGCAGAAGCTGTTTGACGCGCTGAATCTGCGGCGATATCTCTCCGCTTAGGTCATACGTTTCCAACCCCCCTCAAACCTCTGCAATAAACGTGTGTTACGCGCGTTTCGGTGGAAATAACTTGTAAAGTCGCGCTAGTCGCAGCGTTCGATTCGCTTCATGTCGACCGAGTAAAATCCATCCGAAATTCGGCAAGCGGCATCTTACGGCCATCTGCTGTGGTCCTCGAATGCCGCCTTCCAATTGACGCCCTTCCCACCTCCCGCTACAGTCTGCGGGGAGTTCGGCGGCCCCTGTTTTGGCGGACTCTGCGAAGCGATTTTGCTTGTCATCCGATCGGACGGCTTGGGGCCGGTTCGCGTCTCCTCACGCAACACGAGCAAGTCGCTTCGCAATGTCCCCGAAAGACGAAATTATCACATGACTCAGGCTTCTCCGCAGGCGGCAAAGTCGGGGGGACTTCAGGGAGTTGTCGCGGTACCCAGCGACATCTGTTTCATCGACGGCGTTGCCGGGCGATTGGTCTATCGCGGTTACGAAATCGCCGACCTCGTCGACAACACCAGCTTTGAAGAAACCGCCTATCTGCTCTGGCACGGAAAACTTCCCAACGCCGGTGAGCTGAAGCAACTTCGCCAGCAGCTTGGCGAATCCAGTTCGCTTCCGCCGCACGTACTGGCGGTGCTGAAGAGCCTGCCGGCCAAGACGCAGCCGATGGACGCGCTGCGGACGGCGGTGAGCGCACTCGGTGCGATCGATCCCGATCTGGAGCGCAGCGATCCGCAGGCCAATTTGCGCAAAGCGATCGGCCTGACGGCGCGATTCCCCACGATCGTGACGGCGTTTCATCGCCTGCGCAACGAGCAGGAGCCGGTGGCTCCCAATCCAGCGCTCTCGATCGCGGCAAATTTCCTCTACATGATGACCGGCAAGCCCGCGGATGAAACCATCGTCCGCGTGCTGGACGGAGCGCTGGTGTTGCACGCCGAGCACGGAATGAACGCCAGCACGTTTACCGCGCGCGTCACCGCCGCGACGCTGGCGGACATGCATGCTTCGGTCACCTCGGCCACGGCCGCCCTCAAGGGCCCGCTGCACGGCGGGGCGAACGAAGCCGTCATGCAGTTGCTGCTCAAGTGCGGCGACGCCGAAACCGCGGTGCAGACCGCCAAGGACATGCTCGCCAAAGGAGAGAAAGTCCCCGGCTTCGGGCATCGCGTTTACCGCACGTTCGACCCGCGGGCCACGTTCCTTCGGAAGATGAGCAAACAACTCGGCCAGGCTGCAGGCAATCTCAAGTGGTACGAGATGTCTGAGAAGCTGATCCCGGTGATGAAGGATTCCCTCGCCTCCAGCGGCCAGCCGCGCAACCTCAATCCCAACGTCGATTTCTTCTCCGCCAGCGCCTATTACACGATGGGCATTCCCATCGACCTGTTCACCCCGATCTTCGGCGTGGCCCGCGTGGCCGGGTGGTGCGCTCATATCATGGAACAGCACGCCAACAACCGCATCATCCGCCCGACGGACGACTACAATGGCCCGTTCGGCCTGAAGGTCGTACCGCTCGCGGAGCGGAAATAGATTTAGCTATTGACGCCCCCTGACCAACCCGACCGCCAGGACATCAATCGGCCGGCGTCGGGTTCGCCGGCGCAGATCGAGCGACGGTCTGCGGCAGCAGCCCCGCACGATCCCTATGCGGCGCTGCGCATCAGCAACTATCGCCGGTACGCGTTGGGGTGGATGATCTGCGTCATCGGACAGCAGATGCAGAGCGTTGCCATCGGCTGGCAGCTGTTCCAATTGGCTGGCGGCGGGAAACGCGGGGCGCTGTGGCAGGGGTGGGCGGGCGGCGTGCAGGCGCTGCCGGTGCTCCTTCTGGCACTTCCCTCGGGACACATGGCGGATCGATTCGATCGCCGGCGAATGCTCATCGTTACGCAATCGTGCGCCGCGGTCTTTTCATTGGGACTGGCAGCGGCGTCACATCTGCACGCTTCGGTGGGACTGCTGTACCTGTTTTTGGGGCTTGGCGCAACGGCACAGGCCGTCGGCTGGCCGGCGCGGGCGGCGCTGTTGCCCCAACTGGTTCCCGACAGCGTCTTCTCCAATGCCGCGACGTGGAACAGCAGCAGCTTCCAGATCGCCTCCGTCCTGGGGCCAGCACTGGGCGGCATCATTGTTTCCTATTCTGTCACGTCGGCGTATCTGGTTGACGCGGCGTGTGCCGCGAGTTTTCTGGCGATGATTTACTCGCTCCGCTCGCGCCCGATCCAACGCGTGCGGCAAGCAGCGACGCTCGAATCCGTGCTCGCCGGCGCTCGATTCGTCGTTCATTCGAAGTTTATTCTCGCCACCATCACGCTCGACATGTTCGCCGTCCTGTTCGGCGGTGCGACGTATCTGATTCCCAACTTCGCAAGCGATATCCTGCACGTCGGGGCCGTCGGCTTCGGCTGGCTCCGCGCGGCGCCGGCCTTCGGAGCATTCGCGATGGCAATCGCTATCGCCCATCGCCAGCCGATGCAACATGCGGGGCGGGCACTCCTCTGGGCGGTTGCCGGCTTCGGCCTCGCCACCATCGGCTTCGGCTTCTCACGCTGGTTCGCAGTGTCATTCGTCATGCTCCTGCTCACCGGCGCGTTCGACAACGTCAGCGTCGTCATCCGCAACACGCTCGTGCAGATGCTCACCCCCGAGCACATGCGCGGCCGAGTGTCCGCGGTGAACAGCGTCTTCATCGGCTCGTCCAACGAGATCGGCGGCCTCGAATCCGGTTTGACCGGCTACTGGCTCGGCGTGGTTCGCTCAGTCGTTTACGGCGGAATTGGAACCGTTCTCGTTGTCCTCAGTGTGAACCTCGTCTGGCCCGAAGTGCGGAAGATCGGTGCGCTCAACGAACTGCATCCGATCGACGCGGGAGCCGGCGGGGCGTAACTCCCCCGGCACGCCGAGTCTGAGGTACCCCGAAGGCTCGGATTTTGGCGCAGTCGCGGGGAACTGGGCGTTGCAAGAACGGGGGAGTTGGGGATTGCAAATTGCAAATTGCAAATTGAAAGGCGGGAGCTCTCCACCCGCCTAGTTTGCAATTTTCGATTTGCAATCCCCATTTCTTACGCTGGCGCATGCGCAGCGGGAGCTTCGTCGATCGGATCGGGAGAAAGCACTTTTACCGTGGTCTCCGGTGGAAGCATCTCCTCCAGGCGCTTTTGAAATTCCCCTTTGACCAGGCGGTAGAACGCGCCGCGGCGGCTGGTGCCGATGAGCACTTCATCGCAGCCGTAGATTGCAGCGGATTCAGCGATCAACTCGACAGCGTCGTATCCGGTGTCGTACGAAGGCAGAATGGGAACCCCCACCTCGTAAGCCTTGGTCAGGAACCGGCTGAAGGTGCGCAGAGCGGCCAGATCGGTATCGATCGTGAGCCGGCGATCGTATTTGTAGGAAAGAGTCACCTCCCGAATGAAGCAGATCACCAGCGTTTTCCCAGCCCGCTTGGCCTCTTCCAGCGCGCCTTTGGCCAGGTGATCTGACCCGTAGGTGCCCAGCAGCATCTTGGGCCGGGCCATCGCCTCGGGAGTGAGCTGCTCGATGATGGCCTGCCGGAGGAGCGTCGGACGCGAGCCGTCGCGGTGGGAGAGCCACTTGGTCAGGGCGCGCGCGGTGAGGCCGGCCGTCATCACGATTCCGACGAACACCAGCGCGTGCAATTTTGTGCATGCCAGCGTAACCCAGATTGCCAGCAGAATCAGACCCAGGATCATCATCGGCACCTTGCGCGACAGGTGGCGCAAGCGCGGGTGGATCGCGCAGAGGGTGACATTGATAGCGACCGCGCCAATGACGCCGATCGCGTAGAGGGCCGCCAGGCTGTCCAAGTCGTGACTCACGAGCAGAACCAAAATGGGGACGGAAGCCGCCAGCGCGGCGGGCATCCACGGAACGCCGAAGCGGTTCAGGGCGGCCATCCCCTGCGGCAGCTCGCCGTCGCGGGCCATGAGGTACTGCACCGAGATCATGTCGGTGATGGCGGTGTTGGTCGCGGAGAGGAGCAGGATTCCCCCGACAATGCGGACGGCCCACTCGCCCCAGAGTCCGACATAGCGGCCGGTGAGGAAGGCGAGCATGTCGCTCTGATGCTTGTCCCGGTCGAGTGGGAAGATCGCGAGCATGCACGCCGCCAGCACGACGTTGAAAATCGCCACTTCCGCGGAGACGACCCAGATGGCCTTTCGCGCTGTCAGTGGCACCGGGCGCACCATCACTCCGGTTAGGTTGGCAATGGCTTCCACGCCGCTGAGCGCCAGCACGATCGAGACAAAGGCCACCCACATCTCCCCGGGTTGATGTCCCAGATGCCCGATGCGAGAAGGCAGATCGTGCCATTGCATCTGGGGTAAGGCGAAGGCGCAAATCAGCAGCGTAATCGCCACCATTCCCACCGCCGCCAGGAGTGCGAACATGCCGGTATGTTTCGGCCCCATCAGGTTGAACAACCCGATGCCTGCGATCGCGAAGATCGCCCAGAGCGCGGGCGAATCATACGCCAGGAGCTTGTCGGCCTGGGTCGTTCCGGCGTCGCGCTTCACATCGAGATGCGCTCCGGCGTCGAGCTTGTCCGGTCCTTCCTGAACGTGCCGGCCGACGGGAAGGCCGAAATAGTGAAACGCGTCGAGAGAGCTGAGGCTGGCTGTGACTGTGTAGTCGGCGAAGAGAAGCAGTGCGCCGATGACGGCGAGGGTGCGGCTCCTGTGCTTGGCGGCGGTGTAGACACCCCCGCCATCGGGATAGATTCGGCAGATCTGCGTGTATGCCCAGCCAACACCCAGAATCAGGAGACTCATCGCCAGGATGAGCCAGAAGCTGGTGCGCCCGGCGAAGAAGAGGGCGATGCCCAGAACGTACAGCCGGCTGGTCCCCCAGTCGCCAAAGAGCAGTCCCGCAGCCTGCTTCCAACCGACGTTTCGAGGACGTTCGGCGGCGAGGAGACTCAATGCTGCGGATTTCGGCTTTTCGTAATCTAAAGTCTGCATTGATGCGATCAGGTTATCGCAACCGCTCTGCAAGCCTGCCCAGCACGGGGAAATCTCGTGCTGAACAGCGAAGGGCTCGCGACGCCTAGGCAGAAGCTAAGCCCGATAACCTAAGGATGCCGCTGTGGCGCTGTCAAATGTGAAAACTGCAGCATCAGTCGAAGAGCGATGAGAGTGCCGTATCTCAATAAAGTTAATTTGTGCGGAGAAGGAGCGGCGCCGGTATCTGCCACGCATCTAGCGGGGCAGAGCAATCTCGACAATAAATTATGCTTTGGGGATGAGGCGACAGCTTTTTTTAATCCACAAATGTTAAAATGGGTAAAGGATTCTTGGGCCATAACCGATAGAATATGCATCGCAAGTTATCCAGTTTAACATGCGAGTGAGTTTCAGGGCTGGCACGGATGCCGCTTTGTTAATTTGGAGAAATCACCGAACGATTCGTGATTCCTCCGGAGAGCGCATCCATGCATCAAATGAAGCTGACCATTTCCGCGATTGCCCGCGACTATCTCGAGCCGCTTCTCAAGGGAGAGCGGACCGCCGCCCGGGAGGCAATTGCCTCGGCCATGCAGCGCGGGATTAACGCCTACGAGCTGCTGACGCAACTGATCTGGCCGACGATGGAAACCATTCAGGAGATGTACCGCGACGATCGAATCAGCGTCAGTCATCTGAATCTCGCCACCCGGCTGAACCGCTCGATTGCCGACCAGCTTTGCGGCCGCCTGGAGCAGGCTCCGTCCAACGGCCGAAAGGTGCTGATCTTCTGCGGCAACGATGAGCCGGAGGAACTGGGCGGACAGATTTGCGCCGATTTGTTCGAGGCGGATGGCTTTTCCGTGCGTTTTGCCGGCGGCGGAGTGCCGGAAGACGAAGTGCTGACGTTGATCGGCGAAACGCGTCCCGACCTGTTGGTGATGTTCGGCACGCTTCCCGCCGGTGTTCCCGCGGTTCGCAAATTGATCGATTATCTGCGCGAGGTGAACAGTTGCCCGTCGATGCAGGTCATGTGCTGCGGTGGTATTTACAAGCGCGCCGAAGGCCTTGCCGAGGAAATCGGCGCCGACCTGTACGCTCCCGATGCCGCCAGCGCCGTGAAAACCGCCAACGCCCACCCCTCCCGCCGGGCAACCGTCGACCAGCAGACGGTTGGCCGATCGCGCCGCATCCGCAAGGCTGCAGCGCGGCGCGTCGAGCAGGCGGAGCGGGACGCGACACATATACCGGTTGAAGTGATGTAAGACTCCCGCATCGGCAGTTGGCATTGGAAGCCGACTCTCGGAAGAAGACCCACAGTCGAACATGGATGCCGCCAGCGGCGCGCGGAGCGCGCCGCTGGCGAGGTTTTTGATGGATAGAGAATTCGAAGTTCGCAAGTTAGCGCGTCCCCACCTTTCGCTCGTACAATTCCCTCATGGCGCGGTGGAAGGTCGGCCGATTCTTCCGACTCATCTCATTACTTGCCGGGCTTTTCTTCATCGGCGTGTGGATCCGCAGCCATTTCGCCAACGATCTTCTGACCTTCACCACTCCGCACGGCACATACGTTGAAGTCGCCACGATTCCGGATCAATTTCGCATCACGATCGTCGAGCATTGGCCCAAGCGTGTGGGGCTGACGTTTGCACCGGTAAGCCAGTTGCCGCCCAGGTATCCGGTGTTCGGTCAGGGTGCGGTGTATCACCGCTGGTTTCCGCTTGGATTCGCGGTCAGGCGAGGCGCGCGGGCCATCGAGTTTCAATATGGTCCGATGCTGTTTCTACATGCAGCCCCCACAGTTGTTAGTTACTCGCAATGGGCGATTCCATTTCCCCTGCCGGTATCGCTCTGCGCGGCGATCTGCTTTTGGCCGCTGATCCGTCGGCTCTTGCGACGCCGGCGTGAGGAGGCGCGCGTAATCAGGGGCTTCTGCTCGCAATGCGGATACGATCTGCGCGCAACGCCGGGGCGATGTCCGGAGTGCGGAACGGAGCGGGACCTGCGGCTGAAGTCACTGGCACGATCCGGGCGATGAATAACTCTAATTGGTATCGATGGTGGTTCAAAACGGACGAGGGTCTTGCCGCGCGGATCGCGATCGGCGCCGGCATCTTCGCGGCTCTGGGAATCATTGATTTCATTCGCAACGGCCGCACGGCACAGCGCTGGAGAGAATACGCTTTTCTACTGTGCGCGGCGTTAGCCGGAATACTCTACGGAGCTGGCAACGATGCGATCACCAGTTCGATTTCTTGGGAGTACTTCTTCTATGGGAAGGGGTTGGATCAGATGATGCCGGCGCAAACGCCGCCCGACGCGGGCGCATTGCGCCTGCGGGCAATGGGAATTGGATGCAAGGCAGGCGGCTCTGCCGGCATTCTCATTGGAGCAGTGCTGCTGATCGCAAACAACCCGCGGCCGGGGCGGCGGCGTCTGTCGTACCGCGAGCTCGCGTCTATTCTCGCGGCAGTCTATCCGATGGCGATGATCTGCTCGCTCCTTCTCGGAGCGGCCGGCGCGGCGGGCTGGCTGCTCTGGACCAGCGGCGATCTCGCCGAGCTATGGCGATCGGGAGATTACCGTCCCAGACACTTCATCGCCGTCTACGGAATTCACCTTGGCGCATATGTTGGTGGAGTAATTGGAACGGCAATCGCGTTGCTGCGGATACAGCGAGCCCGCCCGGCGAATATCTAAGGTCTAACGGTGGACAGAAACTCACTCACCCGCGCTTTTTCGGCCGCTTGCCTGAGACTGGCTCGTCCAAGTCGCTGAACTGAACCATGTGAGATAAGGCGACCGTGCGCCAGCGTCTCACAAGAGGGTACCCTTCGGGGTCACGGCCTAACTCGACGGGAAGGATCACGGATGATTCGCCCACAAGCGCCATGCCCGCATTGGTGACGGGAATACTCGAGCCGTCGCTCAGATGAATCCGGAACGGACGAAACGGGGAATCGTAATTCGGTGATTGAGGTCAACCGCTTGCACAGGCTTCCATTGTACCGCGTGCACACTGGACTCTCTACTTCGACGAGAGCATCTGAGCATCTTCACTTGGGGTGTGGCGGCCGAAATGCGCGGAGCCGCGGATGTACATCCGCGGCTTCGACCAGCAAGCGATGCACGCCAGGTGAAAACGCAGTAGCCTCAGGGGTCGGCAGCAG
>Ga0302326_10015842_pt1 | contig 15829 bp, 18 predicted proteins | sample Palsa_T0_3_FD_202264 | JGI IMG/M metagenome (GOLD analysis project Ga0302326, IMG submission 202264) | Peat permafrost microbial communities from Stordalen Mire near Abisko, Sweden - Palsa_T0_3 | ecosystem: Environmental > Terrestrial > Soil > Palsa > Peat permafrost | place: Sweden: Abisko... | reverse complement strand
GCGTTCCTGAAATCTCTCCCACTACCCGTATGTCACGAAATTCCGATTCAAGCGCTTCCCGAACCGCGGAGTTCAGTTCCTTAACGCTGTAGATCTGGTTTTCAGGAAGGAGCTGTAGTGAGAACTGTTCCAACCCACTAGTGTCCCGCGCTTTGAGCGGCCGGGAGATTGGGTTGTTTGATGCCACCGGCCGGGAGCGGTACCAACATGTCTTCCTTGCGCTTGATCAGTGTCGAAGTATTGTAGCTGGCGACTTCGAATCCGTGTCCGTGCGTGATGGCGTCAGTGGGGCAGGCCTCTACGCAGTAGCCGCAAAAAATGCACCGGTTGTAATCGATGTTGTAGACACGGGCGTAGCGCTCGCCGCCACTGATGCGGGCGGTCTCGGTGTTTTCGGCTGCCTCGATATAGATGCAATGAGCAGGGCAGGCGGCCGCGCAGAGAAAGCAGGCCACGCACTTTTCCATGCCGTTCTCATCGCGCTGCAACTCATGAACGCCACGATAGCGCTTCTCCAGCTTCGGCGGCTCATCCGGATAGTTCTCCGTCACCGTGGGCGACATCATTTCCTTCAATGTTGTCGTCATTCCCTTGGCGATTGCCGCCGCGGCGTCGAACGCCTCTCCGAATTGGTTTGCCATCTTTCCTTAGTTTACAGAAGACTCCGCCCGGGAGCCTAGTTCTTCGATGCTCAACCGGGCTTTAGCAGGGGAACTTTTTCGCCCGGGTTGAAGAGAGGCGCTCCGAGACGCTCCGCCAGGGTGTCTAGATCGCCCTTATGGAAGCCGTGCAGGGACCAGGAGATTTTGCCGTCCTTCTCGATGAGGAACATCGAAGGAACATTCGTCAGGCGGTAGGCATCGCTGACCGCGTAACGATCGGAGGCGGGGTCGATCAGGACCGGGAACGAGATCTTGAAATACTCGAGAAATTCCTTGGTGGACGGAGCGTCGTCTTGCGAGATTCCGACGACGCGTACGTGATTTCTCAGGCGATCGAGAAAGGGCAGCGTCAACTGGCAGGTTTCGCAACTGATCTTGAAGAAGACAGCCAGAACGGGAGCGTGTTTCAGGTTCTCACGCAACGAGCGGCGAGTTCCGCTCAGATCCTTCAGCGAGAATTCCGGCGCGATTCGCCCAGCCTCGAGCAACTGCTATTGCTCCTTCATCTGTTTCACGAAAGAGAGAATATCGAAAGTCTTGATTTCGCGGCCCGGGAAGAAGCTGTTCACGGCGTCTTGTTCGTCCTCGAAAATTTCGAACATGGTGGTGAGCCGGGTGATGACCAGCAGTTCGATATTTCGCTTGTTCAGGCTGAGAAGCTTCACTTTGCCGCCGGACTTGTTGGTGTTGCTTGCGCAAACAACCATCGCGCCTAATCCGGTGGAATCGATGAAATCGACATCCAGCAGATTCAAAATCAACTCCTTCTTCGACTCGGTGTGAAGACGCCCGAACTCATCCCGGAACGAGGCCGTCTCCGGTCCGGCGACGATGCGTCCCTTCATGTCGAGGAGGACGATCCCCTCCCGTTCCCGTAACACGATCTCAAGCCCCATAGCCTGTTAAGAGTCTACCAATCCCGTTTTGGATTCGGATACTTCCGGCCGCTATTTCGCCAGCACCCGGTTGGATGCGGGCAAAGTGAATATGAGCGCCGCGCCAAGCAGGAAAAAGCCCGAACTGATGGCGAGCGCCGGTCCAATTCCATGCCGGTCCGCCATGCTTCCGATCGCCAGGGGAGCGAGTGCGCTCAGTCCGCGGCCGAAATTGTAGGTGAAGCCTTGGCCCGTGCCGCGGATGGCAGTGGGATAGAGCTCGGCCAGCATCGCGCCGAACAGGCTGAAGTATCCGGAGCCGAAGAAGCCGACAAAGGGGCCGAGCCATAGCAGGGTGGTTTCCGAGTGGGCGGTTCCATAGATAGGAACCAGCGCGGCGGAAGCCAACATGAAGGTGACAAAGGCTGTCCTTCTTCCCACAAGGTCCGCGATCCAGCCGAACGAGTTGTACCCGAAGAAGGCGCCGATCTGCATCGGTATGATCCAAGCGCTGGTCTTGAGGACGCTCAATCCGGCGCCACCAGCCGCCTTGGGAGCGGAAAGATAACCGGGCATCCAGGTGAACAGGCCCCAATAGGCGAAGAGTACGGACGTGGTCAGGGCCGTTGCCAGGATCGTCCGTTTCATGAGAACGGGGGTGAATAACGCAGCGAGACTCGTGGGTTTCTTCTCCATGTGAGTCCAAATTTCAGGTTCGGGCACGCCCTTCCGGATAGCCATGGCCACGAGGGCGGGGACCAGTCCGGTCAGGAACAACACCCGCCATCCGAGCGTGGGCAGTATGAGCGCCGTTACGGCGGCGGCCAGCATGTAACCGATGGCCCAGCCGGACTGCATGAAACCGATCGCTTTTGCGCGATGCTCGGCAGGCCAGGTTTCAGCGACTAAGACTGCTCCGGCCGACCATTGGCCTCCTAGCCCAAGCCCAACCAGGCCGCGCCAGAACATCAGGCTATAGAATCCGGTGGAAAGCGCCGTCCCGCCGGAGGCCAGGGAATAGAGAAGAATCGTATAAACGAGGGTGCGGGTGCGTCCCAGGCGGTCCGCAAGCATGCCGCAGACAATGCCTCCAATTGCGGAACAGATCAGAGTGACGGAGCTGATGAATCCGGCGTGGGCATTGTCCATACCGAACTCGGCACGTAGTTGGTTGATGGCGAATACGTAGAGGAGAACGTCCATCGCGTCCAGCATGTAGCCGGACTGCGCTGCGAAGAGAGCGCGCCACTGTTGTCCCGTGATCCCGCTAAGCAATGGTCAATGTTACACTGACGGCGGAGCGATCCGTATGAAAACACCAATACTTATTTTCGCCGCGGCATGTTGTGCCCTTGCACAACCGCCGCAACAGGGAAGCACGACGCTGAAGGTTGGCGACACGGCTCCCGATTTTACGCTGCCTTCCACGCAGGGCAAGCCAGTGAAGCTTTCCGATTTTCGGGGCAAGAAGAACGTTGTCCTTGCCTTCTTTCCAGCCGCTTTTACCGGTGGTTGAACGAAGGAAATGCAGGCGTACCAGTTAGGTGCGCAAAAATTCGACGCGAATGACACGCAGGTCTTCGGCGTCAGTACGGATAACACTCCCTCCCAAAAAGAGTTTGCAACAAAGTTAAGTCTGTCGTTCCCATTGTTGAGCGACTTCATCAACCGCAAGGTATCCGCTGAGTACGGGGTATTGATTGCGGACAAGGGCTACGATAACCGGGTCAGCTTTGTGATCGATAAGGAAGGCAAGATCACCTATATCGAACAAGGCAAGCTGGATATCGAAGGTACCGATGATGCGTGCAGCCGTCTGGCACATAGGACGGCGGCGAAGTAATTGCCGCTAATTCGAAATAACTTACCGCGACCGCCAGGGGTGATCTTCAACAGAGTTCTCTTGAGGCTTCCGACGGAGCGAACATAAACGGCGCGAACGTAACGAGATACCTCAAATACCAATTCACATCGCTGAGTGGCTTCGTACGTTTCCTAACTCGGCCGTACGCTCACGGAACAAAACCATTAGGGGACGGTGCTGAAAATATCGTAGAGTCGTACCCGAGGGCTTCAACCGGTATGCAAGAGCTGGCGATCTTGAAATATGAACGCAGCACTCTCAACGCTGTCCTCGATAACGAGGATTGGCGCGAGTTACAACGCAACTGGACCGCGGTCAGGACGAAGATCCAAAGCTGGTGGCGTGCGTATAAGAAGTGGGAAGCGAAAGACACATTTACCGAGGCCTACCAGGGCAGGCGGATGTCCGTACGGACTTTTGGGAACGACTTCGACTATCAGAAGTCGAAAACATTTGGCAGGGGCACAATAAAGGTGCCCGACAACCGATTTCATGCGGACTCGCGGTACACGCCGATGAGCGTGGAAGAACAGAGGATACACAATGATGCCTTCCGCGACGGCGTCGAGCACCAGAAGTACTTCGCTCTCCGCGGCATCGATAGTTCGGCTTTCGCAAACCCGGCAAGTTTTCTGAGCCGTGAGACGAAGTATGACGAAGGTTTGCACGACCTGAGTGCCAGCCTGGTGAATCCGGATATCTCGCTTTTCAAACAGATTCACAACAACGAGGAGGGAGCGAATTTTTCTTTTCTGCCTCTATCTGAAGAAGAAGACCAGGAGATCCTTTATGATCTGGGCCGTTGCGCGAAGGCGTTGAAGCAGACATTTCCCGATGTCTACAATCTGGTTCGGACGTATAAAGCGGAGATGACGAGGGTGAAACTGGCGCAGGAATTCGATATGGGGGTTGGCTACACGGCGGTGCCAATCCAGAATCCCGGCACGGGACCGCAATACAAACTTCGATACGGTCTAGGGACAGTGACGACAATTCCTGGCAGGGTAATGCCGAAAAAGGTTACCGGCCAGGATCTGGACGCCCGGCGAACAGCGGCGCGGAAGTTTAAGAGCATTCTCGGGATTCGGGATGCCAAGAATGAGATTGTAATTGCCATCCGCAAGCATGCGGGGGCGTTTCCCATGTATGCAAAGCGGGAGGGGAACGTCCTGCTTTGCTACAACATCGTGAACAACGATAGGGTATTCAATGGCTTGACCATCTCAGCCATGGGTGAGATGGTCAGGGCAATGGGGGCGTGATCGTGACAGAGATCGAATGAAGGGGTCTCACGGAGCGGCCATCAAGAACATCGGTACCGAACTCGTTCCTGTTGATTCCGGCTCGATTTCGGTTCTGATCGCACTGCCCAACCGTGTCCACGGAACTCAAGACGGCGTTCCTACGGCTCCAAATCGAACTAGCCTCGTCTGACGGCAATGGTAACGGCGTGGGTTCGATCGTTGGCGCCGAGTTTGGAAAAGATATTCCCCATCTGAGATTTGACTGTCCCAGACTGCTCTTCAACCGATCGGCGATGAGCTTGTTCGGCAGTCCGTCTGCAACCTGACGGAGGATTTCCAGTTCTCGGTCTGACAGTTCATCGTCTACTGCGTGCAATGCCACCGCGGTTGCGACATCCGGAGGGATGACCCTGAGCCCACTGTGGACGGCCCGAATTGTACTCAGCAGATCCGCCGCAGGGAACTCTTCAACAGATAACCTGAAGCCGGCGCTCTGCCGATCAACCTCTTTCTGCGGGATTGCGCCATGCAAAAACGCCGCTCCGCGATCCTGTGGCAACAAGACCGGCCGAAACCTCGACACCTTCTTTGACGACATAACTTACTGACTGCCATGGAGCGGTTTAGACGGACGAGTACCAGTCGATCACAGGGCCACCGATCAGGGCGACGCCTATGGCTGCCGCGGCAAGAAATGTGCCGAAGGGCAGTTCGTAGGTTCCAACGTCCTGCCTGGTGGCCTTGATGTATATAATGCCGATCACCGAGCCCAACACGGAGCCCACGACCAGCGTTAGCAACGTTCCTCGCAAGCCGAGAAACGCCCCCACCATCGCCATCATTTTTACATCGCCAAAGCCGAGTCCGTCCTTGTGGCGGATCTTCTGAAACAGCCAGCCACCAAGCCATAGCGAACCCGCCGGGAGAATCACGCCGAAAGCCGCTTCGCCGAGTGAGATTTGCCGCCAGGAGAGGTGCCAATTGGAGATTCCAGCGACTGCCCGGAACATGGCGTCCGGCACCGGAACCAAGGCCGCGAAGATCACGCCTACTACCAGACCGCCTAAGGTGAATTCATCGGGCAGGATGCGAGTTTCCGCGTCAGAGAAGGCAAGCGTGACCAGCATGGCGCAGAGGATGCAGTAGCGAAGGGCGTTCAGTGTCACTCCGAAGCGCCAAACGAGGAACGCGAATAGCAGGCCGGTGATGATTTCGACTGCGGGATATCGCCAAGGAATACTGGTGGAGCAATGGCGGCATTTTGCACGCAAGATGAGATAGCTCAGGACGGGAACGTTGTCGAACCACGCAATCGGGTGCTCGCATTCCGGACAGTGAGAGCGTGGCTTGACGACCGAGAGATCGCGGGGCCAGCGATAGATGCATACGTTCAGGAAGCTGCCGATCAGAAGGCCGAAAAGACCAGCCAGCGTTTCATACATGGGCGAGCAGCTTTCGATATACGTTCAATGTTTCCTCCACCATGCGGGATTCCTGAAAACGGTCAATGATCTTCTGACGCGCGTGCCTGCCATAAAGGACGGAGTTTGCGCGCACGGTTTGAACGGCTGATGCGATCTCTTGGTTGTTCTCCACTAATATTCCATCTTCGCCGTTTGAGACGATTTCCGGTATACCGCCGATATTACTCGCGACCACGGGAACTCCGGCCGACATGGCGAGGAGAATCGCCGACCCCAGTCCTTCACTTTCCGAGACATAGACGAAGGCGGAAGCCGTCGTCAGGTCGCGCTCCAGATTGCTGGAACGAACAAAGCCATTTACCGCTTTGTTCGCGGGAGTGATGACCTGTTCGCGGCATTCGGTGAACGGGAGGACTGGTACGCCGTCGTAGACGACATCGATTCGCTCGGGGGGAACACCGCTGTTTACGAGGATGGCCGCTACGAATTTGGATACTGCAATCAGGCGGTCGGCGCGGCGGTATTTGAATCGGGTGAGCGGGCCCGTCTTGATTGGGTAGGCAACGCGGCGCGCGACGACAAGCGGAGCGCTCCGAAAGATTGAAGCCGCGGAGTGTGCCCGGGCGTCGTGGGCGTGGATGAGGTCGGTTCGAGGCCATCCGGTCCAGCGGAACGGCTGCGCTGGAAGGTCTTCGGCTAATGCTCGTGCGAGCAGTTCGCCATCTTCACGGGCCAGCAAGAGGGGCTCGTCCCCGTGAGCCGTCAATCCCCGGATCAGGCGCAAGACCTGCCATTGCCCTCCACCCATGGTGCGGCCGGTATCGAGGTGCAGTGTTTTCAGGCTGGCCTCCGCGCCTTGGCGTATTTGAGGAACGTGTAGAGCGCGGCCATGTAGGCGATGGTCAAGCCTTCGTATCCGTCGAGAAAGCCGCGTTGGAGAAGATAGGTGCGAAGGAAAGTCCAAGCGGGATCAATTGCCAGGCGATAGGCGGAGCGCGAAATGCCCTTGGCGGTGAGTTCGCGCGCCGCAAGAGTGGTGTAACCGTCGAGCGTCTTCATGTGTGCCGAGAGCGAATCGCAGGTGAAATGCAAGAGGTTCGAGCGCAGGCCGGTCACGGTTCCATCTACATGGACGCTTTCGTGGACATATTCGCCTACCCACCGGGCTTTGCGGCGGTCGTAGAGGCGTACCTTGCGGTCCGGGTACCAGCCGCTGTGGCGGATCCATTTCCCCAGGTACTGCGCAAGCCTGGGCATGCTATATCCGTCCGCCGCCATGCCGACCTTCGTCAGACTGAGAAGCTCCGCTTCCAGTTCCTCACTGAGAGCCTCGTCCGCATCGATCGAGAGGATCCAGTCGTTGGCGGCTTGTTCCGAAGCCCAATTCTTCTGCGCCGCGTATCCGGGCCAAGCATGCGGAATCACGCGCGCGCCCCGTTGGGTAGCTAGTGTCTTGGTGCGGTCCGTCGAACCGCTATCGACTACGATAATCTCCTCACAGCAGCGCAGGCTCTCAATGGCGCGCGCGATATTCTTCTCTTCGTTCAGGGTGACGATGGTAGCCGTGATTTTGGTCATCTACACAGGCGCGGGCATAAAGCTTAGCGCGAAGATGACGAGCGCCAAAACGGCGAAGCGCATCCGGGTCCGGCCGATACTCTCAGGATCGTAGATCACGGGATGTTTCCGCCCCAGAAAGAAGAGTACGACCGCGGGCAGTATCCATTCATAGGAGACAAAGGCTCCCAAAAGCAGAAGCCCGGCGAGCAGGATTTTCGACATGAGCTTATGTTTGGCGGGCGAGACGGCATAGAGAATGTGCCCCCCGTCGAGCTGGCCGATGGGAAGCAAATTCAACGCGGTTGCCAACAGGCCCACCCAGCCTGCGCGAACTACTGGGTGAAGGTAAAGGTCGTTCGCGCCGACGTCCGGAAAGATAGCCTTCTGCAACAGTCCGAGGATGATCGGCGTGCCCGGGTGAATTGAGCCGGTGTTCGCAATGCCTGGCACCACTTTCGAGAGAGCGAGACCGATTGATAGCGCCGGGAGCAGGAAGACGAATCCTGCGATGGGTCCGGCGATTCCGATATCGAACAGGGTCCGCTTCGAAAAGATCTGCGAATGAATGCGAATGAACGCCCCGAATGTGCCGGTCACCGTCGGCGCGGGCAGGAAGTAAGGTAGAGACGCGTCGATCCGGTAGTAGACACACGCCAAGTAATGCCCCATTTCGTGGGCCATCAAAATCGTGAGAAGGGTAAGGGAAAAGGGCAGACCGGAGAGCAGGGCTGCGGGATGACGCCAGGAATCGAGCAGGACGGCCAAATCGCGGTCTACGTCGAAAAAGGGAAGCGAATGATCGAAGTTATACTGCATCCGCGCGCCCATCACCGTGGTGGTGAGCAGGGTCAGGGAAAATAGCAGAACGTGTAGCCAGACGCGGCTTTGGGAACGAATTGCGCCCGCGGCGTCGAACGAAAATGTGGAACGCGCCTGGAGCGCGGAAGAAGACACGGAGCCTGCTTACCTACTGCAACGTCTGTAGCTCTTTGCCGGGCTTGAAGCGCACTGCTTTGCCGGGCGGAATAGAGACTTCCGCGCCGGTGCGCGGATTGCGGCCGATGCCGGTCTTGCGCGGCTTGACGTTGAAAACTCCGAAACCGCGAAGCTCGATGCGGTCGCCGGCCTGGAGCGCTTTTTTCATGTGTTCGAAAACGGTCTCGACCGCCATCTCCGCTTTCGTCTTGGTGATTCCGGTTTTCCCGACCACTTCGTTGATGATATCGAGTTTGATCAAGTGCGCCTCCGCAGCCGACAACCTGATGATAGAGTTGAGGTTACAAGTATGTCAAGCAACCCGATGCCGCCCTGCGTCCCCAGCCCCGCGCAGACGGTGGATTCGGCGGCGTTTCGCATGGCATGCGGGAAATTTGCGACCGGAATCACGATCGTTACAGTAATTGGCCCGGACGGGCTGCCTCATGGAATGACTGTGAACTCGTTCACCTCGGTCTCGCTCGACCCGCCGCTCGTATTGGTTTGCATTGACCGAAAGGCCACGATCTGTCCCAAATTGCAGGCGACCGAGTGTTTTGGGATTAACGTCTTAGCCGAGAATCAGCGCGATCTCTCCACTCACTTTGCACGGCGCGGGACGGACCGGTTCGAATCTGTTCCCTGGATCGCCGGAGAACGCGGTGTTCCGCTCATTGATGGAGCTTTAGCCCACTACGAATGCGAAGTAACCAGGGTGACTGACGGGGGCGATCACCTGATCTTCATCGCTGAGGTACGGCATCTGCAGTGCTTTGAAGGGCGGCCGCTTTTGTACTTTGCGAGTGGCTATGAGACTCTTCCGTAAACGGCGAGACCAGGTTTCCGGCAGCGTCGAACGGCAGTTCCATCGGGCCGCTCATAATTTCGAGCATCGGGTTCGCTTCGATTTGCGGACGGAAGTTCTCGCTTAGCGCCAGTGGCGTTAGTTCTAGCGTGTTCTTTAGCCATGCAATTCGCAGTTCCGCCATGTCGAAGACGCCGACTGTGGTCGACATCGTTTCCAGGCATTTCAGATCGGTTGGAAAATGCGCCGGGGTGCGGATAGCGGCAAGACTGGATGATGTGACCGAATTGATGGTGGTCGGCTCCCAATCGACTTTTGCCAGCAGACGGTCGTGAATCACATCCGCCATACCCAGTCCGACGGCGTTGCCGTAGCTGTTGGGATGTAGATCGCGCAGATAGAGGCGATCGAATTTCGGGCTGTCGGGCCAGGAATTAGTTTCGCCATATACGCCGCGGTTGGCCACCTTGGTATCGAGGCCCGACCCGCTGATGGGCTTACCGATCTGGTCGAGCATGAGAATGTGGGCGTCGAACGGAATCTTGCCCATCCAGGATTTCACCTGAACCAACAGCTCTTCTTCGCGCTGCTCCATGGATTGAATGGGCACGGCTGTGAGCTGAGCGGTGTTGTGATAAGCGTCTTCGAGTATCGCCAGTCCGCCCAGAATCTTGCCCGTGCGAAGCACCTGCCGCCCGATGCTGCGGATGACGTTCTCGAGGCCCAAGCGGTAGGCATAAGTGTGATAAGTCTTGGCGCCGTGGAACTTGCCCAGGCCGATCGCCATCATCTTGAACAAGCCGCTTTCGATTTTGCCTGCGAAATCCGTGTGCCACTTGACGCGGCCCACCAGCATTACGCCGTCCGCTTCAAACGCGTTCCGATCCATGAAGCTCTCAATGCCTTCGGGAGTCTTGCCGAGGTTCACGACTTCAAGCGAACTCACGATGGGGCACCCCATGGTTTCCTCGATAATGCCGTAGTGCGCCAGCACGTCGGCCTGACCTTCCGCCGTCGCGGCGCCGTGGCTTCCCATGGCGGGGAAAATGAACGGCCGCATGCCGCTGTCTTTCCAGTACTGCACCACCGACCGGACAATCGTGGCGATGTTGGTGATTCCCCTGCTGCCAACGCCGATTGCGACGCGAGAACCAGGCTTTAGGCGTGCAGCAAAGCCGGAGCTAGCCAGTTCCTGCAATGTGGACGCGCCAACATCTTTGAGCGCTCGATCTGGAAAGGTCTGCCTGATGAGGAGGATACGGGGGAACTTCATGAAACGATTATATTCACTCCCAGCCTTCAGCCAGTTTCCGCGCGTAGTCGTCTGACGCATAAATGTCAAAATGGAATTTCTCCGATTCAAGCATCGTGAACGGCATCAGGTTCTGGTAGCAGGCAAAAAAATGGTCCGCGAAGCGGTGGTACGTCTGGAGGAACATCGTGGAGAGCAGTTCCATTTCAGGCGGGCCGGTGAAAATCGCGTTGATGCCGATTGCCCTGGAGAAGACGCCGCGTCCATCGGTCACTCCCCAAGCCAGCAATTTTGCGGTCAAGTCAGGTGGCGGAGATTCGACAAGAAGTGCCGAGAAGCTCTGTTCGCGAATGCCACGGTCTTTCAGGTCGGGAGTGCGGCTGGCGAAATCCGCGCACTGATCCACCCAGCGGAGCACGTCTTTGCCGAGGAAAAAGAGCATCCGGATTTCCTGGTAGCGCCCCGCCAGAACGAGCCGCTGGAGCTCATCACGGTCGGAATCGCCATTGGGCAGGAAGCCGTTCAGAATCAATTGCGCTTTCGAGCCTTGAAGCAAACTGTCGGGACCGCGTTCCTGAGCGAACGGGTGAAGAATCAGCGGCGGGAGCCGCCATTCCTTCTCGGCAGCGGTGGCACTCAACGAGTTCGCACGACTCCTGTCAAAATTGCTATCCACACCGTTCATATCGGCTTTAACTGAGAAAAGGTTTAGGGTGGTCCGTTATTCGTGTTTCATGCCGGGCGGCATCGGCAGTGTGACCGAGCAGCCACAATCTTCCCCAGCATTTTTTGCGGTCTTTTGATATTCGATCTCGTATTCGATGATGCGCTTCAGGTCGGGCCAGTCGATTGCGCCGGCGAGCTTGCGTCCGTTCACGAAGAGGGTCGGCGTAGCGCCAACTTCCAGCGAATTGCCCATCTCCATCGTTCGGTTAACTTCGGCTTCGGTGGCCTTGGTCTCCATGCAGCGGGATAACTGTAGCGAATCCACCTTCTTATCCTTGACGAATTCCATGATCTTCGAAGTCAAGTTTTCCGGCGTCATCTCCGTCTGATGTTCGAAAATCCAATCGTGATAGTCCCAGAAGACATCGGGATTCTGCTTGAAGATGCACTGGCCGACCATCGCAGCCGACTTCGCCCAAGGGTGCATTTGTTCCAATGGGAAATCCATGAAGTAGAAGTGGACCTCCTTTGGAAAATCCTTCAGCAGGTTGTCACGAAGTTTCTTCGCTTCCTCTTTGCAGTAAGGGCACTCGAAGTCGGTGAACTCCACCAACACCACCGGCGCGCCGGCAGTGCCGAGGGCGGGCCTCAGGTCGGTCTTCAGCTTGTCGAGGTCCTTCTTAAATGGGTTTTCCGTTGAATCATAGACGGTGCCGCGGATGATCTTCTTATAATCCTTGGAGACGTAGAAGACCTCGTCCTGATGGGCTTTGCCTTGAGAAGCGCGAACGGTTACCGAAAAGAAGCCGGGCAGATCGCTGGGCTTGGGGTCGCTGATCTCCATGCTAATGGCAGATGGCCATACATTTAGATGACGAATGTAAGTTTCAAAGGCGCCTTTGTCGAATGCGGGCGCTTTCGCTTTTGGCGGCTGGGCACCCGCCGAAAGACTGCTGATAAGTAGAAGTAGGAGGAAGTTTTTCATTACATTACCGGTCCAATACGCCACGGCACAAATTCTTTGTGTCCCAGCCGTTCGGCGCAAGTTCGCTCGCCGGAAGCGACGCGCAGCACCATGTCGAAGATCTCCTGTCCGACTTGCGGAACAGTCCTTTCACCGTCCGCGATGGCGCCTGCGTTGATGTCCATATTGCCCGTCATGCGGTTATAAGTGAAGCTATTACTGGCGATCTTGATGACCGGAATACTCGGGAAGCCGATGGCGCTACCGCGGCCGGTTGTGAATGCGATGACGTTGCATCCGCCAGCAGCGAGACCAGTCAAAGAGACGGGGTCGTAACCCGGCGTGTTCATGAAGACGAAGCCCGGAGTCGTAATTCTTTCGGCGTAATCCACCGCATCCGTCATCATCGACGTTCCGGCCTTGGCAACCGCGCCCAACGATTTCTCCAGGATATTGGTGAGTCCGCCCGCCTTATTACCAGGCGAAGGGTTGTCGTCGAAGCTGCCGCCGAACTGATTCAAGTATTTCTTGTAACCCTTGACGAAGCTAAGCAGCTTTTCAGCGACTTGGCGGTTGCGGGCACGCTGCACGAGTAGATGCTCCGCGCCGAAAATTTCAGTGGTTTCCGCAAGAACAGACGTGGCGCCGATTTCCGCGAGCATGTCGGAGGCATAACCAAGCGCCGGATTTGCGGTGATGCCTGAAAACGAATCGGACCCGCCGCAGTTTAAGCCCAACACGATCTTGGACGCGGGAACTTCCTTGCGTTCTTCCCCGCTGGCTTCATCCATCAACCCGAGAATTGCCTTCCGGGCGGCTGCAACCGCGCCTTCCGTACCGCCGCTGTCCTGGACCGTCATTCCGACCAGACGAGACGAGCGCGGCGCGTTGGGACCGAGGTAGTGTTCAATCTGGTTCACCTCGCAACCGAGGCCCATAATCACCGCGGCCGCGACGTTGGGATGCGCCAGAACGCCCGCGAGCGTGCGCTGCAACTGGATGGAATCGGGCCCGATCGACATCCCGCAGCCTTCGCCATGGGGAAAAGCTACAACACCATCGATATTCGGCGGAAGGATCGCGTCATGGAAGCTGGCCGCGATCAGCTCGGAAGTGTGCGCGGCGCAGTTACTGGCGGCCACCACGGCGATGTAGTTCCGGGTTCCCGCGCGACCGTCTTCCCGTGGGTATCCCATGAAAACGGGCATTTTCGCGGGTGGCGGGGGAAATGGCCGATCGACCGTCGGAAATTCGTAATCAAATTCCGTCTCACGATACCCGACGTTGTGCACATGAACATGCTGGCCAGGTTCGATCCGGTCCTTGGCGAGACCGATATTCTGCCCGTACCGGCGAACGATATCGCCAGGCTCGATGCGTCTCAAGGCGATTTTGTGACCGGCGGGCACAGGGTCGCGCACGACGACTTCCACGCCATCGATGCGCAGCCTGCTGTCCGGAGTAAGCTGCACGCGGGCTACGGCGACATTGTCGGACGCATGCAGGTGTACGGCTGAGTTTTCGGCTGTGGGTAATTTGGCGATTTCGACTAACTGCATCCTTACCTTTCTAAAATGAATTCGGTGACTTGCGCGCCCGGGTGTTCATGGATTTTGCCATTGACGCTGTGAATCCAGAAGCCTGAGCCGTCTGGAGGCACAAATATGTCGGCCACGTTATTGATCACCATATAATCCTGACCCGTTTCCGCATTTGGAACCAGCTTCCCGATGTGAATATGAGCGTGGCACTGGGTTCGCCTTTCCACGCCGTTATAAGCCACCCCCCACTGATCCCCCCATAGTTCTTTGCCCTTGGCGATGGCGGCATTGAACAATTCCACGCGATCAGCGTCGCTCAAATCATACAGAAAATGCGGACCGGCAGTGTGTTTGCGCGGCAGAGCCAACAGCCGGTTGGGCTTCGAAGGGTTAGCGTCTTTCAGAAAGAAGACTCCGCGTTCCAGTGGCTGCTTCTCTGCTTCACGGCACAGACCGCAATTCGTGGACTCCATGGTTTCCGGCTTCGTGACGTCGCAGGCGCAGTTCCGCACGTCGGCCAGAACGAGAGCAAGAATAATCGCCGGGAGCACTTCTTTTTATTATGCAGCTTTACAGCACTTTGCCCAACTTCACGTTGACGCCACCAACGATTGCCCGGCCCGGTTGAGCAATGTTGGGTAGATCCTGATAGCTCGTGTTGGTAAGATTCGTGAGCTGCAAGAAGGGCCGGAAGCGGCCTTTTGTTGAAGCGATCGAGGCGTCCCAAACTGCGTACGGGCCTTGCTGAAAGCGCTGTAGAGCGCCGATTCGGGTTCGAGCAATCAGACCAAATGGCAGGTCGCCTTCCCATGAGGCGACGGCGCTGTGCGTGGGGTAATTGAAGACATAGCGGGAGACAGTCCCGGGGTCCGGGGCTTTGTCACCGTGCAGGAATGTGTAAGTTGCCTTCAGGCGATGGTGGGCGGCGAGGGCATATTGAGCACTGGCTTCGACCCCGGTAAAAACGATGCGCTGAACATTCATCGCCATGAACGGAGCGTTCGGATGCGTTTGAAGGTAATCGATGATGTTGCTGTCGTGGCGGTTGAAGACGGTGAGGCTGCCTTGTAGGGTCGAATTCGCGTGCCAATCCAGGCCGCCCTCGTAGTTCCAAGCGGTTTCAGGCTTCAAGTTCGGGTTTCCCAGGGTGGTCGGGTCGGAGTAGTAAAGGTCTGTGTAGGTGGGAAGGCGAAAGGCGCGGCTCACGGCAGCCCGGAGCTTGAAATGCTGGTTGAGCCACGCAGCTCCGCTGACATTGGGGCTCAGTTGGTTACGCAGTCCGCTGTAAATGTCGTCACGCAGGCCGACGCTCAAGGAGTAACGCTTGAAAACGCGCAGATCGTAATCGACGAAGACTGCTTCACGGTGGCGTTGGTGATAGCCCAGGTTGTTGCTTTCAATTGAATCCGCGTCGATCTCGGTGCCGTAGTGGAGCTTTGCCCCAAACGGCAAATCGTCGGTGCGGCGAGCGCTGCCTTCATAGGTCTCGTCGGCATGGCGGTTTGTGTAGATTTGTGGGTCTTCGCGAAATAATACAAAGAGATCCGTATGTCGTTTGTAGGCGAAATCGACTTCGGTGTTGTCGAAAATGTTCTGATGCGCCGCGGCGAACCACTCCTTTGTGCGCTCCCAGGAATCGTAATCTCCATAGAATTGGTTGGCTCCGAAAGGCGAATCGCGCAAGGCGAGCAGGATGCTGCCTGGGCCTAGCGGATCGGTCAGCATGGTGTTTGAACTGAGGGAGAGATTGCGGTAGTCGCGGTCCTGGATGAAGCCGGTGGAGAAGTCGCGCGAAGCGCTGAGGAGTTCGGAATACTTTGCCGTTCCCGCGCCAACAGTGAGCGCTTCCTGGTTCGTCCCGAAACTACCGAGAGCAGACCTCAGATCCGCTTCAAGTCCGTCCGGATGCCGTGTGACCACGTTGACCACGCCGCCAACGGCATCGGAGCCATATTGATTGGAGCCGGAGCCTTGCAATACCTCCACTTGCTGAATAG
>Ga0302326_10015840_pt1 | contig 15830 bp, 12 predicted proteins | sample Palsa_T0_3_FD_202264 | JGI IMG/M metagenome (GOLD analysis project Ga0302326, IMG submission 202264) | Peat permafrost microbial communities from Stordalen Mire near Abisko, Sweden - Palsa_T0_3 | ecosystem: Environmental > Terrestrial > Soil > Palsa > Peat permafrost | place: Sweden: Abisko... | reverse complement strand
CTCATCGGTTCGCCCATAGACGGTGCTCTCGTCGGGATAGTGCTATTGGGCAGCGCCGGCATTGCCGCTGCGCAACGACTCAGTTCGGATCGTCAGCTGACCAAAATGCTCAGCGCCCAGACGCCACCGGCGCGCATCGCCACGGGGCCGGACCAGTTCGAACTGGTGGAGACCGAGCGAGTGACACCGGGAACCATCATCGAGGTCCGGGCCGGCGAGGTCGTCCCCGCGGACGCACGCGTGTTGAGCGCGGTGGCCGTGGAGGTGGACGAGTCGTCGCTTACGGGCGAATCGCTGCCGGTGACCAAACACCCCGATCCGACACCGGGCCGCCCCCTGGCAGAACGAACCTGCATGATTTATGAGGGCTCGGTAGTGCTCAGCGGTGTGTGTCGCGCGTTGGTCGTCGCAGTCGGCGACGCGACCGCCGCGGGCCGCGCCATGGCGCTGGCACCTCGCCGACGCGACGAGGTGGGGCTGCATGCGCAGCTAGCCGGGGTTACCGCGAAGGTCCTGCCCTGGACGCTCACCGGCGGAGCCGGCGTGGTCGTCACCGCATTGCTGCGCGGATCGGGAATCAAAGAGGCCGTCACCAGCGGGGTCTACTGCGCCGTTGCGGCGGTACCGGAGGGCCTACCGCTGGTGGCTACCCTCGCCCAACGCGAAGCAGCCAGGCGACTGACGCAGCGGAACGTGTTGGTGAGAGCTCCCCGGTCAGTAGAGACCCTGGGCCGTGTCGAGGTGGTCTGTTTCGATAAGACGGGGACGCTCAGTGAGAACCGTCTCGTGCTGACGGAGATCTCCGCGCAGCCGGGTTTCGACGAAAGCCAGATTCTTGAGTGCGCGGCGCTGGCAACGCCGCTGGCGCTCAGCGAGCACACTCCGCTGCAGGCCACGGACGCCGCCGTCGTTAATCGAGCCGGAAGCCAGCCGAAGCGCGAACGCGAGTTGCCGTTCCGCGCTGGGCGGGCGTACGCGGCGGGGCTGGACGGCGACACGCTCGCGGTCAAAGGCGGACCGGAGGTCGTCCTTTCCGCGTGCGTGGAGGGTCAGGACGACACCATCCGTGAGGCGCTGTTGACACACGTCCACGAGATGGCCACGCAGGGGCTGCGCGTGATCGCCGTCGCCGATCGGAAGTTGACGGAGGCCGACCTCGCGATCGCAGAGAAGTCGGGGCTGGAACCGCTGTGCGGCGAAGGGCTGCGGTTGCTCGGATTCCTCGGTATCACCGACACACCGCGGCGCGACGCGAGGGAGCTCCTGCTCGGGCTGGCCAAGCGGGACATCGGCGTGCGCGTCATCACCGGTGATCACCCGGCGACCGCGCGCGCCATCGCTCGGCAGATCGGGCTCGACGTCCCGGACGACTGCGTCATCACGGGTGCACGCTGGGAGCGATTGTCGATTGCCGAGCGTGCGGAGGTCGTCAAGGACAACGTCATCTACGCGCGGATGACGCCCGAGCAAAAGGTGCAGATCGTCCAGCAGATCAGCAATTCCGGGGTAGTCACCGCGATGGTGGGAGACGGCGCTAACGATGCCGCCGCGATCCGTGCCGCGGCAGTGGGAGTGGGCGTGTCATCGCACGGCAGCGATCCGGCCCGCGGCGCCGCTGATGTGGTGCTGACCGAGGGTCGCGTCGGAAGTCTCTTGGAGGCGATCGAGGAGGGTCATCGGCTGTGGCAGCAGGCGCAGGCCGCGGTCGCCATGCTGCTCGGTGGGAACGCCGGCGAAATAGCCTTCAACATGTACGGAACGATGGTGCGCGGCGTCGCGCCACTGACCGCCAGGCAGATCCTGCTGGTGAACATCCTGACCGATGTGTTCCCCACGACGGCGGTTGCGGTGAGCGCGGTTCGCAACATGCGACCCCCGTCAGATCGCGGGATCAACATGGACGATCTCGCCCACACCGTCGCTATCCGCGCCGCCGCCACGACGATTGGCGCAAGCCTCTCGTGGAGCCTGGCCACCTTCACCCGCGCAAACCCGCAGCGCGCGGCCACGGTCGGTTTGGTGGGCTTGGTGACGACGCAACTCGGGCAGACGTTGCTGGAATCACGCGATCCGCTGGTGATCGGCACCTGCGCGGGAACGTTCCTCGCATTGGCCGCTCTCGTCACGACTCCGGGCGTCAGCCAACTCGTGGGCTGCGTGCCGTTAGGTCCGTTGGCGTGGATGGAAGCTGTGGCCCCGGCCGTCGCGCTAACCGTTCTGACTGCCGCCAAGCCGGACCTATTGCTCCAGACGGCATCGACCATCGGTGCGGCTGTATCGAAATACGCGACTAGGGCCGATCGCCGTCTGACCGACATGGTGGGGTCGCTGAACACATGGGCTCAGGAACGCTCCGGTGCGGACAGTGACCGAGTTGGCGACTGGAAGTGGGAGCCCCACCTTGACCTCCGGCCGGCCAGCTAACCGACGAAAGCAGAGAGAAACATGACCACGCTGCACAACGACCAGGCAGACATCTCCGCCGACTCCGAATCGACAGCGGACGACCAATCTGCTTCGCACGCCGCGCAACAGCGGCAATCCAGAGCCGCTTCGGCCTTGCATGAATTGCGTAGATTGGAACAACGTGCGATCCACTTGCCGATCGTGGGCAAGCTCCATGCACCCGACGCTCACGATTTTGCCTACGTCGCGGGATGGGCGGCGCTGCTTGCGTTCGGGGCCGTCGAATTGCCGATTGCAATTGTGGTGTTGGGCGGGCATGCGCTGGTCAAGCAGCACCACAGCCGTTCGCTGTCAGCGATCGGGGAAGTCATGGAAGATGTCTGGGGCCACCAGGTATAGCCGGCTAGGGCGCCGCCTGAAGTTCTGGCGCGGCAGCGGCCAGCAGTGCGTCGCGGTCGCGGGTCAACGGGGGATAGATACGCCGGGTGTTGATGGTGTGCTTGGTGTTCTTCGCCTCCTCGCCGCACGCGACGACGTGGCGGTCCCAGCCCTCGGTGTATACCGCGCCGGCCGGTCCCAGGTCGAGAACCGTGACATACCAAGGTATCCGCAACGGCTTCATCGGCTTGCCCAGAAGGTCACTGACGACGTTGTATCCGGCAAATCGGCCCATCGGGCGACCATGCTGGCAGGACATCACCGACATGTGCGCGTCGTCCACTTTTGCGGCGGCGACATCACCAGCGGCGAACACCGCGGGTACACCACAAACCCGCAGATAATCATCGACCGGCAGCCGACCTAGCCGGTCGCGGTCAACCCCGAACTCTGCGGTCAGCGGGTTGGCCCGCATGCCGGCACACCAGACGACGGTTGCGGCTGGCAACACCTCACCCGAGGAGAGCGTCACTGCGCGCTCGTCAATGGCGGCGACCGCCACGCCCAACATGGTCTCGACCCCGGTTTCAGCCAGCGCCGCCTCGATGATCGGTCGTGCGGATGCGCCCATGTCCGAGCCGACGAACGGGTTGTGGTCGATCAGGATGACCCGCGGTGTGAGTGCATGTGCGGCAAAGGTGTCGGCGAGCATCGCGGGCAGCCCGGTCGCCGCTTCGATCCCCGTCAAGCCCGCCCCGACGACTAGTACTGTCGCGGCCGCCGGGTCAGCGGGGTCCTCGGCAAGCCGGCGCAGGTGGGCCTGCAGCTTGATCGCTGCGTCGTGGGTGTCGATGTCAAAACCGAACCCCCCCAGACCAGGGATGTCGGGCTTGACCACCTGGCTGCCTAGCGCGAGTATCAGTCGGTCGTAGCCGTGCGCGCCCGCGGTGGATTCCACGATCCGCGCCGACGCGTGGATTGCCGTCACTTCGCCGGCGATGTGCTCGATTCCGACCGGATCGAGAAGATCGCTGAGCGAGATACGCGATGGGCTCAGGTCGGTCTCGTAGTTACGCACGCGGATGTCGTGGTAGGGCGTAGAACTGAGCATCGTGACATCGACGGTTCCCGGTGTCACACCAAGCTCATCGAGCCGCCGGGCCGCCGCGAGCGCCGCCCACAGACCCGCAAACCCGGACCCGAGGACCAAGACACGCGAGGGATCGGTCACTGCGCTCAACCGCCGCGGGCTTCGACCATCGCTGAGCGGTTGACCTTGGTCGCCGCGGTGCGGGGAATCCCGTCGACGAACTCCACCGTCTTGGGCACTTTGTACGCGGCAAGTCGGGTCTTCGCGTAGGCGATCACATCGCGCTCACTCAGCGGCGTCGCGGAGTCGGCGAGCTGGACCACGGCGTGCACCCGGCGTCCCCACTCGGGATCGGCGAGCCCGATAACCACCACGTCGGCGATGCCCGGATGACCTGCGAGGGCGGACTCTACCTCTGCCGGAAAGACATTGGCGCCGCCGGTGATGATCATGTCGACGCGGCGGTCGATGATGTAGAGATAGCCGTCGGCGTCGAGGTGGCCGATATCGCCAGCGGAACGAAAGCCGTCATCGGTCGACGGCAGCGGCGCCGCCCCACCCAGATAGCGATATCCCGCGCTCATCGGCGCACGCAGGTACACGTCGCCATCTTCGTCGGGGCCAAGCGGTTTCTTGTTGGCATCCAAGATTCGAATCTCGGTGTCCCTGAAGCCGCGGCCAACGCTGCCCGGATGAGCGAGCCACTCGTCGCCGCGCAGCGCGGTGAGTCCGAGATTCTCGGTCATGCCATACGCCGTCACGATCTGCTCGGGGCTCAGTAGTTCGAACCAGACTTGCAGTAGCGATGGCGGCATCACGGCGGCGCCCTGCAGGATGAAGACGACGCTGGACAAGTCTCGGTGCCGGACATCGGGCCGGGCTGCGATGCGCGCCAACATCGTGGGCGTAGCCGTGAAGTTGGTGATCCGATAGCGTTCGATCACGTCCAAAACCATTGCTGCATCGAATTTTTCGAGCACCACCAGATGGTCACCCGCGAGCAGGAACAGGAAGGTGGCGAAGCCGTTGGTGTGATACATCGGCGCGGGCACCATGATGGTCTGGGGCTGGGTCACCGGTGTCCAGTTCGACAAAAACGGCTCCCCGTGCTGCTGCGTCCAGAGCGACGGCGCCAGGTTGAGGATTACTTTGGGCACGCCGGTTGAACCGCTGCTGCAGATTCCGTTTGCGGTCGGCGAAATTGCTGCGGGCATCGGGCTTTCGGACTCGCCGGCGGCGCGCGCATCCAGGTCCCACCGGCTGGTTTCGTCGACGACCACGGCCGGGCCGATTACCTCGCGCACTCGGTTTCGCTCCCATACGGGCAGATCCCAGTGCATGGGAATGGGAACCGCCCCGATCTTCCAGCACCCGAGCGTAGCCAAGACGAGGTGCTGAGAATTCGGGATCGCAAGTGCAACAAGAGAACCCGTACCCGCGCCGTTGGCGGCCAAGGCCCGTCCCCACTGATTGGCGCGGGCGTCGAGTTCACCAAAGGTCAGCGAGTGCGCGGTGCCGTCGAGCGCGACAATGGTCACGGCCGGCTCGTCACGACGTTGTTCGGCGAGCTGTGCAAGCCTGGTGCCGAACGGAATTCCCTCGTCTGGCGGAATGGCAGTGACGCCAGGTGTGGCTGGCTGCGTGCTCACGCCGATACCGGCCCGGAGAACAATGTCTCGAACTCGCCGCCGCGGACACCCGGTATCAGGCGCATCGCGAGCACGTCGGCACTGACCGGCAGCCGGATCAGCGACTGCGTGTGCCGGTCGAGGACGCTGACGTCGGACTCGTCACAGAAGCCCAGAGCTCCGAGTAACTGGTGCGCGGTACGTAGCACCTGCCGTACGGTGTCGACGGCCTTGAGTCGAAGTATCAGCGCATCGGCCGAACGTATCTGCGCCGGAGCCGATTCCACCCGGCTGATGGTGTACTTGGCGAGCTCGTAGAGTCCGCGCGCTGCGACCGAGGCATCGGCGATGGTGAAGCGGACCGCCTGAAACTCCGCCAGCGGCTTACCGAACTGCTGCCGCGCGGCGACGTGCTGTCGAGTGATCTCCAATGCCTGCTGCACTGCGCCGACAATGCGCCAGGATCCGAGCGTCAGGTGCAGATCGACGTCGGCTGCCGGTACCGTGCCCTCGGCGCGGGTCAACGTGGCCGGCACCAGAAAAGGTCCGAGTTTCGCGCTGGTGCGCGACGACGGCTGCACGTGGTAACGCGCGCCGTCGAGGTCGGCGGCGATCCAAGCGCCGGCCAGGTCGCCGTGGTCGATGCGTGGCGCATCGGGATTCACCAGGGCGAGTCGCGCGCCGTCGATGGCGAGTAGCTCCTCGACGAGCGGGTAGGGCAGGGCCGTTGCGCCGGCTGCCTGACAGAGCACCGCGGCCGCCAGCAGATCCTCAGAAGAGGACCGGATGTCGAGATCGAATGCACCGAGGTCGGACAGCGCGGTCCGGGCCTGCTGCCGCAGCTGCTCGTCGGTCTCGGCGCGCAGCGCGGCCTGTGGTCCGCCGAATCGCGTGAGCCGTTTGGTGGCAACCGCGGCGAACTCGGCAATATCCTCTGGCAGAGCGGTTTTCATCCGTGACCTCCCAAAGTTTCGCGTGCGACCAGCATCCGCTGCACATCGATGGTTCCCGACGCCACCGTGGCTGCCTGCGCATAACGCCAATGGTCTTCGACCGCCCCGTGTAGCGGCGCCGACGAGCCGCTGTCCAACGCCGAGGGGCCGAGCACATCGAACAGCAGCTCGGCCGCCTGCTGGTCGCACGTCGTCGTCGCGATGCGTGCGGCGCTGGCGGCCGCGGCGGCCGACGCGTCGTCCTGCAATGACACCGCGCGATACGCCAGGAGCCGGGCGACCCGCAGGTCGATCAGAGCCCGCACCCAGCGCGTCCGAATCGACTCCGGCAGCTGGTCCCAGTCGTCGCCCAGCTCGGCCTGCATCCGGTCCAGTAGGGACTCACACCGGGCATACCGGGCGATGCCGACTCGTTCGAAGGCGAGCGCCTCGCGCATAACCCGCCAGCCGTCGCCGACCTCACCGAGCACTTCGTCCGCCGACACCTCGAGACCGTCGATGAAGACCTCGTTGAGGTGGTGCGGCCCCAACATGGAGCGGATTGGCCGCACGGTGATACCGGGCCGGTCCATCGGAACCAGAAACAGGCTGAGCCGCTTGGCCTTCGGGGCAGTCAGGTCGGTACACGCGGCCAGCACGCACCAGGACGCCATCTGTGCGTAGGACGTCCAGACTTTTTGGCCGGTGATGCGCCAACCATCACCATCTGCAACGGCGCGGGTACGTAGCGACGCGAGATCGGTTCCGGCCTCCGGCTCGGAAAATCCCTGACACCAGATCACTTCCCCGGCGGCGATGGCCGATAGGTGCCGGGCCTTCTGCTCGGCGGTTCCGTAACGCATGAGCGCGGGCCCGACCCAGTTGATACCCATGTATTGGGCACCGCGGGGCTCGTGGTGGGCCCACATCTCCTCACGCAACACGGTCTGCTGCCATACCGAACCACCACCGCCGCCGTGTTCTTTCGGCCAGGCCAGCGCCAGCAGTCCGTCTGAGGCGAGCAGCTTGCAGAACGACTCGGTGGTCGCGAGATCTCGCGGGTCGTCGGTACAGGCGCCCAGGAAGCCTTCTTGGATGTGGGTGGATATCAACTCGCGCAGGCGCTTTCTGAGCTGCACGGCATCGGTGCCGAGTTCGTAGTCCATCGTCATCCCTTCGGCAATCCGAGCAGTCGCTCGGCGATGATGTTGCGCTGGATCTCCGATGTCCCGCCGTAGATGGTCGCCGCTAATGCGTCCTGACGTTCAAAGAGCAGATCGGCGTCGTCGATCGAACGGGGACCAGCAGCCGCGGCGGCAAGTTCCCAAACCCGCTGCAGGGTCTGCGAACCGAGAAGTTTGAGAATGTCAGCCTCGGGGCTCGGCCGCCCGGCGAGCTCGTTGGTCAACGCGCGGTAGCCGGTCGCCCGCAGCGCTTCGGCGTCGGCGAGCAGCGAGCCGAGTTCGGCGAAGAGCTCACCGGCGGCGTAATCGTCAGTGGCCTCGGATTCGCGAACGGAGTTGAGTCCGCGCTGGATCTCAACCCAGTTCATGATCCAGATCATCTGCCGTTCGTGGTTCAGTGACGACATGGCTACCTGCCAACCGCCGTTGCAGGGTCCGAGCAGATTGTCCGCCGGCAGTTCGACGTCGTCGAGAACAACCTCACAGAAGGTCTCGTCGGATATCGATGCCATGCGAATCGGTTCGATGGTCACCCCGGCGGACTCGAGATCGAGTATGAAACAGGAGATTCCGCGGTGCTTGGGTGCATCAGGGTCGGTGCGGGCGTACAGCGTGCACCATCGCGAGAGGTGGGCATGGGTCGTCCAGATCTTTCTGCCTTTGAGCCGGAACATATCGCCGTCGCGCACCGCACGAGTGCGCAGGCCGGCGAAATCGGAGCCGGCTTCGGGCTCGGACATGCCCAGCGCCCACCACTCGTCGCCGCGCAGCAGCGGGACCAGCAGCCGGTCAATCTGCTCGGCGGTGCCGAATTCGCGAATCCCCGGCGCCGCAACGCCTACGCCGGCGACATTAGGCAATTTTGGTGCCGATCGCATCGCCGACTCGAGCCGGATCTGCATCGCGTCCGCCAAGCCCAGTGATCGACCGCCGTGCTCGCGAGACCAGGTCGGCTGCAACCAACCTGCCTCGAACGCTGCTCGTTGATGGTCACGCCGGAGCCCAAGGTCCCAGCGGTACTCGGAATAGCGCTCGTAGTAGTCGTTCGGCAGGAAGTCCGTTAGCCAGCCGGCGAATTCGGCGACCAGATCGGTCATGCGGCGCTCCCGGCGAAGCGGCGTCCCACTACGTGGTAGAGCGCGCGGCTGTCTCCCAGCGTCGAGGCGCCCTGCCACGCGTGCCGCAGATACAGGTGGATGTCGTGCTCCCAGGTCTGGGCCAACGCGCCGTGGACCTGTACTGCGGCGCGGGCGCAGCCGACCGCCGCCTCCGCGGCGGCCGCCTTGGCCAACGCGGCGGCGTTCCAGCCCGCGGCGTGCGGAGTCGCCGCATCGTCGAGTCGTGCTGCCGCCGCGTAGGTCAGACCGCGGGCGCGCTCCAACGCGACGTAGTTGTCAGCCAAGGCATGCTTGATGCCCTGGAATGCGCCGATCGGCTTGCCGAATTGCTGACGTGATTTCGCATATTCGACCGAGCGGGCCAGCGTTGCGCCGGCGACACCGACCAGGTCGGCGGCCGCGGCGACCAACGGCGTCGCCAGCGCCGATTCCAAGTCCACCGGTGCCAGGGCGATCGGCTCGGCGTCGATCTCGACGTCGGCAACCGGTTGCGCTGGGTCGGTGCATTCGGCGTCGTGCACGATCACGCCATCACCGACGCGCACGACAGCGGCGACTGGTCCGTCAGCCGACGCGGCCAGGGTCACGATCAACTCGGCGCGGGGCAGGCCGGGCACCGTAACCGCACGCCCCTGCACGCGGCCGCCCTCCAACGTCATCGGCACGCCCGGCAGCCGATGCGCGGGCGGGTGAACGGCCAGCGCCGCCACGGTACCGCCGGCGATGTCGCCGAGTACGTCGTCAACGCCCGCACCGGCGGCGCGAAGAACACCCGCGGCCAGTCCGACGCTGGACAGCAAAGGGATGGGTGCGATCGCCGCGCCGCATTCCTCGAGGACAACGGTGAGCTCCATACGACCGAAGGAGCCGTCGGTATCGGCGGACGGCAGAGCGAGTTCGGTCCAGCCGAGGTCGACAACCGTCTTCCAAACGCTGCGCCAGCGCTCCGGATCTGTGATCGCCTGCCGTGCGACGGCCGGCGGGCATTCGGTGCGCAAGACGTCGCGCACGCCGTCGCGCAGCGCCAACTGATCTGAATTCAGTCCAACGTCCATAAGGCCCCTAACATAATAAAAATAGTAAACTAGCGCGACACACGTCAATCGCCGCGGCGGCGTGCTGGACGGTCCCAATGGAGGGTGGCAATGCCCGAGTGGTATTTATTTCTGCCGCAAGTGCGGATGCCGATAGCCGACATCGTGGATCGCTCGCGCCACGCCGAGGCCAGCGGATTCGCCGGGGTGGCGTTCATCGACCACCTCGAGGCACCAGGCTTGCCGGACGAAAAGATCTGGGAGGCAATGAGTGTCGCTACCTGGGTCGCTGCCAAGACCGAGCGGTTGCGGATCGGCCACCTGGTGCTCTGTGACTCATTTCGCCATCCGGCGGTGCTGGCCAAACAGGCCGTCACATTGTCGGAGGCATCGGACGGCAGGTTCGAGCTCGGCCTCGGTTCGGGCTCCTGGCCTGCAGAATTCACCAGATTCGATGTCGGGGAACAAGATGCGCTGGCCAGAGTCAAGCAACTCGAGAGTCACCTTGGCTTGATCAACCAGTACTGGGGACGCGGCGATGCCGACACCGACAGCCAGGCGCCAATTCCAACGCATCCGATACCGCTGGTACTCGGCGGCACCGGTCCTCGGATGATGGAACTCGTTCGCAGATATGCGGATTGGTGGAACATACCGGCCAACCACATCGACAAGCTGGCGGCGTTGGCCCCGGCCGCGGGGTCCGCTCGGGTATCGATTCAGCAGATGGTCGGTTTCGTCCGTGCGGGCAACGATCCCGAAAAGGTGCGCGAAGTGAGTACCCGGCGCTTCGGCAATCTCGGATCGGGCCTGGTGTGTGGCGACGCCGATGAATTGTCCAGACATTTCGCCGAATTGTCCGGTCAAGGCGTCAAGCGTTTTTATGTTTGGTTCGCTGATTTCGCTGCACCGGAGTCTCTGCATGAATTCGGCGAAACGGTGATCAAAACATTCCCGGAATAGCGCGCGAGGTCATTGGCGCTGTGCGGATCGACGGCGAGCCTCGATAGGCACGACGGGTTCGCGGGCGAACGGCCCGCGCCGTACCGCGTTCAGCCGGATTTCCGGTAGATCCACCGCGGGGTCCAGGGTGTCGAGCCACGCCACGGTCTCGGCGACATCAGAGACTTGGATAGCCTGCATCTCAAACGGAACATCCTGCAGCATCTCGGTTTCCACTGGCCCGGGCGTCACGATATGGACGGCGATGCCGTCGCGGTCGACTTCGAGCGCCAGCGCGCGGGCGAAGGCATTCATCCCGGCTTTGGATGCCGAGTAGGCGGTGCGGGCCATCATCGGTTCGTGCGCCGCGGAGGACGAGATGAATACCAGTCGCGAGCCGGGTCGCATCTTCGGCAGCACGGCCGCGGTCACCACGAAACACGAATCCAGGTTTGCCGAGATGATCGCCTGCCACTGCGCGAACGTCTGCTTGCGTGCATAGGTACCGCCCAATGTGCCCGCGGCGTGAACGACCAAATCGATCGTCTCCAGCGGGCTGATCGCCTGCGCGAAGCCGCTTGCGTCCGAGGCATCGGAGGCGTCGGCCGCGATGTAGCGTGCGCCTATCTCGGCGGCTGCCGCGCGTAGTGGCTCGACGCGTCGCGCCGAAAGCACGACGTTGTAACCTAATTCGCCCAATTTGGCAGCACAGGCCTTACCGATTCCGCCGCTGCCACCCGTCACCAACGCGGTTCTCACGCTTGTCGGACCTGTTCGCGCGTCCACGATCTACAGATGGCGGTTGTCCCGCGGACGGGACAACGCCTGCGGCGACAGCGCATAGATTCGTTGGTCGGGTCCCGCGGCCAGCACGTGGTTCTGCGTGTCGGACAGATGCCGGGCAGAGATGCGACGCGCTCGGTCGATGTCGCCCGCCGCGATCATCTCGGCCAACTTGACGTGCGTGTTGAGCACGGCGCGACGTTTGGTCAGCGAGGGATAGGTGCCCTTGGCCGCACTCTCGTCGGCCCAGTGCTGTTCATGACTGGTCCACAGCGTTTCGAGCGTGCCGACCACGGCGATGATCGTGCGGTTTCCGCAGCCATGAACGACGGCATCGTGGAATCTGCGGCCGATTTCGGTGAATTCGGGGCCGTCTTCCAGATGCGCGGCCATCGCGTCGTTGATCTCTTTGAGTTCCCGGACGATGGTGTCGGCGCGGTCGGGCCGCTGAGCCGCCAATGCCGCGCAGGCGGGTTCGAGCTCCAGTATCGCGGTACCCAGATCGGAGACGACAACGGACTCACTCTGCAGTAGCAGGCCCAGCATGTAGGCGGCGCTGGTCTTTGCCGGAGCGTGCACGATGGCACCGCCGCGGTTGCCACGTCGAACCGATACCAGTCCTTCGGTCTCCAGAATTCGCAACGCCTCTCGTAGCGAGACGAGACTGACGCTGAACTGCTGGACGAGCACTTCCTGGCGGGGCAGCAAGTCGCCGTCGGCCAATTCTCCGTCGATGATCTGCCGCCGTAGTTCGTCAGCCACGATCTCGGCGATCCGCGGCGCCGACAAGCGGCGTCGGGCCGCAGGCCCAACTCCCAGCGCAGTCATATGATTCCAGCAGCGGGACGGCCGGACGAAGTCACGGTCGCTGCAGCCGCGAACTCCATTAACTGCAATCTTAGCATTAATGGCATAATAGCGGCGCTGGTCAGGCGCCTGTCCGGCGCGAGCGAACCGGCATCGGCAACAACCCGACGAACGTAGATGGATACACGTTGAGCGACGGGCACGACAATCGACCGACACCGCTGACGGATGTCCGTGTTGTCGAGATCAGTGACCGTATCGCCGGCAGTTACTGCGGGAAGCTATTGGTCGACGCCGGTGCGGAGGTCAGGAAAATCGAGCCGCCGCAGGGGGATTCGATGCGGCGGTTCAGCGCAACCGGATCGCCCGTACCGGACGGATCGGACTCACCTCTGTTCGGGTATCTCAACGCCGGCAAGCGCAGCCTGACCTGCTCGACTGCGGGCCAGCGTTTCCGGGACGAGCTGGCAGGTGCCGACATCATCGTGGTGACGGCTACCCGGTCACGGGCGGTCCAGTGGGGAGTCGATCCGCAGCAGTTGCTGGCGGAGTGTCCCGGAGCGATCGTGGTCACTATTTCCGACTTCGGCTGGACCGGTCCCTATGCCGATCGTGCTGCCAGCGAATTCACCTTGCAGGCGTGGTCCGGCTTGACCGGATTCCGCGGCGACCCCGCGGGGCCGCCGATCGCGATCGGCGGCGACCTCGGGGAGTACATGGGCGGAGTGTTCGCCGCGTTCGGTGCATTGGCGGTTCGCCGCCGTGTCGAACGGGGAGGGCTGGGTGAGCACCTGGATTTGTCCATGTTGGAAGCGATCACGCTGATGCAAAGTGGCGAGTGGTTGCACGCCCAGTTGCTTGGAACGCCGCCGGTATCCCGCACCGTCGAAGTGCCCTCGATCGAACCGGCCAAGGACGGCTACATCGGTATCACCATGGTCACCGGCCAGCAGTGGCTGGATTTCGCTGCGATGGTGGACTGCCCCGAGCTCGCCGAGATTCCTCAGCTCAGTTTTCAGATCGGGCGTTGGGAATACCGCGATTTCATTCGCGAACGCATCCGGCCCTGGCTGGCTGAACGCACCGTCGAAGAGATTGTCGAACTCGGACAGCTATTCCGGCTGCCGATCGCAGCCTTGGGCAATGGGGCCACGGTCCGCGAGACGGCTTACGCGAGGGAACGCCGGGCGTTCGTGCGTAACCCGGCGGGCTTTCACCAGCCCCGCACCCCATGGCTGATGTCACGATGCAGACCGGCACCGTTGCGTGGCGCCCCTGCACTCGGCGAGGCCGACGACACCACGGCGTGGCCGAAGCGGAATCACGCTGCACCGAAAGACGTTCTTCGGAATGATGCTGTGCCGCAGTCGGATTTGCGACTGCCGCTCGAGGGTGTTCGCGTCGTCGACCTGACCGCGTTTTGGGCCGGGCCAGCCGCCACGCATTCGCTCGCGGCTTTCGGAGCCGACGTCGTCAAGGTGGAGTCGATACAACGTCCCGACGGCATCCGGTACTCGGGCGGCATGCGAAAAGACGTCGACGACTGGTGGGAATACGGCTGGGTGTTCCACGCCATGAACACCAACAAACGTTCGGTCACCCTGGATTTGGGATCCGACGACGGCCGTCGGCTGTTCAACGGCCTGGTCGCCGACGCCGACGTCGTGATCGAGAATTTCTCCCCGCGGGTGATGGAGCACTTCGGGCTCACCGCGGACGCCTTGCTGGAGATCAATCCGCGTCTGGTCATCGCCCGGATGCCGGCGTTCGGTTTGGACGGTCCCTGGCGCGACCGGGTCGGCTTCGCGCCGACCATGGAGCAGATCGCCGGTCTGGCCTGGGTGACCGGGTTGCCCGAGGGTCTGCCCGTCCCGCCCCGGGGAGCCTGCGATCCATTGGCCGGTGTGCACGCGGCATTCGTTGTGACGGCGGCGCTGTCCTTTGCCGAACGCACCGGGGAAGGTCAACTCGTCGAGTTGCCGATGATCGAGACGGTGTTGAATGTGACCGCCGTTCAGCCGATGGAAGCCGAGGTCTTCGGCGTCACGCTGAGCCGCCAGGGCAATCGTGCCCAAGGTCGGGCCGTCCAGAATCTTTACCGCTGCGCCGGAGACGACGACTGGATCGCTGTCACGATTGGCACCGACGAGCAGTGGCGGGCGTTGGTCGACGTGATGGGCCGGCCGTCATGGACCGACGATCACCGCTACAGCTCGGTCACCGGACGTCGAGAGCACGGTGACGAGATCGATCGGCGGCTACAAGACTGGCTCTCCCCGCAGGATCTGCAATGCGCGGTGAATGACCTTGCCGCCGCGGGCATTCCCGTCGCGCCGGTTGTCTCGCCGTCGCTGGTGACTGAGAATCCTCAGCTGAACGACCGCGGGTTTCTGGAGACGCTCGACCATCCGCGTACCGGTGCGGGCCGCTACCCACGTCCGCCGTTCGCACCGCTGGGCGGACAAAGTACGTGGCTGAAGCGGCCACCGCCGACGCTGGGTGAGCACAATGGCGAGGTACTGCGCGAGCTGTGCGGGCTCACCGATCAAGACCTCGCACGCCTGGCGTCTGCCGGGGTGATCGGGACCCGGCCCAAGGGTTTATGAAGCGGCGGCAAGCTATCCAGGTGAGGAGCAATCGATGCGAGTAATCGTCGACGAGACACTGTGTGAGGCCAACGGATTCTGCGAATCGTTGGCACCGGACATCTTCGAGATCGGTCAATCCGACGTGGCGCACGTCGTCGACGGCGAGGTGCCGGAGCACCGGCACCTCGACGTGCGGGCCGCGGTCGACCAGTGTCCCAAGGCTGCGTTGCGCCTCGTCGACTGAGTTCCTCAGCGCGCCGACAGCGTAATCGGCATCTCGTCGTAGATCGACATGTTGGTGGTCAGATTCGGATAGGTCACCCGGGCGGGTCCGAGCGTGATCCCGTCGCCGCGCAGCAGCAGTTCATCGAACACTGCGCGCAACTCCGCACGCGCCAGCATGGCGCCTAGGCAATGGTGTGGTCCGCCGCCCCCAAAGGCCACATGCGGATTGGGTTGACGCCCGATGTCGAAGCTGAACGGCGACTCGAACACCTCCTCGTCGCGATTGGCCGAACGAAGCATCGACACCACCCGCTCGCCTTTGGGTATGTGCTGGCCGTCCATTTCGATGTCGACCGCGGTCGTGCGTGTCCAGTACGCCACCGGTGACGCCCAGCGCAACACTTCTTCTACCGCGCTGGTTCGTAGTGACTCCTCCTCGCGATACCGTTCGATCTGCTCGGGGTCGGCGACGAACGCCTGCAACCCGATCGCCAACGCATTCTTGGTGGTGTCGCTGCCGGCGAACGCCAGCACGAAGAAGAAGAACTCGAGTTCGTTGGCCGGCAGGCTGAATTGCTCGCCGTCGTCGCCGGTGATCACCGCGGTCGCGAGCGTGCTCCAGATGTCGTCCGTCGGGTTGCTGCGCTTTTCCGCCGTGAGTTCCATCGCATAGTTGAAGATCCAGGCGAACAGACCGATGTCCTGCTCCCGGTTC
>Ga0302326_10015838_pt1 | contig 15831 bp, 10 predicted proteins | sample Palsa_T0_3_FD_202264 | JGI IMG/M metagenome (GOLD analysis project Ga0302326, IMG submission 202264) | Peat permafrost microbial communities from Stordalen Mire near Abisko, Sweden - Palsa_T0_3 | ecosystem: Environmental > Terrestrial > Soil > Palsa > Peat permafrost | place: Sweden: Abisko... | reverse complement strand
TGTCGTACCATCCTGTGCCCTGAAGATTCGAGTTGGGCTGGCGTACGGTTTCATAATTGAAGAAAGCGAAGATCTTATTTTTCCAGATGGGGCCGCCGACGCTGCCGCCGAGCTGATTGAATTTATTGTTGTCTCTGGTCGCTGTGCCCTTGCCCTGGCCGAAATAGTGCGAGAAGGCGTTCAGGTTGGGCTGGTGAGCGGTGAAGAAAAGGCTGCCGTGGAAGTTATTGGTGCCACTCTTGGAAGTAACTTGAACCTGGGCGCCGGTAAAGCGACCGTCCTCGGCGTCGTAATTGTTGGTGATAATTTTTACATCACTAACGGAATCTTCAGACGGGGTGATAACAGTCGCACCGCCCCAGACGGCGCTGACGGTACTTATGCCATCAATCGAAACGCCGGTGTTCTGGGCCTGGTTGCCGTTGGCATAGCCCTGAACAAGATTTTCGGTAGCGAAGATTCCAGTCGAGCCACCCGACGGGGTAGGGCCACTCTGGGTACCGGGAAGGTTGATATATTGGCCGCCGCCGCTGGCCTGGGAACCGTCGGCGAACATGCCGGGAGCCAGTTGCGTGAGCTTCATGACATCTCGGCCAAAGGACGGGAGGTGCTGGATTTCGTTGTCGGTGACCACGCCGTTGACGGAGGCGCTCTCGGTGTCGAGTGCGGGTAGCGACTCGGCGTCAACGTTCACGGTGGTCGATGCCGTGCCGATGGTGAGCTGCACGTTGAGTGCGTTGGCCTGGTCGGGGACCAGATCGACGTGGTCGAGAACTTTCTTCTGGAAGCCAGTCCTTTCCACTTCCAAGCGGAAGACTGCGGAGGCGGCCAGTGCGTTGAAGTTGAACACGCCGGAGGGATCGCTGGTCCTGACCTGCTTTTCGCCGGTGGCGGGATTTGTCAGCGTGAGAGTGGCGCCGGGAACCACTGCGCCCGTGGAATCGGTCACCACGCCTTGAATGGAAGTTCGATACTGCGCCTGGACCAACGCGGTCGATGTAACGATGCCTACGATCAGCAGTGCGACGTGGACTGCCAAACTCAAACGCCTCATGAACTCTCCTCGGAGCAAAACAAAGTGCCTTTGTGATCTTGATTTCGACTTTCAGTGAATCGATTACTAAATCTCTGGAAAAGCGATTTAGTAAAACTTCGCCGCTTGCTTATAGCATGTCCGAATTTCTACAGTCAAGGGGTTAAAAGGCGACTGGGACTGCCGGAGAACGTCTATGGAAATGCAGAGATGGGTATGAAAAACGATAGGCTCGCTAGTGCCTTTGTTTGCTGGCAACTCGCCGTCCGTTGGGGGCGGGACCTGTGGTTTCCCGTATAACCAGTTCGGGTTCGACGGTGTGTTTGTCGTGAAGAATGGAACCTGGTCGGTTAATACGCTTGAGCAGAATTTCAGCGGCGGCTCGCCCCATTTCGCGGAGTGGCTGGCGCACGGTGGTCAGGGCAGGATTCTGGAAAGCGGCACTTTGAATGTCGTCAAATCCGACGACGGAAACATCCTCGGGAACATTTAAACCGGATTCGCGCAAGGCACGAATCGCTCCCATGGCAGAGATGTCGTTAAAGGCAAAGAGCGCGGTAAACGTTTCCCCGGAAGCGAGCAACATCTTGGTGGCCATGTAACCCAATTGAGGGGAAGGCAAATCGCCCTCCAGTTGGGTAACGAGATCGGGATTGATCGTCAACCCAAGCTGGCTGACGACGCGTTCGATATTGGCCCAGCGCACTTCCGTGTCGGAGCTGAACGCCTGCCCTTTGATGAAGGCGATGTGACGATGACCGAGGTGGAAAAGGTGCTTTAATGCTACCTCGGCGGCGCGTTCGTGATTGAGAGCGATGTTAGTAACACCCTTCACTCCGTTGTGCCCGGACACGGTGACGACGGGCACGGAAAGGTTGAGGTTCCAGGGTGTATCGACGGCGATCAGGCCGTCCACCGAGCGTTCCAGAAACATGCGCGGGTATTCGTCGATGAGATCGGCGCGGTGGCGATGGCTGGCGACAAAATAGAAATAGCCCTCCTGCAGAAGATAATCTTCGACTCCGCTCATGACGGAAGCGGAATATCCGTCACTGACTTCAGGGACGATGACGCCGATGGTGAAACTGCGCTGGGTGCGCAAGGAGCGGGCAAAGAAGTTGGGGTGATATTTGAATTTACGGGCGGCGGCGAAGATTCGATCCTTGGTCGCCTGCGGGATGGAGTCGGCGACGGTCGAGCGGTTGATGACGAGCGAGACGGTGGCGGGCGAAAGATCGAGGTGCTGGGCGAGCTTTTTCAAGCTCATGGGCTTACGGGCGGCCTGTTTGGCGCCTTCGCTGCTGGGTCCCGACTTCTTCGAGGTCACGCACGGGAGTCTCGCACAATGAAATCGCGGGGGCAAGCGGAGATGTTGCGTGCGCCGTCTGGACTATTGACATCGGCGACAAAAACGTATTTCATACAGACCGGTAAGATTGTTGACAATGTTCTACTAACGCGATTTAGTTAGGCATAAAACCGTATTTGTTTGAGGTGCGACTCATGTGGTTCGCGGTGCGACCCGCGCGTTCTCTCGGAGCACGGGCGCTGCTTCTCTCGTTGTTAATCGCGGCGCTTTTCGCGGCATCGGGCAGTTCACGGCTGCTGGCTCAGGCGGTGGCACCGGCTTCGACGGATGTCCGGCGGGGCGCGAGCGAAACTGGCATCGCGGACCCGGCACTGGATGCGCGGGTGGAGGCTCTTCTCCGCAGCATGACCCTGGAAGAAAAGATTGGACAGCTGGTGCAATATTCCGCCGGACAAGCGACCGGCCCCGGCACCGGGCGTACCGACTATAAAGACATGATTGGGCAGGGACAGATCGGGGCGCTGCTGAATGTCATTGATACTCCGCTGATCAACGAGTACCAGCGGATTGCGATCGAGCGGTCGAGATTGCATATTCCACTGCTGTTCGGGCTCGACGTGATTCACGGATTCCGGACTGAGTTTCCGATTCCGTTGGGAATGGCTTCTACGTGGGATCCCGGTTTGGTGGAGAAGGCGTCGCATGTGGCGGCGCTGGAAGCGTCCGCGATTGGCATTCGATGGACGTTTTCGCCAATGGTGGACATCGCGCGCGATGCCCGCTGGGGGCGCATCCAGGAAGGCGCTGGGGAAGATCCATATCTCGGCTCAGTGATGGCGGCAGCGTACGTGCGCGGGTACCAGGGTTCGCATCTCGATGCGCCGGATACGATGGCGGCGTGCGCCAAGCATTATGTGGGTTACGGTGCGGCCGAGGCTGGCCGGGATTACAACAGCACCGAGATTTCCGAGCACACGCTGCGTGAGTTCTACCTGCCGCCATTTCGGGCGGCGGTTGATGCCGGCACAGCGACTGTGATGAGCGCCTTTAACTCGCTCAACGGCGTGCCCTCTTCGGCGAATCCGTTCACGTTAGGTGAGATTTTGCGGAAAGAGTGGGGATTCAAGGGCATCGTGGTCAGCGATTGGTCGTCGATCGGCGAACTGGTGGCGCACGGCATTGCTGCCGATGACGCCACCGCCGCGCGCAAGGCCTTTCTCGCCGGTGTCGACATGGACATGGCCAGCAGCCTTTATCACGATCATCTGGCGCAACTGGCGCGTTCGGGCGCGGTGCCGGAAGCGAATGTCGACGAGAGCGTGCGTCGTGTGTTGCGCGTAAAGCTCGCGCTCGGCCTTTTCGAGCATCCGTATGTGGACGAAGGACGCGCCAAGCAATCCTTCTTTTTGCCGGAGAGCCTGCAGTTAGCACAGACCGTGGCTGAGCGATCGTTTGTGCTGTTGAAGAACAATCCGGCAGCCGACGGTAAACGTTTGCTTCCGATGTCGAAGGACGTGAAGACGGTCGCGGTCATCGGACCGCTGGCGGACAATCCCTCAGATCCTGAGGGGAAGTTGGATCCGCCGAAAATCTCAGTCTTATCGTTTCCTGCTGAGTTACAGCGGCGATTGGGGGAAGGTAACATCTTGCGCTCCAAGGGTGCGGGGATTCTTACGGGCAGCGATGAGGAGATCGCGGCGGCGGTCGCCACTGCGAAACGCGCTGATCTGGTCATTCTCACACTGGGTGAGTCCCCGGACATGAGTGGTGAAGCGGCTTCTCGTACGAATCTTGGCCTGCCCGGGCGTCAGCAGGAACTGCTCGAAGCGGTTGTCAACACCGGCAAACCGGTCGTACTTATTCTGTTCAGCGGGCGTCCGCTGACATTGCCATGGGCGTTTGAACATGTGCCGGCGGTGCTGTCCGCGTGGTTTCCTGGGACCGAGACAGGGCCGGCGCTGGCTCGGACGCTCTTTGGGGAATCGAATCCGAGCGGCAAACTGGTCGTAAGCTGGCCGCGCAGCGTTGGACAAGAACCGCTTTATTACAATGCGTTGAGTACGGGAAGGCCACCCGGCAAGATCGACCTTACACGTCCGCCAACCGACGTAGAGTCAAAGTATGTATCGCGCTACATTGATGAGCAGGATACTCCACAGTTTCCCTTTGGCTACGGAGGCTCTTACACCACTTTCGGATATGGACCGACCGAAGTTAGTAAGACCCAGCTCAGCGCCGCGGAGTTGAATCAGGGCTTGAGCAGCGGAGCGGGCACGCGAGAATCACTGACTATTGAAGCTGCGGTCTCCAACACCGGATCTCTCGCAGGCGAAGAACTGGTTCAACTCTACGTACGGGTGCAAGGTACCAGCACGGCTCAGCCGGTTCGCGCGCTGAAGGGGTTTCAGCGGATCGCGCTGGCTGCGGGAGAAACGAAGAAAGTGACATTCAAGCTCGCACCGGACGCGTTCGCTATCTGGAATGACCACAACCAATTCGCAGTTGAGCCGGCTAAAGTTACGGTGTGGATCAGTCCCGACTCCGCCAGCGGCTCCGAGGCAAAATTGGAAATCTTGCCGTAAGACGCTCTAGCTTACTTGCCTTTCTCCAGTTTGATAAGCTAATAAGAGGTAGAAGAGCATGAGGGTTACAGCCGATAAGTTGTGTCACTTTCGCGCTTCGCATCTTATCGTACTGTTGGCGGGCTTGTGCGGTGCCTGTTCGCCTGCGCGCGCAAGTTCCGATTACTATCGCCATGTTATCTTCGATAACAGTCTAACTTCGGATAACTACTTTTACAGCGCAGGTCAGGCTTCGGGGCAAAGCTTTCTTGAACAGAAAGACCATCGCTTGCCGGTCGACACCAGGATTTTTCTTACGCCACCGAATGCGATTCGCCTGCAGTGGCAGTCCGCGCCGGAAGGCGGGTGGGCAGCAGAGATAATGGCCGCCGACCTGCGCAATCGTTTCCCTGGGTTCTCCGGACATAATCTGTATTTCTGGGTTTATGCTCCTCAGGCGATAGCTGCCGCCGATCTGCCGAAGATTGTACTTTCCAATGCCGGCGAAGGTGTTCCCGGCGGCTTCAGCGAACCTCTTGACTTGGGAAAATACACGGGCGACGTGGCTGCCGGCCGCTGGGTACAGGTTCGCATCCCGCTCTCCGACTGTCGCACGGCATCGATCTATCCTTTCCGATCCGAGTTTGTGCAGAACATCACCTTCCATCAGGGACGCGCCGACGATGTTCGCCATACCCTCATCGTCGATGAGATTCGCGTCGCTGATGATGCGTCTGGCTCGGCAACAAGTCTGCCGGCTCCATCCAATTTGCGGGCCACCGGCTACGACCGGCACGTTGAGATTGAGTGGGATGCGTCAGAAGATCCGGCCGTCGCGCGCTACGTGATTTATCGTTCTTTTGGCGCTGGCGGCGCTCCGGGCGCTGTCGACGCCAACAACTTTTCTCCGATTGGAATCCAGTTGCCCGGCGTTCATCGCTACGAAGATTTTCTGGGGAAGTCGAATGCCCACGCGCAATATAGAGTGGCCGCTTCTGACTGGCAGTACCGGCAATCGGAATTTTCGAACGTAGCCAGCGCATCGACTCACGAACTAACGGATGACGAACTGCTTACGATGCTGCAGAAGGCGTGCTTCCAGTACTACTGGGAAGGGGCCGATCCGCACTCCGGCATGGCGCGCGAAAATATTCCCGGCGATGAGCGAATCGTCGCCACCGGGGCGAGCGGGTTCGGCATCATGGCGCTCATCGTTGGCGTCGATCGCGGCTTCATTACCCGCGAACAAGGTACGCAACGGCTGACAAAGATCGTCGACTTCCTCGCACACGCCCAGCGCTATCACGGAGCGTGGTCGCACTACATGGACGGCAACACGGGCCGTACCATGCCGGTGTTCGGGATGTTCGACGACGGCGGAGACCTGGTCGAGACTGCCTTCCTGGTGCAAGGCTTGCTGGCGGCGCGCCAATATTTTCACGGGACCAGCGAAAGCGAGCAGTCCCTCTACCGCGGAATCACGCAGCTCTGGGAAACGGTCGAGTGGGATTGGTATCGCGAGACTCCGACCAGTGATTTTCTTTACTGGCACTGGTCGCCGGAGTGGGCATGGCAGATTCACCATCCTCTCATCGGATTCAACGAAGTAATGATCACCTATCTTCTCGGCATGGCTTCGCCGACGCACGCCGTGCCGCCATCTCTCTATTACTCCGGATGGGCAGGGCAGTCGGAACGAGCCATACAGTATCGTGAAGGATGGTCCGGCACTGCGGACGGCGATCATTACTTCAACGGACACACTTACTACGGAATCAAGCTTGATGTCGGCGTCGGAACCGGGGGTCCTCTTTTTTTTACTCACTACTCATTCATGGGTTTCGATCCGCATAAGCTTCATGATCGCTTCACGAAGTCTTACTTTGATAACAACAGGAACATCGCACTTATCAACCGCGCCTATTCGATTGCGAACCCTAAACACTTCCCGGGTTACGGTCCCAATGCCTGGGGACTTACTGCCAGTGACGGTCCCCATGGCTACGTGGCGCACGCTCCCGACGAGGCGCACGATCGTGGAACACTTACGCCTACGGGAGCGTTGGCTTCTTTCCCCTATACGCCGGAAGCCTCGATGGCAGCATTCAAGCATTACTATCGCGATCTCGGCAATCAGCTCTGGGATATTTACGGACCGCGCGACGCGTTCGATGAAAAGGAGGACTGGGTTTCGCCCATCTACATGGGGCTAAATCAGGCGCCCATCGTGGTCATGATTGAGAATTACCGGACTGGACTGGTGTGGAAGAATTTCATGTCGAATCCGGAAATCGGCGTGATGCTCAAGAAACTCGACGAGCAGGGTCATTGACTAGCGCGCGAGCGGGTCCTTCCCCTTCGGCAAAGCTCAGTGTCAGGATGACAATTTTTATTTGGTGATCAGGGCGCCGAGCCGAATTGAATGCCTTTCTTCTCACGCCCCACGGCCACCACGATTATCGCCAGCGTAAATACCGTTAGCGCGGTCAGAGCCATGGCGTTGGCGTAACTGGTGTGTTCGGCGAGAATCGCCTCGATGGTTGGGACCGTGCTGGCTAGAAGCACGCCGCACTGGTAAGCGAATCCGGGAAGAAATCCGCGAACGGAGTCGGGAGACAATTCTGAGAGGTGCGCTGGAATGATGCCCCATGCTCCCTGCACCATGAACTGGATCAGGAAGGCTCCGATCACCAGCACGGTCACGGTCGGAGCATAGGCCCACAACGGAATGCACGCGATCGCGAGGATCAACGAAGTGATCATGGCGCGGCGGCGTCCGAAGCGGTCGGAGAGAAAGCCGACAAGAGTGCCGCCGAGAATTGCGCCCACGGCGGAGATCGCGTTGATCCCGGCGACTTGGGTCGGTGTCCGGCTCCAAAAGCGCTTTAGGAAAGTGGGAAACATGTCCTGGGTGCCGTGCGAGGAAAAGTTCATCATCATCATGAGCAGCGTGAGATAGAGAAACAATTTCCAGTGGCGGAGGATTTCGCGTCCCAGGCTGCCCCAGTTCGCCTGACGAGTCCTCTGCCAGACTTCCGACTCCTTCACATTGAAACGAACGAATAGCGCCAGCAGCGCGGGCAGTCCTCCGATAAAAAACATGGGACGCCATCCCCAACGAGGAAAAACAAAAAAGAAACAACCGGTGGCCAGGAGATTACCGAGAGCATATCCCTGCTGCAACAGGCCGGAAAGAAAGCCGCGCAGCCTTGGCGGAACTTTTTCCATGGCGAGCGAAGCGCCCACTCCCCACTCTCCGCCCATGCCGATGCCGAACAATGCGCGCAGCACCAAAAAGGTAGTGAAGCTGTGCGCGAAACCAGTCGCCACCTCGACGACGGAATAGAAAATGAGGTCGAGCATCAGCGGAAGGCGGCGGCCGTAGCGATCGGCGAGCAGTCCGAAGATGAACGCGCCCACGGGACGAAACGCGAGGGTCAGCGTGATGGAGAAAGCAATTTCTTTGTCGGAGCGGTGAAACTCTTTCGCGATCGCGGTCAGACAGAGGACGACGAGAAAAAAGTCGAAGGCATCGAGCGTCCATCCGAGAAAACCGGCGAACACGGCTGCACCGTGACCGTCTTTGCTGGTGTTAGTGATGTTCGTCGGCGAAACGGCTGGCGGGTAGGCGGAGTCTGCCGGCACAATTTTTCCTTTTGATGGAAGCTCTGGCTACGACAACGCGAAACAGCATACACGGGATGGAAGCTTCCAGCCAATGCCGGGAGGGTTGGGCAGTGGGCTGCTTTGAATTGCGGCTGCGACGGCTCTCCATTATTTTGCCTACAACTTCATCAAGATTCATCGTAGACTTCGCATGTCTCCGGCGATGGCCGCGGCGTCACGGACCGGCTCTGGAGCTTGGAAGATTTGGCAGCCCTCTGGGAAACCTGCGAGAAGCAGAGGGCAGAAAGAGCGGCGTAACCATGAACACCTTGCCTTTACTCATTTTCATTGGAAGTGCGGGCATGCTGTTTGGAACATCGAACATGCTTCCCAATGCAGATGCTGCAATGAATGCCCCGCTCAGGCGGGCGATGATGCAAGCCATAGTTTCCCTGGCTGTCCTGGCTGCGTCTCTCTTTATCATTTTGACTCACCGATTCGACCCAGCATGGGCGTACGGTACTGTGGGAATGGTAGTCGGTTACTGGTTGAAATTCAGGTTGCCCGCTACCTCAATTCGATAGCAAGCGGACGGCGCCATCGAGTGCGGCGGGTAAACAGCAGGTCCTTCGCTCCGCTCAGGATGACAAATTTTTAATTGCCGCTGGCGGGCAGAATCGTCCCGCGGCAAGTGCCCAGGCCGATGTTACGGAAGCCATCGCGTTGGCAAAATCCTCGGAGGATGACTTCATCTCCATCTTCCAGAAATTTCCTTTGCTCTCCGGTTGGCAGCGTGACTGGATCTTTGCCGCGCGAAGTGAGCTCCAGCAGGCATCCGCGAGCCGTTTTCTCCGCGCCTGACACAGTGCCGCTCGCCAGCAAATCACCGGATCGCAAATTGCAGCCATTGCTCGCGTGATGAGTCAGCATCTGCGCCAGGGTCCAATACATGTCGCGAAAATTGCTGCGGCCCAAAACCGCGGGAGCCAGGCCGGCGTTGCGCATCCGGAGCGACAAAAGAGAAACTTCCAACCACAAGTCGAGGCCACCCTGTTCCTGATCGTTGCGGCTGAAAAGATAAGGCAGTGCTGCTGGATCGCCTGCCCCGCGCGCAAAGGCGGCAGTGCGAAACGGAGCGAGCGCCTCCATGGTCACCACCCAGGGCGACAGCGAAGTGGCAAAACTCTTTGCCAGAAAGGGTCCGAGCGGCTGGTATTCCCAGGACTGAATGTCTCGCGCCGACCAGTCATTCACCAGACAGATTCCAAAAATATGTTCTTCCGCTTCGGCGATTGGAATTGTTTCTGACAACTTATTTCCTGCGCTCACAAAGAAGCCCAGTTCCAATTCGTAATCGAGCGCGTTGGTCGGCGCGAGCTTCGGGGCGGCATCGCCATCGCGCGTCTGGCCGGAGGGGCGCCGGACGGGCGTTCCGGTTGGCACGAGCGACGACGCTCGTCCGTGATAACCAATCGGGATGTATTTGTAGTTCGGCAGCAGCGGGTTGTCGGGGCGGAAGAGTTTCCCAACGTTGGTGGCGTGAAAAATCGATGCGTAGAAATCCGTGTAGTCACCGACGACCGCGGGCAGAAACATGTCAACCTCCGCCTGTGCGACGAGATGGCGCGAAGCGGCCTGCCGATCGGATGCGGGCGCGTCCTGACGCAAGATTGCATGAAGGCTGCGGCGCAGAGCACGCCGCGGACCGGTTCCCAACGCCATTAGTGGATTCAGCGAATCGGATGCGCACGCAGCGGCCGCGAGCCGCACACTTTCGTCGGCACTTTGCCCGGCACTCTCCCCGGCAACCAAGCCTTCGCTTTGCAGTCCGGCGAGGTCAAGAATGCGGTCTCCGATCGCGATTCCGACTGTCGCGCGGGCGCCGGCATCACGCCGCCGAAAGATTCCGAAGGGTAAATTCTGAATAGGAAAGTCAGAGCCCGCGGCATTGGCCGATTCAATCCAACTTTGCGCTTTGAAATCGTGGGTCTCGTCGAGGACAGGTTTCATAGCCGACTTTTCAAAGCGGATTCTTCACAAGAGGTGTAGAGACCGGAGATCGTCGATGGGCTCGGTAAACGAGCAGGAGCCAAACGAAAGCGCAAAGCTCCGGCGTGTGGATGCGATTTCATCCCGGCTGGCCCGGTGCTGCCGCCAGCCGATTCCATCTGAATCAAAGTGGAAGGCCTGCGGCGATTGTTCCTCGAGTAACTGGACGGCTGGCATGGTTTCCATACCTGCCCGCAAAAATGCGGCCGCCAGAAAAACATTTAAGAAACCGTGCATCATTCCCGATGGGCTGTCGGGCTGATAGGTAAGCCGATGCACCGAGCGCAGCGGATGGTGCAATCCGGCGGTCGCCTTGAAAGGCACGTTGGCCGCCGCACATGAGCGAATAAATTCGACAATGCTCTCGGGAGTCGGAAATTTATCGGGCGTCTCCCCGCCGGTCCGAATCTTGGCTCGGCGTTTGCACTCGGACACGGCCGCTATGCAGTCGCCGCAAGCGGGCAACGGAAATTCAAAATAGGCGGGGATCTCCGCCGGAATGATTGCGGACAATCGCGTGACCTCTTTGGCGCTTGCAACCTTCACCTCAAGCGACTCGACGGCGACCCTTCTCGCAGGATCACGCTTCGCGATTCGAGCATCGAATTCGCGGATGCGAGTAACATCCGCAACCGGGTCAGGGCCCAAGAGGACGGACAGTCGCCATTTCGCGCAGGCCGCTCCAGGCGCTGGAGCCGGCAAGCTGGCCAGTGCTTCTTCGAACTCACCAAGCCTCGCGACTGGAACGATAAAACGCCCAAGAATCCAGTTCCACTCCGATCGCGAATATGCGTCGTAGTTAGCGACACACGCTGTCATGTCCAACGATGCCGGCGGAAATAATCCAGCGTAGTCGATCAAGTCACGCAGCAGATCACGCGCGGCATCCATTGCGTCCGTGGAATTTTGGAGCGTCGGTGAGGTTTGCGGATTCATTTCCATCTTTCGAATTGTCAGCCGCCGGATCCGTCGAACTTTTTCTTCAACCCCTGCCACACTTCGAAGTACTGATGATCGAGCTGTGATGTCTCCAGCGCAAACTTCGTCGGCTGGCACACGAAGCGAGTCTCGAACATGAAGGCCAGAGTGTCACCCAGATAAACCGGTTTCAGCTCGGCCTTAGTCGCTTTCTCAAACGTCTCAGAATCGGGGCCGTGACCCGCCATGCAGTTGTGCAGGCTGGATCCTCCGGGCACGAATCCTTCCGCCTTCGCGTCATACTCTCCGTGAATCAGTCCCATGAACTCGTTCATGAAATTGCGATGAAACCATGGCGGACGAAAAGTATGCTCGGAAACCAGCCATCGCGGCGGAAATATCGCGAAGTCAACATTAGCGGTTCCGGGAATTTCCGAAGGCGAAGTCAGCACCGTATAAATCGACGGGTCGGGATGGTCGAAGCTTACGGTATTGATGCAATTGAAGTTGGCCAGATCGTATTTATAGGGCACATAGTTTCCGTGCCAGGCGACGACATTCAGGGGCGAGTGGTCGATGGCCGCCGCCCACAGCCTGCCCTGAAACTTCGTCACAATCCGGTAATCGCCTTCTCGATCTTCGAAGGCCGCGACCGGAGCCATAAAATCGCGCGGATTCGCCAGCCCGTTCGCGCCAATCGGACCAAGATCGGGCAGCCGAAACAATGCGCCATAGTTTTCGCAGATGTAACCGCGCGCCTCTTTGTCTACAAGTTCAACGCGGAAACGAATTCCCCGCTGAATCACCGCAATCTCACCGGGACCGGTTTCGAGAAGCCCCATTTCCGTGCGCAAGAGTAACCGCCCCTTTTGCGGCACGATCAACATCTCTCCGTCGGCGTTGTAGAAAAAGCGATCGGTCATCGAACTGTTGGCGACGTAGATGTGAATGCCAACGCCCGCATGAGTATGGGTGTTGCCATTGCCGGCCATGGTAATCAAGCCGTCGATGAAATCGGTGCGTTCTACAGGAGCGGGAATCGAGATCGGACTCCATCGCAACTGATTGGGCGGGGTCGGCACCTCATCAAACGGCGCACTGCGCAGCATTCCCGAGTCGATCGGTTCGAAGGGCTTGTGCGCCACCGACGGACGGATCCGGTAAAGCCACGTCCGGCGATTGACGCCTCGCGGCGCGGTAAACGCCGTGCCGCTCAGCTGTTCCGCGTACAACCCGTGGGCAACTTTCTGTGGAGAATTCTGCCCCCGCGGCAGTACACCGTCCACCGCCTCGCTGGCGAACTCGTTACCGAATCCCGTCTGGTAACGTAACGCTGTCGCGGCTGGTGTATTTGAATTTGTCTTCGAACTTGTCTTCGTGTTTGGCTTTGTGGCTGCGTTCGCAGTTGCTGCGCTAGTCGCTTTTGCGTTAGGCATTTCTACAGATTCCCTCGTCGCGCCTGCTCCATCTCGATCGATTCAAACAACGCTTTGAAATTCCCTTTGCCAAATCCGCGGCTGCCCTTTCGCTGGATGACTTCGAAGAACACGGTCGGCCGATCCTCGACCGGCTTCGAAAAAATCTGCAGCAGGTAGCCTTCGTCGTCGCGGTCGACGAGCACACCCAGCGAGCGCAACTCTGTCATCGATTCCTGCACCGGCCCGACCCGCGACGGTAATGCATCGTAATAAGTGTCGGGCACGCGAAGAAAATCTACTCCGTTGCGCTGCAGTTTGCCCACGGTGTACATCACGTCCTTACACTGCAGCGCGAGATGCTGCGCCCCAGGCCCTCCGTAGGCCTCGATGTATTCCTGAATCTGGCTCTTGTTGCGCGCCGCGGCAGGTTCGTTGATGGGAAACTTTACGGAATGCGAATCGTCCGACATCACAATGCTCATCAACGCACTGTACTCGGTCGAAATATCCTTATCGTCGAACGTGATGTAACGGTGGAAGCCGAATACGCGCGTGTAGTAATCCGCCCAGTATTGCATTTTGCCGAGTTCGACATTCCCGACAATATGGTCGATGCGCAAAATACCACAGTCGTCCCCTGGCACCGGCGCCGCCATGAATCCCGGGAGAAACGGCCCTTTGTAATCCTTGTATGAAATCAACGAGTGGATCGTGTCGCCGTAGGTGTGAACCGCGGCACGGCGAACGACGCCGTGTTCATCCTTCAGGTCATGCGGTTCTTCCGCCGGCTGCGCTCCGCGACGCACTGCTTCTTCAAACGCCTGATCCGCGTCGTCCACTTCAAGCGCGATATCGCGCACGCCGTCGCCATGCTTTCGAATGTGATCCGCCGCCGAATCGTCCGGCGTCATGGGAGTAGTCAGGACGAAGTTCGCCTTGCCCTGACTCAACGCATACGAAGCCCGCTGCCGCTGGCCAGTCTCCAGTCCGCTGTAGGCGACCTGCGAAAAACCAAAACCCTTGCGATAAAAGTAGGCCGCCTGCCGGGCATTGCCAACCCAGAATTCGACGTGGTGAATACGTTTCAGCTTGAGTGGGTTCTCCATCACTTTCTCCCGGATTCCATCTTCGCATATTTTGCTGCCGTTGGGCCTCGTCTTTGCGCTCATAATTCCCTGCGCTTTTCCTCGCTTTCATCCACTACAATCCGTCGTGCGCATGCTGATCATCGCTCTGCTTGCTTTTGCCCTTGCTGACCACGCTCCCTGGTGGGAAGTCCAGACCAGCGGCGTGGACGCCAACCTGCGCGGCGTCAGCGTTAGCTTTGAGCCCTCGAAGAAGCATAATTATGTGGTTTGGGTCTCCGGTTCGAACGGAGTAATTTTGCGCTCGACCAATGAGGGGACAACGTGGAAGCAACTGAGCGTGGCCGGCGGGGGCGATCTCGATTTTCGAGATATCGACGCGTTCGGCGCGGATTCCGCGTATGTCATGTCGAGCGGCGATGGCGATAAGTCGCGGATCTACAAAACTACCGACGGCGGCGAGACCTGGAAACTGCAGTACTCCGACAAGCGCCCCGGTTTCTTTCTTGACTCGCTGGTCTGCGATTCGAAAACGCATTGCCTTGCGCTAAGCGATCCGGTCGATGGGAAATTCCTGGTGCTGAGCACCGACGACGGGGAGCACTGGAAGGAACTGCCGCGCGACAAGATGCCCGCTGCCCTTCCCAAAGAAGGAGCGTTCGCCGCCAGCGGCACGTCGATCGCTATCTGTGATCGTGGCAACAACATTTACTTTGGCACCGGAGGTGGCGGCGCCGCTCGTGTCTTTCACTCCGTAGACGGTGGACGTTCGTGGGTCGCCGTCGAAACACCGATTGCCAGCGGTAACGCATCCAGTGGAATTTTCAGCATCGCCTGCGGAGGCTTTTTGGTAGTGGCAGTCGGAGGCGATTATAAGGAACCAGCCAGCGCGAAACGCGTGGCAGCTTATTCAAGTGATATCGGTGCGACTTGGCATCTTGCCGAACAGCAACCTGGAGGCTATCGCTCGGCAGTGGGTCAATTCTCAGGTGGAGATTTCGCGGCGGTCGGCTCGAATGGCACCGATATCAGCCACGAGGAACTTAGCCAGACTATGCACTGGAAGCATACGGACTACTTGAATCTCAACGCTGTCAGCTTCGAAGGCGCCCATGGCTGGGCGGTCGGTCCAAAGGGCGCCATTGCTCGCTTCAAGACTCACTTCTCCTACATTATCAAGAACAATGCGCTTGCCCCTGTTCCGCTTCCTGGCCCGTGAGCCAAGAGCGTAATCGTCAACTTCCAACCCGGGCTTCGCTAAGCTTACCGAACTTCAATCGAAACCAGTTCGCCTTCGTGCTTTCCTACGGCGCGATAGTTCACCGAGACGAGCCGGTTTGTCCACTCGCAGGAGAACTTTTCTTCTCCGATTACTAATAACGATTTGTAATCCGAAGCATGCATCTTGTAAGTCGTCATTCCGTTCAAGATAGTTACTACGGCCTCGGGAGACTTAGAGCAATCGGTGCTCACGATCTTGCCTTTAAGAAACTGTACCGGACCCGTAGTCCCCGGCTTGACGGTCACTGGTATCGGTGTTGCGTCAGCATCATCATCTTGATCTTGCGCTGAACTCGCGGCCTTTGCCGACGTCCCGGTTCCGGCCGCGGGAGTGCTGGCAGCGCCTGCCGGCGCCGCATTTCCATCCGCGCGTTGCGGGCGAACCCCATATTTCTGCAGCGTCTCCAAATCGTCCAACTGTTGTTTTGCCGCGGACGCGGCCGCCCGATCCGGTCCCTCCTTCAGCCGCGTGAACACTTCGCGCGCCAGCTCCCACTTCTTCCCCGCGACATAAATCTGTCCCAGGTTGAACTGATACTCCAAATTCCGCGGCGCCAAAGCGATTGCCTGC